>RCMY010001333.1_pt1 | contig 23553 bp, 18 predicted proteins | sample 2041341 | NCBI WGS metagenome assembly RCMY01 (sample SAMN09708234, study PRJNA481090) | Marine sediment metagenome, whole genome shotgun sequencing project.
ACGTAATCAGTTATCGCTTCTATGCCGATGTCCGGCGAGGAATCTCGGATCCCCCCTGTTCCGCCCTCGTCCGGCATCGGCGCCTACACTGAAAGCCCCGCTCAGCGGGGTTTTCGCATTTCACGATGCGCGGTTCCGCGCGAGGGGTTTCGAGGCGCTGCGCACCCTTTGCGTCCGGCCAGGTGATCGGCGTCTCGCGCAAAATGTGACGTAAAGCATGCGCGCATAAAAAAAGGGCCGAATGTCCCCCGACATTCGACCCTGGTGCTTCCCCAACAGGCACATGGTCAGCCCTGTTCCAATCCCGACCGGCGCCTGGCGCCTGCCCCGTTGGGTGCATGAGAGTTAACGCACGAAGCGTGCCAAGGTTGACCGCTGAAGTCGAGCGGCACGGTGCGTGTTCCATCTGGCCGACGCCGGCAACCCTGTTTTCAGCGGCAAGTGCTTGATCGGCGTAGAATTCTTTCCCTTGTTGCGGACTTGCCTCCGGCGAGCCGCACCTCACCTGTGGACCCTGCGTCCAGGTTTCCGGACATGACCAGCGACTTTTACCAATACGACGTGATCGTCGTCGGCGGCGGCCACGCCGGCACCGAGGCTGCGCTGGCGGCGGCGCGGGCGGGTGCACGCACGCTGCTGCTGACCCACAACATCGAGACCATCGGGGCAATGAGCTGCAACCCCGCCATCGGCGGTATCGGCAAGGGCCACCTGGTACGCGAGATCGATGCGCTGGGCGGTGTCATGGCGCATGCCGCCGACGCGGCTGGCATCCAGTGGCGCAGGCTCAACGCGAGCAAGGGACCGGCAGTGCGCGCCACGCGCTGTCAGGCCGATCGCAGCCTGTATCGCGCATTTATCCGCACCGCGGTGGAGATGCAGCCCGGCCTGACGGTCTTCCAGTCAGCGGTCGACGATATCGACTTCGACGCCGGACGAGTGAACGGCGTGACCACCCAGACCGGTCTGCGTTTTTGCGCGCCGGCCGTGGTGCTGACGGCCGGCACCTTCCTTGCCGGGAAAATCCACGTCGGCCAGTCGTCCTACGCAGGGGGGCGGGTCGGTGATCCGCCATCGGTCACGCTGGCCCAGCGGCTGCGAGAAGGTCCGTTCGTGGTCGACCGTCTGAAGACCGGCACGCCGCCGCGGATCGACGGGCGCAGCCTGGACTACTCGGTGATGGTCGAGCAGCCCGGTGACGATCCGCGTCCGGTGATGTCCTTCATGGGCTCCCACGCTGACCAGCCGCGTCAGGTGTCCTGCTGGATCACCGAGACCTGTGAGCGCACCCACGAGATCATTCGCGGCGCGCTGGACCGTTCCCCCCTTTACACCGGCCTCATAGAAGGCATCGGTCCGCGCTACTGCCCGTCCATCGAGGACAAGGTGGTCCGCTTCGCCGAGAAGGCCAGTCACCAGATTTTCGTCGAACCCGAGGGTCTGGGCGTTGCGGAGATCTATCCCAACGGTATTTCCACCTCGCTGCCGTTCGACGTGCAGCTGGAGCTGGTGCGGTCGATCCGCGGGTTCGAAAACGCGCATGTCACCCGTGCCGGCTACGCGATTGAATACGACTACTTCGATCCGCGCGGGCTTAAAGCGACGCTGGAGACCAAGGCGGTGGATGGCCTGTTCTTCGCCGGTCAGATCAATGGCACTACCGGTTACGAGGAGGCCGCGGCGCAGGGTCTGCTGGCGGGCGTCAACGCCGCGCGCCAGGTGCAGGGGCACGAGGGATGGTGCCCGCGCCGGGACGAGGCCTACATCGGAGTGCTGGTCGATGACCTGATCACCCACGGCACGACCGAGCCGTACCGGATGTTCACCAGCCGCGCCGAATACCGCCTGCAGCTGCGCGAGGACAACGCCGATCTTCGCCTGACCGCGGTCGGACGCGAGCTGGGCCTGGTCGGCGACGCGCGCTGGGACCGGTTTGCCGCCAAACGCGACGCGATCAACGCCGAAAATGCCCGTCTGGGAGCCATCTGGATGTCGCCCGGCAACGCGCTCGGAAAGGAAGTTGCCGCCGGGCTCGGGATCGAGCTCAGCCGCGAAACGAGCGCCCGCGATCTGCTCAAGCGCCCGGAAATCGACTACACCCGACTGGTGACGGTCGCCGCGCTGGGCCCGGCCGTCGGCGATCCTGCAGTGGCCGAGCAGGTCGAGATTGGTGTGAAGTACGCCGGGTATCTGGACCGCCAGAACGCGGAGATCGCCCGCCAGCGACGTCACGAGATGACCACGATCCCGGAGGATTTCGACTACTCCCTCGTGCACGGTCTCTCGACCGAGCTGGGGGGCAAGCTGGAGCGGGTCAGGCCACAGACGGTCGGTCAGGCGCAGCGCATTCCGGGCATGACGCCGGCGGCGATTTCGCTGCTGCTGGTGCATCTGGTCGGCGCGCGTCGGAACCGTGTCGCGTGAGGGCCGAAAGCCGCACAGGGTTGACCCTGGGGGCTTGATTTGCCTAGACTCCGGCGGCTGCCGGGGCCCGTTTACTCCGGCCATGCCCGCATCGTGCATATATCGGGTCAATCTGGAACATTCATCAACACCATGGGCCGCGCGCGTCCGTGGCGATCCGTGGGAACGGTAGCGATCGGATAGCCCCGCGCTGCCTGTCTCCGCGGTCGCCGTAGCGCGACCGTCCGGAGTCAAGCGATGGCACTCAACAAGAAGAAGCGCGATACCCGGCTCCTGTATCTGGCCGACGCCGAGGGCAACTTCGACGCGGACCTGGTTGCCGAGGCGATCACCGGGCGGCTCGAGCACCACGATCTGGACGCGCTGCGCGCCGATCTGAGCCACGTGCTGGCGGCCGATCTGGCGGACGTGTTGACGCGCCTGGAGGCGGAGCAGCAGGTCGAGGTACTGCCGTTGATCGCGGCCGACCAGCGCGCTCTGGTGTTCGGCTACCTGCCTTTGGAACTGCAGACCCTGCTCGTTGCGGGAATGCCGCGAGCCGAGGTGCTGGAACTGCTCAATCTGATGTCCGCGGACGAGCGCGTGGACCTCTTCAACACGCTACCGGCCGACCGTCGCGAGCGCCTGCTGCCGGCACTGGCCCAGGCCGAGCGCGATGACATCCGCCGGTTGGCCAGCTATCCGCGCGACAGTGTCGGCGCGTTGATGACATCCGAGTACGCGACCCTGACCCCGGAACTGACCGCCGGTCAGGCGCTCGCGGAGCTGCGCCGGGTCGCGCCGGACAAGGAGACCATCTACACCTCCTACGTCGTGGACCACGAGCGTCACCTGATCGGCGTGGCGACATTGCGGCGTCTGATCCTGGCCGATCCGGACACCCCGGTCCTGCAGATCATGGCGCCCAATCCGGTTACCGTGTACGTCGATGCGGACCAGCGCGAGGCGGCCCACAAGATCGCGCGCTATGACTTCATCGCCTTGCCGGTGATCGATCGCGAACAGCGCATGGTCGGCATTGTCACCTCCGATGACGCGATGGACGTGGCCGAGGCCGAAGCGACCGAGGACTTCCACAAGGCCGGCGGTACGCTCGGCACGCTGACGATGAGCATGAAGGACGCCACGGTGTCCCTGCTTTATCGCCAGCGCGTCTACTGGCTGGTGCTGCTGGTGTTCGCGAACCTGTTTTCCGGTGCCGGCATCGCCCACTTCGAGGATCTGATCGCCGCCAACATGGCGCTGGTCTTCTTCCTGCCGTTGCTGATCGCCAGTGGCGGCAACGCCGGCGCACAGTCCGCCACCCTGATGGTGCGAGCACTCGCCACCGGCGATGTGGAGATGCGCGACTGGGGAAGCATGCTCGGGCGTGAACTCATCGTATCCACCCTGCTGGGGGTGACGATGGCGCTGTGCGTCAGTGCCATCGGCCTGTTCCGCGGCGGACCCGCGATCGCGCTGGTGGTGGCCACCACGATGCTGCTGATCGTCCTGGTCGGCAGCGTGATGGGCATGTCGCTGCCGTTCCTGCTGAACAAGTTCAATGCTGACCCGGCCTCGGCCAGTTCGCCGCTGATCACCTCGCTGGCCGACGGTGTCGGCATCCTGATCTACTTCGGCATCGCCACCGTCATGCTGCCGTGGATGGGGCAGGCGGTCGCCTGATCGAACGCGCAGCGGGGCATCAGATCAAAGGCTGCATCCGACCATCGCTGCCAGATCGCGGCGGTTGGCGGATAATAGCGACATGAGCCAGAGCACAGGTAGTTCTTCCGCAACCGCAATGACAGCATCCATCCACGCTGCCGACACCGATGCCGCCCACGATCCGGCGGCCGCGCCGATCGTGGATGCCGGTGCGCTTCTGCCCCCGCCGGCGTCTGCCGCCGAGAGCCAGATCGACTATGTCGACAGTTGCGACCTGCCCACGCCCTGGGCCACCTTCCGCCTGCATGGGTTTATCGACCGTGCCAGCGGCAAGGAACATGTCGCCGTCACCCTGGGTGATCTGGACGGTGGGGCGCCGGTACTGGCGCGCGTGCACTCGGAATGTTTGACCGGCGATGCCCTTTTCAGCCAGCGCTGCGATTGCGGTGCCCAGTTGGAGGAGTCATTGCGTCGCATTGCCGCGGAGGGTCGCGGCATCGTGCTCTACCTGCGACAGGAGGGTCGTGGCATTGGTCTGATGAACAAGATCCGTGCCTACCATTTGCAGGATGCCGGCGCCGATACCGTGGAAGCCAATGAAAGTCTCGGCTTCGCCGCCGATCAGCGCCACTACGGACTGTGCGAGCCGATGCTCGCGCATTTCGGCATCGTCGCGTTGCGCCTGATGACCAACAATCCGGCCAAGGTAGTGGCGTTGCAGAAGCTCGGCATCACCATCCCCGAGCGGCTGCCGATCCTGGTCGGGCACAACCCGACCAACCAGCGATACCTGTCGACCAAGCGCGAAAAGCTCGGCCACGTCATCGGACTGCCGCCCGAATAGTGGACACCCCCCGCCGACACCGGCGCGGGTCTACTTCTCCTTGCGCCAGTTGATCGAGCCGCGATCCTCCAGTGTGCTGGACTCGATTTCGATGTCGAAGCCGCGATCCAGCAGGTATTTCAGCGTCAATACCTGGCCGGTACCCAGCAGCGACACGCCATAGCCGACGTAGAGTCGCGGCGAGAGTTGCTTGCCGAAGCCGAACACGCTGCCGCCCAGCGCGCGGCTCTGCATCACTCCGGCATCCTCCAGACCGATCTTCGCCGCCAGCTGGGACGCCAGCATCCCGCCGCCCGCGGTGAGCGCGGCATTGGCGGCATTGAGGTCGCCGCGCTCGGAGCCCGACAGGGTGGACAGCGGCCGGCCCAGAGTGAGGTAAGCCAGCGCCTCGGGCTGCGAGCTGGCCGGATTCGACCACACCGACGCCTGGGGCGCGGTGGCACGTCCGCTGACATCCACACCCGCAGTGACCTCGCCGATCACGCGCTCGGCCCGCAAGCGGATGACCGGATTGGAGATCGGGTCGTTGGACCAGTTCAACGTGCCGCTGGTGATCGTCAGATCCTGCCCGTAGGCCTTGTATTCGCCGCCAACGTTGATCGTGCCGGTGGCCGCAAGCTCCCGGCCAGGTCGGGCCAACAGATGCATCGCCCCGTCCACCTTGCCGGACAACCCGAAACCACTCATGCGCACGTTGTCGCCGACGGTGATGCGCAGGTCCATCGCCAATGGCGTACCTGGGCCCTCATCGGGATTGACCGGGTCCAGTACGACGACATCGGCGGAGGGCGACACGGACTGGTCGAGCTCTTCCAGGTTGACCTTCGCTTCGGGCAGCGCAATCGTGCCGGACAGCCGCATGGGTTCGCCGATCCGGTAATTGAGCTGGATGTCGGGACTGGCGACAGCGCGCAGGTCGGGCGTGTCGGCGACCAGCACGTCCTTTCCGCGTACGCGGATCACCAGCGGCGTGTCGCCACCTTTCCAGCCCAGACTGCCGTCGATGGCGAGCACGCCGTTGCCATCGTTGCCGGCGCTGGAGGCCGATCGCACGCTGCCGTTGATCCTCGCGGTGCCATCGGCGAGCGCATCGAGCTGGAGGTTGCCTTCGCGCAGGGTGATCGCCAGCGCCGGAATCTCGGTGCTGAAATTGGCCAGCCGCGCCTGCCCGCCCAATTCGGGCTGGTCGCGCGTGCCGGCGATCCGGAGGCGACCGGTCAGGCGACCGGTCGGTTCGACGATGTCGGGGGAGAACAGCTCCATCCACGTCAGTTCGTCGGTATCCAGCGACAGCTCACCGGCCAGTGGCGACCACTGGTCCCAGCCGGTGCGAAGCGTCGCGTCGATCCGGCCGTCACCGTTGAAGCCGGTACCGAATACCGCCTCGATCCCCTGCGGACGGAACGTCGCGGTCAGTGCCAGGTTTTCGTAGCGCAGCAGTTCGGTGCGTGACCGCTCACTGTTCTTGATGCCGCCGCCGGGAGACGTGATCCGGGCCTCGCCATCCCAGCCGTTGCCGACCGGCCGCAACCGGGCGTTGATCGCCAGCTCCCCGCGCAGCAACCAGGGTTGGCGGTGGTCGCGCTCCGGCAGGTACGGTTCGGCCAAGGCGATCGGCAGACCCTCGCCGACGATGCTGATGCCACGTCGCGGCCAGTCGGCGTCGACGCAAACCGATCCGCCGGCGCTGGATGTCAGGCAGGCGTTGTCCAGGGTGCCGCTGCCTCCGTTGGGCGCCGTCGTCCAGGCATAGGTGGCAGGAGCGAGCAGTCGCCAGTCCGCGCCGCGTTCCATGTCCACGTCCAGTTGGCCGAGGCTGCCCTGCCAGCGGCTGCCGCGCCGGTTGAGCGAGCCGTCCAGCGCGAGAGACGCGAGCCCTTCACGCTTCGCGGTCGCGCTGAGCCGCAGCTGCTCGACGGCGCCGCGGGCGTCAATGGCGAGGCTGTCCATCGGCGCGCCCAATGACAGTCCGTCGCCGCGAACGGTGAGCTGGCCATTGCCGCGCGACCATGGCAGGTCGCCCTTGATCGCGAGAGTGGCGGCAGAGTAGCCGGCGAAGTCGAGGTTGTTGCCGACCAGATCCGCGCGGATATCCGGGCCTGCCGCCGGACCTTGCAGGCGTACGCTGCCGCGCAGGGTGCCACTGGCGTCGGGCAGAAGGTCCTGCAGATGCAGTGGCGAGAGCCTGGCATCGACATCGATGCGATCGCCGTAGCTGCCCGTGGCATCGACGCGGCTTCCGCCAATCGACAAGGCAACGTCGCCCAGATAGCGCGTGGTGCCGCCGGTCGGCGGGGCGCCGGCCATCTCGAAATGGCCTTTGCCGTCCAGTGGGCGCCCGTGCAGTCGTCCACCCAGATCGGCCAGGTCCACCACGGCATCCAGTCCACCGTCGTCGCGACTGCGCCCGGTGCTGGTGACATGGCCGTTGATCGATCCATTCCAGCCGGGGGCGAAATAGCCGGGATCAAAGCCGGCAAGACGGCTGTCGATGTCCCATGCCAGCGTCGGTGCCCAGCCGATACGGCCGGTGGCGGCCAAGGTACCGGTGGGCATGGCCACGTCCAGCGCCTTCAGGACCACGCGCTCGCTGTTGCCGCGTCCGTCGAGCGTGAGCTTCGCGCGTTCGCCATCGCGGGTCAGGGTGGCGTCGCCGATCAGTGCCCACGCCTGCAGCGTCCCGGCCAGACCGAAGTTGGCGTCGGCGGCCAGCGGGGTCGGGCTGCCCCACTGGATCCCGCGGGCATTGCTGGCGAAGCGGAAGGACGCATTGGCAGGATCATTGAAGTCCGCCGATCCGCGCACGCTTACGGTGCCGTCCAGCAGCTCCAGCTGCAGCGGGTCCAGATCAAGGACCTGGTCTTCCACGCGCAGGCGGGAACTGGGTACCTTGACCGTAAAGTCGCCTTGGCTGGCTTCGCCGCGCAGGCGGGCATCGCCACCGATGCCGTCGACCTGCACCTGCAGCGCCAGCGGCGTCTCCGCCGGCGCGGCGGTCGGATCGGTCAGCAGACCGATATCCAGTGCGTCGGCCTGTGCGCGCAACTGCCACTGGGGGCGATTGGCGCTGACCATCGCCGGTCCGCTGGTTGATGTCGGCGAGACGATCAGCCGATCCTTGCCGCGCAGCACCAGCGTCGCCCGCACGACGCCGGGGGCACGGCCGGCGATGCCGATGTCCATCTCATCGAGGTCGCCGCGGACCACCAGCCCCAACCGGGCAGGCGTGCGACCCCGCGCGGCAGGCAGCACAGCAGTGGCGAGCAGGTCGCTGCGGTAGTTGTCGGCGGGCTTGTAATCGCCGTGCGCCGTGAACCGGCCACGGTCGCTGTCGGCCGCGATGTTTTCCAGATGCAGGCTGCCCGGTTGGGCCTCCAGGCCGCCCCGCAGGCGGCGGATGGTGATCGTCGGCTCGCCGGCGCTGCTGATCCGGAACCCGTCGATCTGGATGTCATCGGCGGTCAGCGCCAGCGGCGGGTTGATCTGCGGCAACGAGTCCGGCCAGCGGGGAAGCTCGAAGGGCTCGTCGCTGGGCGGCAGGTCGAGGGTGGCGTTTTCCACCTGCAGGGCATCCAGCCGCAGGTGCTTGCCCAACAGCGGCAGCAATGCCGGTTCCAGGGTCACCCGCTCGGCGGTGAATACGATCGCGTCATAGGTGAAACGCATGTCGTGCATCGTCAACGGGCCCCGTACCGGCCCTTCGGCGCTGCGCCAGGTCAGGCTGGCGTTGGCGGGCAGGCGCTGGACGACCTGGGAGAGCAGGGCGTCGCGGCCGGCGATCGTGCTTACCAGCCAGTACACCACGCCGATCAGTACCACGACCAGCACGGCGGTCAGCACGCCGGTGCGGATCGCGAGGAAGCGCACCCGAGCGCGGCGTTTACTGCGCAGTTCGGCGATGCGCTCCTCGCGCTCCTCCGGCGTCAGGTCGGGATCGATCCGGCGACGGCCCGGCAACCCCGGCAGGCTCACAGGTCCGCACCGACGCTGAGGTAAATCTGGAACGAGGAGTCGGGGTTGTCCAGACCGTGGGCAATATCCAGTCGCAGTGGTCCGACCGGCGAGCGCCAGCGCACCCCGGCACCCACGCCGGTGCGCCAATCCGGGCTGTCGTCGAATGCGCTGCCTATATCGACAAATGCCGCCGCGCCCCAGTTTTTGAGGAAGTAGTGCTCGTACTCGACGCTGCCGGTAGCGACGTTCTTGGCACCCAGTGCATACAGTTTGTCGTCGGTGCCTTCCACGCGCGGGCCCACCTCGCGCCAGGCGTAACCACGGATGCTGCGGTCGCCGCCGGCAAAGAACCGCAGGCTGGGCGGCATCGCCACCAGGTCATCGGTGAAGGTGTGGCCCAACTCGCCGCGCGCAATCAGCCGTCCGCGCTCGCCCAGTCCGCGGAACCAGCTCGCGGTCGCGCGCACCTGGCCGAAGTTGGCGTCGCTGCCAGCCCCTTCCACCCCGCCGCGCAGCAGGAGAGTGCCCGCCCGGCCGTTGCGCGGGAACACCCGGTCGTCGGCATCGGTGTATTCGGCGCGCAACGACGGGAAGGTGAACGTCGCATACCGATAAGCCGGTTCGGTCAGCGGGTCGCCATCGTCGTCGGTCGCGTAGGACCAGCGCTCGCGCAGTGCATGCAGGGAGGCGACCACGTTGAGGTAGCGGTTGATCCTGCCGCTGCGGCTGCCGACCAGCTCGATCCGGCGGCTGTCCATGTAGTCGGTCTGTTCGTCGGCGGCCTGGGCGCTCAAGGTGTACCAGCCGTCAACCCAGGCGAACGCCGGCATGCGGTATTGGGCCGTGAGGGTCTTGCGGCGCTGAGCGTAGTCCAGCTGCGCCAATGCCTTGTGGCCGCGGTCGTTGACGTAGCGGCGCTCCATCCCGAGGCGTACACCGGCGCCGCTATCGGTGCCGTAGCTCACGCCGGCGGTGTAGATGCTGCGTTTGGCCGCCACCAGCACCACGTCGACCGGTACCTGGCCGTCGACCGCTTCCTCGGGCAGTGGATTGATCATCACCGAGGAGAAGTAGTCGAGGGCAGTAAGCGAGTCGCGCAGACGGTCCAGCTTGCCCTGGTGGTAATAACTGCCGGTGTCCCAGTAGACCAGTTTGTCCAGTAGCGACTGGCGGATGATCGGCGCCGGCGTCTGCTGGAAATCGATCGGCCCCATGTCGTACCGGCGCCCGCTGTCCCACACCAGGTCGATGTCGGCGGCGAGGTCGGCGCGGGTGACTTCGACCCGCCGAGAGGCGAAGTCGGCGTCGAAATACCCGCGCTGGGAGAGGCGGCGACTGATGCGGATCTTGCTGGCTTCGTAAAGCTGGTGGTCGAAGACATCCCCGAGTTCCGGCTTGAACTTCGCCAGATCCTCACTCAGGTAGCGATCACGCGCGCCGGCACCGTCGATCGCGACGTTCTCGCGACGCACCCGCACCGGATCCCCTGGAACCACGGTGATGGTGACGGTGGTCGCCGACCCGTTTTCGTCGCTGTCCACGGTAATGGTCGGCGAGTAATAGCCGAAGGGCTCCAGCGCCTCGCGCGTTTCGTCCTCTGCCGCCCGGACGAGATAGGCCAGGCGCCGGGCGGACAGCTCCTTGCCAGCGGCATCGACCAGGGTCACCGCACTGCGCACGTTGTCCGTCATCGGCTCATCAAGTCCAATGACGTTGACCTTGGCGATGCGGGCAGCGTTCGCCGCGCCACTGGCAAACAGGCAGCAAAGGGCAATGGGTATCAATAGGGGGGTGGGGCGCATGGCGGAGAGAATACCTTCAACCGGTCCGCGAACCATGAATTTGCACAGGCGTTGCGGGTGCGCGCCGGGTGAGAGTGGCGGGGCTGTCGTAGCATGCCGGGATGAAGATTCTGGTAACCGGCGGTGGCGGCTTCCTCGGCCAGGCACTGTGCCGCGGCTTGCGTGCACGCGGCCATGATGTGGTCAGTTTCAACCGTGGCGACTATCCGGTGCTCGCGACGCTGGGCGTGCAGCAGGTGCGCGGTGATCTGGCCCGGCGCGAGGAGATTCTCGCGGCGGCGCAGGGCTGCGACGCGGTATTCCACAACGCTGCCAAAGCGGGGGCGTGGGGGCCGTGGCAGGAGTATCACGATGCCAATGTCATGGGTACGCGGCACGTCCTGGAGGCCTGTCGTACGCACCGCATCCGCCGGCTGGTCTATACCTCCACCCCCAGCGTCACCCACCGCGCCACCCATCCGGTCGAGGGCGGCAGCGCCGAGGATGTGCCTTACGGCAGCGGATTCAAGGCGCCCTATGCGAGCACCAAGCTGATCGCCGAGCAGGCGGTGCTGGCCGCCAACGACGCCACACTGGCGACGGTCGCATTGCGTCCGCGCCTGATCTGGGGCGTCGGTGACAACCAGTTGCTGCCACGGCTTGTGGCGCGTGCCCGGGCCGGGCGCCTGCGGCTGGTCGGTGATGGCGACAACCTGGTCGACACCACCTATATCGACAATGCCGCGCAGGCGCACTTTGATGCTTTTGAACATCTGTCGGTGGGCGCAGCCTGCGCCGGCCGTGCCTATTTCATCAGCAATGGCGATCCCCGCACCATGCGCGAAACCATCAACGGACTGCTGGCGGCGGTCGGTGCGCCGGTGGTCGAGAAGACCTTGCCGTTCCGGATGGCCTACGCAGCCGGTGTCGTCTGCGAAGGACTGTGGACGGTGCTGCCCTTGCGCGGCGAACCGCCGATGACGCGATTTCTTGCCGAGCAGCTGGTCACCACCCACTGGTACGACATGGCGCCCGCCCGGCGTGATTTCGGCTATCGGCCCGCGGTGGGCTTCGATGAGGGTCTCGCCCGGCTGCGGGCGGACCACCTGGCGGGCGGTACATCCAGCCATTGACACGCGACGGCGTCGCGCTCCGGCTGCCGTCCGGTGCTCCGACGCTGGACGATGGCCCAAGGCCAGTAGAATGCGCGGATGAACGAGCCCCCCTCTTTCCGACCCTCCCTCCTGGCGGGAATCAAGCCGCTGGCCGGACGCGCGCTGGAGGCGGCGCTGAACCGCGCCCTCGCGCTGGATCCCGATACCCGCGACAGCCTGCGTTCGCTCGATGGACGGCGGGTGGCGCTGCACCTGTCCTCGCCGCCACTGGCGCTGCAGATACGGGTCGCGGGGGAGCGCCTGGAGGTGGGCCCGGCTCCCGCGACCGAGACGCCTGACTTGGCTATCCGCAGCACCCTGGGTGGCCTGCTGGGGCAATTGCCTTTCCTTCGCAACGACGACGCGCCCCCGGTGGGCCAGTTGCGGATGGAGGGCGATGCCGACCTGGCGCGGCGACTGCAGCGGTTGGCCGAGCGCTTCGATCCGGACTGGCAGCAGCCCTTCGCCCGCCTCTTCGGCGACGTGCTCGGTGTGCAGATCGCCAATGCCTTCGCGGCCGGACTGCGCCAGGCGCGGGTGGTCGCCACCGAACTGGCAGGCAGTGCAGCCGAGTACGTGACCGAGGAATCGCGGGACGTGGTGCCGCGCGCCGAGTTGGACGCCTTCTTTGACGATGTGGACGGGATGCGCGACGACGTTGAGCGGTTGGCCGCGCGGGTGGGCCGACTTGTTCGGGGCCGTCCTTCAGCAGGTGCTGCAATGACTCCAGAGGCCGGCTCGTGAAGCCGGTGCTGCGCGCGTGGCGCATCGGCCGCGTCCTGCTGCGCTACCAGTTGGATGAACTGCTGGCCGGCACCGCCGCCGAGCGCTGGTTGAGGCTGGCGCGACCGTTCGTGCCGCGCGCCCCGGCGGCCATCGCCGAGCAACCACGCGGCGTCCGCCTGCGCCTTGCGTTGCAGGAGTTGGGACCGATCTTCGTCAAGTTCGGTCAGATCCTGTCGACCCGTCCCGATCTGGTACCGCCGGATATCGCCTCTGAGCTGTCGGCGCTGCAGGACAATGTCGCGCCGTTTGACGGTGTGATCGCCCGCGGCATTGTCGAGGCGTCACTCGGTCGCGGCGTTGACGTCGCGTTCGCCCGGTTCGACATCACCCCGCTGGCATCCGCGTCCATTGCGCAGGTCCATGCAGCCACGCTGCCGGCCACGGGTGGCGTCCCGGGACGCGAGGTGGTCGTCAAGGTGCTGCGACCGGGCATCGAGAACCAGATCGCCGACGACATCTCGCTGCTCGGTGCGCTGGCCGGAATCGTCGAACGTACCCATCCGCGCGCAGACATGATCCGACCGCGCGAAATTGTCGCCGAGATCCAGAACACCCTGGCCGCCGAGCTCGATCTGGAGCGCGAAGGGTCCAACGCCAGCGTATTGCGGCGCTTCTGGACCCAACCGGACGGCAGACCCAGTGACGACCTGTACGTGCCGGAGGTGATCTGGAGCCACACCGCCGGCAACGCGCTGACCCTGGAGCGCGTCCATGGGATTCCCTCCGATGACATCGAGGCGCTGGATGCCGCTGGCATCAACCGTCCTGCGTTGGCGGCCAAGGGCGTGCAGGTGTTCTACACCCAGGTGTTCCGCGACAACTTCTTCCACGCCGATGCCCACGCCGGCAACATCTGGGTCGACACCGACCCGGCACGCAAAGCCAATCCGCGTTTCATCGCGCTGGATTTCGGGATCATGGGCCAGCTCTCCGATGACGACCAGTACTACCTGGCGCAGAATTTCATGGCGATCTTCAACCGGGACTACCGGCGGATCGCCGAGCTGCACCTGCGGGCCGGATGGATGCCTGCCGACAGTCGCCTGGATGAACTGGAAGCGGCCGTGCGCGGGGTCTGTGAGCCGTACTTCACCCGGCCACTGAGCGAGATCTCGCTGGCCGAAGTGCTGGTCAAACTGTTCCGCACCGCCCAGCGCCACCAGCTGACCCTGCAGCCGCAGCTGATCCTGTTGCAGAAGACCCTGCTGAACATCGAGGGCGTAGGCCGTCAACTGGATCCGCACATCGATATCTGGGGCGTTGCGAAGCCGGTGCTGACGAAGATCCTGGCCGCCCGCTACAGCCCCAAACGTCTGTTTGGCGAGTTTCGCCGTCATCTGCCCGAGCTGCTGAAAAATGCTCCGGAGATGCCACGTCTGATGCACACCTGGTTGACCCAGCAGGTTCGCGGCGAGCATGAGCTGCGGATGCGTTCGCAGGATCTGGCCGAACTGGCGAAGACCGCGCGTGAGACGCAGCAGCGCATCGTTGCGGCGATCATTGGCAGCGGACTGCTGGTGGCGGCTGCCGTGTTGTACGGATTTGAAGCGGGCGGCGCGGGTCAATGGTCGGTGCCGGTCGCCTCGTGGATTGCCGGAATCGCCGGCGTTGTCGCGATCGTGCTGGCGTGGCCGCGTCGTTGATTGATCCGCCCGGACAGGAACAGGTCTGGCCGGATCAATGTGCGGACGACGCAGCTGCGCCGGACCTCAGCCTGCCGGTGCTGTATCGGGACGAGTGGTTGGCGATCATCAACAAGCCGGCCGGCCTGATGGCGCATGACAGCGCACTGGCGCGGGGGGAGAGCGACTTTGTCGCCGACCGCCTGCGTGTCCAGTTTGGCTGCCGGGTGTTCCTGGTCCACCGACTGGACCGCGCGACGAGCGGCTGTCTTCTGCTCGCCTTCGATCGCGACACCGCCTCCTCGCTGGGCAAGATCCTGATGGCTGGTGAAGTGGAGAAGGACTACCGCGCGATCTGCCGCGGCTGGCCGGCGGAAGACGCCTTCGAGGTGGACCACCCGCTGGACGGGGGACCCGGAAAACCGGTGAAGAAGGCCGCGCAGACCCGCTTTCAGGTACTGGCGCGGACGGAATGCGACTGGCCATCGGGCGAGTTCGCGACCTCGCGCTACGCGCTGGTGCAGGCGCAGCCGCTGACCGGGCGCTTCCGCCAGATCCGGCGCCACCTCAAGCACGTCTTCCACCACATGATCGGCGACACCAGCCACGGCGATGGCCGCCACAACCGCGCGTTCCGCATGGTCGGCGTGCACCGGATGCTGCTGCATGCGCACCGGTTGGCGTTCACCCACCCGGTCACCGGCGAGACGGTCGAGGCCATCGCTCCGATGGATGCCCAGTTCGCCAAGGCGTTGAGGTACTTCTAGACTCACCGCATGGTCCGGGTCGAAAACATCGTTATCCCCGACTCCGAACTGGTCGAGCGCTTTGTGCGTTCGGCCGGGCCGGGCGGGCAGAACGTCAACAAGGTGTCCACCGCGGTCGAACTGCGTTTCGACGTCGCCCAGTCCCCTTCACTGCCCGAGCCGGTGCGCGAGCGGCTGCTGGCCCGCCGCGACCGCCGCATCACCACCGAGGGCGTGCTGGTCATCAATGCCCAGACCTACCGGACCCAGGACCGCAATCGCGAGGATGCGCGCGACCGTCTGGCGACGTTTATCGGCCACGGCCTGCACGCGCCAAAGAAACGGGTGCCGACCCGCCCTACGCGTGGCTCCAAAGAGCGGCGGCTGGCCGGGAAGCGCGAACGCGGCACCATCAAGCAGGGTCGCTCGCGGACCGACTGGGACTGATGCGGGGCCATCGCGCTCCATGCCATCATCGGTGCAGTGCGTAACCCGGGGATGCGCCGTCCATGCAGGTAGCCAGCGATCATCAGGTGCCGGCCGGCAGCGTTCCGGCCTTGCCGCCGAATGCGCCCAGGGTGCCGTCCAACCGCTTGACGCGTTGGCTGGGCCGTATGGTGCTGCGTCTGGGTGGCTGGCGGATGACAGGCGAGTTCCCCGATCTGCCGCGTCTGGCACGTTGGAAGACCGGGTTCTGGAAGATCGCCAAGGCGGCCGACGTCCCGGTGCTGCCGGTGTATTTCCACTACGGAAGGCGTCAGCTGGTGGTTGCGATGCCGTTCAAGACCGGAAAGGACATGGACGCCGACATGCGTCGCATCCGTGACTGGTACCGCTCGGTGTCGAAGGGCAAGTTTCACGACGCCTGAGAGTCTGGCACGATAATTGCGAAGTTCGTCACATTGCCGTCGATTCCAGCGACGGGTTTCCCGATCACTCAGCAATGAAGCGCGTCACGCAGCTATCCATCGACATCAACCCGGGCCTCTGCGCCCGTCGGAACTGACGATGCCACTCGCGCCCTGGTTTGTCGCCGGACCGGGTGCGCTGTTGGCGATGCTGGGCCATTGGCGAGCCGCGGATACCACCGAACCGACGCCCGCCGACGACTGGCGGCACGCCGTGGTCGACGTGGTGATTCCGGTCTGCCATGACCAGGACACGATCATCCACTGTTTGGCGTCGCTGCTGCTGCAGACCCGCCTCCCGCGGCGGGTGCTGCTGGTCGACGACGGTGGTCCCGACCGCGACCACACGCTGCAGCTGGTGCGCGAGTTCGCCCGTGCCAACTTCGTATCCCTGGAGATCATCTCGCGTGGCTGGTCGATCGGCCGCGTGGTGACGTTGAAACGGCAGTCGCGGGAGTTCGAGGGCGACGTGGTGCTGGTGCTCGATGCGGATACCGTGCTGGAGTCGCCGGACTACATCGAGCGCTGCGTCCGCGAACTCTATCAGGGAGTCGGCATTGCCAGTGCGTCCGGTCGGGTGCTGCCGTTGGACCCATCCGCCCGTTCACGGGTGGAAGCATCCACACCCTTCCAGACCTGGCTGGGGGACGATGCCTACGTGGATACCACGGCGCCGACCGGCCGGTGGCAGGCGAAGGTTCAAGCCATCGCCACGGGCTATCAGCGCCACATGGCGAGCCTGCACCAGGATTTTCTAGATGGGGGACTGATGCGCGCCCACGGCGGCGTGCCGATCGGCAGTGGCGGCGCCGTGGTCTATCGCCGCCGCTACCTGCGCGACCTGTTCAACCGTTACGAGCCGTACCGCGGGGATGACCTGACGGTACTGGAAGACCACTTCATCGCCGTGGCGCTGATGAATGTCGGCTACCGCAACATCCGTGTCGCCGATGTGGTGGCGCGTACCCGCGTCCAGCCGCTGGCGCGACTGCCGGCCGATGCACGGCGATGGACGGGCGGTTTCCTCCAACTCGGTTACTACTTCAATGTACTGCTGGTCAGTCCATTGCGACGTTGTCGGATGTTCCGGAAATCGCGAAAGCGCCAGCGGGTCCGAACGGACACCCGCCTGATCCGCGAAGCCTACCGACAGGGTTTCGGCGAGCGCGTCACGCGCGAGCGGGGCCGCGCGCTCGGTACGGCACTGGCGCTGATCGCGCTGGAGCGTATCGGCTACCCGGTAATGCTATGGGTACTCACTCTGACAGGACAGTGGCCGGCCGTGGCGGTTGTCGTGGGGCTGGAGACGGTCGCCACCTGTGCTATCGCCAGCCGCTTCGCTCACGGTCATCGCGGCCGTGCCGCACTGCAGGCGCTGGCATGGACACCTGTACGGTACGCACTGATCCTGCAGGAACCGGTCGCCACGGTGTGGTTTGCCATCCGACTGTGGTGGAAGCGGGAGCTGGGCTGGTACGTGCGCCGCGACCAGTCGGGATTCCGTCGTTCGCGCGACCTGCGCTGATCCGTCTCAGCGCTCCGAGGGTCCGCTGTCTTCGCGACCGCGTCGCACAAACAGGTCAGGCTTGATCAGTTCGGTGAAAGCGCGCGCCTGCGGGCTGAGGTACTTGCCGCGTCGCACCACCACGCCGTAGCTGCGGTCGGGAAACCACGCCGACAACGATCGTGCTGCCAGCCGTGATTTGTCCCCTTCGGTGAGGCAGATCGCGGTAACGATGCTGATTCCCAGCCCCATTGCGACGTACTGCTTGATCACCTCCCAGCCACCGACTTCCAGGGCCACGGTGTAGGGCACCTGGTGGCGCTGGAAGACCAGGTCCACCATGCGATAGGTCGTCAGTCGTTGCGGTGGGAGGATCAGCCCGTACGGTGACAGATCCGCCAACTCCAGCTTGCCGCGCTTCGCCAACGGATGGTCGAGGGGCGTGATCAGCATCGGCTCGAAACTCATCACCGGCGCGTAATCAAGATCTCCGGGGACATCCAGCATCGACCCCACAGCAAGGTCGACCTCGTCCGACCTCAGCAGCTCCAGTCCGCCCTCCCCGGTAACGTTGTGCAGGTTAAGGCGCACATCGGGGTGTGCGGTGCGGAACTCGGCCACGATGGCCGGCAGCAGGTAGAGGATGGTTGAACTGCCCGCCGCGACGTTCAACTCGCCGCCATCCAGCCCGCGGAGCTGTTCGCGAAATGCTCCCTGTAGACCGTCGATGCCCTCCACAAGGGGACGGGCGAGGTCGTACAGGGTCTCGCCTTCTCGCGTCATCACCAGGCGACGTCCACTGCGCTCCAGCAGTCGCTCGCCCAGGTCACGCTCCAGGGCCTGCAGTTGCAGACTCACGGCCGGCTGACTGAGGTACAGCGCCTCGGCAGCACGGGATACCGATCCCAGACGGACGGTCTGGCAGAACGCCCGCAGGGGCTTGAGCCGGTCCCCTTTGTAGGAAAACCGTGGAGCGGTGGGTGGATCCTTGGCCAATTTGCATGCTCCTGCGCGGCTGGATGTGCGACTCGAGGCTGATGAGGGAACGGTTACAGACGGTATATAAGCACAGCTTATGGGTTGTATTGAAATATCTTCATTGCAAATACCTCCGCTATCAACCCATGGTCGGGGTCCCCACCAACGGAGCAACGGCATGTCGGCAGTAGTGAACAGGGAGACGGACACGGCACCGCAGGGGCTCAGCATCACGGCCGCCGCGGACGGACAGGAGCAGGTGCTGACCTCGGCAGCACAGTCTTTTCTGGCTGAGTTGCATCGCCGATTCGATGCGCGTCGCCTTGAGTGCCTCGCTGCCCGCCTCCGTGCGCAGGCGGCCGTGGATGCCGGCCAGCTGCCGGGATTCCGCGAGGATACCCGGGCGATCCGGGAGTCGGAGTGGCAGGTGGCGCCGTTGCCGGCGGCCCTTCGCGACCGACGGGTCGAGATCACCGGGCCGGTGGACGCCAAGATGGTCATCAACGCGCTGAACTCCGATGCGAACTGCTTCATGGCCGATTTCGAGGACAGCACGTCCCCGACCTGGCCCAACCTGATTGCGGGCCAGCAGTCCATGCGCGGTGCCGTCGACGGAACTCTCGCGTTCCAGGCTCCGGCGCGCGCCGATGGCAGCCCCGGCAAGCAGTACGCGCTGAAGCCGTTCGCGGAGCAGGCGGTGTTGCTGGTCCGCCCGCGCGGCTGGCATCTGGATGAGAAGCACGTCGAAGTCGACGGTCAGCCGATGTCGGCCAGCCTGTTCGACCTGGGACTGTTCGCCTTCCACAACGCGGCTGCGCTGGCAGCGCGTGATCGCGGCCCCTACTTCTATCTGCCCAAGCTGGAGTCGATGGAGGAAGCCGCGCTGTGGAACGACGTGCTCGACCACGTTGAGCGGGCGCTGGGCCTGGCCGAGGGGCAGATCAAGGTCACCATCCTGATCGAGACGCTGCCAGCCGTGTTCCAGATGGACGAGATCCTGCACGCGCTGCGCAGCCGCATCGCCGGCCTCAACTGCGGTCGCTGGGACTACATCTTCAGCTACATCAAGACCTTCCGCGCGTATCCCGACCGCATTCTGCCCGAGCGTGGCCAGGTCGGCATGGACCAGCCTTTCCTGCGTGCCTATTCGGAGCTGCTGATCCATACCTGTCATCGCCGGGGCGCCCACGCCATGGGCGGCATGGCCGCGCAGATCCCGATCAGCAACGATGAAGCCGCCAATGACAAGGCGCTGGCCAAGGTTCGCGCAGACAAGCTGCGTGAGGTCACGGCGGGCCACGACGGCACCTGGGTTGCGCATCCGGCGCTGATCCCGATTGCCCGCAGCGTGTTCGATGAGCGCATGCCCGACGCGCACCAGCATCACGTGCTGCGCAGCGACGTGGAGGCCTTCAGCGAAAGCCAGTTGCAGGACCAGCTGCTGACACCACCGCGCGGCACGATCACTCGTGCCGGTTTCGATGGCAACGTCGAGGTGTGCGTGCGCTACCTGGCCGCATGGCTGGATGGCAACGGTTGCGTGCCGATTCACTGGCTGATGGAGGACGCTGCCACCGCCGAGATCGCCCGGACCCAGCTGTGGCAGTGGCTGCATTGTCACAGGAACGCCATTGCCGCCGGTGGTGACCACGCCTGTCCGGCGCACCTGGAAGACGGCACCCCGATCGACTTCACCCTGTTGGAGCGGGCGTTCATCGGTCTGCCGGCGCGATTGGGTGATCGTCAGGCGCTCATCGGTGGCAGCCGGATCGACGAGGCCATCGGAGTGCTCGACCGTCTCTGCCACGCCGAGGTCCTTGAGGATTTCCTCACCATTCCCGCGTATCGCCGTCTGGATTGAACCGTCCCATCTGCTGCATTCCGCCATCAACGCCGCACCCCCCACGAGGACACCGTCATGACCACCCAACCCACTGCCCAGCAGATCCGTGAAGAATGGGATACCGACCCGCGCTGGAGCGGCATCACCCGTCCGTACTCCGCCGAAGAAGTCGTGCGCCTGCGCGGCACCGTCGCCGTCGAACACAGCCTCGCCCGTCTGGGCGCCAACAAGCTGTGGAAGTCGCTGCACCGCGAGGACTTCATCAACGCCCTGGGCGCATTGACCGGCAACCAGGCCATGCAGCAGGTCAAGGCCGGCCTGAAGGCGATCTACCTGTCCGGCTGGCAGGTTGCGGCTGACGCCAACCTCGGCGGGCAGATGTACCCCGACCAGTCGCTGTATCCGGCTGACTCGGTGCCGGCCGTGGTCAAGCGCATCAACAACACCCTGCTGCGCGCGGACCAGATCCAGTGCGCTGAAGGCTCCGGCGACATCGATTTCATGCAGCCGATTGTGGCGGATGCCGAAGCCGGCTTCGGTGGCGTGCTGAACGCCTTCGAGCTGATGAAGGGCATGATCGAGTCCGGCGCCGCCGGCGTGCACTTCGAGGACCAGCTGGCCAGCGCGAAGAAGTGCGGCCACATGGGCGGCAAGGTGCTGGTGCCGACCCGGGAGGCCATCGAGAAGCTGGTTGCCGCCCGTCTGGCGGCCGACGTGATGGGCGTGCCGACGCTGATCGTCGCCCGCACCGACGCCGAGGCGGCGGACCTGCTGACCTCCGACATCGATCCGGCAGATGCGGCCTTCGTCACCGGCGAGCGCACCGTGGAAGGCTTCTACAAGACCCGCAAGGGTCTCGACCAGGCCATCAGCCGCGGCCTGGCCTATGCGCCCTACGCCGATCTGGTGTGGTGTGAAACCGGCAAGCCGGACCTGGAGTTCGCGCGCAAGTTCGCCGAGGCCATCCACGCCAAGTACCCCGGCAAACTGCTCGCCTACAACTGTTCGCCGAGCTTCAACTGGAAGGCGAATCTGGACGACTCGACCATTGCGAAGTTCCAGATCGAACTGGCAAAGCTGGGCTACAAGTTCCAGTTCATCACCCTGGCCGGCTTCCACTCGCTGAACTACGGCATGTTCAACCTCGCCCGTGGCTACGCGGAGCGGCAGATGAGCGCCTTCGTCGAGCTGCAGCAGGCCGAGTTTGCCGCCGCCAGTGAAGGGTTCACCGCGGTCAAGCACCAGCGCGAGGTCGGCACCGGCTACTTCGACTCGGTGACACAGGTCATCCAGGGTGGACAGTCCTCCACCACGGCGCTGACCGGCTCGACCGAGGAAGAGCAGTTCCACAGCGAGCCCGAGATCGCCTGACGACCACGCGGCCAACCCGGCCACCGACAAATGCCGCCCCATGCAAGGGGCGGCATTTATTTTGTCTGCCGAAACTGCCGCGAACCGGGAATGCGGGGCTCAGCCGCCCTGCGCATCGTGGGCATGTTGCATGACGTCCAGCGCCAATGCCGAATGCGCATAGGCGCCACCGGCACGCATTTCGGCCGCGACCCAGATGGCCTCCATGATCTGCGCCTCGCTGGCACCGTGCTTCAGTGCAGAGCTCGTGTGACCCTTGATGCAGTACGGGCACTGGGTGACGTGAGCGACCGCCACCGCAATCAGTTGTTTGGTCACCGTCGGCAGTTCGCCGTCGGCGAAGACGGCGGCACTGAACGCCTGAAATGCCTTCAACGGCTCGGGCGCCAGTTCGCGGCGCTTGCGCGCCAACTCCGCAGTGCTGTCCGGGAACAGTGGATTTGCCAAGGTGGATCTCCTTTCGAACTTGCGGTGATGGCAGTGTTGGCGAACGCGAGTTGGCTGCGCAGTAGTTACAGCAACCTGCCCAGAGCGGTGCCCAGGGCCAGATCGTCGACACCGCCGAAGTGCTGTTCGCGCAAGTACCCCTGCGCGTCGATCAACATCAGGGTGGGTGTTCCGCGCATCGCATAGGCGCGCATGGTGTGCGGCAGCGGGTCCCCATCCGAATACGCATCCACCCCCACCGGAAATGTGTAGCGGTACTCGCGTAAAAATACCTCGAGCGCGGCCGGATCCTGCACCGCGTGATGCTCGAATACCGTGTGCAGGCCGATCACCGCTACCCGTTCGGATGGAAAGGCCTGCTGCACCCGTTGCATCTGCGGCAAGGCCTGGACGGCACACCCGGGACACAACATCTGGAATGCGTGGGCGACGACCACGCGGCCGCGCAAGTCGTCCAGTGTCAGCGGTTCACTGTTGAACCATCGCGATGTGCGCCACGCTGGGGCGGGGTGGGGAATTGTCATGGAGATCACTCAGGTTCTGACGCCCGTTTCCAGTCTAGCGCCACCGGCTCCGACAACGCTGACGCCACCACCACGGCGCAGGATCGATGCTGCCTCATGACCCGAGCGGAGGATGTCATGGCGGACTTCAAGGTTGGCGACCACGTGCGCTGGAACTCGGAGGCCGGACACGTTACCGGCACCATCAGCAAGATCCACAAGCAGGATTTCGACTACAAGGGCCATACCCACCGCGCGAGCGCGGATGACCCCCAGTACGAAATCGAAAGCGACAAGACCGACCACATCGCAGCACACAAGGGCAGCGCGCTGGAAAAGATCCCGAAATAGGGCTCTCCAACGCGCTTGTGTTCAGGCCGTCACCGGCATCCCACGGTCGACCCTTCGATACCCGATCGCCTCGCTCAGGTGCGATGTGAGAATCTGCGGACTGTCCGCCAGGTCGGCAATCGTGCGCGCGACCCGCATGATCCGGTGCATTGAACGGGCCGACAGGTGCAGGGTGTCTATCGCACGTTCCAGCATCGCGAAGTCGGCGTCCGCGAGCCGGCAAATCGTGTTCGTTTCCGACTGGCTGAGGTGCGCGTTGGCCTTGCCGGCGCGGGTGCGCTGCAGCGCGCGGGCGGCGACCACCCGATTCCGGACCACTACGCTGCTTTCGCCGGGTACCGCATCCGGACGCAATGCCGAAGGTGGCAGTCGTGGCACCTCCACGTGCAGGTCGATCCGGTCCATCAGCGGACCCGAAATCCGTGCCCGGTAGTTGAGCACCATGTCCGGGCTGCAGCGGCAGCGACCACTGGGATCCCCGGCCCAGCCGCAAGGGCAGGGATTCATTGCCGCTACCAGCTGGAACCGGGCCGGGAACTCGGCACTGCGTGCCGCGCGGGCGATCGTTACCGTGCCGGACTCCAGTGGCTCACGCAGGACTTCCAACGTGCGTCGGCTCCACTCCGGCAGCTCGTCGAGAAACAGCACGCCGTTGTGGGCCATGGAGATCTCGCCCGGGCGGGGCTCCGA
>RCMY010001334.1_pt1 | contig 23529 bp, 23 predicted proteins | sample 2041341 | NCBI WGS metagenome assembly RCMY01 (sample SAMN09708234, study PRJNA481090) | Marine sediment metagenome, whole genome shotgun sequencing project.
CGCAGGTGCAGTGGTCGTGTTCGGAGCCACGGTTGGTGCCGGCGCGTTGGTCGTCGCAGGTGCAGTGGTCGTGTTCGGAGCTGCGGTCGTGGCGGGAGCAGCCGTGGTCGAGGGAGCCGACGATTGAAGCTTCATGAACCGATGCGTGGTGTACATCCGATTGCCATCCCAGACGACACCGACGCCGATGTGGGTGAACTCGGGATCGACGATGTTTGCGTAGTGCCCGGGTGAGGCGACGAAGGCATCCATGATCGAGCCGATGTCTGGACCGGTGCCCACGTTCTCGCCGAGCTTCGCCCAGGGGTGTGTCACACCGGCACTGATCGGGCTGGCGTGGCAAATGAAGGAACCTTCGCCGCACACGCCGTTTTTCATCGAACCCGCCCAGCCGCGAGCCAGGTTCGTGAGCTGAACGTCGGGCTGCAACGCCGGAAGGCCAACGCCTGCTCGAACCGAGTTCACCCGTGCAATGAACGACGATTCGTCCGAGGCCGAGGCTGATGCTGGAACCAATGCAGCGAGGATCAACATCCATACCGCCAACGTGCCCACGAGACGGGTACCGCGACGTGGGGAGGAGTTGATCACGTGTTTGACGTGAGGGGCTGTGGAGATCACGAGGAATGTGTCGGCTCATGTCTGCGACCACCTTGAGTGAGAATTTCAGCGAATAATGCCGCTTGGGTGGTGGAGGCCCGGCAATTCCCGTCGCAGACTGCTCGTCGCAACGGAGTGCGGGTGTGCCGCGTGACACGAGCTACCGTGTGTCTGTGGCGATGGCTCGAGACATACCTGATGCGACGGTTGCCCGACTGCCGATTTATCGTCGGTCACTCGTCGAACTCGTCGCTCTTGGCCAGTCGACGGTCAGTTCGGCTCGTTTGGCCGAGCTCGCAGGAGTGAATGCGGCCAAGGTCCGCAAGGATCTCTCGTATCTCGGCACCTACGGGGTGCGCGGCGTCGGCTACGACGTCGAATATCTGCTCGCCCAGGTCGGCGAGGTTCTCGGCCTCGACGTCGAAGCTCCGGTGGTGATCGTCGGCATGGGAAACCTCGGACAAGCCTTGGCTCACTACGGCGGGTTCTCGAGTCGAGGATTCCCTGTTGTCGCGCTCGTCGACGCGTCGATGGACAAGGTTGGAACAACAATCGCGGGCATAGAGATCACTCACATCGAGGAGCTGCCAGAGATCGTCGAGAGGCTCGCTGTCTCCGTGGGCATCATCGCGACCCCTGGTGAAGCTGCGCAAGAGGTCGCCGATTCGTTGGTCGAGGCGGGCGTTCGATCGATTCTCACCTTTTCCCCGACGGTCATCCAAGTACCCGACTCGGTGCCGCTGCGAAAGGTCGATGTCGCGACAGAGCTGCAAATTCTCAGCTACTACCAGCATCGCGGCACCGGTGAAACCAACCGAACCGCCTAACGCTCAAGGTGCGTCGCCGCCACTCCGATCATTTTGGAGATGCGCAATGTAGCGGCGGCAGTTCTCGTGGCATACATCCTTCTCGTGGGATCGAGCGAGGCGGGCGCAACGACGTCCGGACTTGCCTATTCCGAAGACACCGTCTTCACGATTCTCGAGGACTCGGTGCTGGTGGAGACCACGGTCGTGATGGCCAATACGACGTCGGAGCGGCGTTCTGGCAACACCATCTACTACTCGTATTTCGATCGGTTTCAGCACGTTGTGCCGATCGGGGCGACGGAGCTGTCGATCGTGAGCCGGGGGAGCCATCTCACAACCACAGCCGAACAGCTCGACGACGACTTCGACCTGGTCTCGGCTCAGCTGCCAACAGAACTGCGATCCGGCCAGTCCCGAACGATCGACATCTCCTATGTGTTGCCGCAGGGATCGATCCGAGGCGAGAGCATCTTCTTTTCGAATCCTGCCTTTCATTCGTTTCCGGTGTGGTCGTTTTCCGATCCGGGCAGAGGATCGTTGAAGCTTCGAGTGCCAACGAACGCTGTGCTGAGCCAGTTCGCCGATGCACTTCACCTGACCGATCACGAAGATGGATTCGAGATCTGGGAGCCCCGTGACTTCTCGACGCCAGACGAAGTGTTTTCTTACGTCACGATCACGGTCGATCAGGCGTTGGTCGAAGAGAACTTCTCGGTCTCGGGACAAGACATTGTGCTTCGAACGTGGCCGGCTGACGAGGTGTGGAAAACTTTTGCCCGAGACACGATCGAGAATGGGTTGCCGACGCTCGAGTCGCTGATCGGTCTGCCAATTCCTGACCAGCAGTCCCTCGAGATCACCGAGTCGGTCACTCCGTACTTCTACGGCTACGCCGGTTGGTACGACCCCGCCGAGACCACGATCGAAGTCGGCAACGAGCTCGACGACACCGTGATGCTTCATGAGCTCGGCCACGCCTGGTTCAACAACACACTTCTCGACGAGCGATGGGCGAACGAGGGGTTGGCCGAAGAATTCACCTGGCTCGCGCAGCGGGAGTTGGGATGGCCGGCCGCAACGCCTCCTGAGCCCCCGACGTCTACGAACCCCGGCGCCCTCCCTCTGGTCGACTGGGGCGACGGACTCGGGTCGTTGCTTGGTGATGACGAAATCCGCGAAACCGAAGAATATGGCTACACAACCTCGTGGTACACCGTGCACAAGATTGTCGAGATCATCGGCATCGACGGCATGCAAAAAGTTCTGGCCGCCGCCGATGCCAACACGATCAGCTACGTGGGCGATGACCCGGGCGAAACAACGTCGATGCCCGATGATTGGCGGCGCCTGCTCGATTTGTCCTCCGAAGCTATTGGGGACGGAGACCCCGAGTCTGCCGATGCGATCGAGCAGCTCTTCTTCGACTTCGTCGTCAACAGCGATGACGCTGTAAAGCTTGACGAACGACGCGAGGCCCGGACGATGTTCCGGAACTTCATGTCACAAGAACCAGCCTGGCGACTACCGCGGGAGGTCCGTGTTGCGCTCACGCGTTGGAACTTCGAGGGCGCGACCGCTGTGATGCAGGAAGCGAGCAGCGTGCTCAACCGACGCGTCGAAGTCGAACGAGCCGCGAACGCGCTGGATCTCGCGATCTCCGATGCGGCGCGTCTCGCCTACGAGCGCGAGACACCCGACTTCGGCGAGGCGATGTCGATCCTCGACGCGCAGGCCGAGATGCTGCCGCACATCGCAGATTTGCGAGCGACCTACGCTCGCCCGCTCAGCACCAATCAGCAGTGGGGGATTGGCGAGGTCGACCTCGCGCAGCTCGTCACCCATGCCGAGCGCGCCTTCGCGATCGATGCGTACGGTGAGATCGCTGCAGCTCAGGACGACATGAACGCAACCCTTGCCGCTTCCGAACTCCGTGGTGCCGAGCGAATCCTTTGGAGCCGAATCGGCTCCGGAGCTGCGACCGTCTTTGGACTACTGACGATCTGGACATTGTGGCGGCACCGACGCGATCGTGAGATTGAGCGCAACATCGATCTCAGCCGTACGGACGTAGTACTCTCGGCATGACGTGAACAAGGTCACGCCGAAAATATCCTCCTCATCTTTGCGCGATTCTTAAACAATGGAGATGCTGTAGGCGTGGGTAATTCGCCCGCCGCGGGAGAGACTGGGAAGTAATGTCTGTCGTCGTCATCGGAGTGAACCAGCGGTCGGTGCCGATCGACGTGTTCGAGCACCTCGCGATCGACGACGACCACCTCGTGAAGGTTCTCGACGATCTCACGTCTTCCGACGACATTTCTGAAGCCGTTGTGCTGTCCACGTGCAACCGGACCGAGATCTATCTTCGGGCCGAGCGGTTTCATCCGGCGTATGCCGATGTTCGTGACAGCCTTGCGAGGCATTCAGGGCTCTCGCTCGATCAGTTCGCCGAGCACCTCTATGCGCATCACGATGACGACGCTGTTCGTCATCTCTTTGGCGTTGCCTGTGGTCTCGAATCGGCAGTCCTCGGTGAAACCGAAATCCTCGGACAGGTTCGCAAAGCGTTCGTCAAAGCTCGATCTGCGGGAGTCGTAGGGCTGCGTCTCAGCGACCTCTTTGCTGCGTCGGGTACAGCAGGGCGCAAGGTACGCGCCTCAACCGGAATTGCTCGGAACATCACTTCTGTCTCGAGGGCAGCCGTGGCCATGGCCATCGAGCACCTCGGGTCGCTCGATGGTCGGTCGATCTGCGTTCTCGGTGCGGGTGAGATGAGCGAGGGTATGACCGTTGCGCTGCGAGATGCTGGAACGCGGCGCATCGTGATCTGCAACCGGTCGGTCGATCGCGCAGCCGAGCTCGCCGAGCGGGTGGGCGGCGAGGTCGCGCCGCTCGACCAGCTGAGCAGCACGGTTGCTGAGGTCGACGTCCTGCTGACCGGAACCGGTGCGAACGCACTCATGATCGGACACGATGTTCTGGCTGAGCTCATGGCCAACCGTCCCGATCGACCGCTACTGATCGTCGACATCGCCGTCCCGCGCGACGTCGATCCTGCTGCGGCCGAGGTCGACGGTGTCACACTGCTCGACATGGAAGATCTCACCGCCTTTGCCGAGATCGGTCGTGCAGAACGACGAGGCGAAATCGCCGCCGTCCGACGATTGATAGACGATGAAGTCGCTCGGTTCATGGCGACGACCGCCAGCCGTCGGGTCGAACCGCTCGTGTCCTCGTTCCGACAAGACGTCGAAAAGCTCCGGTCCAGCGAAGTCGAACGACTCTCGGCATCCCTCGACGATGACGCTCGCCATCAGATCGACGCTGCAACCAGGGCCGTGTTGAACAAGTTGTTGCATCGCCCCATGACCGAGCTGCGAGAATCGGCGGGCACTGCCAGAGGCGAACGACTCGCCGAGTCGTTGCGCGAGTTGTTCGGCGTCGACCCGGACTGAGCTTCGCCGCGGGCTCGGATCTTTCGCCTAGCGGCTCCTCGACCGAGCTGCGGAACGCAAGCGCCTTTCCGGCCACACCGGCTTCGCAGCCGTGGCCTACCCGGGCTCTGGACCGTAGGCTGTCCCGGTGATTAGAGCAGCGACTCGTGGTAGCGCGTTGGCCCGTTGGCAAGCCGACCACATCGCGGCGCTTCTGGGTCATGCCGACGCAGGTCAGGCAACTCCATTGGTGGTTTCGACCGCCGGTGATCGCGACAAGGTCACGCCGCTGCACGAAATCGGCGGCAAGGGCGTTTTTGTCAAGGAAGTACAAGCGGCGGTACTCGACGGCCGAGCAGACATCGCCGTGCATTCGGCCAAGGATCTCCCAGCGCTCACCCCGGAAGGACTGGTGATCTGCGCTGTTCCCGAGCGCGCCGACGCGCGAGATGTCCTGGTTGGCTGCGCATTGACCAACCTGCCGATGAACGCCCGTGTCGGTACTGGATCGATTCGTCGCCACGTGCAACTTCGAGCTGCCCGACCCGATCTCGAGGTGGTCGAGATCAGAGGAAATATCGACACTCGCCTCGCGTTGCTCGACACGCTCGACGCCATCGTCATGGCTGGCGCGGCCCTCGACCGATTGGGACTCTCCCCCGACGTCGTCGACCGGCTCGGCATAGAGACGATGTTGCCCCAGGTCGGACAGGGCACGCTTGCCGTGGAGTGTCGGGCTGACGATTCGGCGACCATCGCGGCCCTCGCCTCCATCGATCATGCCGAGAGTCGACGTCGCCTCGATGCCGAACGCGGGTTCCTCATCGAACTCGGAGGCGACTGTGACCTTCCGGCCGGTGCATACGCAGAGGTGATCGGTGACGTGGTGGCTCTGCGCGCAATGCTCGCCGGAGACGATGGCCAGCCGTTCTATCTCGCGGGGCAGGCGAACGACGGACCAGGGCTCGGTCGACAACTGGCGACCGAGCTGCGCGCACAGATCACATGAACGCGCCGGGGCTGGTGGGCCGACGGATCGTGATCACCAGGGCACGCCAGCAGGCTGAAGCTCTCGCGCGAGCCGTCGCCGAACAGGGCGGCGAGGTGATTTCACTGCCTCTCCTCGAAATACGAGATGCCAGCGATGGTGGAGCGGAGCTTCGGGCCGGACTGGAGTCTCTGTCAGCAAACGACTGGCTCGTCGTCCTGTCGCCCAACGGCGCCCGTCGAGTCGCTGGCCTGATCGAGCCTGGATCCTGCAAGCTCGCCGTTGTCGCCGCAGGTACCGCCGCAGTGCTCGAGGATGCAGGTTGGACCGTGGACCTGCTGCCGACGATCGGCTCAGCCGACGGCCTCCTCGAATCGTTCGCCGACCAAACGATCGATGGTGTGGTGCTCATTGCGCAAGCTGAAGGCGGACGTCGGAATCTTGCCGACGGTTTACAGACGCGCGGAGTCGACGTCCGAACCGTCGTCGCATACCGAAACGTGGCCGCCCGAGTCGATGACGCTGCGGTGCAGCGTGCGCGCGGTGCTGACACAGTCGTGTTTACATCGCCATCGGCGGTCGAGCGTTACGTCGACGCCGTGGGCGTCGTGCCATGCGAGGCGGTGTGTATCGGCTCGGTGACCGCCACGTCGGCGCGCGATTCGGGATTTAGCGTGACCGTTGCGGCAGCTCCGACGACCGAATCGCTGCTCGCCGCTCTCAGCTCTCGTTGACCCAGGCCGCCTGAAAAGCGACACCGAGTTCGTCGGCGACGGCTGCCATGTGGTCGGCTCCGTCGTACTTCGTTCGAGGCCAGAAGAATCCCTTGAGCCCGTCGCCCTTCGTGCGCGGCACGACGTGCACGTGCAGGTGGGGAACCGACTGACTGACGATGTTGTTCATCGCAACGAACGAACCCCCCGCTCCAAACGGGTCCTGCATGACATTGGACAGGACTTGCACCCGACGGAAGAGTCCGTCGATCTGGTCGGCGGGAAGATCGGCCAAACGTTCGTGATGCTCGAGAGGTGCCACGAGGCAATGGCCAGGAAAGAGCGGTCTGATGTCGAGGAACATCACCACGAAATCATCGCGGTACACCTCGGCGGCTTCGCTGTTTCCATCGATGATCGCGCAGAAGACGCAGCTGTTCGACGTGGTGTCAGACACCGTCGAGCGCTTCGACGACGGGCGCGAATTCCTCGATGTTCTGCGCATCGATGGACACATAGCTGAAACCCCAGCGATCGCGCCAACGTTTCACCTCGTCGACCACTTCCTCGACACTTCCGACAAGAGCGTGTGGCGAGTCAAGTGCATCCTGGGTGCTGACGCCGAGAAGCGGAGCCATCTCCTTGGCGACCGCCTCGCGATCGCCCGTGATCATCGCAAGATGAATGCGAGTCTGGAAGATTATCGAGTCGAATCGGTCTCCGGCGCCGTCTCGAACCCAGGCGAACTTCTGGTCAGTTTTGTCGGCGGTGGCGTCGCGGCCGGCTCGTTCGTCGATCACACCAGCGGTCATTCCGGGATTGATACCGACGATCTGCGCCTTGGCTCCGGCCAACGTGAGCATCTTCTGTTTACCGCCGGCCAACAACAGCGGGATTCCGCCGGACTGGACCGGATGTGGTTGCGCGAGCGCGCCATGTACGGCATAGAACTCGCCATCGACATCGACGCGTTCGCCACGAAGGAGAGCTGTCGCGATGTCGACTGATTCGGCGAGCCGGCGTATCCGAGTTCCAGGGGAATCGTTCGTGATGCCAGCGAAGTCGTAGTCGGTCGTCATCCAACCTGCGCCGATCCCGAACTCGAGTCGGCCGCCCGATAACACATCGATCGTCGCGAGTTCCTTGGCCAGCACGACCGGATGTCGGTAGTCGTTGGCCAAGACCAGCGGCAGGAGTCGAATCGTGGTCGTCGATGCAGCGACGGCGGTCAATCCGATCAACGGAGCAGGTTGATCATCGAAATGGTCGGGGATGGTGACCGACGAGAACCCGAGCTCCTCCGCTCGCTGAGCGGTGCTGACGATCTGATCGACGGGGATTTTTCCGAGCGAGGCGCTGAATCGAATTGGTGCGGTCATGGCGTGAGTCTAGAAGCTCGAATTTCTTCGGAATTGATGGAACCGATCGAGGGTCACCGGCGTGATGTGCATGTGCGAGCTACAACGGTGCATATGACGAACGGAACGTACGGACCGGTTGTTGCGAGTCCAGGAGCTGACGCGCAAGCTGCCGGGCAAACGTTCGCTGCATTCTTTTCTGCGCATCGAAATCGACTGGTGCGCGCGCTCGCCATGACACTGGGCGATTCGGGCCTTGCCGCAGAAGCAGTCGACGAGGCAATGACCCGCGCCGTGCAGCGTTGGTCGAAGGTCTCGACGTACGCAAAACCCGAGGCGTGGGTGTATCGAGTGGCCTACAACTGGGCCACGAGCCGCTTTCGCCGGCTGAAACGCGATCGTGACTATGCGCCCCGTGTCGCTCGACCCGATGCAACGACAGATCCGGAGTTCGACCCTTCGATCGAGGATGCATTGGCCACATTGTCCGACGATCACCGCAGTGTGCTCGTGCTTCGGTATTTCTACGACTGGGACGTCCAAGCCACCGCAGAAGCGCTCGAGATTTCGCCAGGCACCGTCAAGAGTCGGACCAGTCGAGCCCTCGACCTGATGGCCATACGACTGAGAGCCGATGACGACGAGACAGATTTCCCAATGGATGAGGATCGATCATGAACCTCGAAGACAGACTTCGATCACATATGCACTCTGGCGACGAATTGTTCGCTGCGACCGGCCGTGACGCCGGTGCCATTACCGCGGCCGGGCGTCATCGGACCCGCCGCAACCAACTCGGCGGAGCAGCAGTGGGTGGTGTTCTCGCCCTCGGGTTGGTGTTCGGCATCGCGTCGCAGACCGGCGGCAACGAGCCTGACGAGTTCGCCAACCCTTCTGCTGGTGCGTCCGAATCGGAACTCGACATGGCCTCTGCTGTGGTCGAGGACAATGCGCGCCAGGAGAGCAGCGACCTTCCCGCCGACACAGGGCTCGCCCCTGACTTTGTCCCCTATGAAGTCGTCATTGGCGTCGACGACGGTTTCGCCGGCCTTCGTGCGACCAGAGATGGCATTTCTGCCATCACCTCAGACGATGGCATCGAATGGGTCGAACAAGCGACCAACGGTCTTCCGACTGACGCGGAGGTCACTGGCCTCGTCCATGACGATGGTGTCTTCGCCGCACCGTTCGTCGTCTATGACGAGCTGGCAGCGACGACGACGTCCTACATCGGAACCTCCGACGATCTCGTCACCTGGATGGTCGAAGCACTCGACTTCGGCGACGACTTCAGCGACCCGTTCTTGAGTGATGTTGCATTGACCCGCGGTGACGTACTCGCGGTTGTCATGGTGTCACCACCTTTCGGCGACGCCGACGAGGAACTCGTCGAGATCGGCAACCCGTCGATCTTCACGATTCGTGGTCCGGTCGGGGGCCCATACCAGGCCACGCTGCTCCCCGGTTCGGGGTTTGGTCACAGCGGTCTCGAGGCGGCGGACGGCGTTGCCATGTTCACCGTGAGCACCGATGACGGCGCAGAGACCTGGGCATCGAGTGGCGGGGAGTGGACAATGGTCAGACAGTCGTCATTCGACGAGTTCCCCACCTTGGGAGCTGCAGGGTCGAACCTGTACTTGGCCGACAGCAGCGGCGTCGAGCGCTCTGACGATGCGGGTCTGACCTGGGTCGATGTCGACCTACCGCAATCCATCGGCGATTCGGCCTCGAGCGCGAACATCGTGTCGAGCGGCGAGACGGTCGCCGTGCTGTTCAGCCTGTCGCTCGCCGACGGGCAGAACAACGGGTATGTCCTGGTAGCAGGCTCGAACACCATGTGGCAGGAGGAGTCGCTGGCCGGGCTCGTCCCCGATCGTGCGTTCGTGAACCTCGTGGCGGTCAGCGAAGACGAGGCACTCATCGAGGTCTTCCCCGAGCCCGAGGCCTTCGACGAAGACCAGGCGAGCTCGAGTGGCGTCGTCGAAGAACCGATCATCGAGGGTCCTCGATACGTCCGCGTGCCACTCGCCTGACAAACGCTTGACCAACGGTCAAAAGAGGGGCCTGACCCCTTTTTCGAAAAAGGGGTCAGGCCCCCTGTCAGGCTGCGATCCCGGTGCGTGATCGAAATTTCTGGGAACCTTTCACCCGAGATGGGCGTAGACCAGACGTGGACACGATTTCGAACACCGCCATGCTCACGACGAGCAGTGTGCTGTCTGGCGTCACCGCGCCCAATGGGGCCACGATCGTGCGTGCTTCCCTCTCGCCTCAGGTGCCAATGACCGCTGACTTCTCCGCCTTCTACGCCTCGCAGCGAAACCGACTCGTCCGCGGCCTGTCATTGACCCTCGGCGACGATGCACTGGCCAACGAGGCGGTCGATGAGGCGTTCACCCGTGCGCTGCACCGGTGGCACGTCGTTGGCACGTTCGATGAACCGCAGGCGTGGGTCTACCGGACCGCCAAGAACTGGGCAACCAGCCGCTTTCGACGTCGAAGTCGAGATCGTCGGTTTGCACCGAAGATCGCCACGCCCGAGTCGAGCATCGACCCGACACCGGACCCACAACTCGCCGATGCGCTGACCAGACTGCCGCCGGATCAACGGAACGTCCTCGTTCTTCGTTATTACCTCGACTGGTCAATCGGCGCCACCGCCGAAGCGCTCGAGGTCTCGGCGGGAACCGTGAAGAGCCGCACGAACCGTGCGCTCGGTGAACTGAACAGACTCCTTGGAGAACGACATGAATCTTGAAGATCGCCTACGAGCCGAACTCGAACGCTCGAGTCGCTCCACCCGTGTCGGCATCGCGCCATCGGTCGACGAGCTCGCCACCGTGGCGAGCAGCCGCCGAGCCCGAAACCGGATCGCTGGCTCTGCCGGTGCGGTCGCTGTCAGCGCCGTCCTGTTGATTGCCGCTTTTGTCGCAACACAACCAGATGACGACACCCTCATCGTCGCCGCTGAGGGCAGTGTGGACACGAGCGAGGCGGAGACCGCCATTGCCGATGGGGCAAACGAGGCCACGCCGCCTGCTGATGATGCGGATCAGAGTGACACCGCTGTCCAAGAAGCTCCCCAAGACGTCGGCCCCGAATCTGATGAGCCGTCGGTGCCAACAACGGTGGCCGACGATGGCGAGCCGCAGAAGCCAGTCGATGAGCCAGGGCAGATCGACGTTGGAGGTCAGGCACTACAAGGCGACGAGGGTGTCCTGAACGTCTCTTCACGCGAATCGGCGGTCGATTTCGCGGGTGGCTCAGGGGTGCTCGTCGTCGCCGAGGATTCCGGCTACCGGGGGCTCGCCACGAAATTTGGTGACAACGGAGCCATGCAGGTCGGCTTGTCGTCACCGAACGGCCTCGATTGGGCCGAGAACCAGCTCGTCGGTGTACCCGAGGGGGCTACGGCATCGATTCTCCGTCCGTTCCATGACGGACACGTCGCGCTCTTCTCGAGGTACGACGTCGATGCCCAACAACGCCAGACATTCGTCGGAACGTCGACCGACCTCGTCGTCTGGGACATGTCTGACCCATTACCCGGAGATGGCTTCGCCACCGATCTGGCAGTGGGGTCATCCGGCGTGATCATCATCGGCGACGAATTCGACCCCAATGTCTGGTTGGGACCCGTCGACGGGCCGTTCGAACTGACCGCACGACTCGATGCCGTCATGCTCTTCGGTGTGACCACGCTCGATGACGAGTTCCTGGTCGCTGGACGGTCAGAAGACTTCGGCATCACCTTGTTCTCCTCGACCGACGGGGTCCGCTGGGGTGCGCGACAGCTCACGTCACCCGATGTCGACGCAGCAAGTCAGTCGGTGGCGATAGCCGACGGCACCATCGTGCTCACCACCTCGAACGAACAAGGGGTCGTGACCCTGGTGTCGAGCGATGGGGGAGCGACCTGGGACCGTCTCGGAAACGGTGAACTTCGGTCGATCTCGGTGAGCGGTTCTGCGCTCGGATTTCTGGGCGGAGCCGGTCAGAACTCGACTGTCACGCTCTCCGACGGCGAATCATTCGCCAGTGCGGCGCTCGATATTGCCGATCCCGACCGTGTTGCGCTTCTGACGACAACACCGAACGAGGCGCTGATGTTGGTCCAGTCGAACAACGGCGGCCTGACTTGGATCGTGGCAAGCCGATAGTCGTCAGCCGCTGGTCCCTGCCGACAGGAAAACCTGCCGGGTCGCATCGTCGGCGGGGAAGAACAACTCGACTCGTTGGTCGGCCAAGGCAATGTCTTCTGCCGATCCGAACTGCGCAATTGTCGAGAGCAGTGACAGCTCCGAATCGCCAAGTCGGAGCGTGATCGGCAATGCGGGTGGAAGGGGTGACCTGGCTGGGGGGACGATTGCCGGATCTGCAGAGAGTATTGCGATCGCTCGAGTGAGCACGTCGTCGCCGCCGACCGCAGCGTTCTCGGTGCGAAGGCGAGTGAGCAAGAAGTAGCCGACCTCGGACCAATTGACGACGAGATCCTTGGCGCCGCCATCCTCCACGAACAGCTCGATCATGTTGACGTTCGGGTCGACGCCGAGAAATGCGAACATCAGCGCCGCGCTCTTGTTTGCGGACACGACGTTCCAATGTCGATCGATCACGATGGCGGGGAACGGATCGTGACGGTCGAGCGTCCATCTGATCGCGTCTCGGATCGGTTCCATCTCGGCACCGTCCGGGTCGTGTTTCGTGAAGATCGGGGAGAACCCTGCAGCCCCGAGGAATCGGTTTCGTTCTTGGCGTGGAACCTCGAGAATTTCCGTGAGGTGCAGGACCATCGGTCGACTCGGATTCGATCGACCCGACTCGAGAAAAGAGATGTGTCTCGGTGACACCTCTGCCAACGAGCCGAGTTCGAGTTGGCTCATTCGGCGTATCGCCCGCCACTCTTTCAGTACGGTTCCAAAGCCGGAGGTCATGGACAAACCGTAGGACATCAGAGACGGCGAGCGGGTAGCACGAACATGGCGAGAAACGCGAGGTTGCCAACGACGTTCAACCACCCGCCCGATGCGATCGAGCCTGCGCTGTCGATGACAAACCACACCGCCATCGTGGTGAGGATCAGTCGCTTCAATAGTTCTGGGTGATCTTCGGCGAGTGCGTCGGTGAGGAGCCAGAACAAGACCGCCCACGAGACCATTACGCCGCCCAGAATTGCGGCGAGCAACTGCGCTTCATCGGCCAACATGGCCGAGTCGCCCAGCGGCCAGAACAAAAGGTCAGCGAACCAACGAAGCAGCCCATCTGTCCGCTGGTGCGCCCCAAAGGCGATCATGATGCCGAAGCCGATCGTTGCCGCAGAGGAGATCTTGAGCTGTGTACGTGGAGACGCGAGGCCAGTGGCCATCGACATCGACGGTGGGGCAGAAGTAGTCGTCATGCCTCCATCAAGAAGAACAGACGTCACCAACACAATTACCTGACAGGTAATTACTTCCAGCGGTCGCAATCCGTCGCTTGCGTCGCGACCGTGTCGGCGAACACGGATGTCGGGCGGAAGTCCCGACGTGTGGAGGAGCGGAGCTCGCGTAGCGACCGTGTCGGCGAACACGGATGTCGGGCGGAAGTCCCGACAAGCAACAGAATAGAACGCAGGTTCGATAGGGTGCGTTTCGATGTCTGCACTGATCGATGGTCTGAATCCTGCCCAAGAAGATGCGGTGCTTCACGCCGATGGTCCGCTGTTGATCATCGCTGGCGCGGGGTCGGGAAAGACGCGTGTTCTCACGCATCGAATCGCACACCTCATTCAGGAACGAAACATCTCACCGTTCGAGATTCTGGCGATCACCTTCACCAACAAGGCCGCCGATGAGATGAAGACGCGTGTCGGGGCACTCGTGGGGCCTGTTGCCGAGAAGATGTGGGTCAGCACCTTTCACTCCGCATGTGTTCGCATTCTGCGGCGCGACGGTGGCCGTCTCGGGTTCCCGTCGTCGTTCACGATCTATGACCAAGCTGATGCCGTCCGGCTGACCGGGTACGTGCTCCGAGATCTGAATCTCGACTCGAAGAAGTTTCCGCCTCGAACCGTCCACGCAACGATCAGTGCCGCGAAGAACGACTACATCACGTTCGAGCAGTACACCGAGAACGCCGCGACGATCTTCGAGCGAAAGATCGCCGAGGTGTACGCCGAGTACCAGATGCGACTTCGCAAGGCCGGCGCGATGGACTTCGACGACCTCTTGTTCAACACGGTCGAATTGTTTGTCAAACACCCCGACGTGCTCGAGCACTATCAGCGACGTTTCCGACACGTGCTTGTCGACGAGTACCAGGACACCAACAAGGTCCAGAACGCAATCGTCACCATGCTCGCCGAACAACACCGGCAGGTGTGTGTGGTAGGTGATGGCGATCAGTCGATCTATCGGTTCCGTGGTGCAGACATTCGCAACATCCTCGAGTTCGAGACCACCTTCCCCGACTCGACCGTCGTGTTGCTCGAACAGAACTATCGGTCGACGCAGACCGTGCTCGACGCCGCCAATGCGGTCATCGAGAACAACGAGGGTCGCAAACCCAAGGAGTTGTGGACCGAACAAGGTGCTGGCGACAAGATCCTCCGGTACTTCGCCGACGACGAGGTCGACGAGGCGCAGTGGGTGACACACGAACTGGCGCGCATCCACGAAGGCGGCATGCATCGCTGGGGCGACATGGCGGTGTTCTATCGCACCAACGCGCAGAGCCGTGCGCTCGAGGAGTATTTGGTCCGCGTCAACATTCCCTACAAGGTCATCGGTGGAACTCGTTTCTACGATCGTCGGGAGATCAAGGACGCACTTGCGTATCTGAAGGCGGTGGTCAATCCCGTCGACGAGGTCAGCATCAAACGAGTTCTGAACACGCCGAAGCGTGGCGTTGGAGATTCGACGGTCGCCAAACTCGATCAATGGGCGCAGATGATGGGTGTTCCCTTCATCGATGCACTTCGTAACTACGACGAGGCTGGCGTGTCTGGCCGGGCGCCCAAAGGCATCGACGACTTTCTCGATCTCCTCGACACAGCTGCGGAGAAACTTGCCGAGTCGACGCCGGCAGAAATGCTCCGGCACCTACTCGACCGATCGGGATACCTCGCCGACCTCGAAGAAGAGCGGTCGATCGAAGCGGAAGGGCGAGTGGAGAATCTCGCTGAGCTCGTGGGTGGTGCTGAAGACTTCGAGTCTGCCGAGCAGTTCCTCGAACAGGTCAGCCTCGTTGCCGACACCGACACACTCGACGACGATGAATCGCAGGTCATCTTGATGACCTTGCACTCGGCCAAAGGTCTCGAGTTTCCGGTCGTCTTCCTCATCGGACTCGAAGACGGTGTCTTTCCACACATGCGGTCGCTCGGTGAACCGCGTGAACTCGAAGAGGAACGGCGCCTTGCCTATGTCGGCATCACCCGAGCTCGCGAGCGTCTCTTCTTGTCGCACGCATGGAGTCGGATGTTGCACGGAACCACGCAGTACAACCCACCGAGTCGTTTTCTCGACGAGATTCCCGAGAGTTTGGTCACCGAGGCCGAGGGGAGTCGGTCTCGGCGGAAGAAGTCGACCTTTGGATCGGGCAATTACTCCTCGGCAGATCGGGAACGCTCCCGCGTGTCGAACCGCGAGTCGATGATCGAGGCAGCGATGAAACGGGCCGGCCCGACACCTTCGGGCGCCGAAGACATCGGTCTGAAGATCGGCGACGACGTGATGCACGCGAAATTCGGGGAGGGCGTGATCATCGACATCAGTGGCTCTGGCGACAAGGCCGAGGCTCGAGTGCGTTTTCCCGGCGTCGGGGAGAAGCAACTTCTCTTGAGCTGGGCTCCCCTCGAGAAGCTGTGATTGTTGCCCATACCCAGATCATTTCGGCATTCAGGTTGACGAAATTCGATCAATACGCCACACTTTTGCTGGATTGACCACGTGTTGTCAGTACGAGTGACGTAGTTGTGTTGAACTTCTCTCGGGTGGCGGAGTCCCAATTTGCACCAGAGCGGTGGAGCTCTGATTGTGCAACGAGTGTGGTCCTGGAGCGGCGGGCTCCAGGGCTACTCTCTCGTTTTCAGCCCGAGTAGCCGGCGAAATCATCTGCGGTGTGGACGCCGTTGATGTCGATCACGAGCGTGCGTCCGTCGATGTACACCGGGATTGGAGGCAGGCCTTCGCCGTCGGCGGGATAGGTGGTTCCGTCGCACGGATCGGTGAAGGTTCGCTCGGAGATACTCCACTGCACTGCACAGTCTCGAGGTGTGCCCGGTGTCCGGGCGTCGAAGGCAACCCATCCTGAACCGGGGTCGTCACCGAGATGCTGCAACCAGATGTCGCGACTTCCGCTCGCGATGTCTGGCCACAGAACTGGGCCATTTTCATCGATTTCTCCGGCCATGTTGTTCGCATCGATCGAACCGAAGTTGGTGTCGCCGAGAACAAGGGTGTTCGACCGGGTGCCGAGCTCGATGGCGAGAAAACCAATCACGATTGCGGCGACCACCGCGAGGCCTCCCACGATGACCGCGCTTCGAATGTCGAATGATGGACCTTTTGCGACGGGCATCTGGCATCTCCAGGTTTCAGGACAAACGGTTCGTCATAGCGATGGATCGTTCAGTCGACTGCCTAGTATCGCTGGAGAGGTCGACGATCACGACGTCAGACCGAACCTGCACACGGAGGAACCTGTGGATCTGTTCGAGTACCAAGGCAAAGAATTCTTCGCCCAATACGGCATGCCGATTTCTCCGGGTGAAATAGCGTTCTCGGTCGACGAGGCGGTCGCCGCCGCTGAGCGACTCGGTACTCCCGTGATGGTCAAAGCGCAGGTGCACGCCGGTGGACGTGGCAAGGCTGGCGGTGTGAAGTTCGCCGCAGACATCGATGCTGTTCGCGAACATGCCGGGAACATCCTCGGCCTCGACATCAAAGGACTCATCGTCCATCGGGTCTGGATCGAGAAAGCCTCAGATATCGCCGAGGAATACTACGCCAGCTTCACCTTGGACCGTTCGGCCAAGCTGCACCTCGGAATGCTCTCGAAGGAAGGCGGCGTCGAGATCGAAACGGTTGCCGAGGAGAATCCCGATGCCATCGCGAAGATCCACGTGAATCCAGTCGACGGTCTTTCCGAGCAGATGGTCCGAGACTGGATTGCTGCAGCTGGCTTGCCTGACGCTGCGGTCGAGGGGTCTGTCGACATTCTCCAAAAGCTCTACACCGCCTATGTCGAGGGCGACGCCGACATGGTCGAAATCAATCCGTTGATCCTCACACCCGAAGGTGACGTGCACGTGCTCGATGCCAAGGTGACGCTCGACGGCAACTCGGTGTTCCGCCACCCCGACTATGCCCAGTATGACGAGACGCAGACCCGTGACGAGCGCGAAGAGGCCGCCCACGCAAAGGGGCTGCAGTACGTCGGGCTCGAGGGATCTGTCGGTGTGATTGCAAACGGCGCGGGCCTGGCGATGAGCACGGTCGACGTCGTCAACCAGGTCGGTGGCAAGCCGGCCAACTTCCTCGACATCGGTGGCGGTGCCAATGCCGACGTCATGGCCGGAGCGCTCGAAGTCATCAACAACGATCCGAACGTCAAGGCAATCTTCATCAACATCTTCGGTGGTATCACACGCGGAGAAGAGGTTGCCGAAGGAATTATCGAGGCAATGAAACGGGTGTCGATCGACAGCCCGATTGTCATCCGGCTCGATGGCACCAACGCTCAGCAGGGCCGCGACATGCTGGCCCCGCATCTCAGCGACGACCTCATGATGGAAACCACGATGCTGAGCGCTGCCGAAAAGGCCGTTGCGCTGGCAACGCGCTGAGACAACGACTACGGAACGAAAAGGAACCGAACAATGAGCATCTTTCTCGATGAGAACACCAAGGTCGTCTACCAGGGTCTCACCGGATCCACCGGGCGCTACTACGGCAACCTGAATCGCGAGTACGGCACGAAGGTCGTCGGCGGAACACATCCAAAGAAGGCCGGCACCGAGGTTGACGGTATGCCGATCTTCGCCAACGTCGCTGACGCCAAGGCTGCGACCGGCTGTAACGCGTCGTGTGTCTTCGTGCCTCCAGTCGCGGTGCGAGGAGCGGTCATGGAAGCCGCCGAAGCAGGTATGGAACTGGTGGTCGTGATTACCGAGGGTGTCCCCGCCCACGACGAAGCCTGGTTCTACAACAAGCTGAAGGCCGACTTTCCGAACACCCGGCTGCTCGGACCGAACTGCCCCGGCATCATCAGTCCTGGCAAGGCGAACATCGGCATCACAGCTGGCCATATCGCCAAGGCGGGTGGTCCCGTCGGCGTCGTCAGTCGCTCGGGCACGCTGACCTACCAGGCCGTCTACGAACTGCAGCAAAAGGACATCGGCGTGACCACGTCGGTCGGAATCGGTGGCGACCCCGTCCCCGGCACGAACTTCATCGACTGCCTCGAGGCCTTTCAGGCCGATCCCGAAACGCTTGCCATCATGATGATCGGCGAGATCGGTGGCTCGGCCGAGGAAGAGGCCGCCGAGTACATCAAGGCTCACGTGACCAAGCCGGTCGTCAGTTATGTCGCTGGCGTCACGGCGCCTCCGGGCAAGAAGATGGGCCACGCTGGTGCCATCGTCTCTGGCGGCAAGGGCACGGCTGCGGCCAAGATGGAAGCTCTCGAGGATGCGGGTGTGAAGGTTGGTCTCAACCCCACCGAAGCCGGCGATCTCATGGCCGAAATCGTCGCCAACCTCTAGCCACACACCTCTCCGAACTCCGCGAATCTGTGCAGTGTGAGGTGTCAATCTGGCACCCAGCGCTGCACAGATCCGCGTTTTAGCTAGTCGGAGGGCGTATCGCCGCTGTCACTGTGCGAATGAGGTTTGCTGGACTGTCGACGTAGTCCGACCATGTGAAGGTCAGCACCACCCACCCAGCGAGGGTCAACGCGTTCTTCCGGCGAGGATCCTGTTCGAATGACTCCCGATTAAGGTGCCAGCGCACACTGTCGAGCTCGATCGCGACCCGATGTTTCGGAAATGCGAGATCGACACGACCAACAAGTGTGCCTGCCTGGTTGTGAATCTCGAATTCGTAGATCGGTTGTGGCAGGTTGGCCTCGACCAGAAGTTGCCCGACCATGCGGTTCCAGCGACTGTCGGGGATGGGATCGAACTCGAAGCGCTCATCGAGAAGGCGCCGAAGCGGGCCACAGCCGTTTCGTCCCTGAATCGAGTGTCTGACCCAGACGTCGAAAAGGTCGTGGAGGTCGCAGAGTTCCTGGCGGAGCACAGCATCGACCGCACGCTCGAGATGTCGAAAACTCGTCTGGCCCGCATGGTCGAGCAGTGCTCGCTCGACCGATGAGCAGGGAACACCCTCGATGTCCCGGACGCCCGCCCGACCGCTCTGGGTCGAGCGATGGACGATGAACCCCTCTCGTTGTACTGCACGGACCTTGGGGATCGTGACTTCGATTGGACCTGGCTGAAAGCCGTCAACGCCATGAAGAGCGAGCGCGCTCGCATGACTCAGAAAACCGCCGGTCGTCAGCGTCGCAGCGCGTGCAGCCCGCATCCAGCTTGTCGGTGCGCCTCCTATCCCCAGTACGCCGCGATCGAGCCGGATGAAATCGCCCGACTCAACACGTCGACGAAGCTGTGCTTTCGTGACGCCAAAGCGTTCGGCCTCCACACGGTCAAATACGCCATGGTGTTCTGAGGCGAACTCCAGAAGTTCTCGAATTCCCATCTGTGGTCCTGTGGTGGATTGCAACAGGGGAAGTTCTCGAACACTACGCAGGCAGTATGACAACCCCCGGCAAGCTGCGAATCCGTGCAGTGTGGGGTGTCAAATTGACACCTGGTGCTGCACAGATCTGGGCGACGCGGATTTGGGGGCGGACTACTGGGCGAGTGCGGTGGCCAAGATGGTTTCTGTGGCGTCGGCCTGATCGAGTTGGTCGAGCAGCAGTTTTTCGTTCTCGTCGGCGAAATTGATTGCTGCCGCCAGGAGCTCGTTGTCGACCTCTGCGAAGATGTCGCCTGAACACACAACGTCCATGAGGGCGACTTCCACTTCTCCGTCACGATCGAGTTCAGCGATGGCTGCGCTGAAGTCACCTGTTGCGACCTCGTCTGATGCGCCGAGATCGGCCATGCACGTCCCCCAATCGGCAAGGCCATCGAGGAGCTTCCTTCCAGAAAGACTGGCGAGGGAACTCGACCACGCGGTGCGCAAGCCGTTGTCCTCACGCGCAGCCTGCGTGGCTTCGCTGGCAAGGTCGCGGATGGGCGTCGAACTCGACACGAGCTCGTCGTACGGAATCAACGAGTCGAACGGATACGTGGTCTGGTAGCAGGGCCCGAAGTCGATGCTTTGCTCCAGCTCCGCGACGGGGTCGTCGTTCTCGAAGAAGTCTCGTGCGTCGTTGACGCCAAAAGCATGGAGGCGGTTCCATTCTTCGGTGTACGGCCTGAAGGCATCGCGTGGAACTCTGACCGGGTCCCAGAACGGGTCGTCAGCGGCAGGGAAAACGATCGGCCGACGTCCGTCGTTCTGGTCGCTCGCCGCACACGTGACGAGTCGCTCCTCCCAGAGTTCCCAGACTCGTGCGGCCGTGGTGGCGAATGCGTGGGCGTCGACCCCGTTGATGATGGTCTCGACCTCGAGCGCAGCGAGGGCCCCTGGGGGCATGTGTGCGGCGATTTCGGAGTGAAGAGGTGCCCGGTCGAGGACCGGATGCAGTTCGGGCCGCGCAACCTGCGCAGCCTCGACGTCGGGGGACGTCGTAGTGCCCTCGGCATCGGGAATTGGATCGACCGCCAACGGCGAAGCGTCCGAGCTGCACGCGGTCGCCATTACGACAACACACATGGCTACAACGAAGTGTCTGATCACGGCGCCGACAGTATCGGCCCGATCGCGTGTTCCTGTCGCGGACCTTGACCGTCAGTCCGCAGCGGTGACATCCCAGAGGTGGTGCAGTGGGTCGTGGATCTCGTACCGAGCAAAAGTAAGCACGGAGAAGACAGCACCATCGGAGCGTCGACCTGGACGATCGAGTTGGTCGGGGCTGAGTGACTCGAATCGATCAGCGAGTAGGTTCGCAGCTTCGACGAGTTCGGCGGCGACCACAGCAGGATCTTGCAGGTCGTACCGTTCGGCTTCGGCTGTCTCGTTGGGGTTCCAGTTGGCGAATTCGGGATTGTCCTCGGACAACATGAGTTCGAGGCGAACGGCGAACAGCTTGAACACGTCTCTCACGTGAGCGGCGTACTCGAGAGGGCTCCAAACGTCGTCACTTGGACGTTGGCTGACGTCGTTTCCAGCCGTGAGGACCTGGTGCCAGCCCGCGGCGTTCGATCGGTTGAGCGCCGCGATCTCCGTGATGCTCAATGCGCCGACGTCGGCGCCGCAGTCGGGACACGGTCGATCGAGAACCCATGTCCAATCCTTGTCGTCGGGTTGCCCTGGTGGAGGAGGTAGGGCACTCACAGCGCAATTCCTGCCGTGGTCGAGATGTGATCTGGGAGGTCTTCGGTCGGTGATCCGGTGTTGGTCGTTCCTGTTGGCTCGAGCAGCAACATGTCGGCCCCATCAACTGAGGCGGGTTTGTGTTCGACCCCTTTCGGGACCACGTAGAGATCACCGGGGAAGAGGTCGATCGTCCGGTCTCGAAGGTGGATCTGCACATTTCCCGCGATGACCTGAAACAGCTCATCGGTGTCTTCATGGCTGTGCCACACGAATTCTCCGCGGATGTGAACCACGCGCACGTCGTAGTCGTTGACCGTGGCGATGTTGCGTGGTGACCACTGCTCGTCGAACGAGGCGAGGGCTTCGTTGAGATTGACCTTGTCATTCATGTGTCTAGCCAATCACGTATCGGCCGGAACTGGGTTGACCGTCCGCAGCCGGGTCGAGGAGCCGCCAGGCGACGGATCCCGGCCCGCGGAAAGAATCAGTGGCTGCAATCGGGGCCGTGCTCGTGATCGGCGTGGGCGGCCTGATGCTCGGCGATTTCTTTGTGGATCGCCTCCATGTCGAGTGCCTCGATCTGGCCGATGAGGTCCTCGAGAGCGGCCTCGGGAAGTGCTCCGGGCTGTGAGAACACCTGCACGCCGTCTCGGAACGCCATGATCGTTGGAATCGACTGAATGCCCAGTCCGCCGGAGAGTTCTTGTTCCTGCTCGGTGTCGACCTTGGCGAAGGTGATGTCGGCGTGTTTCTCGCTCGACGCTTCGAATATTGGGCCAAACGACTTACATGGTCCGCACCACTCGGCCCAGAAGTCGACAAGAACGATGCCATCGTTCAGAACGGTGTCTTCGAATTGGTCAGCGGTGATATTGGTCGTACTCATGATGGAATGGCCTTTCTCTGCGCCGGGGGACGCAATTGATTCACCAATAAGAACCCGCTGACGCATCACGGTATTTCATTGTTGGTGAGCCGCAGTGCGTCTCGCTCATGAGCCGATTGGATCGACCGAAGGAGCTTCGAGCGATAGCACTGATTGCAGTCAGAGGATCCAAACATGAAACGCACACGACTTCTCGTGTTCATCCCTTCGTACATGGCCGAACGCCATATCGGCGGTGTCATCGATCGGATTCCGCGCGACCTTGGCGATGCGTTCGATGTCGAGGTGGCCGTTTTCGATGACGCATCGCCCGATCGAACACCAGACGTTGCCATTCGTGCCCTCGACCATGCCGACCTCCCCTACGAAGCGCGAGTGTTGGCAAACCCTCGAAACCAGGGGTACGGCGGAAACCAGAAGCTTGGGTACCAGTACGCCGTGACCGGTGGGTTCGACGTTGTTGTCATGGTGCACGGTGACGGTCAGTACCCACCCGAGCAGATCAGACGAATTGCCGACTGTGCACTCGAGCACGGAGCCGCGTTCGGCTCACGCTTCGCAACCGAGGGATCGGCGATCGCTGGCGGCATGCCGAGGTACAAGTTCTTGGGCAACCAGGTGCTCACCACCGTGCAGAACTCGGTGCTCGAAACAGACCTCACCGAATTCCACAGCGGGTTCCGTGCCTATCGAACCGACGCGCTCCGGGCGATCCCATTCTCCCTCAACTCGAACGACTTTCACTTCGACACGGAGATCTTCATTCAGCTCATCCGCGCGGGCTTCACGATTGGAGAGATCGAAATTCCGACGCGGTATGGCGATGAAGAGTGCCGCGTAAATGGAATCGACTATGCCCGCAATGTGGTGTCGCAAAGCTTGAGGTCCCGCCTCCACGACATGGGCCTTTTCTATGAGCGCAAGTTCGACGTTCGTGGGCGAGACGGGTTGTACGAGTCGAAGATCGACTTTGCGAGTCCCGCGTATGTCGCGCTGCAGAAGATTCCTGCGAACTCGACGGTGCTCGATCTTGGAAGCTCCGACGGCCACCTTGCGAGAGCGCTCGCCGAAAAGGGTTGTCGCGTCATCGGCGTCGATCTCGACCTGCCGAAGGACGACTCTGCGTTTGCGAAGTTCATTCAGTTCAATTTGGACAACGGACTACCCGAGATCGACGAAGACATCGACGTCGTCGTCATGCTCGATGTGATCGAACACCTTCGTTCACCTGAGGACTTCGCCGAAGCGCTTGCCGACTTCTGTCGGACCCACAAT
>RCMY010001335.1_pt1 | contig 23522 bp, 27 predicted proteins | sample 2041341 | NCBI WGS metagenome assembly RCMY01 (sample SAMN09708234, study PRJNA481090) | Marine sediment metagenome, whole genome shotgun sequencing project.
TCTCGATGAAGGGCAGCAGGCGACTCGGCTGCGTCTTGGATCCGAGGTCGATATGGGGACTCCAGCATGGCTGGACGAAGTGGAGTAGGACGCGTGAGCGAGGGGACCCGCTCACATCAACGTCATCAGTGAGTCGACAACGACGTCGGGACAAACGACATGACACGAAACAATGACCAAGTGGCCGCGGAGCTCAATGCTGCGTTTGGCCTCGAAAACGTCAATATCAAGCATGGTCTGAGCCAAGACGACCTTTTTGATGCGGCGATCGCAAACGATCGCGGAATCATCGAGGAAGGTGGGCCGGCCGATGCGCAGAAGGCGTATCCAACGGTTCTTGGCAAAGACGGCCCGCTCGTCTACTACACAGACCCGACCTGTACTGGACGGCCAACGAAGGACACATTCGCTGTCGCCCGCCCGGGCACCGAGGATCAGGTCTGGTGGAAGGCCGACTTCCAGAAGTTCGACGCCGACGCGTTCGACGCCCTACTGCCTCGAGTGGTTGCTCACCTCAACGAGCGCAACGCCACGCTGTACACCACCGACGTGTTCTGTGGTTGGGATCCGGGCTTCGCCGAGGCCTACCGCTTCGTCGGCGAGTACGCGAGCCACGCCTACTTCTGCAACATCATGTTCCCGAAGGAAGTTCGCAACGACGCCGACCGCACCGAGACCGGCTGGACGCTCATCAACGTGCCGTCGTTCCATTGTGATCCCGAACGAGACGGCACCAAGTCGAATCGTGCCGTGATCATCGATATCGAGAGCCGTATCGCTCTTGTGCTCGGCCGAGCCGACTACTGCGGTGTCAACAAGAAGACCATGTTCACGCTGATGAACTTCGTCCTTCCGGCGAAGGGGCAGCTGTCGATGCATTGCTCGTCGAACATCAGCCCAGACGGCGAGTCGAGCGCCATCCTCTTCGGACTCTCCGGCACTGGAAAGACCACCCTTTCGGCCGATCCAAACCGCCTCTTGATCGGCGACGACGAGCACGTTTGGACCAGCAGCGGAATCTCGAACTTCGAAGACGGCTGCTACGCCAAGCTGATCGATCTCGATAAGGACAACGAGCCAGTCATCGCAGCAGCGCTGTCGATGAAGGGCACGCTCATCGAGAATGTGCCTGGCCTGCCAGGCAAGCCCATGGCCGAGACCGATCCTCAAGAGCTCGACCTCATGGACGGCTCGGTCACCGAGAACACTCGGTTCGCCTATCCCCTCTCGTGCAACCCTGGTGTTGCCGATGGCGCCCGCGGTCCGCACCCGGAGAGCATCGTGCTGCTCACCGCTGATGCGTTTGGCGTGCTCCCACCCGTCTCGATCCTCACCCCAGAAGAGGTCATGTACCACTTCGTCACCGGGTACACCTCGAAACTCGCCGGCACCGAAGTCGGTGTGACAGAGCCAGAGGCCACCTTCAGCGCCTGCTTCGGAGCGGCGTTCATGAGCCAGAAGCCTTCGGTCTATGCCGAGCTGTTGGCCGACAGAATGCAGAAGCACAACACCCGCTGCGTTCTGCTGAACACCGGCTGGACCGGTGGTGCGTATGGCACCGGCAGCCGAATGAGCCTGAAGGCCACCCGGGCGTTGCTCGATGCAGCTCTCAACGGTGATCTCGATGACGTCGAGGTGCTCGAAGAGCCCACACTCGGCCTCAAGATGCCGACCAGTTGTCCTGGCGTCGACGACGCCATCTTGAACCCTCGCAACACCTGGGCCGATCCAGAGGCTTACGACGTCGCAGCCCAGAAGCTCAAGAAGATGTTCCAAGCGAACTACGAGGCCAAGGGATTCGCCGAACTCGGCATCGCCCCTGCCATGTAGCAATTCTGAGCGTTGACCCCCGGTGCCAGTCACTACTGGTGCCGGGGGTGAACAAGTGAACAAGTTCGTTCCGCCGCCTTCGGCAGTGAACTTGTCAACCCCCAGCAGCAGACGTCAAGAAGATGGCGCGTACTCCGAGCCCGGCGAGGAACAAACCGCCGAAGCCGTACAGCAAGTACTGCCACTCGAGAATCTGCTGGCGATAGCTGTGGATGATCGCCACCGAGATGATGGTCAAGAAGCCGTAGAAGGTGTGGGTGTCGGATGGTTCGGCACCTTCGGACTGCATGGCGATCACACCGAGGATCACCTGAACGAACACCGAGGCCTGCGCTATGCCGGTCACGACCCACATTGGTTTGCCCCTGGCTGCCTCGACCTTGTGCGCCGTGAATGCCCAGATCGCCGCGACCAGGTTGAGGCCGACGACAAACCAGGCCGCGTTCACATGAATCTGCGAGAAGGTCACGCCCGGATCTTAGGCAGGTCAGATCCTCAGCAGATCGGATCGACCGGCTGCCACCACGAACTACGACAGCGACCAGGCAGCAGCGGCTTCGGCGTGGAGCCTGGCGGTCGGAAAGTACGGGACGGCGAGATCATCCTCGGCGACGAGAAGCTCGATCTCCGTGCAGCCTGCGATGACTCCGGTCGCGCCACGTTCCACGAGCCGACCGATCACCTCGATGTAGGCAGCCTTGGACGCTGGAGACACGACTCCCCTGACCAACTCGTCGTAGATGATGTCGTGGACGGTCGTGCGGTCTGGCTCTTCGGGAATCAACACGGTGAGGCCGTGGGACTCGAGGCGGGCCCGATAGAAGTCCTGCTCCATCGTGTAGCGAGTTCCGAGCAGTGCCACGGTGGGGACCTGAGCTGCGTTCACGGCCTCAGCGGTTGCGTCGGCCAGATGGAGGAACGGCACCTTGATTGCTGCTTCGATCTCACTTGCGACGACGTGCATCGTGTTGGTGCACAAGACGATGCACTCGGCCCCGGCTCGTTCGAGCGATGCAGCATCGGTTGCGAGCAACCGGCCGGCCTCGGCCCATCGACCCTCGGCCTGAAGAGCCTCGATCGCACCGAAGTCGTATGACCGGATGATCAAGTCGGCCGAATGCGTTCCACCGAGTTCAGCCCGAACAGCGGTGTTGATGATGCGTTCGTACTCGATCGATGATTCCCAGCTCATACCCCCGAGGAGGCCAAGGGTTCTCGGTGTCTGTGCCATGAGAACGAGCATGCCGCAAAGCGGGACCCTGCGCTCCCTCGGCGACGGTCCTCTACCGTGATCAAAATGCAGCACCGCCGCTACTACATAACCGAGCTCACGCTGTCAGGACAGATCATTGCTGGCCGTGGCGGCGATCTGGTCGTGGCCAAGCGCGATGAGAGCCCCGACATCGACTGGGAACTCGTGTTCCAGACCATGGAGCCGACCACCGTCGAGCAAGCGCCTTACCGCCTGCTGATGGATGGGCCTGAGGGCGAGCTCTCGGGGGCCGCGGTACTGGTCCGCAGCGACGGGAAGGCTCATGTCTTTCGAGGCGCAGGCGACCTGCATGGCTTCTCGATCGACGACTTCGAGAATTAGAGGCCCGGGAGCAACTCGACCAGTTCAGGGCCACCGGTGCCGGTGGTGTCCAGGGCATTGAAGCTCTCGATGCCGAACGCTCCCACAAAGACGGGCTCGGGCATCTTGAGAAAGAAGCTGTCCGGGCCGATTTGACTGGCGTGCGCCATCATCGACTGCTTCTTGCGTTCGATCACCGACGAGACGTCGACCTCGTAGCGGACGTCGTGCGCTGGAGTCCCGAACGTCTCCATCATCTCGGGATCGGGCCCGTCCTCCATGATGGCTGCGTTGTCTGGATCAGTTGCGGCAGCGCCCATCGAAGCCTGCATTCGAGTTCGGTTCACCGTCGCCTCGAAGACGTGGTTGGTGCCTGCGATCTCGGCGGCTCGCCGACCGACTCGGTAGATTTGGATGTGGTCGGGGTGCCCGTAGTTGCCGTGGTCGTCGTAGATCGTCAACACATCAGCGTCGACCTCGCGAAGGATCTCGGCGAGCCGCTCGGCCGCTTCCTCGACATCGGCTTGCCAGAAGCATGCGGGGTTGTCGTTTTCCGGCGTGCCGATCATTCCGGAGTCCTCGTAGCCGAGGAAGCGCGGCGCCTCGGCGCCAAGAATCGCGGCGGACGCAGCTGTCTCGACGATGCGGCGCTCCCACAAGTGCTCGCCGTCGCGCAAGACACCTTCGACCGGTTCACCTTGTTCACCACGGGTGCCAAGCACCAGGATCACCCGGTGACCGGCCTCGCTGGCCTTGACCATGAGCCCTCCGGTCGAGATGGACTCGTCGTCAGGATGAGCGTGGAAGCAGACCAGGGTCGACATCGAGCGAGCCTACCGCTGCGTTCTTGGCGAGATTTCGTTCACCTGTTGAACGAAATCTCGCCACGTTGCGGGGTGGGGCTTGGCGGAGGGGCCGATCAGGCGATCGCGCCTGCAGCGCGGAGCTTGTCGATGGCATCGCTGTCGAACCCGAAGTCGGCGAGCACCTGATCGGTGTGCTGACCGGGGTGTGATGCTGGGCCCTGTATCTCGGGCTTCGTCCGACTGAAGCGCGGCGCCGGTGACTGTTGAGTGACTCCGCCAACCTCGGTGAAGGTGCCGCGCTCGACATTGTGGGGGTGCTCGGTGGCTTCCTCCATGGAAAGCACCGGGGCGAAACACACGTCAGTGTGTTCCATCAGCTCGCACCACTCGTCACGGGTCTTCTGCATGAAGATCTCGGCGACGGTTTCCTTCATGGCTGGCCACTGAGCCCGATCCATCTGGCTCGGGAAATCGTCGAGCTCCCCGAGACCGGAGAGGCGAAGCAGTTCGGAATAGAACTGCGGCTCGATCGAGCCGATCGACACGTACTTGTTGTCAGCGGTTTCGTAGACGTCGTAGAACGGTGCACCCGTGTCGAGCATGTTGGTGCCACGCTCCGGCTGCCAGAAGCCCATCGCCTTCATGCCCCAGAACATCGACATGAGCGTGGCCGCGCCGTCGACCATGGCGGCGTCAACGACCTGCCCCTTCCCAGAGTTCTTCGCTTCGAACAGCGCGCAGGCGATGCCAAAGGCGAGGAACATGCCACCGCCGCCGAAGTCACCGACGAGGTTGAGTGGCGGCAACGGCTTCTCCCCAGCTCGACCGATCGGCTCGAGGGCGCCAGCCAGCGCGATGTAGTTGATGTCGTGACCGGCGGCAGAGCTGTACGGGCCTTCCTGGCCCCAGCCAGTCATGCGGCCATAGACGATGGCGGGATTGCGAGCCAAGCAGTCTTCCGGGCCGAGGCCGAGGCGCTCGGTGACCCCGGGGCGGAAGCCCTCCATGATCACATCGGCCTGTTCGACGAGCTTCATCACTGTCTCGATGCCGTCTGGGTTCTTGAGGTCGACGCCGATCGACTGCCGACCGCGGGTGAGCGAATCCTTCGGTGGCTCGGCGGGATCACCACCGCGCACAGCACCAGAGCGTTCGACGCGGATGACCGTGGCACCCATGTCGGACAGCATCATTGCGGCGAACGGGCCGGGACCAATGCCGGCGAGTTCGATGACCTTCACACCTTGAAGAGGACCCATGTCTGGTCAACGTAGTGCAGGCCGTGCGACGCCAGAAAACGCTGGTTCAGGCCCGCTGTTTGCCGTGGCGATCGGAGCCAGCGGCGCGTCGCTCAGCTGTCGAGCGACGCGATGAAGTCGTCTGCCTCCTTGGCCAGACGAGCCCATAGCCCTGGCGGCAGATCGTGACCCATGCCCTCGATCTCGACGTAGCGGGCGCCCGGAATCACCTCGGCGGTGTGTTGGCCACCCGAGGGGGTGATGAGCGTGTCGGCTGAACCGTGCATCACCAGAGTCGGCACGCTGATCGCAGCGAGCCTGGCGTCGCGGTTGCCGCCTGCCGCCACCGCTCGATATTGCCGAGCGCTCCCAGCGACGTCGACGCCGTGAGCGATCATCGCTCGGCCCTTTGCCTCCACCCATGCCGGATCCCAGTGGTCTGGTGAGCACCAGATCTTCTCGGTTTCGACCCGGTTGGCCAGCCAACCGTCTGGACCCTCTGGAGGTGTCGTCAGCAACGCGGCTCGAGCGGCGTCAGTCGATCGCCCGAACCCTGGGTTACCGGTTGCCGACATCAGCGAGATCAACGAGCTCACCCGATGGGGCGCCTCGGCCGCCAACTCTTGAGCGATCATGCCGCCCATCGACTGACCGAACACGTGGGCGGTTTCCCACCCGGCGGCGTCAAGAACCTCGATCGTGTCCTCGACCATGTCAGTCAGTTGGTACCCCTCTGGATGACGAGGCGACTGGCCGACATCTCTGTTGTCGAAGCGGATGACCGAGAACCCTCGGCTGGTCAGCTCATCGAGGAATCCCTGCTCGTACGAAACCATTGGCGACCCGAGCCCGTTGATCAACAGAAGGCGTCGGTTCTCCCCGATGGACGAAGTGGGGTCGTGCTGGTCCCAGTGCAAGGTCATCCGGCGAACCTAGTGCGGTTGTTCGCAGCTGTGAACAGCTGGGGAACCCTGCGGCGCTGCACCGAGCACGCTCGACAGCCGACCTAGGCTCGCTGCCATGTCGCCCAAGCCGCCATCCGACGACGGTGCCCGCATCGAACACGTCGCAGGCTCCGAGCTCAGCACCCTCGAGCTCCATGACATCCTTCTTCTTCGAGTCGACGTCTTCGTGGTCGAGCAGGAATGTGCATACCCAGAAATCGATGGGCGAGATCTCGAGTCAGACACCCGGCACGTCTGGATCGAAGATGCGCACGGGGTAGCCGCCTACATCCGAGTGCTCGCCGATCCGGCCAACGGGCCAGAAGCACGACGTATCGGTCGAGTCGTCACTCGACCAGACCGGCGCGGCGAGCAGCTCGCTGCCCACCTCATCCGCTCGACGCTCGACCAACTCGGGCTCATCGACACGCGGCTGGAAGCCCAGAGCCACCTCGTCGACTACTACGGCTCCTTTGGCTACGAGCCCTGCGGTGACGAATACCTCGAAGACGGCATTCCCCATACCCCGATGGTGCGCCTGGCCTCGAGGCTCGCGAACCCTTCGGCGCCAACGGCCGGATCACCGGTCAAGAATCGAGGGAAGTGATGAACCGAGCACAGTACGTGGCCGTCATCGTTGGTCTTGTCGCCATCGGTGGCCTCGTGGCCGTCAACCTCGGCAGCTCCGACGACAGCGCGACGGGAGCGCCGGCCGGTGGCATTGCCGCGACCGATGAGGGTGCCACCGCCGAAGGAGCCGACGCCGACACAACACCGACGCCACCCACCACAGCAGCGGCTCTGCCCGATGCCCCTCCGATCCTCGGTGAGGCCGGCGACCTGGTTGACATCGATGGTTGGCTCCAGACCGACAACACGCAGTTCAGCGACTTCGACGGTTCGGTTCGCGTCGTGCAGTTCTGGACGTTCAGCTGCATCAATTGCAAGAACACGCTCGACAACCTGCGTGGGCTCTACCAAGCGTTCGAGCCGCAGGGCCTCGAGATCATCGGGGTGCACGCTCCCGAGTTCGCATTCGAGGAAGATCCGGCTGCCGTTGCAGAGGCCGCAATCGAACAGAACGTGATCTGGCCGATCGCCCTCGACACGAACAAGACCAACTTCCGCAGCTGGCAGCCCGGCCGCCGTTTTTGGCCACGCACGTTCGTGCTCGACCGCGATGGAAACATTCGCTTCGACCGCATTGGAGAAGGGGCGTACGACGAGCTCAACGCCACCGTTGCCTTCCTGATCGAGAACCCCGACGCGTGATCGTCGATCTCCTGATCGAGGGATTCGAGTCGGCGCTACTCCCCTGTTCGTTCGTCGTGCTCGTTCCTGGCGCTGCAGCGGTCATAGCGTCGCGCCAAGAATCGACCTCGGCGTTCGTCGGCTTCTTCATTGGCCTCGTCGCCCTCAGTTTCCTGCGGTTCAGCGATCGGGGCGGCGACCTTTCGCCAACCATCGTTGCGCTCTTGCTGGCGGCTGCCGTGATCCTTGTTGCCATTCCTCTGGTCCGCCGTCTCAACATCGTCACCGGAGCGGGCGGCCTTCTCGTTGGAGCGGCGGCCGGTGTCTTGTGGGAGCCATGTGTGGCGATCAATTTCGCTGACTTGCTCAACGATCTCCCGGCTCGGACGCCTGTCATGGGTGTCATCCTCCTCGCCACGTACATCGTCGGCGTGATCGCTCCGCTGTTCGGGGTGGCCGCAGTGCTCTACCTCATCCCGAACCCGTCGCTGATTCTGGCTCGACCGGTGATGCTGGTGGTCGGCTGCGGCACGCTTGCCTTGATGGCCCTCGCCACCGCCGCCGGATTCTCCGACGAGATCATCGGCAAGCTGGTCGAACTCTCCGTCGTCTGACGCCAGCAACGACTGCGTTCTCGGGATGTGCACCATCCAGTCTGGTTGTGGCCAAACGCCCCAGAACGGACTCTCACCTACGAATTTCGCTGGGATTGCCGTTGGCTCTATCGTTCCCCCGTGCGTAGCCCCAAGGACTTCTTCAAACCTCTCGCTGTTGGTGCCCCCGAGCCCGTCAGAGAGATTCCTTTCCGACCATCGCGGATGATCCATTTCTTCCCACCGTCGAATGCGAAGATGGTGTCGAAGGTGCCGGACATCGCACCGACGGTCGACATCCTCCTCGGCAATCTCGAGGACGGCGTACCAGCCACAGACAAAGAGGCAGCACGTGCCGGTCTCATCGAAGTCGGCAAGACCGTCGACATGGGAAACACCCAGCTGTGGACCAGGACGAACAGCCTCGATTCACCGTGGGGCCTCGATGACATCACCGAGGTCGTCACTGAAATCGGCGACAAACTCGATGTGATCATGATCCCGAAGGTCGAGGGGCCCGAGGACATCCACTACGTCGACCGTCTGCTGGCCCAGCTCGAGGCCAAGGCGGGGCTGAAGAAACCACTGTTGGTCCATGCCATTCTCGAGACTGCCAGGGGCGTCGCGAACGTTGAGGAGATCTGCGGGGCGTCGCCCCGTATGCAGGGCCTGTCGCTCGGTCCGGCCGATCTTGCTGCCAACCGCCGCATGAAGACCACGCGTGTCGGTGGCGGTCATCCCGACTACCTCGTTCGCGATGATCCGCCGGCCGGTGAAGACGGAGCGCCCGACATCATGGGCGAGCGGGCCACCTACCAGCAGGACCTGTGGCACTACACGATTGCCCGCATGGTCGACGCCTGTGTCATGCACGGCATCCTCCCGTTCTACGGTCCCTTTGGCGACATCGCCGATGTCGTTGCCTGCGAGGACCAGTTCCGCAACGCCTACCTCTTGGGCTGTGTCGGCGCCTGGTCGCTGCACCCGAAGCAGATCGATGTCGCAAAGCGTGTGTTCAGCCCATCACCCGAGGCCGTGGCGCAGGCTCAGCGCGTGATCGACGCCATGGGCGACGGCACCGGTGCCCTCATGCTCGACGGGAAGATGGAGGACGACGCCTCCGTCAAGCAATGCCACGTCGTCGTCGAGTTGGCCAGGGAACTCGCCGCTCGCGACCCCGAGCTGGCCGCTTCCTACGGGTTCTGAGAGGCATCACATGACTGACGCAACCACCGCCATGAAGCCTCGCCGTTCGGTGCTCTACATGCCCGCTGCGAACGAGCGAGCGCTCGAGAAGGCCAAGACCATTCCCGCCGACGCCATCATCTTCGATCTCGAAGACGCCGTCGCCCCCGATGCCAAGGAGTTGGCACGAGGCCAAGCCGTCACTGCCGCTGGTTCCGGCGAGTACGGCGGCCGGGAGCTGACCATTCGCTGCAATGGACTCGACACTCCCTGGGGTGCCGACGATCTCGCAGCCGCAGCGACCTCGGGCGCCTCAGCCGTCGTCATTCCGAAGGTCGGCTCTGTCGCCTACCTCGACGAGATCTCGGCTGCGCTCGACGCAGCTGGCGCTCCGGCCGAGATGACCATCTGGGCCATGATCGAGACGCCGACAGCGATCCTCGACTGCCGAGCCATTGCCGCCCACCCTCGGGTGAACGTGCTGGTGATGGGCACCAACGATCTCTACCGCGAGCTCAACGCCACGATGATGAGCAACCGACATCCCGTGCTCCCTCATCTCGCCACTGCGCTGTTGGCAGCCAGGGAGGCAGGCAAGGTCATCCTCGACGGCGTCTACAACGACGTGCGCGACCCCGAGGGGTTCGCTGCCGAGGCTCAGACAGGCTTCGAGATGGGGTTTGACGGCAAGACGCTGATCCATCCCACGCAGGTCGATCCCACCAACGACATCTGGTCGCCCACCGCTGATGAGGTGGAGCATGCCAAGAAGGTCATCGAAGCGTTCGACGATGCGCAGGCCGCTGGAAAGGGCGTCGTGACCGTTGACGGCAAGATGATCGAGAACCTGCACGTCGCCATGGCTCACCGCACCCTCGCCTTCGCCGCCTCAATCAAGTAGACCAATACTCATCCGGACGTTGCGCCCCAGGCGTAGCTGCCAAACCCCGGGTTGTGGACCCTCAGTTTCAATGGTCTCAGCCCCCGGTTCAACCGAAGCGGAGCACGATGACCATCGCGGAAAACTCGATCGCAGCACAGACGCAGTGGCTGGACGCGACGGCGCAGTCCGAACTGGTGGCATCAGGCGAGGTGAGCGCGGCCGAGATGACCGACGCCGCAATCGAGCGAATCGAGACGCTCGATGGCCCGGTCAATGCTGTGATCATTCGTTGGTTCGAACATGCCCGCGAGGTCGCCGCTGCACGGCCCAGCGGCCCATTTGCCGGTGTGCCCTTCTTGCTCAAGGACCTCTGGGCTCACTACGAAGGCCAAGTTCTGACGAATGGCAGCATTGCGTTGAAGGACGTCCAGCCCGTCTCGACAACGACGAGCAATCTGGTCAAGCGCTTCAACGATGCTGGGCTCGTCACCCTCGGCCGTTCGAGCTCGCCAGAGCTTGGCAGCGTGCCAGTCAGCGAAGCGGTCGCCTACGGCCCAACCCGCAATCCGTGGAACACCGCTCACACGAGCGGCGGCTCGAGTGGAGGCGCCGCTGTCGCCGTCGCCACAGGCATGGTGCCAGTAGCTCACGCATCTGACGGTGGCGGATCGATTCGCATCCCGGCGTCGTGCTGCGGGCTCGTTGGTCTCAAGCCATCGCAGGGCCGCATCTCCCAAGGCCCGGAGCGGACCGAGGCCGACCTCGGGGTCGACTTCTGCGTCACCCGTACCGTGCGAGACACAGCCCGAATGCTCGATACCGTCAGCGGCCCTGGCATCGGCGACGTGATCATCGCTCCCCCACCCGGTCGTCCATACGTCGAAGAACTCGGTGTCGATCCAGGAAAGTTGCGCATCGGGATTCTCGACCACCACCCCAACGGCCATGCCGTCCACGCCGACTGCGCTGAGGCCACCAGCGCCGCCGGCGCCTTGCTCGAGTCGCTCGGCCACGACGTCACCCCAGGCTTCCCTGAAGCAATGGCCGACCCCACATTCAGCGCACGCTTCATGGCTCTGTGGGCAGTGAACCGGGCGATGGGCATCGCGACGCTGAGCTCGATGGTTGGCCGAGATCTCACCGCCGATGACGTCGATGCTGCTAACTGGGCGCAAGCCGAGTTCGCCAAGGACCTCACCGCTGTCGACCTGGCGAAGGCCAACGCTGCGGTGCTGGCCTTCCGGCGCTCGGTCCATCAGTGGTGGGCCGACGGATGGGACCTACTCCTCACCCCGACGCTTGGTCTGCCGCCGGTCAAGATCGGCGAGATCGATCCGCAACCAGGCGATCCCATGGCCGGTATGCGGCGAGCGGCCGAGTTCGTCCCGTTCACCCCAGCGTTCAACACCAGTGGTCAGCCAGCAATCAGCCTGCCGCTGCACTGGAACGCCGAAGGGCTCCCGATCGGCGTGCAGCTCGTAGCCGCCTACGGGCGAGAGGACCTCCTGATCCAGGTGGCCTCGCAGCTCGAGGCCGCCGCTCCATGGGCAGACCGCAAGCCGGCGCTGGCACTGGGCTGAACGCAAGCCCGCAACTGCCAGCTGACCAAGCTCCCGGGCCACCGGGCCCCAACTTGGGGGTTCACACCATCGAAAGTGAGGGCCATAAACCCGGGGTTGGGTCAGTCCCTGGTCGCAATCCATGCTGTCTTGGCTGCGGTGAGTTTCTCTGGGCTCATGCACGAGTGCACGCTCTGGACCAAGCCATCGACAAACTCGATCTCCCACACCTGGTCGAGTCCTTCGTCGGTGGATACGGCGACGGCAATGCCGCCGTTGACCCAGGCCTTGTGCCATTGGAAAGCAGCGCCGTTCTTGTTGTTGATGCCAATGATGAATCGAGCAAGGCGGTATGGCCCCGTCACCAGGTTGCGCGCCGTGCGCACATGGCGCCCTCCGTCAGACGTCAACACGACATCGGATGCAAGCTTTGCCTCCAACGCTGCGGCGTCCCCTGATACTGCTGCCAGGAGCAGTGCATCGAGCAAGTCTTCGTCGGTTGCTGGCGCAGGCGACGCCACGGGGCGCCGGTCGGATCGCACCTTCTCGCGAGCTCGCCGCGCAATCTGGCGGCAGTTCACCTCGGTCCGATCCACCACGGCAGCGACATCGGCGTAGCTGTGCCCGAAGACGTCGTGCAGGAGAAAGACGGCTCGATCGACCGGACCCAGTCGATCGAGCACGTGCAAGAAGCCCATGCGGATCGACTCGTCGAGTTCGACGATGTGCGCCGGATCTCGATCGGTCAGGATGGGCTCGGGGAGCCATGGCCCGACGTATGACTCGCGTTCCTTGGACGACGAGCGCAGGCGGTCAATGGCGAGTCGCGTCGTCACTGTGGTCAGGAAGGCTGCAGGGTTCTCGATGTCTTCGTCGCGTCCGAGGGCTCGATCGAAGCGAACCCACGCCTCCTGAACAACATCGTCTGCGTCCATGACCGAAGACGTCATCCGGTAGGCCAGCCCGAAGAGTCGATCACGTTCCTGCTCGAAGACCGTGATGCCGTCGCTCACTCGCTGAATCCGTCCGACTCGATGTCGAGCCCGCGGTTGAACCGGGCCCTGGCATGCTCCCACGCAATCGTGTTCGACAGTTCGACGATCTGCTTCTCGGTGAACTCGAGTCGCAGACGGCCCCGAAGGTCGTCGCTCACAACAACCGGAGTGCGAGACAAACCATCGGCGAACTCGATCACGATGCGCTCGGTTGCAGTGAGGTCTGGCGAGTGGATCCAATCGTTCACGGCATCGATCTTTGTTTGGTCGAGGCCCAGCTCACGGCCGAGCGCAGTAGAGAAATCCTGTCACCACACGCACCCGACCATCGACGCGGCGCGTAAGGAGGCGAGCATCTTCAAGTCGATGGGAAGGGCCCTTCCCATGGCAAGCCATCGCTCCATCGCCAGCTTGCCGAAGAAGGTCGGCTTGTGCCTCCAGGCTGCGCGATACGGGGCGGGCACCGTCGGCCCCCGTCTCCCGGTTCGAGCGAGCGCTCCGAACAATCCAGTCATGACTCCGGCCCTTCCGACATCCCGATCGCTCTGACCATGACTGCCGCTGCCGCCAAGGCGGTGATCACGAGAGGGATTGTGCTCGATGCGTCCTCGGCAGCGGTGAGGAGATCAGATGGATTGACCACATGGAAGAGCGCATGCGGGCCGGTGAAGGCGAGCAGACCGGCCCCGGCAACGAGGTGAGCGTCTCGCCGACCCAGGAACGCCGCAGCAGCGGCCAGCACCCCAACGGTGAGAAGGCCAGCTCCAGCGTCGGTGGCCAAATGCTCGTTGTACGGGGGAAATGCGGCCACAAGTCGAGGTGCGTAGCCAGGGAAGTTGTCGTACCAACCCTGGGGCGAGAGGAGAGCCCACAGTCCGATGAAGATGTTGGGAGCAGCAATCAGCCAGAGGACGACCGTGGTCCAACGTGGCGGGCGGTGTTGAGCTACCGATGGTGTGGTCACACAGATTCGACGGGACAACGCCCTCGTTCGTGACACTCCAAACAACATTTCTTCCGAAACGGAGCATCGTTCACCGATGCCACCCAAGGAACCGGGGGCTGTCGGCATCGAAACTGAGGGCCCAGAACCCGGGGTTTGGAGGGGTCAGGGCTTCCAGGCGGCGGCGACGGCTTCGGCGACACGGATCGAAACCGACTTGTCGAAGACGCTCGGCATGATGTTCGACTCGCTCAGATCCTCTGGCGCCACTGATTGGGCGATGGCAACCGCAGCCGCCAACTTCATCTCCTCGGTGATGTCGGTGGCACCGGCATCGAGGGCACCACGGAAGATGCCTGGGAACGCCAGCACGTTGTTGATCTGGTTCGGATAGTCACTGCGGCCGGTGGCCATGATCCGCACCAGGCCCTCAACTTCTTCGGGACGAATCTCGGGATCGGGATTGGCCATTGCGAAGACAATGGGCTCATCGGCCATGGCCTTGACGTCATCGACCGAGAGAACTCCAGGCGCACTCACACCGATGAAGACGTCGGCTCCGGAGATCACATCGCTCAGGGCTCCCATCTTGTCTTCGACATTCGTGTTGGCGGCGAACCACTGCTTCGACGAGTTGAACTCCTCACGACCGACGTAGATGGCACCCTTCGAGTCGACGCCAACGATGTGCTTCACCCCCGCACCAAGAAGGATCTTGGCGATCGCAACGCCAGCAGCGCCCACGCCAGAGAGAACAACGGAGATCTCGTCCATCTTCTTTCCGACGATCTTGAGTGCGTTCTCGAGACCGGCCAGCGTCACCACGGCGGTTCCGTGCTGATCATCGTGGAACACCGGGATGTCAAGCCGCCGCTTGAGTTCTTCTTCGACATAGAAGGCACCGGGGGCAGCGATGTCTTCGAGGTTGATGCCGCCGAAGGTCGGAGCCAAGCGAATGACGGTCTCGATGATCTCTTCCGGAGACGAGACATCGAGACAAATCGGGAATGCATCGACGCCAGCGAACTCCTTGAACAGCAGCGCCTTGCCTTCCATCACCGGCATCGCTGCCTTGGGGCCGATGTTGCCGAGACCGAGCACGGCGGTGCCATCGCTGACGATGGCCACCGTGTTCTTGCGGATGGTGTACTCGTTGGCCAACGTCTCATCGGCCGCGATCGCCCTGCAGACCCGTGCAACACCAGGGGTGTAGGCCATCGAGAGGTCGTCGGCATCGCCGACGGCGCACAGCGAGAGGACCTCGACCTTGCCGCCTTCGTGCATGCGGAACGTGCGGTCCCACCACTCGATCAGCGTGACGCCATCAACGGCTTCCACCGCGGCCACGACCTCACCCTGATGTTCGACGCTTGCGCAGTTCACCACCATCTCACGTTCGAGGAGCGGGCCCTTCGCCACGAAGCCGTCGACCGCGAAGATGTTGCCACCCGATGCGCCAATTGCAGTGGTCAGGCGCCCGAGAATGCCGGGCCGGTTGTCGAGAACAACTTTGATGGCGATCGAATATTGGGTGGCGGGAACGTCTGCAGACATGCCGGAAAGGTAGCGCAGGTGAGCCGTTCTCCCGATGGCTCTACGGTTGGCAGATGGGCGACGCTTGGTACTGGACCTTCCCCGCTCCCGATGACCTCGACGAATGGCTCGTCTGTTCATGGGAGGCAAGACCGCATGGCTCGACGCGGCTGACGCCAGATGGCTGCTCTGACCTGCTCTGCACAAGCGCCGGACACGTCCTGCTCTGTGGGCCTGAGCATCGCAGCTGGGCATTCACCTTGCCTGATGACGTCACTGCTGTCGGCATACGATTCCGAGCTGGCCAAGTCCGAGCGCTGTTCGATCTCGACGTCTCGACCCTCACCGACCGTCAGGTTCCTCTTCGGTCCATCGTCGGGGCCGAACGCTCGGATGTCCTTGCCTCGCGCCGAACCGAGCCGGCGGCGTTGAGCGATCGGCGGCGTGATCTCCTCGACTGGTTTCGATTGTGGGCAGCTGACCGCGAGCCGGACACGCTCAGCGATGCGATTGTCCAACTGCTCGTGCACTCGCCTCGAGCGTCGCAACAAACGATGGCGGCAGACCTCGCGATGTCGCCCCGCACACTGCATCGTCGCGCCGTGGAGCGTTTCGGCTACGGCACAGCAACACTCGCCCGTCTGCTCAGATTCCAGCGACTCGTGGCACTCGCCTTGATGGCCGATCAGACCGCATCGCTGGGCGACCTCGCCGCTGAGGCTGGGTACGCCGATCACGCACACCTCGTTCGGGACTGCAGGGACATTTCCGACCAGCCACCGAAAGCGTTCCTGGCCGAGCACTTTCCGACATTCCCTGATCTGTCCGATCCGTACAAGACCAGCCAGCTGCACTCAGTCACGATCGAGGAATGAACGAAGATCTCACGAACGAAAACCCTGTCAACGAGTCGGTCGCTGATAGGCACCGCCGCTTGGCCGCCGCCTTCCACGCCGCCGCCGAAGCGGTCCCCGCTGCCGCCCTTGGTCGGCCGACTCCGTGCCAGGATTGGGCAATCGCCGATGTCATCAAGCACGTGACGTCCACGCAGCTCGACTTCCTCGGCCAGCGGGCTCTGCCTGTACCGGGCGACCAGACTCCGGCTGCTGTCAGCGCCGCGATGCAGGCCGCCCTCGACGCACCAACCATCGCTGGAGCGAGCTACGACAGCCACTTCGGGCCGACGACGATCGCCGAGACCGTCGACGCTTTCTACTGCCTCGACCTGGTGATGCACCGATGGGACATCGCCGTCGCAGCAGGACTGTCGGTCCACATCGATATCGACGATGCCGACATCACGCGTTGTCGAGCCTTGTTGGAACCCATGGGCGACAACATCCGAATGCCGGGCATCTTCGGACCTGAGGTGAAGGCGCCCTCGAGTGCGTCGGAGACCGAGCAATTCGTTGCCTGGACCGGCCGCAACCCTGCGTTTGCGAAGGCGTGACGCCTGGTGCAGTCGGGGCGTAGGCAACGGCACCTACTCAAGAATTTTTGCCAGTTCGTCGATGAACGGGCGTCGCCGTTCGGTGATCGATGAAAGGCCTCCATGATTCTTGCTTCCCTGTTTGCTCAAAAGGCCGCTGCCGTCGCCACCGTGGCGCTGATGGGCACCGCAACCGCCGCGGCCGCCACGGGGGCCGTGATCCTCACCGACGACGGGCCAGAAGCGCCCGTCGAGACCGCCGAACTCACGACAACCACAACCGAAGAGCTTCCCGAGATAATCGAGCTCGTCGCGACAACTGAAGCCGTTGAGGAAGACGTCGTCGAAGAAGACGTCGTCGTCGAGGAAGCTCCTGAGCCGCCGACGACCGAGGAAACGGGCCCGGTCGATGAGCGCGGCGACGCGTACGGCGATGTCGCATGTGACGAGGCAGAGAACCACGGCGAGTACGTGTCGAGCGTGGCCCGAGACCCCCGTGTCGACGATGCCGATGGCAACCGGGGCTCGATCGTGAGCCAGGCAGCCAAGACCGACTGCGGCAAGACCGACGACGACGATGACGACGACGACGATGACGACGACTCGGACCATGACTCCGATGGCGATGATGACGACGACTCGGACCATGACTCCGATGATGACGACGACGACGATCGCGGGAACAGCAACGGCAACCGCAACGACGACAAGAAGGACAAGGACGACAAGTAGGTCAGTTCACATCACAGCCGGCTGACCGACACGTCGTCTGCGATTCACAGCGGTGCCTGCTCTCTGCAGGCGCCGCTGTCGCGTTCTGGGTCAACTCGGTCCCGCAGAGTTGCCACCGAAGTCAGCACACCTAGCTGGCTCGCTACGCCCTGGTGGACCTCACCGGTCGGTGAAGAAGGTCGACGAATCAAGCTGAGCAGCCAGACGCGTCACAGCGGCTGGGGTGCGAGCGCCCCACCAGAAGAGGTCCTGGCCGTCGATTTCGATGATCTTCCCACCGACGACCGCGAGTTCCTCGAGATGCTCGGCGTTGAACTCATACGGCTCGGATGGAACAAGAACGAGGTCTGGCGAACGAGCAGCAACCTGGTCGAGATCGACTTCAGGGAAGTCGGTTTCGGCGTCGGCGAACACATTGCCGATTCCGAGCGTTTCCAGCAGCGTCGAGCCGTAGGTCTGCGCCCCGATGGTCATCCACGGTCGCCGCCAGATGGGGATGAACGCCGAACGCTCGATCGTTCGCGCCGGCGGCGTGGCAATGAGTGAAATGTCGATCCCGACGGCACGAGCAACGATGGCCATCTGGGGGCTGACATCGCTGAGCAATTGGACGTCGATGTCGACCACGTTGATCCCACGCTCGCTCAGCGCGTCGGCGTCCTCTTTGCGATTCTCGACACGGTCGACAAGCACGACATCGGGATGCAACGCCACGATCGCCTCGATGTCGGGGTTCTTCGTGCCGCCAACATGATGCAACTGGGGTTGTTCGCAGTACTTGGTGCAGGCAACCGGCGTCACGCCCCAAGCGAGCAAGCTCTCGGTAATCGACGGGACGAGGCTGACAGCGCGCACCGCTCGGTCAGATCCGGCGAAGGAGTTCGGCCTTCTTGTCAGCGAACTCCTCCTCGGTCAAGACGCCGTTGCGACGCAACTCGTCGAGCTTTTCGATCTGCTCGGGGATCGACGCTCCGCCTCCCCCACCGCCGAGGTTTTGACCAACACGGTCGAACTTGCGGTTCTCGTTGGCTTCCATCTGGCGGTAGATCTCGTTCTGCACGTTGAGCGGACGCCGGATATCGCTGAACTTGGAGCTGCCCTGCTCGCTTGCTGACTCGATCTCGAGGTCGCCAGACCGGATGAATCGCTCCCACAGGTTCTGACGGAAGAACACGGTGTTGACGCGCTCGAGGGGGATCTCGATGCCTTGCCTGGTGAAGACGCCAGATCGGCTGATGAGGCGATCGGTGGTGACGACGAAGTTGGTGGTCGCCCACACGGCATAGTTGAACCCGAGCCAAACGAGCGCCAGCAGGATCAGGACGCCGACGATGATGTTGACCGCACTCGGCACGTTGAAGGCGAGAGCAACAACCCCGACGGCGATGGCGGCAAGCAGCGCGATCACTTGTGCGGCGAAATACCACCAGTGAGGGCGGAGATCGAGCACGACCTGTTCGCCGGTGTTTAGCTGACTTCGGGGATATGCCACAGCCGAGAGACTAGCCACAATCATCGATGTCATACCCCGCCGCTACCTTGGGGCGAGTGGACGCAGATGACCTCCTCGCGGGATTGAACGAGCGCCAGACCGAGGCAGTCACCGCCGTGGGCGGGCCGCTTGTGGTGCATGCTGGCGCGGGCTCTGGCAAGACCCGAGTCCTGACTCGGCGCATCGCGTACCGCGTGCTCAACGGCCAGACCGAGCCAGCACGTGTCTTGGCCCTCACCTTCACCAGGAAGGCGGCGGGCGAACTGCGATCTCGTCTGCGAGCGAGCGGCCTTCGCGGCGACGTCGTCGCCGGCACATTCCACGGCATCGCACTCACCCAGCTTCGGCAGCGGTGGACCGAGAAGGGCGTCACGCCACCGACAATGCTCGAGAGCAAGTTCCGCTTCGTCTCACAGTTGGTTGGGCGCCAGCGCGGCGTCGAGATCCTCGACGTCATGAGCGAAATCGAGTGGGCCAGAGCTCGCCTGGTCGCCCCCGAGCACTACGGAAGCGCCGCCGATCTTGCTGGCCGAACTCCCCCGATGCCGGCCGACCAGTTCTCGGAATTGATGGTTCGCTTCCAGCAGGAGAAGCGGAAGCGCCGAGTGGTCGACTTCGACGATCTCCTGGCCCTGGCCATTCGCGATCTTCACGACGACGAGCATTACGCCGCCGGTGTCCGCTGGCGCCACCGCCACCTCTACGTCGACGAATTCCAAGACGTCAACCCGCTGCAGTTCGAGCTGTTGAAGGCATGGCGAGGCAGCACCGACGATCTGTTCGTCGTCGGCGATCCCAATCAGGCCATCTACGGCTGGAACGGCGCCGACCCGAACCTCCTCACCAACTTCGCCAAACGCGAGCCGAAAGCCACCGTCATCCGGCTACTCGACAACTACCGCTCGTCACCGCAGGTCCTCACGCTCGCCAACGCATCCCTCGAGGGCACCGGCGGCCAGCTCGTCCCCCATCAGCCTGACGGCCCGGTACCCACTCTCCGCTCCTTCGCCACCGACACACACGAGGCAGCTGGTATCGCCCAGGCGGTCAAGCAAGCGAAACACGCAGACACAAGTTGGTCGGACCAGGCCATCTTGGTTCGCACCAACGCCCAGCTCGTTCCGATCGAGCAGGCTCTGCTCGATGTCGGTGTTCCGGTGCGCGTGCGGGGCGGAAGCGGACCGCTGTCGACTCCGGAAGTCAAGAGCGAGCTGCGAGCGCTCGGTCGTGATGGCCTCGACCTGCGAGATGCGTTGAGGCGCCTCGATGCATCGCTCGACGAAACGGGCGGGGCAGGGCTCGGCACCGATCCCGACAACGACGACGCCATCGACGAGTTGGTCGACGCCACAGCCGAAGCCGCTGAGGCCCCCTCGCAGCTCGGCGGCTCAGCACCATGGGGCAAAGCCAGCAACCGCAAGGCCGCTGCCGTCACCGTCAATGAGCAGGAGCGACGCCAGAACCTCGGAGCCCTCAGCCGGCTGGTCCATGAGTACCTGGCGATTGATACCAGGCCCACTGGACCTGGCCTTCTGGCCTGGATCGCCACGGTGCAAGCCAACGAGGTCTCCACCACGGCTGATGCGGTGGAGCTCTCGACCTTCCACGGCGCCAAAGGTCTCGAGTGGCCTGTCGTCCATGTGGGTGGACTCGAGAAGGGATATGTCCCCATCGGCTACGCCAAGACCGGGGCGCAACTCGCTGAGGAACGGCGTCTGCTCTACGTCGCCATCACCAGGGCCGAGAAAGAACTACACCTGACCTGGGCCGCGCAGCGCACGTTCGGAAACAAGTCAGTGAAGCGGCAGCCATCACCCCACCTCGACAGCGTTGGCTCTGCGATCGAACACCTTCGGAAGGGGCATCGCCCCATCGATTGGCGAGCAGAGATGGTGAAATCGAGGGCCGCCATCCCGAAGAAGGGCAAAGGCTCACCCACCGACAAGAATCCGGTCGGCGATCCGTTGTTCGAGGCACTTCGGGCTTGGCGTCGCGACAAGGCTCGTGGAGCCGATGTTCCGGCATACGTGATCTTCAACGATCAAACGCTGCGGGCCATTGCGAAGAAGCAGCCGTCGAGCCGGTCACAACTGGCATCGATTTCGGGCATCGGACCAGCCAAGCTCGAACGCTTCGGCGCTGAAGTCCTCGAGGTCGTCGCCGGCAACGGTGACTGACTGACGGCTCGTCGTCGCCATCCTTCTTGCGATCAGCCGAGCTTGCGACGGATCAATATCCGTCGGCCTCGAGAGACTGCTCAACTGGTTCGACCGACTGCACAACGATCGACATTTCGTCGTCGATCGCGTCGGGGATCGGGTCGAAGGTCATGGTCACGGGGTACCCGTACGACTCGTCGAACTCGACCTCGACCAGCGCATCATCGGCGAGCACCGACCGTGCCCGTGCGAAGAAGTCGCCGACCGTCAGCATTGGAATCTGCGGCAAGATCTGCTCGGAGATGGCATCGGGGTAGGTCACATCTGCCGCTCTGCCGTCGACGACCTCGACGCGAATCGGACCAGCCTCCGCAGTCGCGGAGCTCACGAATTCGAAGGTCAGTATGTAGTTGCCGCCAACGGTCGAGATGAAGCGATCTTCGGCCTCGTCGAGTGCGACCAGATCGTCCGCCCGCTGCGAAGGTTCAACCGTTGCTCGACCGGGATCGGACACCGACGTTGTGTCCGTTGCCCCAGCGATGGGGGCTCCGGCATCCACGACCACGTCCTGTCCACAGGCAAGCGTGGCCAGCCCAAACACTGCAAGGACAACGGCTACAGGGATGCCGTGTCGGCGGTCTGATCGCTGCATGACATCATCATGGGCACGACGGCTCGGTTTCTGCACACCCCTCTGTTTGTTCACACCCCGCTGTTCGTTCACACTCATTTGACGTTGACGAGCGCCATCGGGTTCCCGAGGCTGTTCGAGTCGACTGGCACCGATACGTTGCCTGGCATGGCGCGACTCGAGGACATTGGCGAGCAAGACGGTTGGCGTTGCTGGCTCTGTGATGAGCCCGTCGACCCTGATCGGTCGGTGAACGATGATCGGGGCCCGAGTGTCGATGGCCGAATGACTGCGAAGAAGGCCAAGAAGTCGGCGAAGAAGCGGGGCAGGGTGGAGCCCACTGAGCGATTGGCTCACCGTGCATGCAACACAGGGAAGGGCAACACCGAAGCAGTTGTGCCGTGGGCCGACGATCTGTTCGTGATCGACCCGGTGCCGATCATCCCAACCGTCGACCGTCTCGTTGCGAAGGGTGGCCGGGAGGCGATGTGTCGATGCCTCAGCGAGGACGATGCCGGCCAGACGGTTTCGTGGCTGATCGACCGCATCAGCCGGCTCGAGCCGATGCTCGAGCTCACCTCCAGCATCAACGCAGGGGGCGGCCAATACGTCGTGTCGCTCCACGCCTGACCCCGCCGAACGTGGCGTCCGACGGTTCGTGGTCTTGGTCCGCCCAAGAGCGGCGATCAGGCCGTCAGAAGTCGAGTGCCCTCGGCGATCCAGTGCTCGGCTTCATCGCTGTGACCAGTACGCATCGCCCAGTTCGAGAACCGGAGCACGAGATGTGCCACCGACGCTGCCCAGAGCTCGTCGGAGACTCGCGCCCTCGCTTCGCCTGCCACCTCCCGCGCCGCTCCGGCATCGGACGGCAGGATCTGTGACGAGAGGGCGAAGGTGACGAGGTCGAAGCCTCGAGGCCCGGGCCCAGCGTTGTCGAGATCGATGACAGCGCTGATCTTGTTGTCGAGCACGAGCACGTTGCCAGGGTGAAGGTCCCAGTGCATGAGATCATCGCCCCCGCTCAGGTCAGCACCAGTGGCACCGACGGCCTCGATGAGGGAGATCAGTCGACGTCCAGCTGTGCCGTGCTGGCGCAATGGGTCGTGGGAGCAGTAGATCGTCGGATCCGACGGGTTTGCGACGAGCGTGTCAACCAAACGGAGCGGCCAGTCGCTGACCGCAGCCGAGCTCGACCCGAGGCCGGCGGTCGAGTCGACCAGCTCGACCACTTGCTTCCATAGATGCTGTGTGAGCCGCGTGGGCTCGACGCCGGCCAGAAGGTTTTGCTTGACGTACAACCATTCGTCGGCCTCGACCAGGTCGAAATCAGGAACCGGCCACCGGGCCTCGGCCCCGAGCCGACCGGCAACGGCGATGGCGTCCCGACGGCGACGCTTCGATCGCGCATCACTGTCCCACTTCAACACGAAGTGCGTTTCGCCGTCATCGACGATCTCGATCGCCCGCCCACCTGGCAGCACTCGGACCAACTCGAATCGCTTGCCGACTACGGCGGCGTAGCGCCGAACGTGATCGGCTGGGGTTGCAGGCTGGCTATCGATTCGGTCGTGCTCTTGCGTCATGCCAGAAGAAGACTGGCCGCTGCCGTGATCACGAGGGGCGGGGGTCGGGAATGATCGCGACGACGACGGTTTGGGTGGCGTTGCGCAAGACGTACTCGACGTTCTGACCGAGGAACGGCCGACCCTCGAGGCGGCGAAGCTCTGAACCGAGCACGATCAAGTC
>RCMY010001336.1_pt1 | contig 23514 bp, 20 predicted proteins | sample 2041341 | NCBI WGS metagenome assembly RCMY01 (sample SAMN09708234, study PRJNA481090) | Marine sediment metagenome, whole genome shotgun sequencing project.
TTTGATTCGAGAGTGATCCGCCTGAAGGCTTTCCAGTATTAATTCTTGTTGTTGATCTTGAACGCCATCAAAGTCCGATTTGCAAAAGTCATGGATGGCGGCGTGAGCCTGAACGGCAGATTCAAGAATGTCGGAAATCGAAATGAAAGACATATCATTGTCCGGTGTTTGTGTATTGAGAATGCGATCCACAGACGTGGATGCAATGCCTGCGCCAACCATTGCACGGTTGCCCGCCCAAAAACCAGAGTTCTCCTGACCGTCACCCGTCCAGCCTGGTTGATGGTTGACCAACTAGAAGATCTGCCAACAGGCTCTTGGTACTTTTTACTGGGAATTCAGGAGTTTGCGACGATTCGGACAACTTGGCACGCTACGTGCAATCTTGACGCTTTAGATCGCGTCGGCTTCGCGAATCGTCACGATTTCAGTCGACCGTTGTCCCAAAAACTTGGGCGGCAAACCATGTACAGAACGGTAGAGAAAATGTCCAAAATCCTAGTCGTAGACGACGAACGTTCTAGTCGCGTGTCAATTTCGAAATGGCTGGTCTCGGGTGGATTCGAAGTTGTCGAAGCGGTCAACGGGCAAGAGGCGATCGACCATTTGTACGACGGCATATCCTTGATTGTCACCGATCTGAAGATGCCTAAAGTCGACGGCATGGAGCTCTTAAAAATTGCACGCAAGAAAGTCCCTCACGTCGCTGTGATTTTGCTTACTGGTTCATCGTCGGTCGAGTCTGCGATTGAAGCCCTGCAACTTGGTGCGTCGGACTATTTGACCAAACCGGTCAACCTGCAAGAACTGACAGTCAAAATCAAACGCGCGATCGAGCGGCGGGAATTGGCATCAGAGATCGCCGATCTGCATATCAGGCTCAAGGAAAAAGATGAGCTTTACAAGATGATTGGTCGTTCCGCCGCGATGCGAAAAGTCTTCGAACGAATTCGACTGGTGGCCGACACGGACGCGACCGTCTTGATTACTGGTGAAAGTGGCACCGGAAAAGAACTGGTTGCCCGCGCGGTTCACGCCCACAGCTCGCGAAACAAGAATGCTTTTCTGCCAGTTAACTTTGCGGCGATCGCCGAAAGCTTGATTGAAAGCGAATTGTTCGGCCACGAAGCTGGCAGCTTTACTGGTGCCAACAAGCGACGCAACGGAGTTTTTCAAGCTGCCAATGAGGGAACATTATTCCTTGACGAAATTGGCGAACTTCAAATCGGGTTGCAAAGCACATTGTTGCGGGCGTTAGAGAACAAAGCAATCATGCGCGTTGGCAGCCAGAAAGAAGAACCGATCGACGTTCGCATGGTTGCAGCCACCAACACTGACTTGCTTGAGATGGTAGCTGAAGGCAAGTTTCGAAAGGATCTTTATTATCGGCTGAACGTCGTCAATATTGCTCTGCCGCCGTTGCGAGAGCGTGAAGAGGACATTCCGCTGCTTGTCCAGTATTTCATCGAGGTCATCGCCAAGGCGAATTCACGACCTACTAATTCGATTTCGCCGCAAGCCCTTGAGTGCTTGATGAAAAACGACTGGCCAGGCAACATCCGTGAACTTCGCAACACACTCGAGAGTGTCATCGTTATGTCCCTAAAGGAACAGATCGAGTACGACGACTTACCGTTGCACATCACGGGTGCATCAACCACCCAAGACATTCTGCGAAGCGGTCTGTCTTTGAGAGACCTTGAGCATGAAGCAATTCGCCGTGCGCTGGAAAAATTTGATGGCAAACGAAAAGAATCTGCGGATGCACTGGGGATTAGCGTCCGCACGCTGCAGCGAAAGATCAAAGACTACGATCTCGAACCGAAAGAATTGGCGACCGTGAACTAAGCAAAAGCCAACGTGCGATCGTGGCTTGGAAAAGATGGTCGAGTTGATGCCAACGTTTGGGAACAAACGCCGGGTCGTGCAACTCTCGCGGGCGATCGAGTCGAGCGTGACCTTCTTCGTGATCGTCTCGTGGGTTTGGGGACTCGGCGGCGCAATCGTCGCCGTGCCCGTTCTTGCTTTGATCAAAATTTCATGCGATCACATGGAACCATTGATGCCATAGGGACTTTCCTTGGGCGTTAGCAGCCTTCTTGACGACGTTCGAAACGCTTTTTGCATTGAAATTGAGTCAACGCATTAAAAAAGCCAAGGCCCGTTGGACATTGGCTTTCTCGTCTTTGCATTGCGAATCCCTTATGGCAATTGCACACCCAGCCCATGATTAAAGCGGTTTGTAAAATTCGCTAAAGCAACAGCAGAGGCCAATGTCACTAGTGCAGCGTCAAGTCTTAATTTCGGGGTAGAGGGAGTTGAGTTTCAAGCGAGCATCGTCGATTTGGAATTGCCAATCGACGCCTCGTTGCTTTTTGTTTGATCTTTGCGACCAAGCCTTGGTTTCTGATCTCAGCTTGGTGATCGTCGGAAATCGACGACCGGTGACGCATTGACGAGTCATGGAACTCAGCTCATTCTCTGCGGCGTTTAACCAACTGCCGTGTTTGGGTGTGTAACGAAACTCGATTCTCTTGACCAGAGACCTGGCTTTCTCTGGTTTGAACACTTCGTAGAAAGCGCCCTTGGTGTGGGTGTTAAGATTGTCGCAGATCAGGATTACTCTGTCCGCGTCTTTATACCGACCATTGAGCAACGATTCCATTTCTAGTGCCCAGTCGATTTTGGTGCGCCGGTCCCGGACACTGACATGACGCCAGCCCGCCAAGGGCTCGGTAAACATAAAAACGCAAGCTGTTCCGCAACGCTCGTATTCATAATCAACACGCCGAGGACGCTTGGCAGTTGCGGGGATCGGTGTTCGAATTTCCTTGTGAAGTTGAACCGGTTGCTCGTCCATGCAAATCACTGGAATCTCGGGATTGTACGGTTCTTCGTACGTATCAAGTACTTCTTCCATGCAAGCGACAAATTCACTGTCGGCATCCGGCGGGATTACCCAATATTGAATCTTGCGGTTGGTCATGCCGTTTTTTTAAGCGTCCTGCGGACGGTCTCGTGACTGATACTCTCCGTCAATCCAAGTTCTACCACACGCTCGGCCAAAAGACGAAGTGACCAGTTCGCGAAACCCTTTGGCGGTTTGCCAAGCCGCAAGGCAATTAATTTCGCCTCTTTCTTTCCATCGAGTTTCTTCGCGACCGGCGGCTTCTCACGTTTCTTGCCCTGAAGTGCAATCTCAAATCCATCGGTCACCAAACGTCTACGCAGGTTTTCGACTGTTTGAATCTGGCATGAGAACGCCTCGGCAATTTTCGCATCCGTCCAACCTGGGCCGTTGACATCTGATTTCAACAAAATTCTGGCACGACGTGCTTTCTGAGATGAGCCTTTGAGCGATTTCACTGCGTCGCCCAGTTCTTGACGTTCCTTCCTGGAAAGTCGAACGATATACTTTTTATTCATCGAGTCCTCCTTGAGTTAACCAAGGATCCTCGATTTCAATTTATTGACCAACCCCAATTGCTAGTGATGACGCTGCACTAGCTCAGTCTGATTCAAGAATTCTTTGACTGACTCAACCGTCGAAGCTTGAACGTCAGAGTCTCGCGTTAGTTCATCCGCATAGCGCAAAATCGCCTTTTCTTTGACGTCGAATGAACTACTCGATTCGAAATCGCTGATTTCAGAAAGCTGCTGTTCTGTGACTCCTGCTTTTAACGCCGCTTGCTTGTGGTAGTGAGAGCAGTAGTCGCAGTCGTTAATGTGCGACGCCTTGTAGTACGCCAACTCTCGATACATTTCGGGAAGGTCGTTTTGGAGGCCGTCGTTTATCGTCGTCACGCCTTTCAAAACGTCAGGTTGATACGCCATCGTATTGAAAATGTTCATTGACTGGCCAAACTTGGATTCGATCTTCTCCAGAATTGGCTGAGAGTCTTTTGGAGCCGCTTCTTTTGTCACCGGAACGACAAAGGGGGCTGTTTTTGTTTGGGGCATATTGTTCCTTAAAGATTGTGTTCGCGAAACAGTTAAAACGTCGACTAGCCGACAACGTTGAATTTCGAACGAACACAGACGCTGGCGGCTTACGATTAACCAAAATTGAACGCCGCTCGGACTACACGAATGAGATTCTCGACCGACGATTGTTCAATCAACGTTTATGCAATCACCATGCCAAAGGTGAGAGTTGCAATTCGGGCCGTTTATCCAAATGATGCAACTCAAACACGTCAAGCTGTCTGATCCGACGACAACTCGACGCGATAGCGCCGGGTTAAAACGTAGTGGACGAGGCTACGCACTCCCGCAATTGACGGAGCCTTAGGGGCTTGTAGCCTCGTCCACTACCTTGAAATCGAATTGAAACATCATTCTCTTATGACCAGACGGAATGGCCTGAAGTTAAGTCCAGGCCGCAGAAATACAAAAAGCCGCCAAGGCATTGAAGGCCCGACGGCATATTGAAATCGCGGTTGTCGTAGTCTTTCGACGCTACTTCTTTGATCCGTATTCACGATTGACTCGATTCCAGGCGTCTTCGGCGGCTGGACGGGCAGTTCCCCACTCAAGGCATGAGTCCGCTCGGTATTTCTCCCAGGTGTCTTGGCGTCGAATTTTCGTACCTGATGCGGGAAATGCGTCGCTGCGCGGTTGGCCTACATCATTGATTTCGAGTTGACCGCCTGCAATGAGAGTTTTGTTGTGATTTCTTCGGTCGCCCAACGTTCACATCACAAGGCAGGTCGATTCCCAATATCCGACCAACGACGGCACGCCTTTTGCAGCTACTACGCTTTCCGCGAATCGGGACCAGCTCCAATCAGCTCTGGACTTTTGAAAAAAAGATGGCAACAGACGGGGCAAGTCGGACCGGGAAAAACAAACAATGAACGATCAACAATTATTTGACGCGGCCTACAGTCGGCATGAACCGGCTTTTGGGAGTCGTCCCTCCTCGCACTTGGCGGCGTTTCTCTGTCAAACCGGCCATCAAGGTATCGCCTTTGATCTCGGAGCCGGAGCAGGACGGGACTTGTTGGCCATGGCGGCAGCAGGATACCGTGTCTATTGTTTTGATCTGTCAGCGACCGGACTGGAGAGAATTGAAGCCCAGGCAGTTGAAAAAGGGTTTGCGGAATACATCCAACCGCATCAAACAGACGTTCGCGACATCGAATTTCCCAATGCGGGAATTGATTTAATCGTCGCCACGACGGTTCTCGACCATCTGCCAGAGTCAGATGCAAAACAAGTTTGGGAACGGGTAATGGCCGGCCTTAACGATCACGGAGTTCTGTACGTCGAAGTTCATACGGTCGATGACCCTGGTTGTTCGGAATGTCCGCACAAATTTCAAGACGCACCGGTCAGTGAAACCGCCAGTGCTGTGGAGGCCTATTTCCAGCCAAACCAGTTGGCCAATTGGGCTTTGCATGAGGACGCTGGACTGAGAATCCTTCATTATGAAGAGCGATTGGAATGGGACATAACTCACGGCCCGGAACATTTGCACGGTAAGGCCATTTTGCTGGCGGAACGTCGAGGTGCGCATCGACTATGGCGCGGCGAGAGTCCTTTGTTCTAAACACAAACTGCCATGTACAAACGAAACGCGAAAGAAATTTCAAATGAACTTCATGAAAACAAAAGACGGAACAAGACTGTATTTCAAAGACTGGGGCATGGGCCGGCCGGTCATCCTGATTCACGGCATCCATGATAAGATTGTTCCGATCAACGCCAGCGGACGACCGGCAGCGAATGGAATTTCGAACTCAATCCTGAAGGAATACAAAGGCGCCGCACGGCTTGACCGTTACACATCAGGATCAGTTGACCAGTGACCTGCTGGAGGTTCTTGAAATAGTACGGGCCAATGGCCGCCAGATTGATTCGCCGTGGGCGTTTCTCAATCGACGAAAGCATTCCGAAAGTCCTGGCAATTTCCGCTTTTTTTCCGGTTACTTACCAAAGGAACAGCCTTGTCAAAACCAAATCATCAACCGGTTTTGTTTGATCCACCCTTCCTCCTGCGATAAAGGCAAAACGATTTGAATTATGACGCAGTGGTGGTTGGCTCGGGGCCAAACGGATTGGCGGCAGCAATAACGCTCGCCCAATGCGGTTACAAAATCAAGGTGTTCGAAGCTGCGTCCGATTTCGGCGGCGGTTGTAGAACCAGCGAACTGACTTTACCCGGATTTCGACACGACGTTTGCTCGTCGGTCTATCCGATGATCCCGCTTTCTCCTTTTTTCAAAGAACTGGCTGCGAAAGGAATCCAACCCGAACTCATCGAACCCGACATTCCAGTCGTTCACGTTTTTGACAACGACCGAAGCGTCTCGATCGAGAAAGACATTGAGCATACGATCCTCGGCCTGGGAAAAGATCGCAAGCAATATGAACGATTGATTGGGCCATTCCTGACGGAAACCGATTCGTTGTTTGAGGATTTGCTGGCTCCACCCTTGCAATTGCGTAATCCAATTCCGCTATTGCGATTTGGCTGGCGCGGATTTCGTTCAGCTGAAAGTCTCGCCAACAAATGGTTCACGGAAGAAACAACCCAGGGAATGTTCGCCGGTATGGCAGCCCATTCCATGCTGCCAATTGATCGCTGGTTGACTGGAGCGATTGGAATGATGTTTTGCATTGCAGCACATTCCAGTGGTTGGCCGATCGCCAAAGGCGGCGCGCAGTCGATTTCCAGATTGCTGGCCGGGTATCTGGAATCGCTTGGCGGAAAAATCGAAACCGATTGTCGAATAACCTCGCTCGACGAACTGCCTGACAGCAAAGTCGTTCTGTTCGACACGACTCCCAGTCTGATGCTGCAAATCGCTGGAGATGCGCTTCCAGCAAACTATCAGCGTCGTTTGAGAAAGTTCAAACATGGGCCGGGCGTATGCAAAGTCGACTGGGCACTGGACAGTCCGATCCCCTGGCGCAGCGAAAGCTGCAAACGCGCTGGCACGGTTCACATTGGCGGTTCACTTTCAACAATCGCCAAAAACGAACTTGCAGTTTGGAACAACCAGATACCTGCCGAACCCTTTGTTCTTGTGACGCAACCCAGTCTGTTTGATGATACTCGCGCTCCTGCCGGAAAACACGTTGCATGGGCATATTGCCATGTCCCTAACGGATACACCGTTGATATGTCTGACGCGATCGAACGGCAAATCGAAAAGGCGGCGCCTGGTTTTCAGTCAAAGATTCTTGGTAGGCACGTGTTAACGGCTCCGGAGCTTCAACGCTACAACGTCAATTTCATCGGCGGCGACATCAGTGGCGGTGCCATGAACATGTGGCAATTCCTCGCTCGCCCAGTTTTCAAAATGGATCCCTATTCAACGCCCAACTCGCGTATATTTCTTTGCTCCGCATCTACTCCTCCCGGCCCCGGCGTCCACGGCATGTGCGGCTACCACGCTGCAAGATCGGTGATGGCAAGTCCAGTTTTGAAACAGGTTTAATCGACACGTGATCGCAGGCAACCTGTGGTCATGAGGCTACGGTGAATACCTTTCGTTCTCCAAGCCGCCGAAAGAACGATTGGATGATGAATACCGCGAATAATCCGTCTCGGCACACAACTTGCACCGCATTTAGACTCACGCTCCGCACCAACAAATCACTTCAGGATGCTTTGGGGACTAATCGCTTTACTTTGTGTTTTATAGCTAATTGCAGTGGTGGCGAAATCCACACTGGGTGGGCTGGTTCATTTGCTGCTGGCCATCGCCGTGGTTGTGTTGATATTTCGACTTGTCACGGGGCGAAGAGTGGTCTGACAGATTCACGCGCGAAGAATAGCACACTTTGGAGAACCACAATGAGAACCAAACGGATCAGCGACAAAATCGAGAAGGCACTGAACGACCAAATGACGCGTGAGGCGTATCAGGCACAGGTCTATCTGGCTTATGCGTCATGGGCGGAAGTCAATGGCTTTCCGGGCATCGCGGCTTTCCTTTACAAACACATGAACGAGGAACGCCAGCACATGTTCAAGTTCCTCAAGTTCATCAATGACCGGGGCGGCAAGTGCAAAATCGAGGCGATCGACGCTCCGCCGGACAGCCCCAAGGACATCAACGACTGCTTGCAGCGAACGCTGCAGCACGAGATCGACAATACGGCCTCCATCGACGCAATCGTCAACTTGGCTCACGAGGAAAAAGACTGGGCCACGTTCAGCTTTGCCCAATGGTTCGTTCGCGAACAGATCGAAGAGGAAACGCTCGTCAATGATCTGATCGACAAGTACGGTCTCGCTGCCCAACAGGCAGACCATACGAATCTGTATGCACTCGATCGCGACATGGCGGATGCGCCACAAGAAGCAACTATCCCCAGAGAGGAGGATTTCTAAAAGATGTCGGATTCGAAGCAATACGGTTGCCGCGTATTAAATCGCGAACCGGTGGCCCATAATGTCTACGAATATATCGTCGAGAAACCAGATGCGTTTGAGTTCCGTCCCGGTCAGGCCGTTGAACTGGCCGTTGACCAACCAGGTTGGCGTAAAGACAAGCATCCGTTCACAATGACCAGTCTTCCCGACAACCCGGTTTTGGAGTTCATCATCAAATCGTATCCTGTTTCGGACAATCCAAAACACGACGGGATGACCGAGCATCTGGGACGCGATATCGAAGTCGGCGATCGGGTGTTGTTTGGAGACGCTTGGGGTGCGATCGAGTACCGCGGGCCTGGCGTGTTCATTGCCGGTGGCGCTGGCATCACGCCGTTCATAGCGATCCTGAGACAACAGGAACAGCAGGGTAAACTTGCTGGGAACCGGTTGTTCGTCAGCAACCAAAGAGCAGACGACGTTATTTTGCAAAGCGAATTGACGCGGATGTTTGGAGCGGACACAATATGTTGGCAGCAATTACATGAACTCTGAACAGAAAAGCCCAAGTCTCCATTCCGGTCACTCTCACGGCCCAATGAGTCGTTGACGAGAACCACAGTCTGTTTTTGATGAATTTTCCGGGACGGATTGGCAACTGCGAATCCGTCCTGTTTTTTACAGGAGTACAAAATGTATATCACAACTTCAGCCGCTCTGAAGGCAGCAGTAGTAGGGTCTGATGGTCAGGTTGGCACCCTGTCGGATTTGTTTTTCGACGACCAAAGCTGGTCAATTCGGTATCTAATCGCGGACACAGGAAACTGGCTGTCTGTCAACAAAGTCTTGTTGGCTCCCGACGCAATTTCTGACTCGGCGTGGAATCATCAACAAATTCGTCTCAATCTTTCCGGTGAGAAGATCAAATCCAGTCCTCCAGTCGATAGCGAAAAACCGGTTTCCCGACGACTATTGGAAACGCTTCACGGGCACTACGGTTGGCCAGCCTACGCTGGCTCCACAGTCCCAGTTCCTCCCGACACGCACAAGGAAATCGCAGATCAAATCGTTGCTAATGACGACTTCGATCCAAACTTGCGAAGCGTGAACGAGATCACTGGCTACCATGTAGAGGGCAGCAATGGCGATATTGGTCACATCGAAGACTTCATTCTCGACGACAGCGATTGGCAGCTGCGTTACCTCGTTGTGGACACAAAAAACTGGTGGCCCGGCAGGAAAGTTGTCATCGATCCAAAGTGGACTGAGGAGATCGACTGGCACCAGCGAAAGTTCCATTTGTCGATGACAAAAGAACAGATCAAGGACTCTCCGGAATTTGACCCGGGAACACCAATAAATCGCGAGTACGAGGAACAGTTATACGATTTCTACGGCCGGCCAAAGTATTGGAAGTCAATGTATTTCGGCGAGCAGCAATAGAACTCGTTAGATCATCTGGCGAATGTCGGAAGTAAAAGTTGGGAACGCCATCAGTACAGATTTCAATTCGCTGGCGGCAATATCGAACTTCATCGCGACTGCGAACAAGTTAATCGCCTCGGCGGCCCCGGGACCGATCAAATGTACGCCGAGAATATGATCGGTCTCTTTTTCGATGAGTATTTTGAAAGCCGCAGTCGATTCGCAGACTTTTTTGACCGAGCCCCAATTGGACATGTCGCCTTCTTCAACCCGATACTTTTTCTCTTGCTTGCGAGCTTGCTCCTCCGTCAATCCGACAGAAGCAAGTGGTGGAACCGTAAATACGACTGCAGGAACCGGCCCGTAGGAAACGGTTGCTTTTGCATTTCCCAGTAAGTTTTTGGCGACTGTAAACGCTTCCGCATTGGCCGTCGGAGTTAAGGGAGCAACATCTGTCGCCGCACAGTCGCCGGCTGCATGCACGATCGAGTTGCTGGTACTTCTCAGGAATTCATCAACGATTACTCCTCGCTGCGAATCGAACTCGACGTTACCTGTCTCCAAATCCAGCTCGTCAAGACTCGGGACTCGTCCAGCACCGTGGACTACCAAGTCTACAATAATGGAGTCCGCTTTGCCATTTTTCTCGTACGTTACATTCAACTTGCCGTCTGCAAATTGTTCAACTTTCTTGACCGCGGCGTTGGTCGAAATCGTCACGCCGAGTTGTTCACTTTTCTGCACTAAGCGATCAACGATGCTTTGTTCGAACTGGCCAAGCGGTTTGTTTTCCCGTTCAAGAATCGTGACTTTGGAATCAGCGCGAGCGGCTACATGGGCAAACTCGAATGAGATATAACCTCCGCCGATAAAGACGATACTTTTGGGCAATTCCTGCAGCTCCATGAACTGGTCGCTAAGGGTTACGAGGTCTTCGCCTTCGATTTCGAGCGGTCGAGGTTTCGCGCCGGTTGCGATTAGGACATGTTTCGGTTCGATGGTTTCGTCACCAATTGTCAGTTGGGTCGGCGAAACGAACTTGGGACTGCCAAGGTAAGTCCTGATTCCTTTTCCCTCGAAACTCTCGCGACTGTTGTTGGGAATGTCATCGGTAAACGACCTTTTGAATTTCATTAGGTCGGGCCAGTTGACGGCGATGCCGCCCGCGTTGCACAATTTGCCGTCGCTGCGTCGTGCCGCGTCGACGACTTCTGCTGCTCGAACAAAAACCTTCTTCGGATTGCAGCCCCTCAAGGCGCAGGTGCCACCGAATTTGCGAGACTCCGCGATTGCGACACTCCATCCTTCTTCGGCACACTTGTCGGAAACACGACTGGCTGCTGGGCCGCTGCCGATAACGAGCAGATCAAATTTCTTCATAACGATTACGGCTTCCGTTTTGCGTCGTGGATCTTGTTAAAGTCCCTTGCGCGATTGATGACAGAATGAAAAGGATCTTGGACAAGATCCACTACTTTCGATTCGCATGGCCTGAACTCAAAAAATCATTGCGGCTTCACAACACACTCGATTTCAAGTGTTCGAAATATCGAGCCAATTCGCTTCGCGGCATGTCATTCACTTGATTTTGACCACGGTGGTTGCTTGCTTCTGCAAACGCGAGCATCGCAAATTGTGACAATGACGTAATTGCAGCTGCATTTTTTTCCGGATTCGAGCGAAGCCCGTTTAATGCCAGCTGAACCATCTCACCTGAAACACTTCGCAACAGATCATGACGCAGGCCAAAGCGGCAAGCCAACACGTTCAGTCGATTCCAGATAGTCTTGTTGTTGATGAACGATAAGAAACGCAACGCAGACGCAAGGCTTTCCTTCGAATACAACAGGCCGTACCAGAATGCGGGGACAGCGATCAGGTATTCGTCGGTTTGCATGTCGGCCGTTCGCACTTCCAAAAATTGCTTGGTTCGTACTGGCGTGAAGATCGAAGACAAATGCAGTTTTAAAGACTCGGGATCAGATTTGTTCGTGGTACGGAACGGAACTTCTGCCGCCAGCTGAAGCTCGCCATCATCCAATTCCAATATTTCCGGAACATCTGCGACCCAGTTCGCCCAGTCATCAATACCGAAAGCTGGGTTGAATGCGACGGCAGGCGGCTGACAACGTTGCGGATCAATCATTGTCCAAAGCGCCGAACGCCATGCTTGGTAACCGATTCCATCAACTTGATCGGGTGAGTTGCCAAAGATTGCCGTCACGATCGGAGTCAACAACAGCATCGCACGAAATTTCTGCTGCCAATCGGCTTTGTTTCGATAATCAAGCGCAACATGCACGCTCGCCGTGTTGGCCATTGCTGCAAAATTGACTGTTGGACAGCTTGCATAGTTTCGCCGCATTAATTCATAGCGGTGTTTGGGCACCCACGGGATCTCGTCGATGGACGTACCAACATCCAAGCCGGTATCAATTGTCGTTGCGTGATGGTTTCGTAGTTCATTTCGAAAATCGGTCAGCCAGTCTTGCAACCGTTTTGAAAGTTCCAGCAAATCGGCGCAGGCAGGTGACGACCATTCGATTTGCCCTCCGGGTTCCAGAGTAATATTACCTCCCTTTGATCGAATGCCGATGATGTTTCCTTTTTCAAGAATCGGTTCGCCGGCACGGACGTTCAGCAGAGAATCCAGAATTGACTCGATGGAAGATTGTTTGCCTGTGTATGGAATCCGGCTTCCATCGTGTTCGTTGACACAAAGATGTTCAACTTCCATTCCGATTCGAAGTTTCCTTCGGTCTTTGCAGCCTTCACGAAAATAGTTGGAGAGTAATTTGTTGGTTGGTGAGATTCGTCTAATCATTGTCGGACTCGCATCCGTTCTTGAGTTTGTATAAATGAGTATGTCAGAGATTCCGTTTCGCTCTGGCAATTACTATTGCAATTGATATGCCGGAATTAATTGTCTGCGGCTGGCGCTCGAATTCAGGAAGTTTCCGTGCTTTTTCAAAATGACAGGCGACTTGGTTGAAGGGAGAACGGTCACGTTGGGCGTTCGACCATCACCCAGTGTCACTTCGCGATCCGGACACGTTGCCACCAGACGGCGACAGGTTGTCCGAAACATATATTGCGCAACGCCAACTATCGTCCAAACCGAAGTTAGGTGTTTGTTCGGCTTGCCCAAAAATGCACCGGTTAAGAACTAACGTCAAAACTTCGGTAAACGGATTACGACCATATTTTCCCCAAATACATTGATTGGATGCAACAACGAGCCCTATTCTTCGTTTCGTGAAAAAGCGTGCGATCTGTTTCGTGCAAAAGCGTGCGATCTCACTTGCATTTTGCCAGTTTCCGTTTCAAGTTGGAAAAACAGTTTGTTGGTTGCCATTGGCGCGGCCTTTGCAACGGATCCTCCAACGCACATATGCAGACTCTTCACCGATGCCGAGTGTTTGGGAGCCAAAAATGTCAGTCAACACACTAAGAAATAGCCAATTGGCAGCATCAAAAGGACATGACTCGGCGATGAATGTTGAAGAAAGCCAAAATCATGACCCGCTGGCTGAGATTGTTCGGCAATGCCAAGCGGGCCAGCGCAGCGCTCAACAGCAATTGTACGAGGCGTGTCATCAGGATGTTTACGGATTGATGATGAGAATGGTCGGCCGAGAAGATGCCGCCGATGTTTCCCAACAAGTATTCATGCAGGTGTTTCGAAAGATGGGACAGTTTCAAGGTCAGTCCAAGTTTCAAACTTGGTTATATCGTTTAGCTGTGAATGAATCGCTTCAACACTTGCGAAAAAACAAACGGAAATCGCAAGTGCTTTCCCACGATCCAATTGACAACCGACCATCAACATCTCGGCAGCGCGAAGCGAAGGATCTGCTGGAATTTGCCCTCGAACGATTGGAGCCTCTATTGCGTTCAATTTTTCTACTGAAGGAGTCTCGCGGTTTGTCATATCGCGAGATTGCTGCAGCAACTGAGATACCTGAAGGAACCGTCGGATCGCGTCTCAATCGGGCGCGCCGAAAATTGCGAGAGCACCTGGTTGAACTCGGGTGGGAGCAATGACAATGAAATGTTCTGAAACCAAAGACCTGTTATCTGCCTACTACGACGACGAACTCTCCGTTGAACTGCGGACGTAGGTTGATGCGCATATCGGTCAATGTCCAGAATGCAACAAGGAGATAGGGCCACAGCGCATACACTCTAGCGCGGTTTAATCCAATTAACAGCAGCAGAAACACGGTCGCCGAATAAATAGCCTCCCAATTCAGTCCGTGATTGTATGCGATCGCAAGAACTAGAATTGCGCCGACGTCATCGGCAATTGCCAGTGCAGTTGCGAATACTTTCATGCTTCACAGAATTTTTGAGCCCAGTATCGCCAACACGCCAAGCGTAAAAGCAATGTCTGTTGCAATGGGCACACCCCAGCCCGCAGAGTTCTCAGTACCAAAGTTGAAGGCAATGTATATTCCAGCTGGCACAATCATACCTCCGCTTACGCTGCTACGGGTAGAACCGCTCGTTTTGGATCCGCCAACTCTCCGGTCATAATCTCACGTTTGAGTTCGAGACCGACAACCAGGAAAAACACGGCCATCAAGAAATCATTGACCCAATGCAGAAGCGACATATTCAGTGTGTTGCCAGCAAGCATCAGACCTGCCTCAAATTGCCAAATGCTCTTGAATTGATGACCAAAGGGTGAGTTGCTGCAAAATAATGCAATCACCGCGAACACAAAAAGCACGACACTGCCAGCGGCTGCCCAACTTGCGAAATCCAGTGAAAGTTCTTTGACGCGCCGGCCAAGGGGTGGGCGAATCGCTTCCTGAATCGAAGCTACATCCCACGTCCCCGTATATTCTCTTCCACGAATGAAAAGTGTCGGGACTAGATCAATTCCATGAGCGTTAGCCGCTTCAACATCTTCGGCAACTTCTCCGATTAGCGATGGCTCGACTCGATCGAGTTCAAAACGCTTCATATCAAGTCCGGCATCCTGCGCCGCCTTGAGTATGCCATCCAATTCATCGCCGGAATGAAAAAAAAGAGCAGTGTGCATCTCCCAAAATTTACCTTGTCGCTCGGCTGCCTCCGCTGCTGCGGCACGTGTTGTAAAAGCTCGTTTATCCGATGCTTCCATCGGCAGGTGGCGAAACACATACTTCAGCGGTTTGCCGGCTTCGTCGCGAACTTTGCGTCCGCGTCTCCAACCACATGTTCGATGTTGGGATGTCTATTGGAATCACGCATCAAAATGGTCTTTTCATTCGTTGAATCAACTTATCTGTAACATCACTTCCTTCTCGTCAGACAATGAGTATTATTCTATCGACACAGTGCGGTAGTAGACCGAGCTGCGAAACCGGTTGATTACGTTTCAAACTTCCTTACTTCTAACCCCAATCTCATGATTTAAGATCCGATCGTTTTCAGAATAGTCAACGGGCACGTCGATAACGTGAACACCTCCCACTTCAAAGGCGGCTTCAGCAAGCCGTGAAAAATTTGCGGCCGAACTGGCTCGATGCCCCATCGCGCCATACGCTTGAGCGTATTTCACGAAATCCGGGTTCTGAAAATCGAGACCGTAGTTCGCAAAACCCATGTGTTGCTGTTTCCACTTGATCATCCCGAGCGCGTCGTCGCGAAGAATAACGATGACGATGTCAAGTTTCATCCTTACCGCCGTTTCGAGTTCGGCCGAGTTCATCAGAAACCCGCCGTCGCCACAAATCGCCATGACACGTTTTTCCGGATTTACGAGCTTTGCTGCCATCGCGGAAGGCAAACCGGCTCCCATCGAGGCCAATGCGTTGTCGAGCAGAACGGTGTTTGGCTCAAAGGCCGCATAGTTGCGTGCAAACCAGAGTTTGTAGATACCATTGTCCAATGCAATAATCCCATCACGAGGCAAAATCTTTCTTACGTCTGCGACAAGACGCTGTGGGTAGATTGGAAACCGATCGTCATCAGCGCCTTCTCGCAAATGCTCTCTAAGCGCCGATTGAACTTTGTCAAAAAAAGGTTCGTCACGTTGGGCTTGTTTTGACAAGGCTTCGCCTATTCGACGAACGCTATCGGCGATGTCGCCAAGAACTTCAACTTGCGGAAAGTAAACCGGGTCGACCTCGGCGGACGTAAAGTTGATATGGATAACGTTTCGTCCGTCTTTCCCCATAAAGAACGGTGGCTTTTCAACCACATCATGCCCCACGTTGATAATCAAATCAGCGGATTCAATTGCTCGATGCACGAAATCGCCTGATGAAAGCGCCGCGTTGCCCAGGAAGCGTGGGTCGTCTTCGTTGATAACACCCTTGCCCATCTGAGTCGATACAAAACGAATCTCGGTCTGCGTAACAAATTCGCGTAGCCGGGCGCATACCAGATTGCGATTCGCTGCGGCTCCCGCAATCAAGAGTGGATGTTTGGCTGCAGATATCATCTCAACCGCACGATCAATTGCTTTCTCTTCAGCAATTGGTCGACGAACATAACTCAACTCGATCACCGGGGTGTCGGTTTCTTCCTGCGCGATGTCCTCAGGCAATTCCAAATGAGCTGCACCGGGACGTTCTTCCTGCGCTCGTCGAAAGGCTTCTCGAACACATGCCGGAATCAAATCGCCGCTTTCGATCTGCCTTGTGAACTTGGTAAGCGGCTGCATCATGTCGATCACGTCGACGATTTGAAACTGACCTTGCTTGCTGGTCTTGACTGGCTTCTGTCCCGTCAGCATGACCATCGGCATTCCGCCAAGATTGGCGAATGCGGCGGCAGTAACCAGATTGGTCGCGCCCGGGCCGAGGGTCGACAGGCAAACACCGGCCTTTCCAGTCAGCCGACCGTAGGTTGCCGCCATGAATCCTGCGGCTTGTTCATGCCGAGTCAGTAACAGTTTGATGGAGCTACGTGAAAGTGAGTCAAGAAAATCGAGGTTTTCTTCGCCCGGAATTCCGAAAATGTACTCGACGCCCTCATTTTCAAGCGACTGAACGAATAGGTCTGATGCTTTCATGACTAGACGACTCCATAGGCCAACATGGCGTCGGCGACTTTTTTGAATCCCGCGATGTTTGCACCGTCAACGTAGTTCACGCTACCTTCTTTGTCTTCGCCATGCTCAACGCAGCGACTATGGATTTTTCGCATGATGCTTTGCAGACGTTCGTCAACTTCTTCACGTGACCAACTGACTCGAATTGAATTCTGGCTCATTTCCAATCCACTGACAGCGACGCCTCCTGCGTTGGAAGCTTTTCCCGGCGCGTGAAGGATTCCGTTGCTCTTGAATAACTCAGCCGCTTGCACCGTCAATGGCATATTGGCTCCTTCGCAAACCGCCATCACTCCGTTGTCGATTAGCGACGGGGCTCCGTCTTCCTCAAGTTCGTTTTGAGTTGCACACGGCATTGCGATGTCGCATTTGACGCCCCAAGGTCGTTTGTCCTTGTGAAACTCAACACCATCAAACTTTTCTGACATTTCGGACATACGACCTCGTTTGTTCTCTTTCAAATCGTGTACGAACTCAAGCTGTTCTTCATTGAGTCCGTCTTTGATTTCGACGAAACCATCAGAGTCGCTGAGCGTCAAGACTTTTGCCTCTTTCATGATGGCTTTTTCTGCAGCATACCGTGCGACGTTGCCGCTGCCACTGATGGCAATAGTTTTGCCTTTGATTTCCTCATCGTTTTGATTGAACACGTGTTCGCAACCGTAGCCAGTGGCCTCCGTACGTACAGCACTGCCACCGAACGAGCATCCTTTTCCAGTCAGCACGCCCGTCCAACGATTTTCCAATCGCATGTAGTGCCCAAACAGATAGCTGATCTCGCGCGAACCGACGCCGATGTCCCCAGCCGGAATATCGACGTCCTCGCCAATGTGGCGATGCAATTCAGTCATCAATGATTGACAAAAACGCATGACTTCATCTGGTGACTTGCCCTTTGGATTGAAGTTTGAGCCACCTTTGGCTCCACCCATCGGCAGGCCGGTCAAGCTGTTCTTTAAAACCTGTTCAAAACCAAGGAACTTGAGCACGCTTTGGGTTACTGACTTATCGAATCGCAAACCGCCTTTGTAGGGGCCAAGGCAATGATTGAACTGAACGCGCCAAGCTCGATTGGCGCGAATTTCGCCATCATCGGTTTGCCACGAAACACGGAAAATGATGATTCGATCGGGCTCGGTCAGCCGTTCCAGAATCTGAGCCTTGCAGTAGTCTTTGTGATCGAGGTACCACGGCATCACGGAAGACGCAACATCCTCGACCGCTTGATGAAACTCTTCTTCATGCGGATTGCGTTTTTTGAGCCCTTCGATAAAGGGTTTGAGTTCTTTGCATTTCATCGTTTTGAGTCCCGTCTGTTTTGTTGTCAACATTAGTACGCTTGGATTACCGTGGTTGCTTGTTCCTGATGTCGTTTAGCGACCAGTTGTAGTCAAGAAATTCGATGGACGGTTCGTCGCCAGATTGAAGGATGCTTTTGAAATCTCCTGAAGCCTCGGAAACGTATTTGCGAACTGAACCGGCGTATTGTTCAAAATCATTGCCATACCATTGATAAAGCTTCGTGAGTTTGATCGTCTTCGATTGCCGGTCTAATTGCAGCCACGTCGAATGCAGATGAACATAATCTGTTTGATTGGCCAGTTGAGATTCAAGCTTGCTCGCTTGATAAACTTCTTGTGCCAAAGGCGGACAGCCAACTGCCGCACAGACCAGCGCAAAGTGAATACGCGGTTTTTTGAAATTGGGGCGAACTTGCTCGTGTTCGATTTGACTTAGGCTCCACGTGTTTGACCCAACCTTCCAACGCTTGTCATCCCAGCGTTTGCCCGCAGGAATATCCTTGATTGAATCAAGCGGATAGTTCTCGACGATTAACTTCAACGTAAACGCATTGTAAGCGTTAATCAGCAAAGCAAGTTTTTCATTTCGATCAAGCTTTTCCAACGGGGCGACTGCGAGTGTCGTGATGTACTCATTCAGTTGTTTCGGACTTTGTTTGAGCTTCTTATAGTCAACCCAACCGCCTTTGCTCACATGTTTTTCAAGAACGTCTTGTAACAGCGAATGATCGAACATCGGCCCACCTGGTTTCGACTCGTATGCCTCCTGCATTTCAACTTCAGGTGGCCCGCCCGTTATGGATTGGACAAATCCGGAGATAGCTTCCTTGTTGAATTGTGCAACGATCGCCAGTACGACGACAGCGATTGCGGCGACCAAATAGACGATGGCTTTCGTGTTTCCATTTGATTCATCTTCTGACTCTGATGAATCGTCACTCTTCTTGTTACTCTCATCGTCCGACTTCGCTTTCGTTTCCGCAAGTTTGGAGCGCGCCAGTTTTGTGATGTAGAAGGTGACTCCAATGGTCGCCAGCAATCCCACGATAAGCAATGCCCACTTGGCAAACCCAGCCTCACCGCCGCTGGCAGCCAATCCTGCTACATGTCCAACGTAAACATAAAGCAGAGTCCCTGGGGCCATCGCCACCCAACTGACCAAAACGTACTTCACAAAGTCAACTTTTGTCAGTCCATACAAATAGTTCTGCAAGTTGAATGGGATGGCGGGCGATAAACGCAACAAGCCAACGATCTTCCAGCCGCCTTCGGTGATCGCTTCGTCGATTGCACCGAACTTTGGGTTGGAATCAGCCATCTTTTGGATTTTGTCTCGCGCCAGGTAACGCGAAATCAAGAAAGCAAGTGAGGCACCGATGACGCTACTGATCGAAACCGTGACAAACCCCCACAACAATCCGAACAAAGCTCCACCGGCGACAGTCAGAACAAATCCCGGTACAAAACAAATCGTTGCTGCAATGTAGATCAACCCAAAAACAATTGGCCCCCAGACCCCCAGTGAATCAATCCAATTTTCCAATGGTTCCGCCAACTCCTGCAACGGAAGCGATTGCATTGCGACCATCAGGCTAATGACGATCACCGCAATGCTTCCCCAACGGATGAATGTAGCGTATTTGCCGATCACCTCAGCCTCGATTCTGCCGTCTGCAATTTCTTTACGAGCTTTCGCGTTAGAGATCGCGGAACGAGTCGGGTAAGAAAAGCACCAAGCTTATTTTTGAATCCGGGGATGACGAGCGCCTTATTCTTTTTGAAGGCGTCGAAGCCGGCTCGGGCGACTTGGGAGGCGTCCATTGTGTTGGCGGAAAAGATTTTTGTATCGTTCATGCTTGAATCTTCGCCGAATCCAGTTTTGGTTGGGCCGGGTGCGAGGCAAACGACGTTGATGTTGGTGTCAATCAACTCTTCGTGAATTGCTTCGCTGAAGGACAACACAAACGCCTTGGTCGCATAATAAACTGCCATATTCGGGCCTGGTTGAAAGGCAGCGGTTGATGCCACATTCAGAATCCCGCCTCCGTTTCGTTTGAGCATTTCAGGCAATAGCAATCGAGTTAAGTGCATGAGCGTCACGACATTCAATCGAACCATGTTGAGCTGGCGATTGACTTCGATCTCATCGAAGCGTCCAAGTTCTCCAAACCCGGCGTTGTTAACCAAGACATCGGCCACCAGTTTTCGCGAGTTGATCTCCGCGACCAAGTTCTCCGCAGCGTCTACCTCGGCCAAGTCAGCAACGATCACTTCAACGTGAACACTGTGCTTGATGACCAACTCTTTACGTAGTTCCTCAAGTTTGTTTTGACTGCGTGCGACGAGAATCAGGTTGCGACCGGACTGAGCGAACAGTTTTGCCAGCTCAAGTCCGATCCCCGAGGAGGCTCCCGTAATTAATGCGGTTTCATTCATGAATAGGCTGCCATCTGTGAGGTTCTGTTTCGTGGATTAACGAAATTCACTGCGTTTCGATTGATGGGCAAGCGGGATGCTTGTTCTACGTTTTCATCGAATGGATTAGTTTCTTGTTGACGAACTCGAGAATTCCGAGATGAGAAAGTTCTCGCCCGTAACCGGAATTCTTCGTTCCGCCGAACGGCAACTCCGCTTGCGAGTTCGTCGGTTGATTAATGAACACCATTCCCGTGTCGATTTGCTCCGCCACGCGGCGACCGCGTTCGATATCGGATGTGTAAACGCTTCCGCCAAGCCCATACGACGAATCGTTTGCGAGCTTGATCGCTTCCGCTTCATCTTTGACGACATAGACGCTGGCGACTGGGCCGAACAACTCTTCGTCGTAGGTCGGATAATCGGGTTTGATATCAGACAGAATTGTCGGATTGAAAAACGCCCCTTCTCGTTCTGGTCGTCCGCCGCCAAGAACGACCGTCGCGCCAGCATTGATGGTCTTTTGCACCTGTTCGTTCAAATTGACGGCGGCACCCTCGGTTGAAAGCGGAGCGACGTCGGTTTCCACGTCCATTGGATCACCAAGCTTCATCTGCTGCATTTTTGTTTTGAAGGCAGTCAAAAATTCATCAGCAACTGACTCAACCACGATGAACCGTTTTGAAGCAACACAAGATTGCCCGGTATTCTGCATCCGACCCTTGATTGCCATTTCGACGACGTGATCCATATCCGCGTCTTCCAAAATAATGAACGCGTCGTTGCCACCGAGTTCAAGCACAGACTTTTTCAATTCCTTGCCTGCTTGACTGGCGACCGCTGCACCTGCGGGGCCGCTGCCCGTCAGAGAAACACCTTTGATGCGGTCGTCTTGAATGATGGTTTCGACAAACTCAACGGGAATCAGCAAGTTGGTGAAGACGCCATTCGGCACGCCCGAATCGTGAAACAGGTTCTCAATCGCGACAGCACATTGCGGAACATTGCTGGCGTGTTTAATGAGCACCGTGTTGCCCGCCATGATGTTGGGCGCGGCAAATCGTGTGACTTGGTAGAACGGGAAATTCCAAGGCATCACGCCGAGTAGTGAACCAATCGGCGAGTACTGAATGTACGCGTCAGCATCTTTGACATCCATTGGCTGGTCAGCAAGGAACTGTTCGGCGCCGTTGGCATAAAATTCGGCGATCTCGGCACAGAATTCGATTTCAGCTTTGCTTTCTGAAATTCGTTTCCCCATCTCGAGCGTAATGAGTTCAGCAAATTCGTCTTTGCGATCGAGCAGCCCCTTGGCGAACTTCAGCATGACCTTTTTGCGTTCGGCCATCTCGGAATCGCGCCAAGTTGAGAATGCTTCGTCAGCAGCCGCAACGGCGTCAAGCATCTTGGCTTTGGTAAGAGGTTCAAATTTTTCCAACGTTTGATTATTGAATGGATTGACTGATTGGATGGTCATGACTTTCTTTCGGTTTTGAGTGCAAGGTATTCAAGGCTTCCCTTGCGTGGTTGTTAGACTTGCTGACGCTAGATGTGGCCGTGCGGATCTTTCTTACGTTCCACTGCCTTTCAAGGAATGCTGTCCGGACAAGTTGGCCGCATGGACGTCACTTTGGCTGACTGATTGACGAAGTTACTTCCACACAATGATCCAGACGTCGTGAACGATGCCGGGGACGTAGCCGAGAAGTTGGTTTTTTCTTCAACTCAAGGAAGCAATTGCCGTGCCGGAATTTGATCACCGAGAATTGAGCGTAGCAGAGCCTGCTTGAAGAAGCTGGGCTGCCCCAAAACCAACTATTCGATATGAGAACATTTTCGCCGTGACAATCTGTTGTGGGTGGCCATTCATAATCGCAACCGATGTTTTGGCCGCCGTCTGCTTCCCATCGAATCATTTCTTCAGTCCATTCAATTCTCCCGGCTTTGTCTGTGTGTTCGTTTTTGTCGTCTTTAATTTGGTTTTCCTTCGTTCTGAGTTTCGGTAAATTGCAAACTCCATGCCGTGACTGAATTTGAATTCGCTACGAATTTTTGGTGTTTCATCAACCGTTCAATAGTTTCGCGATTTAGATGAAATGGCCGGCCGCGCCAAAGCTCACTTCGAGTAGAAAAGTCTTGCATGTCGTTTTACTTACCAAGTGGTGCAAAAACGCGAGAGAAAGTGTGTCACGCATTTGAATGACACACTTTCTCGGCAGTAGGACTTGGGGCGTCTCTGCTTCCATGTTGCAAAAACCGATGTGGCAGAGGCCCTCAGGCGCAGATTTCTCGCTGACACTGTGGCTGGAATCTTCGGCTACAACAATTCGTATTCGACAAAAACCGTTGCGAAGTTAACCGCCGCTTGGCATGGCGTTTGCGTTTACAAACCGTTTGCGTTTACAAAAAAGCGATCGCCCGAAGCTTCGAGGCAACTCTCACATGCGACGCCGGCGACGACGGTGCGATCTTCAATGACCGACGGAAGTAGCGAACGTCCGCCGAAGTTTCGACATCGCTTCGACACGCCGACGCTGCGACGTGTCAATGTTCAAAGGCTGTTTGGTTCACTACGGTTTATATACTAAGAAAGAAATACCATGAACTCAGCGAATCCAGTAAGCGGGCCCAAGGCCTTGGTAACCGTCTTCGACGATCTTAAAACGGCAACCGATGTAACCGAAAAGCTGATCGAGTCCGGGTTCGCTAAAGAAAAAATCGAACTGGTTGTAAACCATATTGCTGATGAAGCGCCAGAAGTTGAAACGCCCAATGTGCATGAAACGACAATGAGTTCCATGATCAACAGTGCTGGTAAATGGGGTGGAATCAGCGCGGGAACCGGATTGGTCGTTGGTCTTTTGACAACTTTTCCCGGCCTGGCTCTCGGAATGGCGATCATGGGAGGGGCCGTCGGTTCATTCCTCGGCGGAATTGCCGGAATCGACCACGCCGCTGAAGACGATTCAGTCGATCTTCCCACACTCGACGAGTACGAACAG
>RCMY010001337.1_pt1 | contig 23505 bp, 21 predicted proteins | sample 2041341 | NCBI WGS metagenome assembly RCMY01 (sample SAMN09708234, study PRJNA481090) | Marine sediment metagenome, whole genome shotgun sequencing project.
ATATTAGAGGTATTTCGAAAGAACAAGACTGTATATCACCAGCCGTTAACCCTGAATGTAATACGCCACGAGAACTGCTCAATTTCGTTCAGCAATTACGAGAACTGACTAATGGAAAACCAATAGGTATAAAGCTCTGTGTCGGTAACCCAGCCGAATTTTTATGCTTAGGAAAAGCGATGCTTGAAACCAATATATTGGTTGACTTCATTACGATAGATGGAGCAGAAGGAGGCACCGGAGCCGCACCAACTGAATTCAGTAATCGACTTGGAATGACATGCTTGGAAGGTACATATTTTATGCACAATGCGCTTATTGGCCTCGGTATAAGAGACAACATTACCCTTATTGCCGCAGGTAAAACGGCTTCAGGTTTTGACATACTTAACAAGCTAGCGTTTGGTGCCGATTTAGTCAATGCAGCGCGTACTTTTATGATGTCAATTGGCTGTATACAATCACGTATTTGTGATACCAATAAATGTCCAACTGGCATTACCACGCAAGATAAAAATCGTTCAAAAGCAATAGATATTGAGATAAAAAGTAAACGAGTGGCGTCCTTTCACAAACATACTTTGCACAGTTGTTATGAGTTAGCGGGGAGCATGGGTCTGGATGACCTAACAAAGCTTACTCACAACATGATTAAAAGAAGAACACCCAATGGCATGTTGGAATCCAATACCCATACCGTTCCCGAACTTACTCATAAACAGTTAACCGAGGATTGCCCTAAAGGAATGTGGACGACTTGGTGGACGCAAGCATCAAGCGATACGTTTTATGTTGAAGATATAGCACCCCTTGTTCCTCCTGAATTAGCTATCAAGCAAATTGTTTGATTTCAGTATAACTTAAGTTATCTCCTACCAGCATAACATCTACATCGCTACCGGCGTGGTCGTTTCCATTCGCGATCGAGCCATAAATAAACCCTTTATCTAACCGGGGTAATATAGGTGCCAGCGCTTTTTGTAAAACACCTTTCACGCCAAACGTTTTTTAACAAGACCCAGCAACTCTCTAAAAATCGGAGACTCTTTATTCTCCTGATAATGGTTTTGATTCCCTTGCTTACACATCACAAATATTCCTGCTTCTGTGAGGCTATTCAGTTCGCGGCTAATAGCGCCTCGCCCCATTTTCCGCCATTTCTATTGCAAGAATTCGATTATTGATGCGGCGTTGTCGTGTCGGGCTTGACGCAAACGAAAGAATTTCTACTAATACTGCCAAGCCCTCCTGAGTTACCGTAGAGGAAGCCGTTCCTTTTCCCTGAAATATCAGCGACATCGTCGGGATCAATCTTCTGCATGCAGGGTTGAATCCGTGTCAATGCCTGATCTATTTTAGGCATTATTTTGCCTTTACCACGTAAAAACTGGTCGCGAATTTGATCCGTCCAGCGAACCGATTCAATTATTCGAATTGGTGCCTGAACTTCAGTCAATCGTTTGGAAAACAGCTGGATTGCATCTGACTCTTTTTCTTGTGATTTAGTCATAGGACCTGCCCGTGTACCGATTAAGTCAATTAACATTTAAGCAATATAATCTGTCGGAAATTAAATTGGTTTACATCATTTTTTAATCCACTGGCCATTATTGCGCAAGTAATGCCCAGGTTCCGTTTTTTCATAAGATTTTTTACCTGCCAGTATTTCGACCTGTTCCAAAGTTATATTGTTTTTACTCGCCAAATTCTGATATGCGGCTTTGCGTTTTGCATTAATGTCATTGACTAGCGCCAGAGCTTCTGCGCTCTGCACAACTGCTCCCAAGTAGCCATTCTCCTGTTCGCCTATTAATCCCGTTGCTTTTGCTGAATCTAATTCAAGTGCAAATGCTGTAACGCTGAATAATATCGCAGCAAGCAGCAAGGTCTTTAATGGGGTAATAATATTCATGTTCATCTCCTAAAATAATTTATTATCGTCGCTGAAAATATCATCCAGTTCTTTGTCAACTTTGACACGGATTTCATGGTCAATTTTTACATTAATATTGATAGTGATGGGCTCTTTTGTTTCAAGCTGCACCTTGTGAGTACAAGCGTTTAAAAACACAAGGCCACAGATTATGGCTAAATTTTTCACGACTATTTTCCTTTTTCCGAGTAACGTTTTTCGATTCTTTTTTCAATAGAATCTTCAATAGTGTTGGTTATCCTGAGAGACTTCAACAAGGTGAAAATATTTTCTTTGTGACCATAGTTAAATATTACCTCTTGTTTAACATCTGGATTCCGTCCGGCAATAGAGAGCTCAAGATCCAACCAGCCATCAGACGCTAATTCTATTTTGCTGGATAACTTGCGATAATCAACGTTTTGCAAAAAAGCCAGTTGTTTTTGCTGCTCTTTAATTGAGTCAAACGCTGGATTATTTTGTATTTTTAGCTTTCCTGGTCCATCGCTGGAAAGCAAACCATGCTTCACAATGACATTGTCAGTGCCAAGCTGAAGAGGCAATATACCAGATATCGTTCCGGTCAACTGTATACCTTGTTGTTGTTGCAGTGCTACTACATCTGTTAGATTAAGACTCACGACGCTGATATTGCTTCTCTGCTTTCTGCCGTCAAGCCAAAGATCAGTTACTTTGAATTCCCCGCCAATAAGTTTGCCTTGAGCCAATCCTATTTTCACCTCGCTATCTACAATATCAACAACCATGTTAACTTGTTGAATAGGGATCCCAACATTTATTTCGTCTATCTTAATTTTACCATGAGTTAGCTGAAATCCAGTTGAATTTACTTTAAAGCCTTCATCTACATGAAGGAAAAGCACCTGAAAGTCATCGTATTTCAAACTGGCGTCTGTCAGTCTTAGATTACCGGAGTAATTGCTTGAAGATAGATTACCTGAAACTGCACCGCTGAAAGTACCTGCTACCAACTGTATTTTACTGTTGAACTGATTTACTAGCTTCTGTAGCGGTTTAACAGGTTGCTCGGCTATCAAAATATTAATATCCATTTCAGCATGAATAATCTGCATGTTTACACCAGATTCCAACTGAAGCGTGTGCTTACCTGATATTGTCATCTTAGGCAGTTGCGCTTTTAATTCATGATCGAAAATCAGGTTATATAGTCTTTTATCGTTATAGCTAATACTGTGTAATTTAGTTTGCCCGATTAATTGGAGCTCACTATTTGCGGTAGTTGTGATATCAGTGATGTTGGTAAGATTGAGTAGCCTTGTTTGTGCAATATTCACCTCAGGGATGGTGTTTATTAGTTTAATTTGCCAGCTTTCGGCCGCTGTACTTGTCATCTGCCAATCAGTCCTAACTTCTCTAATTTTAAACGTCGAACTGCCCTCTGAACTTGTCTTAACGCCAGTTATACTTTGCAGACCGGACAGCGAAAAGTCGAGAATCTCAGGTTTTGAAGACGATACTTGATAGTTGAATGAATTAGTCAGACGATCTGCACTACCCCATTGACTAGCAGGTGAAATGATCTGCATTTTTGCTAATTCAGAAGATATAGTCCACTTACTATCGTTGCTAAGCACTGTTCCATTTGTGGTAAACGTAAGCGCGCCACTCAACGCTATATCATCAAATTGCAGAGCATCCAGATTTGACGCGAATTCAACAGCGTAGTCCAGTGACAGAGTTTGATCAAAACCGAGTGCAATATTAGATAATGTCACAACAGGATTTGCTTGTACGTCAGGCAAACTAAGTTTAACGCCAGACACTGACAAAGCGTTATCTTTTATCAATAATAACTGTGTTGCAATTAAATTTATTTTGCTTATTTTAAGGCGCTTCAACGGCGCTGGAATTAACTGACATTGTTTCAAATCGGCAGATATTGGAAAGTCACTAAGATCAATGCGAGCCTCTAAATTAGAATATATGAGGTCAATGTGGATAGCACCTTTGCCTTCGACACCAATGGGACAATTATCAAGCCTTATCTGCGGTTCAATAAGCAGGCTATGCGAACTTTCTATACGATCTCCATTAATTACAAACTGGCTATCTATTTGGGTCTTAATTAACGTTTGCCAGTTCAACTGGTCATGCAAAAATTGTGTTTGCTCCTCTAATATTTTGCTACGTTTAAGTAATTCGACTGGACGCCAATTTACCGTTCCTTGTAGCCTGCCTTCAGCGTAGTCTAACGCGGCATTAAGATCGCCAGACAGAATAAACGTAGACGGAGAACTTTGCTTCAGCGCAATATTTAATGGCTGCTCCAACAAATATGACGCGAGCGTAAGGCTGCTAACGTTAATACGGGGCATCATCGCTGGAAAAGCTATATTGGGCAGTGCAGGTTTAGCTAGATCTTCGCTTGTTTCAGGGCCAGTGTTTTTTTGATTAATCGCCAGTTTTTCAATATCCAAGCGACTGACTTTATTCTGCCAGTCGTCCAAAAACCAGTTGGCATTATGCATTTCAACATTAAACGATTCGGTTTCAAAACACAGTTCGTTCAGTGAAAGTAGAGGCAAGAAACCTATATCGAAGTCAAGACAAGTTATTTGTGCACCCTTTGGCAGATAGTCCGGTAGGATCCGCTTCGCTAGCGCTACCCTTAAAATATATGTACTTAACAAAACAAAAAGTATCAACAAAATAATACTTATTAGCGTGATGAGGCTTAATCTAAACCAAGATGAAAGCGAAGACGTATTCAAATGATATCCTTTATTACAGTAAAGTGGCTTAATACACCGAAATACAATTGTTACTTGTATATAGCTTACCAAGTATTACTTCTTTGATGCCACAAATTGCATAGAGAATGTTTGCCTTGGTTTCGCCTGAGCCGTACGACTTTGATTTGCAAAGGCAAACTCCCCACCTATGAGTGCTCCCAATATAACTGTATCCACCTTTTACAGATTTCACTTTAGAAACCTAATCTTAAACTACGCTTAAAGACACCATTCGCTTATTTTTCCTGCAGCCTTAATCGGAGCTTAAGGTTGCAGGTGTTTACTTGTTGTAATCGGCATAAAACATTATTCCTATCTGACTAGAATGCCGTAAAGACGATCGGCTTGCTCGGGTCAAAGCAATTAATTACATAGCAGGGAAAATCATGAAATCAAATCATTCCCCTTTAAAGTATATTGCGTTTCTATGTGTATTTTTGTTCTCAGCTTCAATATTAGCCCAAAATATTATGGAGTAATAAACATGGTTCAAGCAATGGTCGAATTATGGCCAATTCTCCTATACTTTATTTTTACATTGTCGTTGTTGTGCGCAATTATGTTTGCGTCTTCCTTGTTGGGCCCTACAACTAAGGGCCATTCAACTCATTTACCCTACGAATCGGGTATTCTATCCGTGGGCAATGCGCGGGTTAAGTTTGGCAATCACTTTTTTCTATATGCTATTTTTTTCGTTATTTTCGACCTTGAAACTTTATATCTTTTTGCGTGGGCAATCTCCTTTGAACAGGTTGGTGTGGCGGGCTTTGTAGAAGCACTGGTATTTATAATTATTCTGCTAGTCGCCCTCATTTATTTATGGCGTATTGGGGCCCTTAACATTCTAAAAAGACACCTACCGGAGCAACGTTAATGGACTGGAACCTCACTGACCCCAATAAAGTACAACAACATATTCCTGTTATAGATGAAAGTGTGCACGAAGACATCAAGAAAAATGTTATTTTTACCACTCTTAATAACATGATTAATTGGGGCCGGAAAAACTCTATCTGGCCATTTAATTTCGGTTTATCATGCTGCTACGTAGAGATGGCCACTAGCTTTACCGCCAGACATGACATTGCCCGCTTTGGCGCTGAAGTGATTAGAGCTACGCCACGTGAAGCAGATTTGATTGTGATTTCTGGCACTCTGTTTTGCAAAATGGCACCGGTAGTTAAACATTTGTACGACCAATTACTTGAACCAAAATGGGTAATATCGATGGGTTCCTGTGCTAATTCCGGCGGCATGTACGACATATATTCGGTAGTACAGGGAGTTGATAAAATATTACCGGTAGATGTTTACGTACCTGGTTGTCCTCCGCGGCCAGAAGCTTTAATGCAAGGTTTGATGCTATTGCAAGACGCAATAGGTCGTGAACAACGTCCACTAAGTTGGGTAGTAGGCGACCAAAGCGTTAGCCAGATAGAAAAGCCCAGCCAACGAGACATACATAACGTTGCGCGCATGCGTACTCGAGACCTGACTCCGCCGGATAGAGTGTAGTTATGGAGCAAACGTTCAAGTCTGACTTAGTTACTGAGATCCAAGCCTATTTGCCAGCTTGTGTTTTACTTGAAGAGCAGACTGCCGATAATATCCCAACAATTTGGGTAACTGCGCAAGATTTAACACCTTTGTGCAAGGTACTGCGCTTTAAGCTGAATAAAGCTTTTGATTTTTTATTTGATTTAACCGCTCTGGATGAAACCACACGTCAACATAATATAATTCCGCAAAGACGCGATTTCACTGTGGTGTATTTGTTGCGCTCGTATAAACGTAATCAAGATTTACGCATAAAGGTTGCCCTTACAGCGGATAAAAAAGAAGTCACTAGCATAAGTTCTATTTGGCCAAATGCAAATTGGTACGAACGAGAAGTATGGGATTTGTTCGGGATAAAATTTACCGATCATCCTTGTTTACGCCGGATCATGATGCCGACTACTTGGAAGGGTCACCCCTTATGTAAAACCCATCCGGCGCGCGCTACCGAAATGGGTGAATATAGCTTGCCCGATAATATTCGAGATTTGGAGCAGGAGGCATTAAAGTTTAATCCAGTTGAATGGGGCCTCAAACCGCAAGGCAATCCCGACGAATTTATGTGGTTGAATTTAGGCCCAAACCATCCTAGCGTTCACGGCGTATTTAGGATCATGTTGCAACTCGATGGTGAAGAAATTGTAGCGGCAATACCGGATATAGGCTACCACCATCGCGGCGCAGAAAAAATGGCCGAACGTCAAAGCTGGCATACTTATATTCCGTATACGGACCGAATTGATTATTTGGGTGGCGTGATGAATAACCTGCCCTACGTGATGGCCGTAGAAAAACTAGCAGGCATTGTTGTGCCAGAGCGGGTCAAGGTCATTCGAGTGATGCTATGTGAGATATTTCGCATTCTTAGTCATCTGCTTTTTTATGGCACCTTCGCTCAGGATATTGGCGCGCTATCCCCTATATTTTATATGTTTGTAGACCGCGAAAAACTGTTTGCAATAGTTGAAGCCATTACTGGCGCGCGAATGCATCCAGCATGGTTCAGAATTGGCGGACTTGCTGCTGATTTACCTAAAGGTTGGGATACGATGATCACCCAATGGCTTGATTATATGCCAGCGCGTATGGCCGATTACGACCAAATGGTGATGCAAAACAGCTTAATTAAGAAACGTACGGTGGGCATTGGCGCCTATGATACTGCCACTGCAATCGATTGGGGCGTGACCGGACCTGGACTACGCGCCACAGGCTTTGACTGGGACTTGCGTAAAAAACGTCCCTATAGTGGCTATGAAAATTTTGATTTTGATATACCTGTGGGTACTCGTGGCGATAGTTACGACCGATGTGCAGTGCGAGTGGAAGAAATTCGTCAAAGCATGCGCATAATTCGTCAATGTGTCCAAAACATGCCACAAGGTCCTTACAAAGCTAATCATGTATTGACGACGCCGCCCCCTAAAGATAGAACTATGCAAGACATCGATACGCTTATTCCGCACTTTTTAGGGGTAAGCTGGGGACCGGTTATTCCTGCTGGCGAGGCCATGATGGAAGTAGAAGCAACCAAAGGCTGTAATGCCTACTATCTCACAAGCGACGCTAGTAATATTAGTTATCGCACGCACATTCGCACCCCATCGTTCCCGCACTTACAGATGATACCAGTGCTGGCCAAAGGGCAGATGATTGCAGATTTAATTGCGACTATTGGCAGTATAGATTTTGTTATGGCGGACGTAGACCGATGAACAATATTATCCCTATTAACGAGGTTAACCTTTCAGGCCAAAAAGTGCTGAATTACCGCGATGTGCTCAGCGACAAGGAAATCGATGCCATTGAACATGAGTGTTCTTTGTACGAAATTCGTCCAGCTGCAGCCATCAATGCTTTGCAAATTGTTCAGGGCGAACGTCGCTGGATAAGTGATGAATGCCTGTATGCCATCGCTAATATGTTAGGCATGTCGGCCGCAGAGTTGGAGGGTGTTGCTACCTTTTATAACCTTATTTATCGCCAACCAGTAGGTGAGCATGTTATCCACTTGTGCAACAGTATTAGCTGCTGGTTAAATGACTACCAAATTATTGCCGATCACTTAAGCAAAACACTCAATATTGAATTTGGTCAAACCACGGCCGATGGAAAAATCACCTTGCTGCCTAATGTATGTTTAGGCTGTTGCAATAAAGCACCCGCTTTGATGTTAGATGGAGAACTGGTTGAAAGCCTGAATATTGAAGCAATCAATAAGCTACTACAGACATTGCGTGGAGGTGATAATGGATAAACCATTAAGCAAGTATCTTGACCTGAACCACCCACAAAATCTGGTGGCTTATCAGAGCACTGGCGGTTATGAAGGCTTTAACAACGCCTTGAAAATGCAGCCTCAGGAGGTTCAACAACACGTTTCTGATGCAAAACTAAAGGGTCGAGGAGGAGCAGGATTTGTGACAGGTATGAAGTGGAGCTTTGTACCTATGGGCGAAAATGCTCCAAAAAATAAATACTTGGTATGCAATGCAGACGAAATGGAACCTGGCACCTTCAAGGATCGTTGGTTAATGGAAGGAGCGCCTCACTTATTGATAGAAGGCATAATGATTGCCGCCTATGCAATAGGTGCTAACCTTGCCTATATTTTTTTACGCGGCGAATATCGTCTTTGTGCTATTCGATTACAACAAGCTCTAGCTGAAGTCGAAGCAGCTGGCTTGTTAGGAAATAACATCAATGGCGGTCAATATTCACTTACAATACATCTGCATATTAGCGCAGGACGCTATATTTGTGGCGAGGAAACAGCATTGCTCAACGCACTGGAGGGTAAGCGCGCGACTCCCCGAGCCAAACCGCCCTTCCCTCAAGTTGTAGGCCTGTTCGGCCGGCCAACTATCGTTAACAACTGTGAAACACTCTGTAACCTACCGGGTATTTTAAAACACGGCGTTAACTGGTATAGCCAACTGTCTAGCGGGGCAGACACTGGCAATAAAATTTATGGTATCAGTGGCAAAGTCAAAAAAGCCGGTTTGTGGGAACTTCCTATGGGTACCACTGCTAGGCACATTCTCGAATTAGCCGGGGGCATGCAAGAAGGGTTAACTCTACGTGGCTGGTTACCGGGCGGCGCATCCACCGACTTTTTATTACCTGAGCATCTAGATACTCCCATGGAATATGACGCCATTTCCAAGGCCGGCAGTCGCATGGGTACAGGGCTTATTATTGCGCTGGACGATCAGCATTGCCCGGTGGGAATGATCTTAAATTTATTCAGGTTCTTTGCTCAAGAATCCTGCGGTTGGTGCACCCCTTGCCGAGACGGTTTGCCTTGGGCAGTAGAAATTTTAAGCCGCATTGAAGCTGGCCATGGTGCACAAGATGATTTGGATGCTTTACAACAGTTATGCGGATTTATGTGGATTGGTAAAACGTTTTGTGCTCTCGCGCCTGGTGCAGTCGAACCATTGCGTAGCGGTATGAAGTATTTCGCAGATGATTTCCAGCAACATATTGATCACAAGGGGTGTCCTCACAGACAATAAATTATGGCCAAAATTTTTATTGATAACCAGCAATATAGCGTAAAGGATGGTCAAAACCTGTTACAGGCTAGCTTGGCCTTGAAACTGGACTTGCCTTATTTCTGCTGGCACCCCGCATTAGGCTCTGTTGGCGCTTGTCGTCAATGTGCCATGACACAATACCAAGACGAAAATGACACGCGTGGACGGATGATTGTTGCTTGCATGACACCGGTAACAGAAGGCATGCGCGTTAGCATGCAACAGCCCGCCGAAAAACAGTTTCGTGAACAGATTATCGCGGCAATGATGACCCACCATCCCCATGATTGTCCTGTCTGCGCTGAAGGAGGTGAATGTCACTTGCAAGACATGACGGTTATGTCAGGCCATCATGAACGGCAATATAAGGGTAAAAAGACCACCTTTATCAATCAAGATCTTGGACCTTTGGTCAAACATGAAATGAATCGCTGCATTACCTGTTATCGCTGCGTAAGATTTTATAAAGATTATGCCGGAGGCACAGATTTAGCCGCGCAGGCATCAAGTAATAGAGTGTACTTTGGCCGTCAATGTGACGGCACACTGGAAAGTGAGTTTGCAGGAAATTTAGTGGAAGTATGTCCTACAGGGGTGTTCACCGACAAACCTTTTGGTGATCATTACAGTCGCAAATGGGATTTACAAACCGCACCATCTGTGTGTCAGCACTGCTCTGTAGGCTGTAACACTAGTTTGTCTGAACGTTACGGCTCGGTAAGACGTGTTAGCAATCGTTTTAATGAACATCTAAACGGTGATTTTCTATGTGATCGTGGTCGCTTCGGATTTTCTTTTGTGGATAGCGAGGCCCGCCGCTTAGCAATCACGCTTGATGGGCATCAATGCAACTGGGCTGATACTGCCCTTAGCATGCGATTAAAAGACAAGGGTAAATGGATAGGGATTGGCAGCAGTCAAGCCAGCTTAGAGGACAACTTTGCCCTTCAACAGCTCGTTGGTGTGGAAAACTTTAATCCCGGACTCGATACTCGACAAGAAAAATTATTGGCGACACATATGGCTATTTTGAGTCAATGGAAGGGGGCAAGCTTAGCCGAAATGGAACAAGCTGACGCTGTAGTAATACTGGCTGAAGACGTCAACAACAGCGCCCCTCGCATTGCCTTGTCAATAAGGCAGGCACTGCTTAGCAATGCCCGTAAACAAGCAGAAATACTCAAGGTACCTCGCTGGCAAGATGCAGCGGTTAGAGCAATTCAAACTCATTATCCTGTGCCCTTGGCTATTTTGGGTTATGGTGAAAGTGATCTGGGTAAACAAGCAACTATTAGTTTGGTTTGTGATCATAAACATGCCGCCGAACAAGGGTTTCTGCTAGCTAATTTGCTTAATGAGAGTGCGCCTAAGCCTAAAGTTAGTAAAGTCGCCGCACAAACACTTGAAATACTTGAGATCCTCAAAGTAGCCAAGCGCCCTTTGATAGTGACGGGCTGGTCAGCTAATAATCCTGCCCTGTTAGCTGCTGCCAGCAATATTCGAAATGCTCTGAAAACGCGCAATAGTGAAACTGAAAATGTACCGGATAATGCCATGTTATGCATCGTACCACCCGAGGCAAATACCTTAGGTTTAGGCATGTTGATCCAAGGTGGATATTTGAGCTTAGACAGCTTGAGTTCAAAAAATACTAACACCGAAAAAGCTAATTTGCTGGTGCTTGATCATTGTTCTCCGACTTTTTATCAAAGGCTCGCTCAATGGCGCCAATCTTCAGACAATGTAATACGTTTGAGCCAACTTGGCAAACCCAGTGACAATGAAATAAACCTGCCGGTGTCAAGCTTTAGTGAATGCAGCGGTTCGCAACTTAACTATCAAGGAATAATCCAGTCTCACTGGCCAGCGACCAAGCCGTCTGGCCAATGTTTACCTAGTTGGCAGTGGTTAGTGAATATTGCTAGACTTCGCCAACATGCGCTTGGCAAAGTCGATAACTTGGGTCAACTTAGAGATTTACTCAACCGAGGCTACCCTCAACTTGGCACCCACTTTAATCAGCATCATAAAACGCAGCTCGCTTTACAAACTCCAAGAGTGAGTGGCCGCACAGCCATGCTAGCCAACCAAACGGTTCATGAGCCTAAACCCTTCGACGAAACAGATGCGCCTTATAAACAAAGTATGGAAGGCACTCAGGCGGGACAAAAAAATGAATTCCCATTGGCGTATAGTTGGTCACCTGGTTGGAATTCTAATCAGTCCAGCCATAAATTTTATGATGAATACCGTGATAGTGAGCTTGCTGAGCAAGAGGGAGTGCGCGGCATTGACGCTAGCGATGGTAACAGTAAACAGTGGTTAAATTGGCAAGCAGATTGGTCGCAAAACAACAAGGCTCAATGGCAAATATTGCTTCTACAAAAAGTTTTCGGCAGCGACTGTTTAAGTTTATATGCGCTGCCTATTGCTCAACTCAAAGTTCAGGCGCAAATTGTCATGCGCCCAATAGATGCAGATAAATTAGGATTTACCGCTGCCCAGCTGATTTTTTGCGACGACAACCCTACGCCCTTGCAATTGATAATAAGTACACAAGTGCCGCCGAAAAGCTTATTGATATATGTACCCGCTGATCAGCCCTTTGAATTACGCCATTGTGAACAACTCAACGCCGCCACTGCCCAGCAAAATGCTGAATATAGTGCACAAATTTTACAACTACAAATACAACAAAAGGCAGCGAAACAAAAACATTTAGAGAGGCTTTTGAGGCAAGATCAAACTATCCCCATCCATTTTATTGAGGGAATAATCTAATGCCAGAATTAAATATAGTGATAATGATTGTTGTTATGGTGGCAGTATTAGTGCCCACTGCTGCGATGTTAGTATGGTTCGAACGTCGCCTTCTGGGCTTTTTTCAGCAACGCTGTGGACCAAACCGAGTGGGTTATTTCGGGATCTTGCAATCCCTTGCCGACTTCATAAAAATTCTATTCAAACACGACTGGATCCCGCCTTTTGCCGACCGTCCTGTATTCGTATTGGCCCCGCTTATAGGTGCCGTCGCAATATTGATGAGTTTTGTGGTGATACCAATGGCACCGGGTTTGGTCATCTCTGACAGTAATATTGGCTTGTTATTTTTTCTGGCGATGACCTCAATGGCGGTTTATTCGGCAGTTTTGGCAGGCTGGGCATCCAACAACAAATATGCGACTTTAGGGGGCATGCGAGCCGCCGCACAAACCATTAGCTACGAAGTTTTTATGGGTGTATCACTGCTTGGCGTGGTGATTTTAAGCGGAAGTTTTAAGTTGTCAGATATTGTGCTGGCACAACAAGATGTTTGGTTTGTGATCCCTCAATTTATTGGTTTTGTTGTTTTTATTATTGCCGGGATAGCCGAAAGCCACAGATTACCCTTTGACCTGCCCGAGGCAGAAACCGAATTGACCGCCGGCTTTCATACCGAATACTCCGGAATAAAATTTGCCTTGTTCTTTCTCAGTGAATATCTCGGCATGATGTTAATTTCAATGATGATCACTACCCTATTTTTGGGTGGCTGGCTGGGCCCATGGTTACCGCCTTTTTTATGGTTTGTGTTAAAGACCATGAGCCTTATTTGCTTTTTTATTCTTCTCAGAGCCTCCTTGCCTCGACCTCGTTTTGATCAATTATTAGAATTTGGTTGGAAATGGATGCTGCCTCTGGCATTACTTAATTTGGTGGGCACAGCCCTAGTAAAACTATGGGGAGATTTTTAATTATGCATACTCAACTAAGGACCATGTGGACCGTTTTCAAACATTTATTTGATAGAACAGACACGGTTCAATACCCAGAAGAAAAACCGTATTTGGCGCCACGTTATCGCGGCAGAATTGTACTGACCCGAGATCCTGATGGCGATGAGCGTTGCGTCGCGTGTAACCTGTGTGCCGTGGCCTGTCCGGTAGATTGTATTTCCATGCAGAAAACCGAAGACGAGCATGGCCGCTGGAGCGCTGACTTTTTTAGGATCAACTTCTCTCGGTGCATTATGTGTGGTTTGTGCGAAGAAGCCTGTCCTACCTACGCTATTCAACTTACGCCCGATGTGGAAATGGCCGAATACGACAGGCAGAGCATGGTCTACGAGAAAGAGCATTTGTTAATTGACGGCTCGGGCAAATATCCAGACTACAACTTCTATCACAAAGCCGGCATTAGCGTTAAAGGTAAAGACAAGGGTCAGGCCGATAAAGAAAAACCACCAGTTGATGTTAGGAGCCTCATGCCATGAGTAGCCAAATATTATTCTATATAAGTGGCAGTATTGCCTTGCTCGCTAGTCTGTTTGTGGTAAGCAATAAAAACGCGGTACATGCGCTACTTTATTTAGTGGTTAGTTTATTAGCCTTGGCCATGTGTTTTTACTTACTGGGAGCCCCCTTTGCAGCGGCCCTGCAAATCATTGTTTATGCAGGTGCGATTATGGTGTTGTTTGTATTTGTGGTGATGATTTTTAATATTAATCAAACAGACATCGAACAAGAGCGGAAATGGCTAACTTGGCAGAGTTGGCTTGGTCCTACGCTGTTAGTCATGGTTTTATTTGGCGAAATAATTTTTATAATACTGTCTGAGCAAAACGGGTCAACAAATTTGTCATCAGCCGCACCAATAGCGTTAGTGGATGCAAGAGCGGTAGGTTCTTTGTTGTTTGGTCCTTATTTGTTAGCGGTCGAAATAGCGTCGTTTTTACTTTTGGCAGGCTTAATAGGTGGTTATCACTTAGCCAAAGAACTGCCAAAACCAACGGCTAATAAAGGGTAAAGACAATGATGACGGTGCCTATTGAACATGGTTTTGTATTAGTTGCCCTGCTTTGGGCTATTGGTCTAGTGGGTTTGTTGAGCCGGAAAAATGTCTTATTTATGCTGATGTCTATGGAGATTATGCTTAACGCTTGCGCTCTGGCGTTTATTCTGGCCGGAAGTCTATGGCAGCAAGCTGACGGACAGGTTATGTATATTCTGATCCTGAGTATTGCCGCAGCCGAAGTGGGACTAGGCTTGGCCTTGCTTATTCGTTTACGTCAGTATATTAGCGATTTAAATATTGATAAACTAGATGAGTTAAGGGGATGAATATGCAAGAGTTACTTTTCCTTGTTCCTTTATTGCCCCTTGCCTCTGCGCTAATATTGTTGCTATTGGCCGGCCGACTTTCGCCCATATTAGTCGCTATATTAGGGGTTGGCTCAATAGCGCTAGCCGCTATATTGACGCTTTTCATTGGCATCGAATTTTTAAGTATGGGAAGTACACCCTTCCAGCAAGTGTTATTCAATTGGCTACCTATTGCTGGTGCGCCCCTTAACTTCGGTTTGCATCTAGACCAATTATCTCTTGTAATGATGGGGGTAATAACCGGTGTGGGATGGATGATCCACTGGTATGGGGCTGCTTACATGTTCGGCGACAAAGATGTACAGCGCTTTTTTGTATATATGAACCTGTTTGTATTTGCCATGTTGATGCTGGTGTTAGGCGATAACTTGGTGCTGTTATATTTAGGCTGGGAAGGCGTTGGTTTATGCAGTTTCTTGCTTATCGGCTTTTGGCAATATGAAGCCAATAACGTTGCGGCTGCTAAAAAAGCCTTTATTGTGACTCGCGTTGGCGATACCTCCTTAATGCTAGGATTGCTGGTCTTATTTAATGAATTTGGCAGTTTGAACATAAATACTATCGTTGAATCTACGGCCCAGATATCCCAAACGAATCTATGGTTAGCGTGTATATTACTGGTAGGAGGCGCGGTAGGTAAGTCTGCACAACTGCCCCTTCAAACTTGGTTACCTGACGCCATGGCGGGTCCTACGCCGGTTAGCGCACTAATACATGCCGCCACTATGGTAACAGCAGGTGTATATCTTATTGCCAGAATGCATCCTCTGTTTCTGCAAGTCGAAGGAGTACTAAACATAGTTGCATGGATTGGCGCCCTTACACTAGTGTTGGCAGGCTTAGCCGCACTCGGCCAATCGGATATCAAACGTATTCTGGCTTATTCCACCATGAGCCAAATTGGCTATATGTTTTTGGGATTAGGCGCATTGGCTTTTGATGCCGCGATTTTTCATCTCATGACCCACGCATTTTTTAAAGCCCTGTTATTTTTAACCGCAGGCAGCATTATTTTAAAAATGCATCACCAGCAAGATATCTTCAAGATGGGCGGCTTATTTCGAAGTTTGCCCCTATCCTCAAGTTTTTTGTTAATCGGATTGTTAGCATTGGTGGCCTTCCCCGGCACTTCAGGATTTTTCAGTAAAGAGGCCATACTCGCGGCTACTTACCAGTCCCGCACTACCGGCCCTACCCTTTGGTGGATTGGCGTACTGGGTGCATTTCTAACTAGCCTGTACAGTTTTCGCCTGCTGTTTATTGTTTGTTTTGGCCCAGCCAATCATGATCTAAAAGAACCTGATTACAAGCCATTCAGCCAATTTGTTGTACCCTTGGTACCCTTAGTGATATTGGCCTTAATAGGCGGATTTATTAGTTTGGACTTTAGTCGGGTCTTTGTCCTAACTGAACATACGCATTTACCATTGTGGATTGAATGGATGCCTGTAATCGTCACTTTGCTAGGTTTTATTGTAGCGTGGGTATTATATTTCCCTCGCAAGTCTATGCGGGCTAGCGAGGGCGTAATAATTAATTTCTGTCGAGATGGCTTAGGCTTCGACTGGCTTTATGAGCATCTTTTTATCAACCCTTTGCAACTATTTGCGCTCATTAACAAAAGCGATGCGGTCGACCACTTTTATCATTTTGTGGCTTGGTTCAATTTCAAGGTGAATGAAGCCTTAGTTATTACTCAAAACGGTAACTTACGCTGGTATCTTTTCGGCACTGTTGCTGGCTGTGCTCTGATGTTAGGAGGCTTAGTATGGTGGCATTAAGTTTACTTATTTGGGTCCCATTGACGTTCGGTGCTTTGGCTTGGTTTAGTGAAAAAAAATTCAGCGGTGCAGGCAACTGGATCACCTTAATTAGCTTATTCGGTTTGTTAGTTTTTAGCCTCTATCTTGGTAGCCTTGGCACCAGCAGTCTAAGCTGGGACTGGTTTGCCCGCTTTAATATTCACTTTGCTTTGTTATACGATGGTCTTGCTTTATTGCTAGTGACCCTGACATTTGCATTAGCTATTTTGGCGGTTGTCGTTTCTTGGCATGAAATCGAACAAAACCGGGGCTTCTTTCACTTCAATTTGATGTTTTGCGTGGCGGGCATTATAGGCGTATTTATAGCCGCCGATCTATTCCTATTTTTCTTATTTTGGGAAGTGATGTTACTGCCAATGACCGCGTTAATTCTCATTTGGGGTAATGAAAATAGCCGCTACGCCGCGATTAAATTCTTTATCTTTACCCAAGCAAGCAGCTTATTAATGTTAGTGGCCATAATAGCCCTAGCGCTGCAACATCAAAGCCAAACAGGTGAACTCAGTTTTAACCTTGCTGAATTACAACTATTAGTAATACCCGACAATATGCAATTTTGGCTAATGCTGGGTTTCTTTATAGCCTTCGCAGTTAAATTACCCATGGTCCCATTTCATAGCTGGTTACCCGATGCTCATACACAGGCGCCCACTGCGGGTAGTATTTTGTTGGCCGGAATATTACTCAAAACAGGTGCCTATGGCTTGATCCGAATTGTCTTACCACTATTTCCAAACGCCACAATGGAATTTGCGCCAGTAGCAGTAACCTTGGGCGTTGCTAGCATTATCTATGGGGCCTTAATGGCCTACAGCCAAACAGATTTTAAGCGCTTGGTGGCCTATTCAAGTATTAGTCATATGGGGTTTGTAGTGTTGGCATTATTTAGCTGGCATGAAGTTGCCCTGCAAGGCGCCATCTTAACCATTGTAGCCCATGCAATAAGTAGTGCAGCGCTATTTAGTATTGCTGGCATAATTCAGCATCGTATTCACAGTCGTGAACTTGATAAAATGGGCGGCATGTGGGCAAGTGCCCCGAAAATGGCAACAGTTACCTTGTTCTTTATTATGGCAAGCATTGGCCTGCCCGGAATGGCCAACTTTAATGGTGAGTTACTAACCTTGCTTGGCAGCTATCCACAGTTTCCTGTGCAAACCATAGTCGCATCCTTAGTAATAATCTGCTCAGCAGTTTATGGTTTACATTTGTTTCAGCGAGCCTTCCAAGGTCCCGCAAATGTGGATATCACCGACTTACATGTGCGTGAATTGGTATTTACCAGTTTTTTAGTCGTCGCCTTGGTATATTTCGGATTACAGCCACATTTGTTGCTGGAATTAAGTAGTGACACCCTTAGTAGTTTGATACAAATCGCTAAAGAGGCCCGCCCATGAGCATGTTAGAGTTACGATTGCTTTTACCCGTCTTGATTATTAGTGTGGGTATTCTAGTGTTAATGCTCCAAGCAAGTTGGAAACGCAGTAGTTTCATTGCGCAAGGCATTGCGCTTGTCACTCTGATCTTGGCTTTAGCAGCGCTAATTTTCCAATTCCCAAGCGATGTAAAATCCATCACTATTTTGTTTGAGTACGAACCCATTGGCGGCTTTTTTGGATTATTGCTTTTGATGGTGGGAATTTCAGTTGCTCTACTGCAAGGCCCATATATGGGAGCAAACAGTAAAGAAGTCGCAGAGGAGTTTTATTTACTGTTGTTGCTCTCTTGTTTGGGTGCAATGTTGCTCGTGATGTCTCGCCATGTGGGCAGCGTGATCCTTAGCATTGAATTAATGAGTTTGTCGATGCTCGCAATCCTTGCCTATAACCGGGAACGCAAACTAGCATTGGAAGGTGCCATGAAGTACTTGTTGTTGTCTAGTGCAGCTACTAGTATGTTACTGATAGGTTTTGCCTTTTTGTATGCCAGCAGTGGACAATTATTGCTAGTTGACATGTTGCAATCTCCCATGGGCCTAATGGCGAAAAGCGGATTTGTTTTAGTATTGGTTGGGCTTGCCTTCAAATTATCGCTGGTTCCACTGCATTTCTGGACACCTGATGTCTATCAGGGGGCTCCGGTAAATTCGACTTTGCTGCTCACTAGTTTGTCTAAAACAGCAGTTTTTGCACTGTTTATCAAATTAATCTTGCATGTCCCCGCTGAATTTGAAGCCGACATGATGCGTATGCTTAGCTGGATGGCAATTGCCAGTATGCTTTTAGGCAACTGGCTGGCCTTGCAACAACAAAGTCTGAAACGATTATTGGCCTACTCGGCTATTGCTCATATGGGTTATGTGCTTGTGGCAGGCGTTATTGCAATGGGCATAGATCACAGTTTGGTGCTTGAGGGTGTCAGTTATTATTTATTAGCCTATTTGGTAGCCTCAATTTTGATATTCGCGGTACTTACACTGCTATCTAGACTCGATGACGAGCAAGACCTAGATGAGCTCTCACAATTACAAGGCTTGTTCTGGCAACACCCTTGGCTTGCCAGCATTATGACCTTAGGCTTTTTGTCTCTGGCCGGTATGCCTATTACCATAGGTTTCATTGGTAAATTCTATGTATTTACTTTGGCGATTAAGCTCTCTGCTTGGTGGCTTGTTGCGACTATGGTGGTAAGCAGTGCGATAGGACTATATTATTACTTACGCGTAATTGTCACCCTGTTTGCTACAGCCAAAAGTGACATACACCAAGCACAGGGCGCTTATATAAGCAAAATCTGGATCGGCCTTATTGCGGCAAGCCTACTCATACTCGGGATTTTGCCCGGATTGTTGGGAGATCAACTAAGAAGTATATTGGCAATAGGCTAATTTGTTTACCTTAATCTCAGCTTAATGTTTCGACCTCATATTATGCCTCAGCTAGTTTAACTAACGATAATTATGAGCATTTTCACAATGCGACTATTTACAAAAATAATAACGCTTTCGAGCTAAACATTTATTGCCACAAATGCCTTATGCTCGCGCTATAAATGAATATTTTTGAGGACTATAAAGTCCTATTTGACATCACTTATATAAGTATCTACGATTCCATTTTTATCACTTGCAGCCAGCATCACTCCATCCGTTCTGCAACCAGACAATATATCTCTTTGTTCATTATACTGGCTGCTCGTAATTGAAGTGATTCCTAGTACGATGTCAAAAAAGTTATCATGTGAAATTGGCGCTGTCGATACTAATTTAATACACGCCATTGCCTGCTCATTAGCGACGTTATTTTGCCAATAAAGCATAGGAATATGTGTTTGTTCACGAGGAGCAAATGCGTACGGCAAACCGTGCAAGTAAACACCATTCTCACCTAATGATTCCCCGTGATCTGAAATGTATAGCATCGAGGTTTGAATGCTTGTGGCCAATTCTAAAGCCTCTAACTTGCCTATCACTTCACTCAAAATAAAGTCAGTGTACGCAATGGTATTGTCGTATGTATTAACAATTTCTTGCTCAGTGCAATTTTGAATATCGCTGCGTTGACAGTCGGGTAAAAAAAGCCTTTTGTCCTTTGAGTAACGTTTATAGTATGTGGGGCCATGCGATCCCATCATGTGCAACACAATTAATGTATGTTTTTCACTAAGATTGTCTAACTTGTGTTGCAAAGGTTCCAGTAAGGCTTCATCTAGACAATATTCACCATCGCAAAGTGGATTTGTACCCTTAGGATCTATATTAATTGTTTCAACTCTATTGCATACTCCTTTGCAGGAGCCATTGTTATTATCTATCCACAACACGTCAGTGCCTGCTCTACTAGCAATATCTAATACATTCTGCTGGGCATTCGCGTTACGACTTTTGTAATTTTCACGATCCAATCTTGAAAACATACAAGGTAAAGATACTGCTGTAGCCGTGCCACACGATGACACCTCAGAAAAAGAAATTATACCTTTTGGCTGCGTAAAGCGATTAGTATTATTCGCATAACCGTTTAGTGAAAAATTGTCCGCCCTAGCCGTTTCGCCAATGACAATAATACTAAGTTGGGGCGAGCTATTGCCTAATAGTATTTGTGGTGAATTATCTAAGGTTTCAAATGGCAACGGCAACAAAAAGTAGTGGTTTGTGATGTATTTTACACTCGCATCAAAAAATTTGTATGGCGTTACATAGCCTAGCAATGCGCGGTTATTTCTACCAACCGATGCATAATCAGCGTAAAAGAAATTAGCAATAAGGATCACTAGGCAAACGTTTATCGCAAACAAGCTCAGTCTAGAAACCATGTTCTTTAACAAGCTTTGCTGCTTCATTTTTGCAAAAAATATAAGGCTTGCGGGCAATACGCCAGTAATAAGCACAAACAACACAGCATTTACATTTAGATAAGAGAATGCTTCCGCAGAGTCTGTTTCTGCGCCATTTTGAATCATGTTAAAGTCAAAAACGATGCCGTATGTAGCTGTTGCGTAAAGAATACAAGACGAAATCAAAACAGTCACAATCAAAACAGGTTTAAGCGCGCGACCAATACCAATTAAACTGTTAATAATAATCATTAGGCAGGTTAGTGCTAACGGAACAGAAAGTAGAAATAATAAGCGATACTCCGACAAACCAGTAATGGCCGCTGATGCTTTAGTTAAAAAAGGCAAATTACAAATTAACGCAATATAAAGACACGTAAACACGATAAGTTGATTCGCAGAATAATGGTAATTCTTGGCGCGATTAATACAATTTGTTAGGGGTTTATACATCATTTTTATTCCACTTAAGGTGTTAACTTAAAAAGCATCTTTTATGGGTAATTGCATACTTTCGTTCGATCGAAAAATTCTAGGTTTCCAATCTTATTAGTAGGCTAACATTCGAAGCTTAAAATGCCCTTAAGTGACACTTAAGGCTCACTTAAGGTACAACATAAATGGTTAAAGTAAGATGAAACGGTTAAACGAGGGACCCTATTTCTGAGTTTTTAACTTTGTTCAAATAATGAAAACTACAATGTTTTACTTCCCTAAAACACTTCATAATTCAGCGCTAAATCAGATTTGATTAAGTGAACCTTAAGAGGCGTTCGTTACACTACTTATATGGAAATTGTTAAGACTAGAAAATGCAAACACTAAACAATCGCGTACCACAAATCATTGCGCTATATTGGGTAATCAAAATAGCCGCAACCACGCTAGGTGAAACCGGTGCTGACTTGTTTTCGATGACACTAAACATTGGATACGGGACTACAATATTAGTATTTATCTCTATATTTGCGATCGCGCTTGTTGGTAAACTCAAGCAAGCCAGCTACTCACCGTCTCTCTATTGGTTAACGTTTACCAGCACCGCCATTGCTGGCACAGCCATATCTGATTATATAGATCGCACACTTGGTTTAGGATATTTGACAGGATCCGCTTTACTACTGTGTTTACTGGTTAGCATTTTGCTTGTTTGGTGGTTAACAGAAAAATCATTGTCGGTTGAAACCATTACTAGCAAAAAAGCAGAATCTTTTTATTGGTTAGCCTTTTTGGTAGCCAATACCTTGGGTACTGCTTTAGGCGATTACTTAGCTGATGATTTAGCGCTTGGGTTCTTATCAAGTGCTTTGCTAATTGGGTTTGTTTTATTGCTATGTATTGCCTTGCATTTTTTCACAACAGTATCGGGGGTAATTATTTTTTGGGTAGCTTTTGTATTAACCCGCCCTTTCGGTGCAACATTTGGCGACTTTTTAACCAAAACAAGCGAGCAAGGCGGAATTGGAATAGGAACCACTTATGCTTCATTCGTGTTCACATGCATTTTGATCATCGCCTTATACTTTGAAATAAAACGACATCAGCAAACATAATTCACTAGAAATCACGTAATGACTAATCTAAATCACTAATTAAGGAAATAATCAGCTCACCGTAAGCTGTTCTTAAGATTCAAGCAATATCATGGAGGCTCATAATAAGGGTTTAAATGAACGTTATAAATATCTCACTAGTTAGCGTGGTTATGCTTCACTCATCATTTGTTTTTTCTCAATCAACAGGTGAAAATGAAGTGTGTGATCAGCGTGGCAATGTTGAGTTTACAAGAAATGACATTTTTGATTTATCCGATCCCGACACGATTTTTTTGCATCGTTGGGCAAACTTTTTACACAATACAACTAAGCAGATTACCTTACTCAATGAAAGCGCATTTTTCCTAAAAAAATGTAACATTTCAGAAGCCGATATGTTGGAGTTGGAGCGCCATTTAAGACAGCGCAAGTATATACGAGAAGCTATTGTTACTAAGAATGAAGTAAATACAATAAAAGTAGAGACGTTTGATAACTGGTCATTAATGCCAATTGTCGACTTTGCCCGCAAAGGGGGTGAAAACAAATATTCGATTGGTCTTAAAGATAGAAATCTGTTTGGCTTAGGAATAGATGCAGAAATTGAATATTTCAGCGATGATCAGCGAACAGGCTATAAGTTTGATACACAATTCCCACTCTTTTTGAATCAAAACATGACGGCAAGCATAATCTTAACCAGCAATGATGACGGCAGTTCTGAATCTATTTTTCTGTCAAAAGATTTTGTCAGTTTTGACACGCCTCACGCTTATCGATTCGGATTTGATAATTTTAATCAGATCGATACACAATATCAAAATGGCTTACCGGTTGTGAAATATAATCACGATAAGTCGATGGCAACGGCGCAGTGGCAGTGGCTATTGAAAGACAACAACACAGAAACATTTCGCTACGGTATTGGCTATACGCAAGAAAAGCACCT
>RCMY010001338.1_pt1 | contig 23499 bp, 18 predicted proteins | sample 2041341 | NCBI WGS metagenome assembly RCMY01 (sample SAMN09708234, study PRJNA481090) | Marine sediment metagenome, whole genome shotgun sequencing project.
TTTTCACGCTCGTCCACCACCATCACGCCTTTTAAAATCTCCCATTCGAGCTTGCGGCCGCTGTTGTTTTGGATATTGAACACGGTTTGGCCGCTGGGCACGGTGAGCGCCATCGGCTCGCAGGCGGCATCGTTCACGGCAATGCTCACGCTGCCGTCGGCATTGGCCGCAGCAGATGCGCCGGATGCGGCGGCGGGTGTGTCGGCTGCGGGCGGCTGGCAGGCGCTAAGACCTAAGGCAAGCAGGGCGGATAAGGCGGTGATAGGGAAGGTTTTCATGTTGAATCTCAATGGTGGTTAAAAATAATGTTCAGACGGCCTTGATAGGCAAGGATTAATCAAAAAATAATATGGCAAGACAACGCTTTAGCTTGTTTTCAGGCTCGGGTTTAAAGGCTTAGTGCCGCGCAAAAACCAATACAGCACCGGCACCAAATACAATAGCCACACGCCGATTTCGCCCCAAGTGGGGTGGTCGGTGTAGCCGAAAAAACCGCCCAACAGCACGCCCAGCGGGCTGTCTTCATGCAGGATATGCGCCGAATGAAAGGCAATGCCCTGCAAATGGTTCCACACGCCCGCTTCATGCAGCGCGCGCAGCGAGCCGGCCAGCAAACCGGCGGCCACCACAATTAAAAACACGCCGGTGTAGCGGAAAAATTTGGCCAAATTCAGCCGCATGCCGCCCTGATAAATCAGCGTGCCCATCACCGCCGCTGCGGCCAAGCCCAGCAGCGCGCCCACCGGCATGCGCCAAGAAGGGCTTTGCTCAAACACGGCAATTAAGAAAAACACGCTCTCCAGCCCTTCGCGCGCCACCGCCAAAAACGCCATCCCCACCAGCGCCCAGCCCTGGCCGTTGCCGCGGTTTAACGCCGCCTGCACCGATTGCTGCACTTGCTGCTTCATCGAGCGGGCGGCTTTTTTCATCCATAAAATCATATAGGTAATCATGGCCACCGCCACCAAGCCGATAATGCCCACCACCAGCTCTTGCTGCTTTTGCGGGATTTCGCCGGTTTCTTGATGGATGCCGTAGCCCACCGCCAAACACAACAGCACCGCCAGCGCCACACCCAGCCACACTTTAGGCATCAAATGGCCGTGGCCGGACTGCTTTAAAAAGCCGGCCACAATGCCCACAATCAGCGCGGCTTCAATGCCTTCGCGCAGCATGATTAAAAAAGCGATAAACATGGTTGAGATGCCTAGTATAGGAACGATTGCCAATCTATTCCTATTTAATTAGAAATACAAATTGTTTTTATTTGTGAAAAGAGGTGAAATGATTGCGAAAAGATAAAGAGGCCGTCTGAAAAATATTCAGACGGCCTCATGCTTATTTTAAAAAACAACCTGACAAAATAAAGATGATTTATACCCATTCAAAAAAGTAAGCTAACAAGGCGGAAGCCTGCGACAGTGCAGATAGTACGGCAAGGCGAGACAACGAAGTTAGGTCATTTTTTTGGATTGGTATTACAACGCTATCGGCGTAGATTGGCTTAGCCGCAGGCGTCACTCAATAAAACCCGAATGGCTTTATAAAATCAATCTGTTGATAAACAAATTTTGGGTTGCGGCTTTGGCGGTTGAAGCCAGCCCAGCCATTGGTTTGCGGCTTGTTTTCTCGTTAGCTTATTTTTTCAATTGGTGTCAGATGAATCGACAAAACGATATGATGTGCGTTTGCGCACAGGCAGCCGGATATGCGGTTTGGCCGGTTTGGCAGCCGCTTGGGGCGCAGGCAGGATGCCCAGCTCGATTTGCTGCGCATCGCTCAAAAGATTGCGCCAGTCGCCCTGCCGATACCAATCGGGGCCGTCGAGTTCGATCGGGTGCTGGATACGCTCTGAGCCGTTGCCGCATTGCAAATCGGTGGCGGCACAATATTTGTCGCAGCCCCAGCAGATGCGATCGGGGTTTTTGGGGAAAATAGGAAATTTTTTGGCCATAAATGCGGCTTTGCAATTGATTTTTGCTGCACTTTACGCTTATATTCACTTGTAAACAATATCACTTTTCCACGCCTCGGCCGCTTTTGCGCAAATTTAAAAATAAGCTTTTATTACAAATTGTTGTCTTTACAAAAGCAAACAGTCATCTGATTGTCAAATAGCGCTGACACACTGTTGATGTGTCTTGCCCGCACCATTTGTGCTTTATCCGCTCTAATATCCATTCAAAAAAGTAAACTTACAGGGCGGAAGCCTGCGACAGTACAGATAGTACGGCAAGGTGCGACAACGCAGTAAGGTTGTTTTTTTAAATGGGTATCACTTTCTCCAACCCCACAGAAGGCGCCGCTTATGTCCCCCAATCTCGAAGGCTCAGGCCGCAAGCTGTTTATTCTCGACACCAATGTGCTGCTGCACGACCCGACCAGCCTGTTTAAATTCAAAGAGCATGATCTTTATATCCCCATCATCACGCTCGAAGAAATGGATGCACACAAAAAAGGCATGTCCGACGTGGCGCGCAATGCCCGCCAGGCCAGCCGCTTTCTCGATGAAATGATTAATGCCGGCCCGCATCTTTTGAGCAGCGGCATTCCGCTTTCCTGCACCGGCCGCAGCGAAGCGCAGGGCAAGCTCGTGCTGCAAACCCACATCGAAGCCGCACCGCTGCCCGAGAGCCTGCCCACTGGCAAGGGCGACAACCAAATTCTCGCCATTGTGAAGGCGCTTTCCGACAAAATCAGCGATTACGATGATGTGGCCTTGGTGTCTAAAGACATCAATATCCGCATCAAAGCGCGCGCGCTCGGGCTGCACGCCGAAGACTACACCAACGATAAAGTGCTGGAAGACAGCGATATCCTTTATAGCGGCTACCGCGAGCTGGCGCCCGATTTTTGGGCAAACAACGGCACCCATCTGAATTCGTGGCAAGAAGCCGGCAGCGTGTTTTACGAAGTGGCCGGCCCCGATATCGACGCTTTGCGCGTAAACGAATTGCTGCTCGACCACAACGAAGCGCAAACCCTGCAAGTGCGCGTAATCGAGCAGCAAGGCGGGCGCGCCACCCTGCAAACCGTGAAAGACTACAGCAATATCCGCCACAACGTGTTTGGCATCACCGCGCGCAACTGGGGGCAGAATTACGCGCTCAATCTTTTGATGAACCCTGAAATCGATTTGGTCACCATTCTCGGCCAGGCCGGCACCGGCAAAACCCTGCTCACCCTAGCCGCCGCACTCAACCAAACGCTCGACCATAAACGCTACAACGAAATCATCATGACCCGCATCACCGTGCCTGTGGGTGAAGACATCGGCTTTCTGCCCGGCAGCGAAGAAGAAAAAATGAACCCGTGGATGGGCGCGCTCGAAGACAACCTCGAAGTGCTCACCGGCCTGGGCAGCGAGGGCGACCCCGAATTCGGCACCTGGGCCAAAAAAGCCACCGCCGATTTAATCCGCGCCCGCATCAAGGTGAAATCGCTCAACTTTATGCGCGGGCGCACGTTTCAGAATAAATTTCTGATTATCGACGAAGCGCAAAACCTCACGCCCAAGCAAATGAAAACCCTGATTACCCGCGCCGGCAACGGCACCAAAGTGGTGTGTTTGGGCAACCTCGCCCAAATCGACACGCCCTATCTCACCGAAGGCAGCAGCGGCCTGGCTTATGTGGTCGACCGCTTTCAGGGCTGGCCGCATTTCGGCCACATCACCTTGCAACAAGGCGAGCGCTCGCGGCTGGCCGATTTCGCGGTGGAAGTGTTGTAATCTTTAAAACGCTCAAAGGCCGTCTGAAAAGCATTGCCGCCTTTCAGACGGCCTTTGGCACGATAAAAGCCCATCCAACGGCATTTGCACCGCGTCCCTACTCAAACGGCGCAAAACCGCGTAAAATATGCCCCAAATCATTGAATAATACCCCATTCAAAAATAAGCCGACAAAGCGGCACAAGGCCACCGGGTTGCTTTTTGAATGGGGTATAAGCAGGCAGTGCACACTGCCTGTCTTTATTTATCGGACACCCAAATGACAAACCAACACACCCCAGAGGCCGAAGAGGCTCAGCTCGACGAAAACCAAATCATCGCCCTGCGCCGCGAAAAGCTTAACGCTATCCGTGCCGAAGGCATCGCCTTTCCCAACGATTTCAGCCGCAACGCCTTTGCCGGCGACTTGCAGGCGCAATATGGTGCGCTCGAAAAAGCCGAGCTCGACCCGCAGGAAATTCCGGTTAAAGTGGCCGGCCGCATGATGCTCAAACGCGCCATGGGCAAAGCCAGCTTCGCCACCCTGCAAGACGTTTCCGGCCAAATCCAGCTTTATATCAACAATCAAGGCGTGGGCGAAGAGGCACACGACGCATTCAAACATTGGGACATGGGCGACATTCTCGGCGCAGAAGGCACGCTGTTCAAAACCAACCACGGCGAGCTCACCGTGCGCGTGAGCAAGCTGCATCTGCTGTCTAAATCCTTGCGCCCGCTGCCCGACAAATTCCACGGCCTCGCCGACCAAGAGCAGAAATACCGCCAGCGCTATGTGGATTTAATCACCAATCAAGAAGCGCGCCACACCTTTATCAAGCGCAGCCAGATTATCCAAACCGTGCGCAACTATATGGTAAACGAACGCTATCTCGAAGTGGAAACGCCGATGATGCACTCTATCCCCGGCGGCGCCACGGCCAAGCCATTCGTCACCCACCACAACGCGCTCGATATGCCGCTCTACTTGCGCATTGCGCCCGAGTTGTATTTAAAGCGGCTGGTGGTCGGCGGCTTGGAGCGCGTGTTTGAAATCAACCGCAGCTTCCGCAACGAGGGCATGAGCACCCGCCACAACCCCGAATTCACCATGATGGAATTCTACGAAGCCTTCTGCACCTACGAGCGTATGATGGAAATGACCGAAGGCGTAATCCGTGCCGCCGCCATTGCCGCCTGCGGCAGCGCCAAAATCAGCTACAACGGCCGCGAAGTGGATTTGGAAAGCCCGTTTGAGCGCCTCACCATTCTGGAAGCCATTCAAAAATACAATCCGCAATACACCCACGAGCAGCTGCATGATGAAGCATGGCTGAAGCAGGAAATCGTCAAACACGGCGAAAAAATCCCGCCCGCGCCCGGCATCGGCAGCCTGCAACTGGCTTTGTTTGAAGGCTGCGCCGAGGGCAAACTGTGGAACCCCACCTTTATCATCGACTACCCGATTGAAGTGTCGCCCTTAGCACGCGCATCCGACAGCAAACCCGGCCTCACCGACCGCTTCGAATTATTCGTGGTCGGCCGCGAACTGGCCAACGGCTATTCGGAATTGAACGATCCCGAAGACCAAGCCGCCCGCTTCAAAGCGCAAGTGGCGCAAAAAGACGCCGGCGACGACGAAGCCATGCACTACGATGCCGACTACATCCGCGCCATGGAATACGGCCTGCCGCCCACCGGCGGCTGCGGCATCGGGCTGGACCGTTTGGTGATGCTGCTCACCGATGCGCCCAGCATCCGCGATGTGATTTTGTTCCCGCAAATGCGGCCGGAATAAACAGCGGTAAAGCACAAGGCCGTCTGAAACTTTGGTTTCAGACGGCCTTTTACTGATTTGCACAAGAGAAAATGTCGGATACAAGTGGGCGTAGGTCGGATTCTCGAATCCGACGCTTGTTCGCAGAACAAGATTTTTCGGGGCTGAGAAAATGTCGGATACAAGTATCCGACCTACAACGTTCTTGGCCGTCTGAACAAAAAACATAGATCCGATTGGCTTTGTCAAAATATAAATCTAGTGGAATGAATAAAAAAACGTATACAAAAATAAGAAATTTAGCATCGTGTGTAGGGTGTGTGGCGCAGCCACGCACACGGTTTAAACAGCTTTTGTATATGGCTTGCTACATGCGCCTGTATAAGTTTTTCTTTCATTCCACTATAAATCGCAATCGTACGCATGATACACAAAGGCCGTCTGAAACTTTGGTTTCAGACGGCCTTTGCTGATTTGCACAAGCAGCGCCAAACGGCTCAAGCCTTAATCGCCTTGTCGGCAATATCGCGCCGGTATTGCATGCCGTCGAAATGCACCTTGCCCAGCGCCTGATAGGCTTGCGCTTTGGCCGCAGCCACATCGTCGCCCAAGCCCACCACGCACAACACGCGCCCGCCGTTGGTGAGGATGCGGCCTTCGGCATCGGCCGAGGTGCCGGCGTGAAATACTTTGCCGATTTGGTCGGCTTCATCCAAGCCGCTGATGATGTCGCCTTTGCGCGGCGTGTCGGGATAACCGGCGGCAGCCAGCACCACGCCCACGGCGGTTTGCGGCAGCCATTGGGCTTCTACGCCGTCAAGCTTGCCCGCGATGCCTGCTTCGAGCAAGTCGGCCAAATCGCTCTTAAGCCGGCTCATAATCGGCTGTGTTTCGGGGTCGCCGAAGCGGCAGTTGAATTCGATGGTGTAAGGCGCGCCTTGACTGTCTATCATCAGGCCGGCATATAAAAAGCCGCTGAAAGGGTGGCCTTCGGCCTGCATGCCGCGCACGGTGGGCAGAATGATTTCGTTCATCGCGCGCTCATACACCGAGGGCGTCACCACCGGCGCGGGGCTGTAGGCGCCCATGCCGCCCGTGTTGGGCCCCAGATCTTGGTCGAGCAGGCGCTTGTGGTCTTGGCTGGTGGCCATCGGCAGCACATTTTCGCCGTCTACCATCACAATAAAGCTGGCCTCTTCGCCCTGCAAAAAGTCTTCAATCACCACGCGTGCGCCGGCGTTGCCCATTTTGTTGCCCAAGAGCATATCGTCGATGGCCGCATGCGCTTCATCTTCGCTGAGCGCCACAATCACACCTTTGCCCGCGGCCAGCCCGTCGGCCTTAATCACAATCGGCGCGCCTTTGGCCGCCACATAATCATGCGCGGCGGCGGCCGATTCAAAGGTTTGGTAGTGTGCGGTGGGAATGCCGTATTTGGCCATAAAGGCTTTGGCGAAATCTTTCGAGCTTTCCAGTTGCGCCGCATATTGCGTGGGGCCGAAAATGCGCAGGCCGGCCGCGCGGAAATCGTCTACCACGCCGGCGGCCAGCGGCGCTTCGGGGCCGACCACGGTAAAGGCGATGCCTTCGCGGCGGCAGAAATCCATCAAATCGGCATGTGCGCTCAAGGGCAGGTTGTGCAGCTTGGGCTCGCGCGCAGTGCCCGCGTTGCCGGGTGCCACATACACGGCGGATACTTTGGGCGATTGCGCCAGCTTCCACGCCAGCGCGTGTTCGCGCCCGCCGCTGCCGATAACGAGTAGTTTCATGCCGGATTCCTTATCAAGATAGAGGTTTGCAGCGGGATTATAGCGGATTTCGCCCGCACGGGCAGCCGCAGCCGCCCGAAAGCTTTCAGACGGCCTTGAAAGCTTTCTTGCGTGAAAACAGGTTTAACGCCAATTCAAACATGATTTACCCAAACAAAGGCCGTCTTAACACATAAAATGGCTATGATGGCAGCCGTTATTCCCTCCAAGCCAAACAAGGAAACCGAAATGAAAAAAATTACCGCCATTGCCGCAGCCGCCCTGTTGGGCATCACCGGTGCAGCCGTTGCCGCCGATTCTGCCGCCAATATGCAGCAACCCAAGCAAACGCGCGAATTCAAACGCGGCGAATTGCCGCGCGATTTGCAGGCGCTCAATTTGAGTGCCGCGCAGAAAACCCGCATTCAGGCCATTATGCAGGAAGGCCGCCCCGCCCAAACCGAGCTGAGCGAAGCCCAACGCAATCAAATGCGCGCGCAAGCCCAAGCGCATCGGGCTGCCGAGCAAAGCCTGATGGCCAACAAAACGTTTGACGAAGCCGCCGCCCGCCGCCTGATTGCCGAGCGCGAGCAGGCGCGCGCCCAATCTCAGCAGCGCCATGCCGATTTAGAGATGCAGCAGCTGAAAAAACGCCATGCGATTTTCCAAGTGCTGACACCGGCGCAGCAAAAACAATGGCAAGAGAGCCAAAACAAACGCGCCGAGCGCGGCGATCGCCCGGGCAAACCGCGCCAAATGCCGCAGCAAGAGCGCCAAGCGCCGCAACGCTGAATGGCCGGATAAGCGTGGCGGGTATGCACACGCAGCGCGATTGTGTATCACCCCAAGCCGATTATGGGCAAACAAACAGGCCGTCTGAAACTTTATGTTCAGACGGCCTGTTTGTTTGCGGCAAAATGGTTTTGACTGAATGCGTGCGGCAACGGTTTGTGGCCGCACGCATTCATCTCCGTGCTTGGAATCCGGCTGATTCAAAATCATGCCCAACCGCACCACCTGATATTCAACGAAGTTGAAAGAACTTCTCTTCTCTTGCCGGCCGTCTGAACCTAAGCTCTAAAATACTTTTTGATAAAGTGTTGACATTAATCAAATTCAAACGTATGTTTCATTCAAACGATTGTTTCAATTTTTTTGAATAATTAGAGCATGAGCACAAACCCGCACGACAGCCAAACCATCACCCGCATTTTGAGCGCCGCCGAAAGCCATTTTGCGCTGCACGGCTTTTTCGCCTCATCGCTGCGGCAGATTATGCGCGAAGCGCAAGTGAACGTGGCCGCCGCGCATTACCATTTCGGCTCGAAAGAAGCGCTTTTCTTGGCGGTGATCCACCGCCGCATTGCGCCCTTTTTAGAAGATGTGCTCACCATGCTGCAAGCGGCCGAATCGCAGCAGCAGGCGCTCACGCCCGAGCACCTTACCGACAGCTTTATCGCTTCGTGCCTGAATTTGGTCAACGCAGCCGACGGCCAGGCCGGCACCACCGCCAAGCTCGTGTCGAGGCTGATGCTTGATGAATACAAAATTTTCCGCGAAGCGTTGGCGCTGGAATTTTCCGAATTATCCGACCGCCTTTATGCCGCTTTTGCCCGCGCACTGCCTGATTTGCCGCCCGAAGCCTGCCGCTGGCGCATGCATTTGGCCTTGAGCACGTTGTTTAACGCCTTTGCCGGCAACGATGTGCTCAAAGCGCTGGCACCGGCCAGCACCGTGAATGCCAAAAACGCCGCCCAGGTGGCGCGCCATGTGCGCCCCTTTGTGGTGGCCGGGCTGAAAATGCCTCTTTAACGATTTATCCCTATTCCATGTTGGCACCATCCGCACAACATGAAATGCACAACACGGCTCGAAAGGCCGTCTGAAACCTCAGTTGAGAAAACCAAAGGAGAACCGAAATGCTGAGTCTTATCCTGCTGCTTGTTTTGGTGGGCATTGCCGCCTACTTCCGCAGCCCCGCCTGGCTGATTTCGCTGGCCGCCGTTGTCGGCTTGGCGCTTGGCGGCGCGGCGTGGTGGGCGTATATCCCCGTGCTGGTTATCGCAGCAGCCTGCTGCCTGCCGCCTGCGCGCGATTTTATCCTCGGCCGCATTTTCGGCATCTATAAAAAAATCACCCCGGCCATGTCGGAAACCGAAGCCGATGCGATTAACGCCGGCACCGTGTGGTGGGATGGCGAGCTTTTTTCCGGCAAGCCCGATTTCAGCAAGCTCAAAGCTTTCCCCACGCCTTCATTGAGCGCCGAAGAGCAAGCCTTTATCGACGGGCCGGTGGAAGAATTGTGCAAAATGCTCGACGATTGGAAAATGCTGCACGAAACCAAAGATCTGCCGCCCGAAGCCTGGCAATTCATTAAAGACAGCGGCATCTTGGGCATGATTATCAAAAAAGAATACGGCGGCCTTGAGTTTTCCAACTATGCCCACGCCAAAGTGGTGATGAAAGTGGCCACCCGCGCCGGTAGCGCCGCCGTTACCGTGATGGTGCCCAACTCATTGGGCCCGGGCGAATTGCTGCAACACTACGGCACCGAAGCGCAGAAAAATTATTATCTGCCGCGCTTGGCCAAAGGTTTGGAAATTCCCTGTTTCGCGCTCACCAGCCCGCATGCCGGCTCTGATGCAGGCAGCATTCCCGATTTCGGCGTGGTGTGCAAAGGCAGCTACACCGACCCGACCACCGGCGAACAACACAACGATGTGCTGGGCATCCGCATTTCCTGGGAAAAACGTTGGATCACCCTCGCGCCCGTGGCCACTGTGCTCGGCATGGCATTTAAAATGTACGACCCCGACGGTTTGCTCGGCGATAAAAAAGACATCGGCATCACCTGTGCCCTGATTCCCACCAATCACGAAGGCGTGGAAATCGGCCGTCGCCATTTCCCGGGCGGCAGCGTGTTTATGAACGGCCCGACCTGGGGCAAAGATGTGTTTATCCCGCTTGATTGGATTATCGGCGGCGTGGATTATGCCGGCAAAGGCTGGCAGATGCTGGTGGAATGCCTCTCAGTGGGCCGCTGTATTTCCCTGCCCGCCAACTCGGTGGCCGCCGGCAAAATGTCGAGCTACACCACCGCGCTTTATGCCCGCATCCGCGACCAATTCGGCCTGCCCATCGGCAAATTTGAAGGCGTGGACGAAGCTCTTTCGCGCATCGGCATGTATACCTATCAAATGGAAGCCGCCCAAGATTTGGCGCTCACCGCGCTCGACAGCGGCGAAAAGCCCAGCGTGATTTCGGCGATTTTGAAATACCACAACACCGAACGCATGCGCAAAACCTTGAATGACGCGATGGATATTCACGGTGGCCGCGCCGTGGTGCTGGGCCCGCGCAACTATCTGGCCGCAGCCTACCAAGCCATTCCCGTGGCCATCACTGTGGAAGGCGCGAATATCCTCACCCGCAGCATGATTATCTTCGGCCAAGGCGCGATTCGCTGCCATCCGTTTGTGCTGAAAGAAATGCGCGCGGCCATGGACAATGATGCCAAAGCCTTCAAAAAAGCATTCGGCGGCCACCTGCACTTCGCCTTCACCAATGCTTTCCGCAGCTTCTGGCTCTCGCTCACCAACGGTGCTTTCACTTCTGCACCCCAAGGCAGCAAAGAAACCGCCCGCTACTACCGCCAAATGACGCGCCTGGCCGCAAACTTTGCGCTGGTGGCCGACATGAGCATGTTCAGCCTCGGCGGCAGCCTTAAGTTTAAAGAGAAAATTTCCGCACGCCTGGGCGATATTTTGTCCAACCTCTTTATCGCCAGCGCCGTGTTGAAACGCTTTGAAAACCAAGGCAGCCCCAAAGAAGATTTGGCCATTATGCGCTATGCCGTCGAACAAGCCCTGTATGACGCGCAAACCGCACTCGACGGCCTGCTGCGCAACCTGCCGATGCGCCCCTTGGCGTGGGTGCTGCGCGTGCTCGCCATGCCGCTGGGCCACAACATCAGCGCACCGGCCGACAAGCTCGCCAGCCGCGTGGCCGACGACATGATGAAAAACGAAGGCATGCTCGAGCGTCTTTCAAAAGGCATGTTTGTGCCGGATAACGAAGAAGAAGCCATCGGCCTCTTGCCCATTGCCCACGCCGCCGTGATTGCCGCAGAGCCTGTGGAGAAAAAGCTGCGCAACCTCACCCGCAAAGGCAAGCTCGTGCAGCCCTCGCCCGCGCTGCGCTTGCAAGAAGCGCTGGACAACGGCGACATCAGCCAGGCCGAATTTGACCAAGTCACCCGCGCGCGCCAGCTCAAGCGCAACGTGATTATGGTGGACGACTTCGACATGATGCTCAGCCAGCACGATGAAAAACTGCTCGAACGCCATGTTTTCTAAGCGCCGCGCATAAGTTGTTAACATTAAGCAACACTTTTCAGACGGCCGCAAAGCCTTACAGGCCGTCTGAAAAGCCACAAGAAAAACACCTGTAGCACAAGAGATTCGTTAAAAACAAACAAATTATATAAAGTAATCGTTCTATAAACGGAGAAATTGTTTTATAAAGTAAGTTCGGCTTCACATTACCGGCCGTCTGAAAACTTTATAAAACCTTAGAGGAGCAACAACATGAAAATCAACACCACCCGCATCAAGCAAAGCGCCCTGATGATCGGCACCGCGCTTTTGGCACAATCCGCCTGGGCATCCGGCTACCACTTCGGCACGCAATCGGTGAGCAGCCAATCCACGGCCAACTCATCGGCCGCTGAAGCCGCCGACCCTTCCACCCTCTTTTACAACCCCGCCGGCCTCACCAAGCTGGAGGGCACGCAAGCCACGATTAACCTGAACTTCGTGGCCCCGAACGTGAAATATAAAGATGGCAAAGCCTATTACCCCGACGGCAGCGAAATCACCCGTGCGCCCGACGGCTCGGCCAATGTCGAGCGCGACGGTAAAATCACCGATGATGTGGTGATTGCCCCGCACGGCTATATTTCGCATCAGGTAAACGACAAAGTGTGGCTGGGCTTCGGCATGTATGTGCCTTTCGGCTCGGGCACCGAATACGATGAAAATTCGGTGTTGCGCTACAACCTCAACGAATTGAGCCTGCGCACCATCGCCCTGCAACCCACCGTGGCCTATAAAGTGAACGAGCAGCATTCCGTGGCGCTGGGCGTGGTGGCGCAAAATTCCAAAGCCAAGCTGCGCCAATATGCCAACTTTGGTGCTTTTGCCGGTGCCAACGGCATGGCTGACGGCTATGCCAAAGTAGACGGCGATGATTGGGGCTTCGGCTACAACCTCGCTTGGATGTGGGACATCAACGAGCGCGCGCGCGTGGGTGTGAACTACCGCTCCAAAGTAGAGCACAACCTCAGCGGCGATGCCGAATGGCATTTGGTAGGCCCGGGCTTTGCCAATCCGGTGTTGGCACCCACCATCCGCGGCGCGGGCTATGCCGAAAAAGAAGATGCTTCGGTGAAAATCACCACGCCCGAATCATTATCTTTGCACGGTATGTATAAAATCGACCCGAAATGGAATGTTTACGGCGATGTGACCTGGACGCGCCACTCGCGCTTCAACCAGGCGCACCTGAAATACGGCAACGCCAAAGTTGTGGTTGACCCCACCACCGGTGGCCAAACCCGCAGCGATGAAACCATCTTAAACCCCAACTGGCGCAACACCTATAAAGTGGCCGTGGGCACGTCTTACCAATACAGCGAGCCTTTGCAATTGCGTTTCGGCGTGGCCTATGACCAATCACCGGTGAAAAGTGCCGACTACCGCATGACCACCCTGCCCGACAGCAACCGCATCTGGCTCTCGTTTGGCGCGAAATACGACATCAACAAGCAGCACAGCATCAACGCCGCCTACAGCCATCTGTTTATCCAAAATGCCAGCGCCAATGTAAACGGCTGGTGTGGCGGCACTCAGTCGGGCGCGGGTTCGCAAGCCTGCGTATCGAGCCGCACCAACGGCAGCGCTAATTTCAAGAGCAGCGCCAATATTCTCGGCCTGCAATACACTTATAAGTTTTAACCCCACCTGAAGTTTCAGACGGCCTCTTAAAAAATAAAGAGGCCGTCTGAAACCCAAAGGCAACAAAAGAGAGAGGATTACCATGACCGCAAAAAACTTCGTCATCCGCAAAGCCGCCGTGCTCGGCGCCGGCGTGATGGGTGCACAGATTGCCGCCCATTTGGCCAACGCCAAAGTGCCGGTGGTGCTGTTTGACCTGCCTGCCAAAGAAGGCCCGAAAAACGGCATCGTCGAAAAAGCCATTGCCGCGCTGAAAAAACAAAAGCCCGCCCCCTTGGCCGGCAAAGATGCCATCAGCTACATCAGCGCTGCCAACTACGACGACGGTTTGGCCGAGCTTGCCGATTGCGATTTGGTGATTGAAGCCGTGGCCGAGCGCCTCGACATCAAAGAGAGCCTCTACAACAAAGTGGCACCGCATTTGGGCGAACACACCATTTTCGCCACCAACACTTCAGGCTTGTCTGTAGAAACCCTGAGCGAAAAATTTCCCGCTGATTTGAAACACCGCTTTTGCGGCGTGCATTTCTTCAACCCGCCGCGCTATATGCACCTGGTGGAGCTGATTCCCACCGCCGCCACCGCGCCCGAATACCTCGACAACCTCGAGCGCTTCCTTGTGAGCACGCTGGGCAAAGGCGTGGTGCGCGCCAAAGACACCCCCAATTTCATCGGCAACCGCATCGGTGTGTTTTCGATGCTCGCCACCATTTACAACACCGAAAAATTCGGCCTGCGCTTTGATGTGGTGGACGATCTTACCGGCCGCCGCTTAGGCCGCGCCAAATCCGCCACCTACCGCACCGCCGACGTGGTGGGCTTGGATACCTTCGCCCATGTGGCCAAAACCATGGAAGACAACCTGCCCAAAGATCCGTGGCACGCGTTTTTCAGCATTCCCGCTTGGTTGCAGGCGCTGATTGCCAACGGCGCGCTCGGCTCGAAAACGAAAGCCGGCATCTTCAAAAAAGAAGGCAAGCGCATCATGATGATCGACCCGGCAACGGGCGAATATGTGGCTTCGAATAAAAAAGCCGATAGCGAAGTCACCGACATTCTGAAAGAAAAAGATTGGGGCAAAAAGCTCGCCGCCCTGCGCGAGAGCCAAAACCCGCAAGCGCAATTCTTGTGGGCGGTGTTGCGTGATTCTTTCCACTATATCGCCGTGCATGCCCAAAGCATCGCCACCACCGCACGCGACATCGATTTCGCCATCCGCTGGGGCTACGGCTGGGATGAGGGCCCGTTGGAAATCTGGCAGGCCGCCGGCGTGCAGCAAGTGGCCGAGTGGATTCAAGCCGATATCGATGCGGGCAACACCATGAGCAACGCCGCCTTGCCCGAGTGGCTCAAGGGCGTGGAAGCCTTCCACAATAACGAGGGCAGCCTCAATTTCACCACCGGCCAATACGACCCGCGCTCAGCGCTGGATGTGTATCGCCGCCAAATCCGCCCCGCGCCGCTCTTGGGCGAAACCCTGCCGCCTTTGGGCACCACCGTGTTTGAAACCGACGTGATGCGCGGCTTCACCCTCGATGGCGAAATTTTGGTGATTGAAAACCTCAACAAAATGCGCGCCATCAGCCGCGCCGTGCTCGAAAGCATCAACCAGGCCATCGCCATTGCCGAAAAAGACTTCAAAGCGCTGGTGTTTTGGGCGCCCGAAGCGCCGTTTTCCGTGGGCGCGGATTTAAAATCAATGATGCCCGAATTTGCCACCGGCGATTTCGAAGCCATTGAAAGCATGGTGAAGCTGTTTCAAGACACCTCAATGAATCTGCGCTACAGCCAAATCCCCACCGTGTCGGCCGTGCAAGGCTTTGCATTCGGCGGCGGCTGCGAATTTGTGATGCACAGCAACAAAGTGGTGGCCGCGCTTGAGAGCTATGTCGGCCTTGTGGAAGTGGGCGTGGGCCTGATTCCTGCCGGCGGCGGCACCAAAGATTTCGCACTGCAAGCCGCGCGCGCCAGCCAAGGCGATTTGCTGGCGGCCTTGAAAGACCGCTACATGAATCTGGCCATGGCCAAAGTGGCCACCAGCGCCATCGAAGCCAAAGAATTGGGCTTTATGCGCGAGAGCGATGTGGTGGTGTTCAACAGCTACGAGTTGCTGCATGTGGCGCTTAACGAAGCGCGCGCCATGGCCGATTCCGGCTTCCGCCCTGATGTGCCCGCTCTGTTCCCCGTGGCCGGCCGCAGCGGCGCCGCCTCGATTCAAGGCCAGCTTTTAAACATGAAAGAAGGCGGCTTTATCAGCGAATACGATATGCACATCGGCAGCCAAATTGCTTGGGTGATTACCGGCGGCGACGTCGACCCCGGCACTGTGGTCGACGAGCAATGGCTGCTTGATTTGGAGCGCAAAGTGTTTGTCGATTTGCTGAAAAACGAGAAAACGCTCGAGCGCATCGAAAACATGATGTCCACCGGCAAACCGCTGCGCAATTGATAAACAGGCCGTCTGAAACAAATCAGGCCGTAGGTCGGATGCTCGAATCCGACATTTGCCCGCAAGGGCAAAGCAACAACAGCAGGATGTGTGGCGCAAGCCCTGCATTCGGATAATGTGCGCACACCTTGCACCCAACCGCTGAAAAGGCCGTCTGAAAGCCTATCCATATATTTCAGACGGCCACCCGACAGGAGAACACTGTGAAACAATTAAGAGATGCCTACATCGTAGCCGCCACCCGCACCCCCATCGGCAAAGCCCCGCGCGGCATGTTGCGCACCACCCGCCCCGACGACATGCTCGCGCATGTGATTCGCTCCGTGGTGGCGCAAGCCCCCGGCTTCGACCCCGCCGAAATCAACGATGTGGTGGCCGGCTGCGCCTTTCCCGAAGCCGAATCCGGCCTCAACTTCGCCCGCATTGCCGCCCTTTTGGCCGGCCTGCCCGAAACCGTGGGCGGCATCACCATCAACCGCTATTGCTCATCCGGCATCAACGCGTTGCAAATCGCCGCCGACCGCATCCGAACCGGCGAAGCCGAAGCCGTGATTGCCGCCGGCAGCGAGAGCATGTCGATGATTCCGATGATGGGCAACAAAGTGTCGCTCAACCCGGAAATCTTCGCCAAAGAAGAAAACCTCGGCATCGCCTACGGCATGGGCTTAACCGCCGAAAAAGTGGCCGAGCAATGGAACGTGAGCCGCGAAGACCAAGATGCGTTTGCATTGGAAAGCCACAAACGCGCGCTGGCCGCCATTGAAGCGGGCAAATTCAAAGCCGAAATCAGCCCGATTGAAGCGGTTTACCGCAGCGCCGATTTGGCCGGCCGCGAAGTGAAAGAAATCCGCAAACTGTGCGACACCGACGAAGGCCCGCGCGCCGACACTTCGCTCGAAGGCCTGGCCCGGCTGCGCCCCGTGTTTGCCGCCAAAGGCAGCGTCACTGCCGGCAATTCATCGCAAATGTCCGACGGCGCCGGTGCTTTACTGGTGGTGAGCGAAGAAGTGCTCAAACGCTACAACCTCACCCCCATTGCCCGCTACGAAGGCTTTGCCGTGCGCGGCGTGCCGCCCGAAATCATGGGCATCGGCCCCAAAGAAGCCATTCCGGCCGTGTTGAAATCATCGGGCAAAAGCCTCGCCGATATGAAATGGATCGAGCTCAACGAAGCCTTCGCCGCCCAATCGCTGGCTGTTATCCGCGATTTGGATTTGGACACATCTATCGTCAACCCCAACGGCGGCGCCATTGCACTGGGCCACCCGCTGGGCGCCACCGGTGCCATCCGCGCCGCCACCGCCATCCACGGCCTGCGTGAGCGTGGCGAAAAAGGCTACGCCATGGTTACCATGTGCATCGGCACCGGCATGGGCGCGGCCGGTTTGATTGAAGTGCTGTAACGCATTGCCAAAGTTAAAGGCCGTCTGAAAGCATTTATCCGCTTTCAGACGGCTTTTTTTCGTCAGCCGGGCGATTGGTAAAATGTTTACGTGTTGATGACAATAGCGTATGCAGAAAACACAAGGCCGTCTGAAATTTGATGTTCAGACGGCCTCGGTGATAGCATATCGAAATGAACGATTTAAGCGAATTCAAGCTGCCCGCTGCTGCCGCTTCCGATGAAGGTTGGTGCGTGTATCTGCTGCTGTGCCGCGGCGGCGCGCTCTATTGCGGCATCAGCAACCGCCCCGACGAGCGCTTTGCCGCACACTGTGCCGGGCGCGGCGCCAAATTCACCCGCATGCACAAGCCGCAGGAAATGCGCCTGCTTTATGCCGCCATCAGCCGCAGCGAAGCCGCCCGCATCGAGCCTTTGGTGAAAAAGCTCGCGCCTGAGCAGAAACGGCGGCTGTGGGCGGCGCTGGCAGAGCTTGCCGCACAACACCATGCGCACACAGAACCGAAGCCGCGCGCAGGCCGGGTGCTTGAATCCGACAGCCAATAAACACAACAGTCCTGCACCGGAGCGGGCGGACAAAGGCAGCAAACCGCAGTTTGCAGCGCCGCTTGTCAAAAGGCCGTCTGAAACCTTTCCCGGCAGCCGCTTTCTTATGTAAATTCAACATCTTCAAGCCATACGCGCGCATTGTGTCCACTGCCGAATCGGCGTACAATTCAGAGCTATTTTCTCGGGCGCGGCACAAAAAAGCTGTTGTCCGCCACACACAGGTTAGCCAATACAAAAATGATGATTTACCCCAAACAATACGATGTAATCGTGGTCGGCGGCGGCCATGCCGGCACCGAAGCCGCGCTCGCCGCTGCGCGCATGGGCGCGCAAACGCTTTTGCTCAGCCACAATATCGAAACCCTCGGCCAAATGTCGTGCAACCCCTCCATCGGCGGCATCGGCAAAGGCCATTTGGTGCGCGAGCTTGATGCTTTGGGCGGCGCGATGGCGCTGGCCACCGACATGAGTGGCATCCAGTTTCGCCGCCTCAATGCCAGCAAAGGCGCCGCCGTGCGCGCCACCCGTGCGCAGGCCGACCGCATTCTCTATAAAGCCGCCATCCGCGAAATGCTCGAAAACCAAGCCAATCTCGAGCTTTTCCAGCAACAGGTAGACGACGTTACCCTTGAGGGCGACCGCATCAGTGGTGTCATCACCGCCATGGGCGTGGAATTCAAAGCCCGCGCCGTGGTGCTCACCGCCGGCACGTTTCTGGCCGGCAAAATCCACATCGGCTTGGAAAACTATGCCGGCGGCCGGGCGGGCGACCCCGCCGCACAAGGTTTATCCGGCCGTTTGAAAGAATTGCAACTGCCGCAAAGCCGCCTCAAAACCGGCACGCCGCCGCGCATTGATGGGCGCACGATTGATTTTTCCCAACTCACCGAGCAGCCCGGCGACACACCCGTGCCGGTGTTTTCCGTGCGCGGCCATGCCGCCATGCACCCGCAGCAAGTGAGCTGCTGGATTACCCACACCAACGAGCAAACCCACGACATCATCCGCTCCGGCTTCGACCGCAGCCCGATGTTTACCGGCAAAATCGAAGGTGTGGGCCCGCGCTATTGTCCTTCGATTGAAGACAAAATCAACCGCTTTGCCGATAAAGACAGCCACCAGATTTTCCTTGAGCCCGAAGGGCTGACCACGCATGAATATTATCCAAACGGCATTTCCACCAGCCTGCCGTTTGATATCCAGCTCGCCCTTGTGCGCTCGATGAAAGGCTTGGAAAACGCCCACATCCTGCGCCCCGGTTATGCCATCGAATACGATTATTTCGACCCGCGCAACCTCAAAGCCAGCCTTGAAACCAAAACCATTGCCGGGCTCTTTTTCGCCGGCCAAATCAACGGCACTACCGGCTATGAAGAAGCCGCCGCACAAGGCTTGCTGGCGGGTGCCAACGCCGTGCAATATGTGCGTGAACAAGCGCCGTTGCTGCTGCGCCGCGAGCAAGCCTATTTGGGCGTGTTGGTGGACGATTTGATTACCAAAGGCGTAAACGAGCCTTACCGTATGTTTACCAGCCGCGCCGAATACCGATTGCAACTGCGCGAAGACAACGCCGATATGCGCCTCACCGAAGCCGGCCGCCAAATCGGCCTTATTTCCGACAGCCAATGGCAGGCGTTTGAGCAAAAGCGCGAAGGCATCGAGCGCGAAATCCAGCGCTTGAAAAGCACGTGGTATACGCCCGCCAAACTGCCCGAAAGCGAGCAAGAGCGCGTGTTCGGCCAAAAATTGAGCCGCGAAGCCAATCTGCACGATTTGTTGCGCCGCCCCAATCTCGATTACGCCGCCCTGATGAGCCTGCCCCAAGCCGCGCCCGAGCAAGCGCTGGCTGCCGAAGTGGCCGAGCAAGTGGAAATCCAAGTGAAATACCAAGGCTATATCGACCGCCAAAACGAAGAAATCGAAGGCCGCCGCGATTTGGAAACCCTTAAGCTGCCCGCCGATATCGACTACAGCAAAGTGAAAGGCCTCTCCGCCGAAGCCCAGCAAAAGCTCAACCAGCACCGCCCCGAAACCGTGGGCCAGGCCGGCCGCATCTCCGGCATCACCCCCGCCGCCGTGGCGCTGTTGATGGTGCATTTGAAGCGCGGCTTTAAAGAAGCCCGTCAAAATTAAAGCCGTAAACCAAAAGGCCGTCTGAAAGAAAATTTCAGACGGCCTCTCCTTATATTAGGGTCAGCTCACATTTCATCACGCGGCAATATTTTGGCTCAAAAACGCGCCTGCTGCGTTGAAAATGCTCGCAAGGTATTCAACCTTGCTGTGCTTTTCGCCTTGCAGCCACGCTTTTGCGCTCAAAATCTTACTCGCGGATGAATTGTGAACAGACCCTAGCGGAATGCATAAAAAAAGTGATACGGCGGGTAGGTCGGGTTGAAAACCCAACAAGCCCACAGGCCGTCTGAAACCTTGGGTTTAGCAACCAAACCTACTCCGTTATAGAGTGTGGTTTCGTATCACTTTTTCTTGCATTCCACTATATGTTCACGGCCTGCGGCATCATGCCCGCTCAATGCTTGCGTTCGGTGACAAATTCGGCCAGGCCGCGCAAATGGGCGGCTTTCTCGCCAAACGGCGCGAGCGCCGCCACGGCTTCGGCCACCAGCGCTTCGGCATAAGCGCGCGCTTGGGGCAGGCCCATTAATTTCACATAAGTGGGCTTGTCGGCATCGGCATCTTTGCCGGCGGTTTTGCCCAGCGTGGCGGTGTCGGCTTCGCAATCGAGCACATCATCTATCACTTGGAAAGCCAAGCCGAGTTTGCGGGCATAATCATCGAGCCGCGCCAGGCCTTCGTCATCCACATCGGGGCAGCTCAGCGCGCCCAGCGCCACGGCGGCGCGGATCAGTGCGCCGGTTTTGAGGCTGTGCATCTGTTCGAGCGCGGCCTGATTCATGGCTTTGCCGACGTTGGCCAAATCAATCGCCTGGCCGCCGGCCATGCCCAGGCTGCCCGAAGCCTGCGCCAGCGTAGAGAGCATGCGCAGCTGGCGCGCGCCCGGCAGGCCGGTGGGGCGGCTGAGCAGCTCGAATGCCAGCGTTTGCAAGGCGTCGCCGGCCAGCAGGGCGGCGGCTTCGCCGTATTGCACATGGCAGGTGGGTTTGCCGCGGCGCAGGCTGTCGTTGTCCATCGCGGGCATATCGTCGTGCACCAATGAATACACATGAATGCATTCCACCGCCGCCACCGCCTGCGCCACCGCTGCTTCATCGGCCGCGCCCAATTCGGATGCAGCCAGCACCAGCAGCGGGCGCAAGCGCTTGCCGCCGCCGAGGGTGACATAGCGCATGGCTTCGTGCAGCCCTTCGGGGCTTTGCGTTTCGGGCGGCAGCGCGCGCGAAAGCACCAGCTCGGTTTGCGCTTGCGCGCGGGTTTGCCAGCTGTGCAGATTATTCGGCTTCAAGGCTGAGCTCCTTTAATCCGCCCTCATCGAGCACGTGCAATTTTTGCTCCACTTCGGCCAGCTTGTTTTGGCAATATTGCACCAGCTCGTTGCCTTCCTGATAGGCGGCCAGCGCTTCTTCGAGCGGCATTTCGCTGCTTTGCATGGCTTGGGTGAGTGCTTCGAGGCGCTTGAGGGCTTCTTCGAAAGATTTGGGGGTGGCTTTTTTCATGATCAGGGCTTGGGTTGAACAAAGGCTTGATTGTAGCATTTTTTGGCCGCGCTTTTTGCGGCGCAACTGCGTGCATAAAAATTTGCCGCCGCATAAAACACAAAGGCCGTCTGAAACTTTTTCAGACGGCCTTTGCTGCGCGGCGCATCAACGCTTGGCTTTAAAGCTGAGCAAATGCTGCTGTGTGGCAAGCCAGGCGCCGGAAATGCCCAGCGCGGTCACCACGGCGAGCACCATCAGAATTTCCCAGGCGTGGAAAAAGCGCCATTCGATGTTGAGGCCGTAGGGGCGGAAAATCTGATTGATCAACGGCTGGCTGGCGCGCATCAGCCAGGCGCACAGGCCGATGCTGATGGCGGCGGAAAGCAGGCTCTGCCAAGCGGCTTGATAAAGAAACGGGCGGCGGATAAACGAAGCGGGCGCGCCCAAAAGCTTGGTGATTTCGATTTCTTCTTTGCGGCTCAAAATCTGCAAACGGATGGTGTTGTGCGCCACCAGCACGAAAGCCACGCTCAGGGTGATGGCCAAAAACCAGAAAATCCGATGCAAAAAGGCATTAATCTGATAGAGCGTTTGCATCCATTCGGTGTCGAGCCGCGCGGCTTCCACCATCGGCAATTCGCTCAAATCCTGCTGCAAAATCTGCATGGCCTCGGGCGCGGTGCCGGCGTCGGGCGTAACGATAAACACATCGGGCAGCGGATTGTCATCGAGCATCGACACCAAATCTTGCGCGCCCATGCTTTGCTGCAATTCTTGCAGCCCTTTTTGCTTGCCGATAAATTCGCTTTTGCTGATGCGCGCATCTTCGGCGAGCAGGGTTTTTACTGCTTCGTTGTCGACTTCATCGGCGCTCAATTCCATATAAAGCGTGATTTGCGGCGCTTCGTTGAGCTTGCCGAGCACGGCCTGGCCGCTTTGCACGCCCAAATAAAGCGCCAAGGGCAGCGTCATCGCGATGGCGAGCATCAGCAAAATCAGCAAAGTGGCAAAAGGCTGACGGATAAAGTGGCGCGCGGCGTTGCGGGCGGATTCGAGGTGGAGCGAGAGATAATGTTTCATGCGGCAAACCTGCCTTCCTGCAGGCGCAAAATGCGGTGGCCGTAATCGGCCATCAGTGTTTCGTCGTGCGCGGCCACAATCACGGTGGTGCCCGCTTCGTGAAAGGTTTTGAATAATTCCATAATGTCGAGCGCATAGGCGCGGTCGAGGTTGGCGGAAGGCTCGTCGGCAATCAAAAGGCTGGGCTGGTGCACCACCGCGCGGGCGATGCACAGGCGCTGCTGCTCGCCGCCGGAAAGCGTTACCGGGTCGGCGCCTTCGCGCCCGGCCAGGCCCACTTTTTCAATCGCCACGCGCGCCCGCTTTTCGGCCTGCGCTTGATCGTAGCCGATGATGCGCAGCGGCAGCAGCACGTTTTGGATCACATTGCGGTCAAACAGGATTTTGTGGTCTTGAAACACAATACCGATGTGTTGGCGCAAAAAGCCGATTTGGTTGTCGTTCAGGCTGCCGATATCCTGATTGTTCATCCACACCTTGCCGGTGGTGGGCTTGGTGATGCCGGCAATCAGCTTGAGAATGGTGGATTTGCCGGCGCCGGAATGGCCGGCCACGAAAATCATTTCGCCTTTATCGATATTGAAACTGACATTTTTCAGCGCGTGAAAGCCGCCGGGATAGGTTTTGGAAACTTGCTCGAAACGGATCATGATTGTGCTCGGTGGGTGGGTTTCAGACGGCCTCTTTTGCGGCAAAGGCCGTCTGAAATAAAGTGAGACTGATTATACAGAATATTGTTGCATGATTCAGCGGGCAATATCTGTATAATATGCACGATTATGCGCGGCGCTGTTGAGGCCGTCTGAACCATTGTTGAAAGAAAATTATGCTTACCCCCGAAGAAGTCAAACAAATGATTGCCGCCGTGGCGCCTTGTGAACACATCGAAGTAGAGGGCGACGGCCATCACTTTTTCGCCCACATCGTGTCGAGCGCCTTCGAGGGCAAAGCCCGGCTCGCGCGCCACCGCCTGATTAAAGACGGCTTGGCGGATAAATTGGCCAGCAATGAATTGCACGCGCTCTCCATCACCACTGCCGCTACGCCGGCGGAATGGGCGGCCAAGCAGGGCTAGGGTCTGTTCACATTTCATCACGCGGCAATATTTTGGCTCAAAAGCGCGCCTGCTGCGTTGAAAATGCTCGCAAGGTGTTCAACCT
>RCMY010001341.1_pt1 | contig 23496 bp, 23 predicted proteins | sample 2041341 | NCBI WGS metagenome assembly RCMY01 (sample SAMN09708234, study PRJNA481090) | Marine sediment metagenome, whole genome shotgun sequencing project.
TCTCCCAGTCTTGCTCGAGATCGCTCACCCACCAGGCAGCCATGACGAGTGCTGGGCCGCTCCCGGACACGGCATACGCGATCTCAGCACCGTCAGGCGCCACGCAATGGTCGATGGTCTGCATCGGGTGATCCTCCCACACGCGCCGGCGACCCCACATGGGGCCGTCGCCATCGGCCTGTTCGAGTGGCAGTTCCTACAGCTGGGTTGGCCGTCTCGTCAATGACAGGGTTGTGTCGTCGTGGTGACGATGCCGGTTCTCGCGTGCGGGCATTCTCGGGAGTCACCGTGGAGGTATGAACCTGCAGATGTCAGAAGCGAACGCTGGGGCGGCGCGTGAGTCCATCATCTTGGGGTCGGTCGTGGTCGGTGTCGGCAACTCGGCCGCGATCCGAGCCGCACTCGATTGGGCCGTCGAGCATGTCGCTGGCGATGTCCACGTCGTTCGAGTGGTCTCGCCGGCGCTCGAACTCGTGGAGGCCGGCTTACAGATCGATTCGTCGCGCGTCGATCGAGCCAAGACAGAACTCGATGCACTCGTCGGCGACATCGCCGGTCCCCAGCATGAGATGTGCGTCCACGTGATCGAAGACGCGGTCCACCAGGCCTTGCTCGACGTCGCCCATCGCTTCTCGGTCGATGCGATCGTGATCGGTGGTCACGGCCGAGCGAGAGTTCCCCACCTCATCGGGGCGATCACCGGGCGACTCCTGCACGCGTCCGATGTGCCGATTGTGGTCGTCCCGAACGATTGGCCGGCGAGTCGACGCTCCGCCGAGAACAAGAGCAGGAGCGAGATCGAGGACGTGTGATGACGGCGCCGGAAATCGATGGCAGGCCTCGTCCGGAGTCATCCCGCGACGCCGGGCTACCGCGGATCATTGCCGCTGCGAACGGCAGCGACGTGTCCTACGGGGCCGTTCGATGGGCGCGATGTGTCGCTGGCACGCTCGACGCGTCGGTCACCGTGGTCGATGCCTACGACCGTGATGACCGTGAGATGGACGTACGAGACTCGGTGCACCACCTCGACGAGATCAGATCCCGCTTGTCGCGTCATCTCGATGAGCACGGTTTGCATGTCGACGAGGTCGTCGTCGCGCGTGGCGACACGGTTGACGTCGTCGCGCGCACTGTCGACGACAACGTGGCGATGATCGTGCTCGGATCACACTCGAACGATGGTTGGCACGCCGGGGCTCAGCGCGGGCTCATCCTGGCACTCGCTCGCCAGGTCAGGTGTCCGATCATCGTGGTTCCTCCTGGCGACTGGTTCGACGGCGGCGTGATGGTCGGCATCGACGGTTCCGAGGCGAACCGATCGGTGTTCCGGTGGGCCTGTTGGTTGGCCGAGCGCCTGAGTTGCCCAACTCTTGCCGTCCACGTCAGTGACCCGCTGTTCAGGACCTTTGGGGATGACGATCGCCTCAGCCCGGAGGACCTCGAAGCGCGACGCGAAATCGAGCTATCTGAAGCCGAGTTCGTCGAGCTCGTGGCGTCAGAACCGGATCGATCGTTGGCCGAGTACGCCCTGATCCGTTCTGCTTCGCTGCTGGTCGTCGGCGCTCGTGTCCGTCACAGCATGGGAGGGAGACTCGTCGGGGGCGTGGCAGAGGGAGTCATCGACAACTGCAGGTGTCCGTTCGCCGTGATCCCCCGCGTCTACCAGCTCGATCATGCGTGATCGAGCGAAGGACCGCCGGTCGGGAGGGTTGGTGCGCAGCCTTCTCACTGCACGTCGGACGTGGCGCATGACCCGAACGTGTCACCCCGCAAGCTGCAGCGGGTCAGGGCGAAGCCGGCACCAGATGTCGATACTCGCAGCATGGAGATTCGTTTCGCGATGCCGGTTGCCACGGCCGATGGAGCAATCGGGGAGGTCGGTGACCTGGTGATCGACCCGATCACCGAGAACATCACCCACATCGTGGTCCAACCGCACCACCGCCACTACCAGGCTCGCCTGGTCTCGATCGATGTCGTCGCCGTCGACGACCAGGCGGCGTCGATCGGGCTCAGCACCGAACAGGTTCGAGCGTTGCCGACGGTGGCGGATTCGGACTTCGTCCGATTCGAGGAGCAGCTCGATCTCGGCGAGGACTGGGATGCCGGCATCGAACATGTCGTATCCATGCCGTATGCAGCTGGCTCTCCGGGCCTCGATGGTTCGGCCGACGCGTACTCACTGAGCGACGGTGTCACGGTCGATTTCGACCGGATACCCAAAGGCGAGTGTGAGATTCGCCGTGCGAGCGAAGTCCTGAGTTCTGACGGTCATGCAGTCGGGCTCGTCGACGGGTTCCTGGCAGACGACCTTCATATCGAAGGAGTGATCGTGCAGACCGGACTTCCGGGGTTTCGGCATCTCGTCGTGATCCCGATCGGGCACGTCACACGTGTGGAGAGCGATCACATCACGACCTCGTTGACGAAGCGAATGTTCCGCGAGCTTCGGCCCGTCGGCGACCTGGAAGGGGTGCACGCCTCGAACAGCCGACTCGAACGTCTCGAACACGCGACGGCCGCCGCAGGGCATCGTCTCCGTCAACGGGCGGTCGGCGCGATCCGGCGTGGAACGGCGAAGGACGACGCTGACGACAGCGCGACGCGATGACGATCGCAGAGGAATGGAGGGCGCCATGTCCACGCTCGTGATCTTCGGTGGGGCCGGAGATCTTGCCGGGCGACTGCTGTTTCCAGCTCTCGTCCGGCTCGAAGGTAGAGGTCTCCTCGGCGACATCAGGATCGTCGGCTACGGACTCGAGGACTACGACGACGCACAGTTCGCCGAACACGTGAAATCGAAGGTGGACGCGGAGCCCCACATCTGGACTGGATTCAGTCGACGCCTGTCGTATCGGGTCGGCGGCCTCGGGGTCGAAGCGGTGAGTTCCCTGATGGCCGACATGTCGGATGATCACAACGTGTTCTATCTGGCATTGCCTCCTGGGCTCTTCCCGGTCGCGGCGACTGCGATCTCGGAATCGGGTCTTGCAGCGCTGGGCCGGCCACGACTCGTCGTCGAGAAGCCGTTCGGCACGGACCGATCCACGGCCGCCGACCTGAACCGGACGCTCCACGAGCACTGGAGCGAGCAGCAGATCTTCCGGATCGACCACTTCCTCGGCAAGGAGACGGTTCAGAACCTGTCCGTGATGCGCTTCGCCAATCGCGTGTTGGAGCCACTCCTCTGTGCCGCGCATGTGGACCATGTGCAGATCACCGTCGCCGAGACGCTCGGTGTCGAGGGTCGCTATCGCTACTACGACGGCATCGGAGCGCTCCGGGACATGATCCAGAACCATCTCATGCAGCTGTTCTGTCTCGCGGCGATGGAACCGCCGCCGGTGTGGGAGCCCGAGGTCCTCCGCGATCACAAAGTCGAGGTCTTGCGGTCGGTCCGGTCGCCTGATGCGGCGGTTGACACGTGGGCTGCCCGCGGACGGTACGGACCGGGCACCATCGACGGCCGACCCGTGACCGGGTACCTCGAGGAGCCGGGCATCGAGACGGGATCGACCACGGAGACGTTCGCTGCCGTACGGTTGCACGTCGACAACTGGCGGTGGCAGGGCGTGCCCTTCTACCTCCGGTCGGGCAAGCGCCTGGCGACGCCGGTCTCCGAGATCGCCTACCGGTTTCGCGAAGCGCCGACACAGCTGTTCCACCACACACCGCTGGCCGACGTGCAACCGAACTGGTTGGTGTTCCGACTCAATCCGCCGGAGGGCATCGACCTCCATCTGCAGACCAAGACCCCTGGTTTGGAGATGTCTGCGACGGCCTCTCGCCTGCATGCCGACTATGGATCGATCACCGAGACGACCACGGCGTACGAGCAACTGCTCCTCGACGTGATCGACGGCGACCACACACCGTTCCTTCGTGTGGACGAGGTCGATGAGGCATGGCGGCTCCTCGATCCCGTTCTGGATTCGTGGGACTCGACCACTCCGCCGACCTACGCGTCGGGTTCGGACGGCCCAGCCGACCAGCACTCGATCATGTTGGACGGGCAGACGTGGCGTCCGTTGTCGTCGACGCCCGCCTGACGTGGATCGCCGTGCTCACGACTGTGCACGTGGGCGATGCCAGCGATGCACGCTGACCCCGGGGAGGTCGGCGATTTGCTCGGACGTCAGTGCGACCTTGACGTGACCGTTCTGGAGCCGCTCCACCTGCCCGATCGGGATCACGACGTCGCGTTGGCCGAGCACATGCCCCTCCTTGAGGACCAGATGGGTGACGTGGCCCTCTTGGTCGCAGACGAAACCGTCGACGTGGCCGATCTCGTTCGAATCGATCGACGAGACGATGCTGTCGCGCCGGATCTCGACCTTGCCGATCGGGATCCGGTCCCAGCCCATGGTGTAGTGACCGTCGCATGCCTGTGTCGCCGACGGCTCGGTAATGGTCCGACTTCCGCATGACGTGTTCATGCCGATGAATGAGTGGTGCTGGGTCAGCACATGGCACCGAGCGTGAGCGACACTCGTCCTGATGCAGTCCGGAGAGGACGATGAACGAGGCGGCGCTCGCCCTCGAGCGAATCGTGGGGCGAATCGCGCCGTCGTGGTCGCGCTGGGAGCGAACTTCGGAGTGTTCGCGGCGAAGGTCGTCGGATTCGTCCTCACGGGCTCGGTCGCGCTGCTTGCCGAGACGCTCCACTCGATCGCGGACACCGGGAATCAACTGCTGCTGTTGCTCGGCGCCCGCCGTGCCGCCGTCGGCCCGTCCCCCGACCACCCGTTCGGACGTGGTCGGGAACACTACTTCTGGGCGTTCATCGTCGGCTTGGTGCTGTTCGGGGTCGGTGGTGTCACGTCGATCGTGGAGGGCGTTCGAAAGTTCGTCGATGCGACACACGGTGTCGACCACCCGATGACGGCCCTGGTGCTGGTGGGCATCAGCCTGCTGTTCGAGGCGGCATCGTTGTTCGTGGGAGCGCGACGGGCCCGCCAAAAACTTCCCCCGGGCGTCGGCCTGTGGCACGGGCTCCGGGCATCCCGCGATGCCGATCTGACGATCGTCGTCTTCGAGGACAGCGGTGCTCTGGTCGGGCTCGCCATGGCAGCGGTGGGGATTTCCCTGAGCGCAGCGACGGGCTCTGGCCTTCCGGACGCGGTCGCCACGATCGGGATCGGCGTCTTGCTGTGTTCGATCTCCGTGGTGCTGGCCATCGAGATGCATGCCCTGCTCGTCGGCGAGCCGGCCTCGGAGTCGGATCTCACTCGGTTGAGCCAGGCAATCACCGGCACCTCAGGTGTCGTCAGCATCCTGAACCTCCGAACGGAACACATCGGGCCCGAGGATCTGTTGATCTGCGCGAAGGTGGAGTTCGCCGAGCCGTACGACGATCTCGTGGAGCGGATCGACGAGATCGAACGGCGGGTTCACGCCGCGGTGCCGGCCACGCTGACGTGTTACGTCGAGCCGGACCGGTTCGATCCCGGCCGCGTCGACCGATGGACGTAGGGCCACCGCACGAGCATGACGGTGACACGTTTGCGTCATGCGACGCGATGGATGGTGGGTCGCACAGTGGTCCAATGGATACACAACGCCGGCGATCGGTTACACCAGTGAGCGTGCTGGTCGTTTGCGCCGATCCCATGATCAGATCCGAACTGGTCCAACTGGTGGAAGTGATCACGGGCCACGTCGTGGATCCTCAGGCGGGCACCGGCTTGGCGGCAGCCCTCGTGAGCGCCATCGCGCGACCCGACATCGTGGTGATCGATGTGGTCGACCGTGGCGGCGAACATGATCTCCTCGGAATCGCGTGCGCGTCCCCGACCAGTGCCATCGTCGTGTTCACGGCTCGTTCCGACACGCGCAGTCGCCTTCGACTGGTCTCGGCCGGAGCGCGGACGGTCGTCGCCAAGGGCGATGGGTCCGGCCTGCGCAGCGTCTTGAGTGAACTTGCGCTGGCGAAGGCGGCATGAACGCCCAGAGCCCGGTCGACGTGACCGGCAACGAGAACTTCGACGGAACCGATCCGTCCCGCTACGTCGCGGGTCAGGAGCACCCGTCGATTCGGGTGGTCATCGTCGACGACCACGACACGGTCGGGTACGGCCTGCGAGCGCTGATCGACGACGAGTCGGACATCGATGTCGTCGCGATCGCCGGAACGGTCGCTGACGCCATCGCGTGCGCCCAGCGATCCCGTCCGCATGTGATGCTCGTCGACTACCGCCTCCCGGACGGCACCGGTGCCGATGCCGCCCGCACGATCCGGGGGCTCGACGACCCGCCGGCCATCGTCATGATCACCGCCGATGCCGACAGGCGAGTGCTGTCACAGGCACTCGATGCGGGCTGCGCCGGTTTCGTGTCGAAACACGCTGACCGGGCAGACCTCCTGTCGGCGATTCGTGCCGCGGCCGCCGATGACTCGTACTTCACGCGTGACGTACTCAAACACCTGGCTCACCTGCGTCGCTTCGATCAGATCGACGACGTCGAACTCGGCGACCGAGAAATCGAGGTGCTCCAACTGACCGCCGATGGTTTCTCCCCTGACGAGATCGCAGGGATGTTGTTCCTGAGCCCGCACACGGTCAAGAATCACCTTCGTCATGCGATGTCCAAGCTGCAGGCCCACACGAAGCTCGACGCAGTGGTCAAAGCCGTGCGGGCGCGCCTCATCTCGATCGATCATTGACCGAGCGGCGAGAAAGCATGGATACGTCATGCCACCGCAGGTCCAGCGTCACGATGATGCTGACATGACCGCAGCTGGGAGCCCGACCGTCGTCATAGCGGATGATGATTCGCGTGTGCGGGAAGCGCTCGGAGCCCTGATCGTCGCGCACCCGGGCCTGGTGCTGGTTGGCAGCGCCGAGACTGGGTTCGAGGCTGCAACGTTGTGCGAACGGCTCCGACCGAACGTGGCCGTCGTCGACGTGATGATGCCCGGAGGAGGCAGGGAGGCGATCCTCGCGATCGGTGCGTCGTCGCCGACGACATCGGTCGTGGTCTATACGGCTCGGTCGGATCGGCGGACTCGTGAACGGATGCTGGAAGTCGGTGCCGTTGCAGTGCTCGTGAAAGGCGGGGGTGGTGATCTCGCAGCGGCGATCGAGCAGGCCGCGACCCAGCGTGCCGCGTTGCAGCCGGAGGTCACGACGGACGATGGGTGACGGGCCCGATGGTTGGCGAGAGACGCTCGACGGCGAAGCATTCGAGGCATACCTGAAAGAGCAGGACGCTGCCTTGACGCTGATCGCGGATCACGCACCGCTCGACCGCATCATGAACGGCGTGTGCCTCATGGTCGAGAGCGCTCTCGCTGGTACTCGAGCCTTGGTGATCACCATGGACGAGCAGTATCCGTTCCGGGTGTTTCACGATGAGGCGTTCCCGGGAGCGATGGTCGAAGTCGTAGCGACGTTCGTGCAACATGCGTCGGACCGTGGGACGTTGATCCCTGCCGATGATCATCGGATGTTCGTCGACGATCCGGAGATCGACGACGCTCACGTGTGGTGTGTCCCGATCATTGGGCTCGGTAGTCGCCCGCTCGGCGCGTTGTGTGTCCATCGGGAGTGGCAGGGCGGTCCTCGGGCTCGCGCTGAAGGGGTGGTTGGTCGCGCGGTTCGGCTGGCTCAGATCGCGATCGAGCACCACCTCTCGGAACGTCAGGTGATCGGACTGCTGGCCGCCGAACGGAAGCAGATCGCCGCGGACCTCCACGACGACCCGGTGCAGGCGGTGACAGCGGTCAGCCTCATCCTGCAACGACTGGCGATGGACGTTCCTGCCGAACAGGCAGAGCTGCTGGGGCAGGCCCGCTCCACGGTCAACCGCGCCATCGAGCGCATGCGGCGGATGCTGTTCGAACTCCATCCGACGGCTCTGGAGGAAGACGGTCTCGCTGTCGCGGTCGAGGTGTATCTCGAGGAGACGTTCGAGCCGCTCGGTATCTCGTGGGAGATCGACGATGCGCTGCAGACAGAGCCGGATCTCCACGTGGATGCCCTGGCATATCGGTTGATCCATGAAGCACTCGCGAACGTCGTGGCTCACGCCCACGCCGGCAAGGTGATGGTCTCCCTCGCCGGCGACGGGGACGGTGTGCGAGCGACGGTCACCGACGACGGCTGCGGGTTCGATCCGCAGAAGGTCTCGATCAACCGGCCCGGCCATCTCGGTATCGGTGTGGCGCGGAATCTCGCGCAGCGGGCGTCAGGTCGGTTGGACATCGTGAGTGCTCCGGGTGACGGGTGCACCGTGAACATCTGGATTCCCTGCGCGCCGACGGCCTGACGGCACTCCGGACCCGGACTTCCGGCGTTGACGTGAACGTGTCATTGGACAGGCATCGCCGGGCGGTGCGCCACCGACGGTGACCGGCGCACTGTGTTGATATGAGCACCACCACGCCCTCGCCGGTCGACCATGCCAACCATGCAGCGCAGCTCCGACTCGGCGCGTCGATCCTCGCTTCGGACGGAACGTTCGGTGAGCTGGCCGACATCGTCGTCGATCCGGTGGCTCGGGTCGTCACGCACCTCGTGGTCGAGCCCAGCCATCGTCATCTGCAGTCCCGTCTCGTGCCGATCGACATCGTGAAGGTGGGCCCCGATGGGCTGGCCGTCGAGCTCACCCTCGATGAACTGCGCGATCTGCCCCGCGTCGCATTCTCGGAGTTCGTCCCGCTCGCCTCGCCGATCGACGTCGGAGCCGACTGGGACATCGTCGATCAGGAGGTGCTGGCACAGCCCTATTGGGGCGGTGACGTCCTCGGCATGGGACGCACCTGGGACGAACCGGCGCAGATCACGTTCGACCGGATTCCCAAGGGTGAGTGCGAGATTCGACGTGACAGCAAGGTGGTCGACGATCACCGCCAGCCACTCGGCCATGTCGAAGGCTTGGTCGTGGATGCCACGCATGTCACCGGCGTCGTCGTCCGGGCCGGAGTCCTGGGCTGGCACCACTTCGTGGTCGTCCCGTTGGGCGAGGTCGACTCGGTGACGAACGATGCGATCCGGCTGTCGATCGGCCGCGCTGCGTTCGATGCGCTCCCCAGAGCCGACCACCAGAACGCACCTGACCCCGCCTCGATGCCGTCGCCGCTCCAGGCCCAGCTCGGCACCCTCGTACATCGACTGCTGAACAAGGTCCACGCGGTTCGCGACCGTGTCCGGCGGACGCCCCGATCCAGTTCCTGATTCCCGAAACGACACTCATCTGTTCCCGATCACCCTCCGCTCTTTCGAAAGGTCCCACCTCATGAAGAAGATCACCGTTGCGTTCGGCGCCCACGATCAGGCGACCAGCTCCTTGCGCTGGGCAGCCGAGGTCGCCCACGCCACCGAGACGCCGCTCGAAGTCGTGAACGTCCTCGAACCCACGTATGCGGAAATCAACCCGCCGTGGTTTCAGGAACTCCTCGATGATCGGCGTGCGCAGATCGAGTCCGTCGTGAGCGATTACGACGGACTCACCCATGAGGTGGTCGTGCTCCACGGCACCGATCCCTATGAGCAGCTCCGTCAGTTCGTGAGTTCGACGCCCGGTTCGCTGGTCGTCATCGGAGCACATGACACCCATGCCGCCGGAGGATTCGGCGCCGGCCGGCCGGCTCATGCCCTCCTTCACCACGTCCACGAGCCCGTTGCGATGATCCATCCTGGCTACGAGCCGCTCTCGGGCGGCGTGATCGTCGTCGGTGTCGACGGGTCCGGACCGAACGCCGTCGCGCTCGAGTGGGCGGAGCAGTTCGCCGCTGCGATCGGCTCGACCCTCCACGCTGTCTTCGCCTACAACCCGATGGACGACACGTTCACCCACGCGGAGGGCTGGCATCGACACTCCGACGAGGTGCGAACCATCGTCGACAAGGTGGGGTCGGTGCCGATCAAGCTGTACATGGCCGCCGGCCACCCGTCCGAGGTGTTGCTCGAACATGCACAGCGCGAACGGGCGGCCGCGATAGTGGTGGGTACACGAGGTCGTGGTGGGTTCGACGGCCTCGTCCTCGGACGAGTGCCAGCGCAACTGATCGCACACGCGACCTGTCCGCTGATCGTGGTGCCGCACTGACCGACATGCCCATCAGCGCGGACGGTTGCGACGCCGCGCCGCAGCCGCGACTCCGTTCCTGATCGTCGACGCACCCGACGGGTACTGGGCGCTCGGGCAGTCCAGCTCGACACGTGCGACCTTCGGCATCCAGATCACAGGCCGATGGAAGGGTGGTCGTGAACGGAACTGGCCGTAGGTGGTTGTCCAGGACGTGGATCGGAGTCGATCACCGTGCGTGCCCGCGGCCGCAGTTCCGTCGTCCCCTATCCGTTCTGTCGAGCCGGGGTGCTCTGCTCGAGGTCGGCACCGATGTCCTCGGCGAGTTTGCGAAGGGCATTCGCCGAGTCGGCACGTTGGAGGATCATCGGAATCACCCGCCGATCGATCTCGATGATGGACGCGTGGATGTCGGCACAGATCTCGTCGATGACCCGTGGAGCCGCCGGGAGCTCGCTGTCGTCGAGCAGCGTCAGGAGACGCGCGGCATGGTGGTCGTGGTGGAGCGGATACCAGGTGACACTCGGACCGATGTCGGGGTCGAGCCGGTCGAGGAGGGGATAGAGATATCGCTCGACTGCATCGCGGTGCGCGGCAAGTTCGGCTCGCAGCCGACCGAAGATCTCGTCGCGTTCAGGGGGTGCAGCGGCACGGAGCGCTGCCGTCGTCGACTCGATCGAGCGGTGGCTGCGGTGGAGAATCTCGAACGGGTCGGCACTCGCCCCGGGTGTCGACCATGCCAGGGGGAGGGGAGTCGACGATGTCGCAGGTTCTGCGTCGTGAGCCGGCCTGATGGTGACTGGTGAATCGGCGTAGCGCTGGACCGGGTCCTGGTGCGAGTCGGGTTCCTCGCCTTCGAACGACCAGTCGAGGCGCTTGTGGAGATGCGAGAGATCGAGCAATGCTCGACCCGACACGATGTCGACGAGCGGCACGATCGGCCATGCCTCGGCCGTTGCCGGCACCCGTTGCGATTCGGCGAGTTCGAGGAGGCGTCCGACGACGCGTTCGGTCTGCCCGGCCAACGCGCATCGAGCTCCTCGCGCGACGGTGGCCAGGTGGGGAAGTGGGTCTCCTCCCGTGATGAGAGCTGTTGCGATCGCAGCGCCGTCGCCCTTGCACGGCGCACATTGCCCGCACGATTCGACGGCCAGGAACCGGCCCACGCCGGCGGCCACATCGTGCAGAGAGCGGTCGGCGCCGACCACGATGAACGTCGCCGACCCGAGGCCGGAGCCCGCCGCGGCGAGATCCTCGTAGGTCAGGGGGAGTTCCAGCTGCGCGCCGGTCAGCGGCGGGTTGGAGACGCCCATCAGGACCACGGCCACGTCGGGGAGGGTGCCGCCGACGGTCTCGAGGACCTCGCGGAGCGGCGTACCGATGGCGAATTCGCCGACTCCATGCCGTTCGGTGTCCCCGGTGACCGTGCACAGTATGGTTCCTGGCGATCGTGACGTGCCGACTGCGCGGAACCAGTCGGAACCATGACGAAGAATGCCGGGGATGTTGGCGAGCGTCTCGACGTTGTCGACGAGTGTCGGGGGAGCGACGAGCACGTCGCGGACGTCATGGCCTGGGCTGATGCCGTGCCGATACGGAGGGATGACGCGGGGGAAGGGTGGGCGGCCTTCGACGACTTCCAGCAGTGCAGTCTCCTCGCCGAAGAGATATTCGCCCGGCCCCTCGGCGATGGTCACACGTCGACCGTCGAACCATCCAGCGACCGTGGCCTCGTCGATCGCCTGCCGCAGCCGCTCGAGTTCGAGCGTGAAGGAGGCCTTCACTGCGATCACGATCTCTGTGGCTTGCATCGCTCGTGCGGCGATGCAGGCGCCTTCGAGCACGAGGTACGGGTTCGTGCGCAGCAGGAGTCGATCCTTGAACGTGCCGGGCTCACCCTCGGCCGCGTTGACGACGACAGCCGGCGCCGTGTCGGCGTTCGTCGCGATCGTGCGCCACTTACGTCCGGTGGGGAAGCCGGCGCCGCCCCGCCCACGAAGTCCAGACCGTTCGACCAGCGAGATGATCGATTCCGGGTTGCGGTGACGGGCGGCAGTGAGGCCATGGCCGCCGCCGAACAACGCGATGTCGTCGTCGATGGTCATCACGGACCGGTCGGGAATCAGACGCTGATGAGTAGGCATGGAGGCTCCTGGGGTCGGTGGCCTCTTCAGCGTGACGGATGCGTCGGGTCGATGCACCGCATGAACTGGTCAGCTCACCTGACGTGATCGCGTCAGCGCCGCTTCGTCCGGCTCGGTGAGCTTGTCGCGGCGAAAAACGAGTTTGTGCCTGATGCACCGCGGAGCAGTCCGCATGACGCAAACGTGTCAGCCGGGCGGCTCTGCCCGTGTCTGGCCCTGGTCGACGCGAACGTCCAGGATGGGCTCGTCGGCGGGCGACTCGGTCCGTGATGGCGAGGAGATCAGGAAATGAGATGTGTCGTGCTGGGGGTCGACATCGGTGGTAGCCATATCAAGGCAGCGCCGGTGGACACCACGGACGGCGAACTCGTCACGCCCCGCGAACGTGTGCCCACGCCGCGACCGGGCACTCCCGATCAAGTGATCGCTGCGATTGGTGAACTCTCCGATCGGTTCAGCTGGTCCGGGTCGAGCGGCGTGACGTTCCCAGGGGTCGTCGAGCACGGCGTGGTGCGGACCGCAGCGCACCTGGACCAGAGTTGGATCGGCGTCGATCTCGCTCACCTGGTTGCGCATGCGTTCGGCCAGCCGACGACGGCTATCAACGATGCGGACGCGGCCGGTCTCGCCGAGATGACGTTCGGGGCGGGATTCGGTCATGATGGCGTCGTGGTGACCATCACGCTCGGCACGGGCGTCGGAACCGGTGTGTTCGTCGACGGCATCCTCGTCCCCAACACCGAACTCGGACATCTCACCGTCCACGGCCGCGACATGGAGACGCGGGTTGCGGCACGGGCACGAACCGACGACCGCGAATCGTGGAAGAAGTGGGGCCACGACGTGAACGCGTACCTGCAGGTGCTCGAGGGTCTGTTGTGGCCGAGTCTGTTCGTCATCGGCGGTGGCGTCAGCGCAGACTTCTCGCAGTTCGCCAAGTATCTGCACACCAGAACGCCCGTCCTCGCCGCACGGACTGGCAATGATGCCGGCATCATCGGCGCCGCGCTCACACAGGCCCGAGTAGCCCGTACGGCCGCATGACGCCAGTTCCCGGTCGGCCCATCGGCGACTATGCACTCCTGTCCGACTGCCACTCGTCGGCGTTGGTCAGCGGGAGCGGATCGATCGACTGGGCGTGCCTCCGACGGTTCGACAGCCCGAGTGTGTTCGCCCGGTTACTCGACGAGCAGCGGGGTGGCTCCTTCTCGATCGCTCCGGTCGGGACGGTGACGTCGACCCGGCGCCGGTACGTGCCTGGCACCATGGTGCTCGAGACCACATTCGTCACCGACTCGGGTCAGATGGTTCTGACCGACGCGTTCGCGATGCGCAGCGGTGGAGCGTCCGATCCGCGACATCAACTCCTCCGGAGAGCCGCTGTCGTGTCAGGGCAGGTGGAGATCGAGGTGATCGTCGAGCCCCGCTTCGACTACGGCAACTCTCACCCCTGGCTCCGAAACCACGGTCCGACGGTCTTCAGCGCGGTGGCGGGAGACGAGGCATTCGTCCTGACGACCGAGGTCCCCCTCGACATCGACCACGAGGCCGGCAATCTCGTCGGGCGCACGGTTCTGTCGGCCGGTGAGTCCGGATCGGTCACGTTGATCTCGCGCCCGGCTCACCTGCTCGACATCTCCCTGGTCGAGCATCCGCAGGTCGACGGTCTCATCGACGAGACGACGTCGTGGTGGACGGACTGGTCGCATCGCACCCTGGCCGATGGCCCGAACGCGGATCTGATCGAACGCTCGGCGCTGGTCCTCAAATCGCTGTGTTGTGCACCGACCGGAGCGATCGTCGCCGCCGTGACCACCTCTCTGCCCGAGATTCCGGGTGGGCCATCGAATTGGGACTACCGCTACTGCTGGGTGCGCGACACGACCATGACGCTCGAGGTGCTCGCCGATGTCGGCCACGGCGAAGTCGCACAGGGATTTCGTGACTTCATCCTCCGATCGGCCGCGGGCCGAGCTGACGAACTGCAGATCATGTACGGGTCGTACGGTGAGCGCCGGCTTCCGGAGTTCGAGCTCGACCTCGCGGGCTGGCGTGGCGCACGTCCGGTTCGGATCGGGAACGGCGCGGCGACCCAGACACAGCTCGATGTCTACGGTCACCTGCTCGATGCAGCCCACATCTGGCATGACCGACATCAGGACCTGGATCAGGACGAGTGGCGATTCCTCAGATCGCTGGTCGACCGCGCGACGGCCCTCCGTCACACCCGCGACTCCGGGATCTGGGAACTGCGAGGCCGACCCCGGCACTATGTGCACTCGAAAGCGATGATCTGGGTCGCGCTCGATCGGGGGATCCGTCTCGTCGACGAGTTCGGTCTCGATCCGCACGACAGCGACGTCGATGCATGGCGCGAGGCACGCGACGACATCCGGTTCGACATCGACCGGAACGGAGTCGATCACCAACACGGTCATTTTGTGCAGCACTACGAGAGCGCCGAGGTCGATGCCAGCCTGCTCAAGTTGCCGCTCGTCGGATTCGTCGAGGCGACCGATCCTCGCATGATCGCCACCGTGGCGAAGATCAGCCGAGATCTCGGTGTCGGGCCCGATGGGTTCCTGCGGCGCTTTCGTCGGTCCGGTGGTGACGGCCCGGTGCCGCGACCCGAAGGTGTCTTCCTGCTCTGCACACTGTGGCTCGTCGAGGTGCTCGCGATGCAGGGTCGGCAGGACGAGGCCGAGGCGCTGTTCGACAGTGTGTCCCGGCTCGCCAACGACGTCGGCCTCTTCGCGGAGGAGTACGACACGGCCGGGAGAGAGTTCCTCGGCAACTTCCCGCAGGCGTTCACCCACCTCGGTCTGATCTCTGCAGCTCGACGACTCCGACCGGTGGCAGACGCCCGCCCAGTGCGACGTCCGTGAGATCGGCATGCGCCACACAGAGGGACATCGGACGCAGCGAATCGGCTGGCTCCGTGCAGCAGTGCTCGGTGCCAACGACGGCATCGTCTCGACATCCAGCCTGATCATCGGGGTGGCCTCGGCAAGCGCGTCGCGCAGCAGTGTCCTGACGTCCGGCCTCGCGGGTCTGGTCGCAGGTGCGATGTCGATGGCGGCCGGGGAGTACGTGTCGGTCAGTACGCAACTCGATACCGAGCACGCCGACCTCCAGCGGGAACGGGAAGAACTGAGCAGCGACCCGGTCAGCGAACTCGACGAACTGACATCGCTGTACGAGGACCGAGGGCTCGATGCCGACCTGGCAGCCGAGGTCGCCGTTGCCCTGACCACGCATGGCGCACTCGCCGCGCATGCACGGGACGAACTGGGACTCGTCGAGGGCCTGTCGGCGCGCCCGGTCCAGGCGGCCGCGACATCGGCGGTTTCGTTCGGCTCGGGTGCATCGTTGCCGTTGCTCGCCGCTGCGATGACGTCGGGTCGGACCCAGATGATCGCTGTGGCGGGGATCTCCTTGTTGTTTCTCGCCACGTTGGGCGTGCTGGGTGCGCGCGCCGGTGGCGCACCGCCCGCCCGCGCCGGTCTCAGGGTGACGTTCTGGGGTGCGATGGCCATGATGGTCACCGCACTGATCGGGAAGGCGTTCGGCACAGCGCTCTGAACGACGATCGCATCAGCGGCACGTGCGGTCGACCTCGCTGCAATCATCGGACCGAGACCGTCAGTCGTTGGCTGCGGCGCGACGAGTGATCTCGTCGACGATTCGATCGTGTTCGCCACCTTGGCCGGTGGCGCGCCCGACCGCCAAGCGGCGCGTCCCCCATGGTGCAACCACGGGGGGACACGCCAAGCCTCCTCGGATCCGAGGGGGGCGTCGGATCCGAGGACGGCAGTGGCGGTGACTCCGGATGCGTCCGTGGGTGTCGAGTCACTCACCCGGGCCATCCTCTCCGACGTCGGGCGACTGATGAATGACGTGAACGCGTCACGTCACAGCCGGACCGGTGGAGCTAGAAGTTCTCGGTGATCTTGTCGAACTCGTTCTTCACGTCGGTCCAAGCGTTCTTGGTGGTCGAGTCGACATCACCGCCTGCATTCGAGATCTGGTCGTCGATCTTGACGACGTCGGCCTTGACCTTCGCCCAGGCCGTCTCGGCGTCGCTGTCGGTCGCGTTCTTGGCATTCTCGAGGTCGCTCTTGAGTTGGTCGTACGTCGACTGTGAGTCGTCGGGCAGCTTGACCGACTGATCGTCCATCGCGACGAGTGCGGCTTCTGCCGCACCCGTGTTGATCGCATTGTCGATCGCAGGATCGCCAGTGACGATGGTGGTCGGTGTGGTATCCGCGGCTGGGCCGGCGTTGTCGTCGTTCGACGATCCACAACCAGTCGCAGTGAACGCGGTGGCGGTCAGGACGCCGATGGCAGCGAGACGCCGGGGGGTGATATTCACGATGTGACTCTCCTTTGATGCCACCGCGGCGGTGGCTGGCTGGGTGAGTCCACTCTCTCGGAACGTCGTGCTCGGCGACATGACGCACTCGCTTCGCGTCTGCCGACGTATCTGCGTCACCGAGCAGGCCCAGTCGTGTCGGCCAGGAGACTTTCATGACGTGATCACGTCATGATCCGGGCAGCGACGTGTCGTGACAGCGGCAGCGCTGAGGTCGAAAGTCGGAGTCACCTGTGCGGCATCCGCCGCCCGAGCCCTGGTGGTCAAACAAATGCTCCAACCGAGTCGAACCGTCAACGCAGGGGCTGCGATCAGCGTCTGCGGGCTCTCGAAACGCTTCGGCGACAAGCTGGTCCTCGATGACGTGTCGCTCGAGATCCGGGCGGGCTCCGTGTACGGCCTGCTCGGTCCGAACGGTGCCGGCAAGACGACGCTGATCCGCATCCTCACCACGCTGCTGCCGCCAACGTCCGGGTCGGCAACGGTGGCCGGCCACCAGATCGGGAGGAGCGACAAGGAGGTTCGATCGCACATCGGGCTCGCCGGGCAATTCGCGGCGGTCGACGGTCATCTGAGCGGACGCGAGAACCTCGTGATGGTTGGACGGCTGTACAACCTCGGTCGTGTCGAGGCGGGCAGCCGAGCGGACTCCGTGCTCGAACGCATCCATCTCAGCGATGCCGCCGATCAACTCGCCCGCACCTATTCGGGTGGGATGCGACGCCGACTCGACCTCGCTGCCAGCATGGTCGCCCGGCCCGATGTGCTGTTTCTCGATGAGCCGACGACCGGCGTCGACCCCCGAAGCCGGCTCGACATCTGGGAGTTGATCGCAGAGATGGTCGACGACGGCACGACGCTGCTCCTGACGTCGCAGTACCTCGACGAGGCCGAACGGCTCTCGGATCGCATCGGTGTGATCGATCATGGTCGCCTGATCGCCGAGGGCACTGCGTCGGATCTCAAGGACCAACTCGGTGGCGACCGCGTCGAAGTGACGGTGAGGTCGGCCGACTTCGACTCGGCGACCGCTGCACTGGCGACGCTCAGACAGGACGGGAAGCTCGACGTGCGTCGCGACGTCCTGTCGATTCCCGCACCTGACGGGCCCGCCGACCTGCGCCTCGTCCTCGACGCGCTGGCGACCGCCGGCATCAGGCCGATCGACATCGGATTGCGACGACCCAGCCTCGACGACGTCTTCATGAACCTCACCGACACCGACACGAGCACGACCGTCGGGAGCGCATCTTGACCGTCTTCGCCGCACAATCGGGAGTCATCCGCCTGATCGACAACACGGCGGTGATCACCCGCCGCAACTTCATGCGCAACTTTCGGCTCCCGCAGCTCCTGGTGTTCGCGACCATCCAGCCAGTCATGTTCCTGTTGCTCTTCAACTACGTGTTCGGGGGAGCGATCCACGCCGGCGGGGGCCAGGGTGGCAGCTACATCGACTTCCTGTTGCCCGGTCTACTCGTGCAGACGTCGGTGTTCGGAGCGACGCAGACGACGATCGGGCTCACGGAGGACCTGGCGTCCGGATCGATCGACCGTTTTCGTTCGCTCCCCATCGCTCGCTCCGCTGTGTTGGCGGGACGCACCATCTCAGACCTGATGCGCAATGTGTTCGTCGTGGTCCTCCTCCTCATTGTCGGCGCCTTGCTCGGGTTCCGTCTCGGCGGCTCCTTGATCGGCGGGGCCGCCGCCGTCGCCCTCGTGCTCGCTTTCGGGTTCGCGTTCTCGTGGGTGATGGCCGCCGTCGGCCTCGCCGTCAAGAACGCCGAGGCCGCCCAGGCCGCCGGCTTCCTCGTCGCATTCCCGCTGACGTTCGCTAGCAGCGTGTTCGTGCCGGCGGCGACGATGCCCCCGTGGTTGCAGGTGTTCGTCAATCACCAACCCGTCACCGTGATCGTCGACGCTGTGCGAGGTCTGATGGGCGGGACGAGCGCCAACTCCGAACTGATCCAGTCACTCGTCTGGGTTGTCGCGATCCTCGTGGTCTTCGTCCCGGTCGCGTCGACGCTCTACCGGCGGGCATCGCAATAGCCGGCGGCGACCTCCACCCACGTTTCGTCCACACGGCCCAGCGAGGCCGAGTTCACAGGAGAACTCATGTCCTACCCCCGCTCCGTCCTCGCTCTTTCCGCGGTCACGCTGCTCGCTGCCTGCACTCCGCGATGCCGAGTGAAGTGCACGAACATCTGACCATCGCCGAGGAGGTCGAGCGCCTCGCCGGGCTCGTTGACGCGCCGTCACCTGGTCGACTCGTGCGCCACAGGATCGACCGCGAACGGCGGATCAGCGTGATGCGCAGCGTGTTTCTCGACAGCGACCCTGAATGGTGGCGGCCATTCACGATCATGGTCGCCCTTTCGGCGGGGATCGCTGCGCTCGGTCTGTCGCAAGACTCAGCGGCCACCGTGATCGGGGCGATGATCATCGCTCCCCTCGGTGCGCCGATCGTCGCTCTCGGCGCCGCGCTCGCAGCTGCGTGGCCACACGAGGCTGGGCGGATGCTCGGCGTGGTCGCGGTGGCCTCGCTCGGTGTGGTGGTAGTCGCAGCACTGCTCGGAATGCTGCTCCCCAACGTGACACCGACCGCTCAGATCCTCGCCCGGACGAGCCCAGATCTGCGCGATCTGGGTGTCGCCGGACTCGCCGGCGCCGCCGGCGCCTACGCCTACACGAGGTCGTCGTTGTCGAGCACCTTGGTCGGTGTGGCGATCGCCGTCGCGCTGGTGCCACCGCTCGCCACGGTCGGGCTGATGGTCGAGGAGCACCGTTGGACCCTTGCCGGCGGCGCAGCGACGTTGTTCGCCGCGAACTTCGTGGGCATCACGGCCTCGGCGGTGGGCGTCATGCTCCTGACCGGCTTCGTGCCGCTTCCCCGACTCCGCGAGCGCAGCTTCGGTGTGCTCGCGGGCGTTGCGGCCGTGCTTTCGGCGATCGTGATCGTCGCAGTCCCGCTCGCGATCGCCTACACCCGCGTGATCGACGTCGCCGGCAACCAGACCGCTCTCTACCGCCAGGTGAGCCAGACGGTCGGCGTCGGTAACACCGGAGTCGAGATCGTCAAGGTCGATCGCCGTGGCAACAGCGTGGTCATCACTGTGACGAATCCTGACGATGTTCCGGCGCCGGCCACGTTCGAAGCCGACCTCGTCGACGAGGTCGGTCCCAACGTCAAGGTCGAGATCAGATAGCTCGTTTCTGCGCGAAGTGGCGAGTCGACGCCGCCGGTTCGACGCCATTGTCGGACCGGCGGCGCTCCTCCGCAGTTGCGACATGACCGTCGCTCGTCGGCGCTGGTGGGTTCGAGAGGTCCGCCATGAAGTACTCCTCGACATCGTGGGGATGGGAGACAGCTCCATCGAACAGCAACGCGATGTTGCCGACGACTCGCGAATGAGCCGAGTTGGATGACACATTCGCGTCATGCTTCGTCTTTGCTCGGTCGGCGACGCTGGTGCGGTGGCGACTTTCGAACAGCACCTTCGACCGTGGCGCGTGCACAAAGGCCGCACGCTCTGGACACGTCACCCTGGTGTTCGCGACGACGCCAAGTTGACCCGCGGCGAACGTGCGGCCGACCGCTTGCGGAACGGGATGGGCTCATGGGGCTTCGTCTTCGCAGCGCTGATCTTCCTCGCGGCTGGATGATGGGGAACAGCGGTAGCGGCTTCGATCCGTACCCATTCATCCTGCTGAACCTGATCCTGTCCTGTCTCGCCGCGATGCAGGGCGCGATCCTGTTGATCGCCGCAAGACGCTCCGATCAGATCTCGGCTGAACTCGCACTGCACGACTTCCAAACCGACACCAATGCCGCCGAGCTGATCCAGGCCGTCAAGGCGACCACGGATGCACTGCACGCTCACATCATCGGAGAAGCGTCGAGCGGCCCGCAGCCTTCATGATGATGACGTACACCGAACGTCGACGACTCGTGTCCTGTGCCGTCGCCGGAGCCGTCGGCGCCGGAGTCGCGGCGATGCTCACGCTGCGGCAAATGGCCGTGCTCATCGGATGGATCGTGACGGCTTCGGCGTTGCTCGTTTGGATCTGGCGAGAAGTCGGGAGTCTCGACGCCGCCGCCACCCGGCTCATTGCGACCCGTGAGGACGACAGTCGTGCGACGGCTCGCACCGTCCTGGTGATGTCCAGCACCGTCAGTCTCGTCGCCGTGGGCGCTGCACTGCACCAGGCGAGCCGTGAGCCCATCGCCGGCGAGATCTCCTTGACGTGCGCTGCGATGGTCGCGGTGGTCCTGTCGTGGTTGGTGATCCACACGGTGTTCGTCCTGCGCTATGCCCATCTGTTCTACGACGGGTCGGACGATGGCGGCGTTCGGTTCCCCGGGGATCAACTTCCGAGCTATCGAGACTTTGCGTACCTCGGCTTCACCGTTGGCATGACATTCCAGGTGTCCGACACCGAGATCTCGTCGCTCCGAGTTCGAGCAACGGTGCTCAGACACGCGTTGCTGTCGTACATCTTCGGAACGGCCATCATCGCAACGACCATCAACGTGCTCGCCGGCATCATCGGCTGACGGAGCTGCCTCACCCTCCCTCCGGGTGCTCGGCGGATACTCTGGGCATGCCTGACACGCTCACACTGGTTCGTGAGCGCCGGGTTGCGAGTCGATGATCGACGCTGCGCGGGTACCCGAAAGGACCTCCTTGATGGAATCTCTGCTGGACCACCTCGACCTCGGCACCGTGACCGGCAGGCTGATCGTCACCGGGCTGCTCATCGCCATCGCCGTCGTCATCGGTACGCTCGTCGGACGGCTGGGCTCCCGGCGATCTGACGACCAGTACCGCAGGTACTACATCCGGAAGGGATCCCACTACGTCGTCGGCGTGATCGCAGCTGTCGGGACCGGGATCGTCTGGCGCCCGTTCGCCGGCCAGCTCGGGATCGTCGTCGGTTTGCTCTCGGCGGGGATCGCCTTCGCGCTCCAAAACGTCATCGGTTCGTTCGCAGGCGGGCTCAACATCGTCTCCAGCTCGGTCTTCCGGGTCGGTGATCGGATCGAGCTCGGTGGTGTAGCGGGCGACGTGATCGACCTCACTCCGACGCGTACGAGGATCATGGAGATCGGATCCAGTGTGGACTCGGCCTCGTGGGTCCATGGGCGCCAATACACCGGTCGCATCGTGTCGATCGCCAACGGGGCGGCGTTCACGCAACCCGTCTACAACTACAGCGCAACGTTCGGCTTCACCTGGGAGGAGGTCACCGTCCCGATCGCCTACCGCGACAACTGGAAGATGGCGGACACCATCATGTTGGAGGAGGCGACCCTGATCACGGCATCCGAGGATGCGGCGGCCGCGCTGAAGGAAATGGTCGTTCGCTACCCGATCGCTCGCACTGAGGTCGCGTCAAGGGTGTTCGCTCGAGCGACCGACAATTACCTCGAGCTGACGGCTCGCTTCATCGTTCCGGCTCGGCAGGCCCGGCAGTACCACGATCGGTTCACGCGGGCGGTCCTCGATCGACTCGAACACTCCGGTATCACCGTTGCGTCGTCGACGAGTGACATCACCCTCCTCACGGACGTGCCGGCGCCATGACGGCGGCGCGGGCGCACGACCTCGCAACGTCATCGCGATCGCAACGGCGGCGCCGATGGTGATCATGCCAGCGATGACTATGGCAACAATCGCGACGATCACCATGACCGAGCGTTGGGCGAAGGGGAGCCGATGTTCGTCGGCCGGATTCGGAGGTCGGGACGGCCTGCGGGTTCGTTCGTCGGGATCGATGTCGAGCGCCTCCGGCACGGGGAGCCGGGGTCCCAGGTCGAATCAGGTACTCAGGCCCTTGTAGGCGCCACACCGCTGGAGCATGCTCGAATCGATGCCAACAAGGAGGCGCAGCGACGTGATCAATATGAGTCCCTCGAAACATGAGTCCCAGTCCGTGAGCGGTCCGCCGATGCGTACGCTGCCTCCCGGAGCGCACCTGCTGCGACCGTTGCTCGACCGGGTCGGGACCGAACCCGACGCGACCTTCGCTTCCCGACGAGATGGCAATCAGTTCGTCGACGTGACCGTGAGCGAGGCGGTCGAGACGATCCGGCAGGTGGCCAAGGGCCTCGTGGCGGCCGGGGTGGGTCCCGGTGACCGGGTCGCACTCATGTCGCACACCCGACTCGAGTGGATGCTCGTCGACCACGCGATCCTCGCTGCGGGAGGCGTGACCGTACCGGTCTACGACACGTCGTCCGCCGAACAGATTCGGTGGATCGTCAGGGACAGCGAGGCGGTGTTGTTGATCGTCGAGACGGGTGCCATGTCTGAGGTCGTCGCACCGCTTCGTGCCGACCTCCCGATGTGCCGCGACGTACTGACCATCGACGACGGAGCGCTCGCCGACCTCGAGTCCAGCGGCGCGACGATCGAGGACGCGACGATCGATGAGCGGATCGCGGGTCTCGGCTCCGACTCGATCGCCACGATCATCTACACCTCCGGCACCACAGGACGTCCGAAGGGATGCGTCCTCACCCATGGCAACCTGCGCGCCAACGTCGAACAAGCCGTCAACGCCCTCGGCGCCGAGATCCGACCTGGCGACACCGGTCTGCTGTTCCTGCCACTGGCCCACGGACTCACCAAGGGCAACGCACTGTTCGACGCCGAAGCAGGCGTCACCATCGGCTTCGCGTCCGACATCGCCCACCTGGTCGAGGAACTCCAGATGTATCGACCGACGACGATGGCGGCCGTCCCGCGGATCTTCGAGAAGGTTTTCAACACCGCCAGCCATCAGGCTCATCAGGATCACAAGGGCCCGGTCTTCGACCGGGCCGCCGAGGTTGCGATTCGCTGGTCGCGTGAGCGCGCTGCAGGTCGGGTCCGACCGTGGACGGCAGTCGAGCACCTCATGTTCGACCGTCTCGTCTACGCCAAGTTGCGTCACGCATTCGGCGGT
>RCMY010001342.1_pt1 | contig 23495 bp, 27 predicted proteins | sample 2041341 | NCBI WGS metagenome assembly RCMY01 (sample SAMN09708234, study PRJNA481090) | Marine sediment metagenome, whole genome shotgun sequencing project.
TACAACAACGTGCCGTGCGTCGGCCATGCGAACCCTCGAGTGGTCGAGGCAATCGCACAACAGTCGGCAACGCTCAACGTGCACAGCCGGTATCTCCATCGCAACGTCATCGAGTACATCGAGCGACTCGTGAACCTCCATCACGACGGGATCGACTCGGTCATCGTGGCCTGTAGCGGCACCGAGGCAACCGAGCTCGCCATTCGTATCGCTCGCGGCGCGACCGGCAACCACGGAATCATCTGCACCAATGCGACCTATCACGGCAACTCCGAAATCGTCAGCCAGCTTTCCTCGCTGCCGCGCGGCGAGGAACGCGGTGGGGTTCGATCGATCTCGACGCCTCAGATGTATCGACCGATCGAGGCAGGCCTGAGCGAGGAGGAGCTGAAGGATCGATACCTCGGGCAGCTCGAAGAGTTGATCGCGTCGATGAAGACCGAGGAAGGCGGCTTCGCCGGAATCATCTTGTGTTCGATTCTTGCCAACGAGGGGCTCCCCACCGTGCCCAACGGATGGTTCGCGGACGCCGTCGAGCTTGTGCATCGGGCAGGCGGGCTGGTGATCGCCGACGAGGTCCAAGCCGGATTCGCTCGCAGCGGAAACTTCTGGGGGTACGAGACCTCCGCGTTCCTCCCCGACATCGTGTGCATGGGTAAACCAATGGGGAACGGCGTGCCGGTATCCGCAGTTGCGGCGAGCCACGAACTCATCTCCGGTTTCCGCGAGCGGGAGAAGTATTTCAACACCTTCGCGGCGAGCCCGCTGCAGGCGGCCGCAGGCATGGCGGTGCTCGACGAAATCATCGACCGAGATTTGGTGACCAGTGTTCGTGAGCTCGGCACGAGCCTTCTCGCACAACTGAAAGAACTACAGAAGGGCCGCCCCGCAATGGGCGATGTGCGGGGAACCGGATTGTTCTTCGGCATCGATTGGGTGCACCCCGGAACGACCGAACCCGACGTGGTCGGCGCCGCCGCAATGGTGGAGGCGCTCAAGGAGCGGGGAATGCTGATCGGCAAGGCTGGCGAACACGACAACGTGCTCAAGGTTCGGCCACCACTGATACTCGAGCAGCAGCACGCCGACCTCTTTATCGCTGCGTTCGCGGACGCGCTTTCGAGTGTGAACAGTGGCATCTGATTACGTGCGCGCCGCGTGGGAAGCAGCACCCGCGTTCGGCTTGGCACCAGAACAGATCGACATCCTTTCCCGCAGCGAAAACGTCGTCTGCAACCTGACCATGCCAGACGGTGAACACCTGGTGATGCGGCTTCATCGCGCTGGGTACAACTCGCTCGATGAACTCGAATCAGAAGTCCAGTGGGTCGCGGCGCTCCGAGACTGTGGTCTTCCGGTGCCCACAGCCGTACCAACCGTCAGCGGTGCCTACTACGACACCGTGCAGATCGACCACCAGCCGATTCATGTTGGTGTTGTCGAATGGGTGCGCGGGCGTAATCTGACCGGCCGAATCCACAGCAGCGAAGACGCGCAGGAGATCTACAGCCGCATCGGCGCGCTCTGCGCACGCGCTCATGGACACAGCAACAGCTGGTCATGTCCTGCAGGTTTCATTCGCCGACGCTGGGATGCCGATGGGTTCGTTGGCGAGACTCCACACTGGGGCCGGTTCTGGGACGTCGAAGCAGTCGGCGCCGAGCAACGGACCCTCTTCGCCCATGCGAGAGATGTGCTCGCCGCCGAGCTCTCCTCGCTTCCGACCAGCGGCGATCATTTCGGGCTCATCCACGCCGATCTTCACCTCGACAACCTCATGGCCGACGGAGACGAACTGACGATCATCGACTTCGACGACTCTGGGTTTGGATGGTTCGCATATGACCTCGCGGTTGCGCTGCACCCCATGCTCAGCAAGCCATGGTTCGAAGACGCGCGAAACGCCCTTCTCGCCGGCTACCGCACCCTCCGTCGGTTCGGCGAGGACGAAGACTCCTGGATCGATACGTTCTTGGCATTGCGCTGCCTGATGAACGTGGGTTGGCTCGATGCTCGCAGAGAACTTCCGGGCTACAAGGACTTCGACGACACCGTGACCCTGGCCGAGCGAACCGTCGCGCACTACCTGTCCCGCCAGACCCGAGACATCTGATAGCGCCCGCCCACATGCCCTTCGCGGCCCGAAGGCTGGAAGCCCAGGTGGCTGACACGCTGACGAGCAAACCACACGGCGGGTGATCCTCGGCAGTGCTTGGGCGTCAACGAGAGCAGCCCAGACGTCAGATTCCGAAGACACCGCGCTCACAGTTGATGCGGGTCTCACCGGCCACGATTCCGCAGCGGTCGTCATCACCATCGCCGCCATCGACCGTGTCGAGCCAGGCCCCGCCCTTGATGATGTCATTGCCGCTACCGCCGTCGATCGTGTCTCGACCCAGATTTCCGAAGATCTTGTCGTCACCCCAGCTCCCGAACAGCGTGTCATTTCCGTTGCCGCCAGAGATTCGATCGGCACCGCCACGCCCATCGATCACGTCGTTGCCGGGTCCACCGAACAGTCGGTCGCGACCAGTTGTACCAATCAGCGTGTCATGTCCTGGCCCGCCGGAAGCAAAGTTGTTGCCGCCAACAAGCCGGATCGTGTCATTCCCCGAACCACCAAAAACTGAAGCGAACCGGCCCGCCGTGATGTCGTCATCGCCGCCCTGGCCGCAGATGACCTTGCCACCCCTCACGATGTCTCGAAATGGTGTCCCACGCACGACGTCAGAATCCTGCGCAGGGATGTAGTCGATCCCCTCGACCCCGGTCTGGCCTGTCCCGAGGTCCAACGTCACCAACTGGCCGTTGCACGTCGGAATACACCCAGCATCGTCGCATCGAACGATCCGAATTCCCCCATCGCTCACGGTCGCGATGGCAGCGTTGCCCTCGGCATCCATCTGGAGTGAAGGAATCTGTAGACCCACGGCTTCTGGATCAGGTGCCATGATGCGAGTCTTCCGGTCGGTGAACTCGTCGGGCATTGTCTCGGGGTCCATGCTCGTCACGAGAACTCTGCGCGTGATGTCGAGATCAGACACTGCGAGGACCCAGCCGTTCTCGCTAAGGGCAAAATCTGGATAGTAGGGGTGTCGGTAACCCGACAAGGTCGGGCTCTCGACGGCGATCAAACTGGCGCACGCCAAATTGTTGCAGCGATAGACCCTGCTGTCGCCGAAACCCTGCTCGAATCCGTTCGGAGGCACGACCACCGAGCCGACATAGATGTCGAACTGACCACCACTGGTCGGCACGACCTCGAGATCGGCCGTCACATGCGGGTCGTTGACCCGCGTCGAGATCACTCCCTCACGACAGCCGGCCGTGAGACAGCGAATGACCTGCAGCTCTCCGGCGGGGTGCAACGTGTGGGCGATGATTGGCAGATCATCGGGGTCGAGCGCCAACGACGGAACCGTACCAACCGCCTGGCTTCCGATCGGCGACACCGGGCCCGACCGCTGCACACAGTTCACCGACGTGCACGCAACGATCTTCAGCTCGAACGCCTCATCCACGTAGGACACCACCGGCAAATTCGCTGACGTGAGGGCAAGCGACGGAAACCCAACTGACTCGGTCGCGATACCCACGAGAGAATCACTTCCCTTGCACACTGGGTCGTTGCAGCGCAGAACGTTGATCTCGGCCCCATTTGCATATGCGACGACGGGGAATCCCTCCGAACTAAGAGCCAGCGACGGCCAACCCTCACCTGACGTGATCAGCCCTTCCGTTGCAATGGTCTCTCCACCACCGCGGCATGCCCGATCGTCGCAGCGAAGCACCTTCAGACGCCGTGTAGTCGGATCGACATAAGCAACCACCGGCTTGTCCTCGGCGTCGAGCACCATCGATGGCCCCGACGCCTGGGTTCCATTGAACGCATCGACGGCGCTGGTCGACTGCACCCCAGCACCTGCCGCGCTCGCCGGAATCGTGCTGGCCAGAGCAGCGGCGAGGAGCGCAATGAGGCCAATCCTCGTCGATCGTCGTGTGCGCACATTCATGTCAATCCTCCACGTTCCGGTAGTTCATCACTTCGGCCGAAGTACTGAGCGACATGAACTCAGATTGCTCACTCCAGGAATCGCCTGCCGTGTGCGGGCCGAAGTCGCCTACACCCCTGCGCCCACCACCGTGAGATAGCCGTCCTCGAGCGTGGGTGGCACGAGCTCGGCGCCCGGTGGCGCAGGCTCCGAGCCGAGTATGCGGTAGCGGCCATCGGCTTGACGCCACGACGCTCGAGCCCAGGTTGGCGCTGCGTCGGCTTGCACCCAGGTGCGGCCGGTCGCAGCTTTGGCCAACGCATCGGGTGAACCCACGAAACACACCGAACCCTGGTCGAGCACCACAATCGTGTCGCACACCGCGGCCTCGTCGGTGAGATGCGTCGACATCAACACCGTGGCCTCCGTACGACGCGACGCAACCAGATCACGGATGCGGAAACGTTCGTCGGGGTCGACGCCGGCTGCCGGTTCGTCGAGCACGATCAACGACGGCTGACCGAGCAACGCCTGGGCCAACCCGAGGCGCTGCTTCATCCCGCCCGACAACGAACCCACCGTGTCGTGCGCACGATCACGCAAGCCCACCAAGTCGAGCACATGGAACACCCACTGCCGCCGGCGCCGGTCGTCGTCGATGTCCTTGAGCACGGCGATGTAGTCGAGTGCATCGAACACCCTCGCCGACAACGCAAAACTCACCTGCTGGGGCTGGTACCCGAGCCGGCGTCGCACCTCGATGCGATCGGACTCGTGCGCAGGGTCGAGGCCATCGATGAGCAACGACCCGCTGTCGGGCCGAACCACCGTGGCCACACAACGCAACAACGTCGTCTTGCCCGCACCGTTCGGGCCCAACACCGCAATGAGGCCACCCTGCACGGCCAAGTCGACCCCGGCCAGCGCCGGTCGATCGCCAAAACGCTTCACCAGGTCGGTGCCGAGAATCTGAGTGGCGGTCACAGCTGCACCGCCAACAGATCGAATCGGTCACGCCGCTGCCACACCACCACGAACGCCGCCGCAGCGAGAAGGAGGTACAACACCTGCGCGGGGGCGGTGAACGCTGCCAGCCGGTCGTCGGAAGCGCCGTTCACCACGAGCAGAAGCACCATCCACACACCAGCGGTGACTGCCGCAGCCTTGCGAGGCGACAGCCACGTCGAGGCCGCAAGCGTGCTGAACGTGAGCGCGATCGACGGCAACAACCAGGCCACCGCCCACAAGCCGGCAGCCGGGTTAAACAACGCAGCGAGGGTGAGCAGCAGCGCTGAGACGATCAGGATCACGGCCGCCCGGGTGAGCACGAGGGTCAGACCACGCATGGGAGTAGCGACGCCGATCTCGTGGCTCGGGTCGGCCTCGACCCCGTAGGCGAACGAAATCCCAAGCACCGGAATCAGCGGCGCCAACGCGAGGAACCCGAGGATGTTGTCGGCGTTGGTGGCCGTGTCGCCAGCGATCAGCGCCACGAACATCACCACCACAATCGCCACGAACCACGCCCGACGTAGGCCGGGGGTGGCCAGCGCCACACGGGTCAGGCGGGCCGGGACGCCAAGCCGACGCACCAACCGCTCGAGGCGGCTCGGCGCAGGAACATCGAGCTCGACCGTGATGGATTGCCAGTTCCGCTCGATACGAGCGGGATCGACGATTGAAGCACTCATGTCAGGATCTCCTGGAGTTGCGTGCGAGCCCGCATCATGCGGGTCTTCACCGTGCCTTGCGGAACACCGAGCAAACGGGCCGCCTCTTTCGTGCTGAGGCCATCGATCGCAGTGGCGACCATGACGGCCTGAAGGTCGGGGTCGAGCTGGCGCAACGCTGCTGGCAGCGGGCCGTAGGCGCCGCTCGACACGAACGTCTCTTCGAAACTCACCGCGCCCTCGGTGATGGTGTCGGGGTCGATCGGGACAGCGCGGGTCTTTCGCAGCTGGTCGATCAACTTGCGGATGGCGATACCCCACAACCACGCCGCCACCGCACCCTGACCCCGGTAGCTGCCGGGCTTACGCCACACGGCAACGAACGTGTCTTGGATGGCGATGTCGACCATGTCCGCATCTGAACAACGGGTCTGCAAACGCTGGGTCAACCAGAGGGCGTTGCGACGGTAGAGCTGCTCGAGGGCGCTGCGATCCTGGCGCGCGATTCGCGCCAGCAGGGCTTCGTCCTCACCGCGTTGTTCGTCCATCACATCTCTGTCGTGTTGGTGAACCGAAACGGTTCACGCGTTGCTGATCTTTTCTGGGCCAGTCTTTCCCACATTTCCCCATCGGCGACAGAGGGGCAGGCAGTAGGTCGAACGACCTAAACCATCGATCTCGTGAACCGGTCGAGCACCTCGTTGCGACAGATGGGTATGACCGACACACTCATCCCCCCACCCGCTCCCGGCGCGCTGCAGACCACACCCCCGCCGCCCTCGCCGCCTGAGACATCGAAGCTCCGCCGCAGGCTCGGGATCGTCGGCCACGTCCTCTTCGTGCTCGGCGGTGTTGCGCTCTCGTTCCAGATCGACAGCGGCATCTTCGCCGCCATCGTCGTCCTCTTTGTGCTCATCGCCCCGTTCGAAAAGCTCTATCCCCGCCAGAAGGGTCAGAAGTTGCGTCGGCCGCTCGCCGGCAACGACATCAGCTTCGCGCTCATGAACCCGCTGCTGAACGTGGTCGGCGGCACCGCCTTCATCCTCATCGGTGTGCTCAGCCTGTTCTGGGTGCCAGGCCTGGCGTTTCGCCCACTTGTGGCCATGATCCCCGGCTGGGCGTTGCCATTCGCCGCCTTCGTCCTCTTCGACTTCCTCGGCTACTGGACCCACCGCTGGGCCCACGAGGTGCCATTCCTGTGGCGCTTCCACGCCGTGCACCACTCGCCCGAACACATGGACTGGGTCAGCGGTTTCCGCATCCACCCGTTCGACGGCATCCTCATCGGCCCGGCCGTCTTGTTTCTGCTCGCGGCTGGCTTCGACGGTGAACTCACCGGCATATTGGCCGTCGTGCAGATCATCCTCGGGCTGTTCTTCCATGCCAACGTGCGAGTTCGCTGGCGGCGCCTCGACAGGGTGCTCGCCAACCCCGAGTTCCACCACTGGCACCACGCCAACGAGGCTGACTCCATCGGCCACAACTACGCCCCAGGACTTCCGTTGTGGGACCAGATCTTCGGTACGTTCTTCATGCCGAAGCACTCGTCGGGCCGCCGTCCGCAGCACTACGGCATCAACGAGTACCTGCCTCGCAACATGGCCGGGCAGCTGACGTACCCGCTGCGAGGCGCCCGCCAATACGTCGGCCTTTGGCGCCACCCCATCAAGGCCACGAAGCTCGGTTTCCGCGGGCTGCGGAAACTGCTTGGCGACGTGTGGACCAAAACCCGTCGCCCCACCCACTCGGTGCGCCGCGAAACCGTGCCCGGCTCGTCCTCCTCCAACTCGAGCCTCTTCGAGAAGACACCCTCTGAGGCGTAGGGGCTTCGATTCTCGACCCCGTGGCGGATTCTCGTGGCCTACGGCTCACCTCGCCCGAGGAAGCGATTCTCACCGACGAGGAAACCGATCGCTCGCACGACGTTACGATCGACGGCCGGCTCGGTCTTCAGACTCGAGATGTAGCGGATGATCTCCTGCTGCTTCGACAGGGTCAGACCCTCGAATACCGCACGTGCATTCGGGTTGTCTCTCAACGCGGCAGCGAACTTTGGGTGCGAGTCGATCGTCCGGTCGCTCGGGTCGTAGGCGACCTCGACATCGAGTCGTTCGCCAACACGCCGCGGCGAGTCATCGAGCATCTGCATGTTGACGTAGAGGCGCCAGGCACCACGGAATCTGACGAGTGTCTGTTGGTAGGGCCGGCCGTTGATCGACCCTCGAATTGGAATCGGCCCCTGCGTCCGACCCGCTTCCTCGAACAACTCGGCAAGCACCGGCTCAGGCACGAACACGTACGGGTTGATGTCGATGATTTTCAGTTCGGCTCGGAAGCTCACGCTCAACCCACTGGCGCGATTGCTTTGCTCATTCTCCAAACGCTAGTTCTCGGGGCGGCTATCGAGATCACCGAACGCGACCGATGAGAGAGGTACGCCATGAAACTTCGACCGAACAAATCGGCAACTCGACATGACACCCGCAACGGCGCGCGCTCTCTCGGCGACGGACTTCGCTCCGACCTCAGAAGCGAGGTGTCGGAGCTTCGAGGTGAACTCGTCGAACTCCGCGGCGAGGTTCGAGACGAGATTGCCGAGCTCAAGGGTGAAGCGGCTGAACTTCGCAGCGAGTTCGCATCGGGCGTCAAGAGACTCCGGGGCGATCTACGACGGTTGGTCAAGAAACCCCACTGAGCGCCAGGACGGCGAGCGCGTTCAGCGGATGAGAAGAACGGGCTTCTTCGATCGACGGACGAGCTTCGTGACGGTGGATCCGAGTGGACCCTCGAAGCTGCCGTGGCCGTGACTTCCGAGAACAAGAATGTCGGCCTTCTTCAGATCTGCATCGGCGATGATCGTTCGCGCTGTCTGGTTCTCGGTCGTGGCCCAGAGCACCGAAGCCGCTATTCCGCGATCACCGAGCGCTGACTTGAGCGGTCCGCAACGTTTCTCTGCCACTGCCTCGAAGTAGCTGTGGGTTTCCTTCTGCCGAGGATCTGCGGGACGTTCCGGGGTGGCCATCAAGTGTTCCGCAGCCTTCGACCCACTCGCCAGCTGCGAACCGGCAGCATCAGCGATTGCGCCAATGTCCGCTGCACCGCTCGATGCGGCATAGTCCCGCAAGAAGGAACGCGGAAATTCAATCGCGGTGAAGATCGTGACCATGTCGTCGGGCTCGTACAGACGGTTCAACAGTTCGACCGTCTTCTCAGTATTCAGTGAACCGTCGGTAGCGATGAAGATGTGCACGGTTGTGTCCAATCGGTGAGAAGTCGTGGCGGCGATCATCGTGACACTAGCCACCGCTCAATACTTCCCTACCACGCTCCCCGCCGGCGCCTAAACAGGACGCCCGCCCTGGTCGATGGTGAAGGCATGGATTTGCTCGACATCACCGGGGTTGGTCCGGTCAAAGCCCGACTGCTGAATGACGCTGGCATGGCGACCGTCGCATCGGTCGCCGACGCCGATGCGTCGACCCTTGCGAACATTCGGGGAATCGGACCGGTCAGTGCCGAAACGATCAAGGCCGATGCCGTCCGATTGGCGGGGATGACCGTGGCGAAACCCGCTGTGAGTCTCGGAACGCTTACCTCTGATCGTCGGCAACGTGGAAACGACCTGCAAATGCGGGCGAAGAAGCTCCGCAAACAGGCCAAACAAAAGACCAAGAAGGCTAAGTCGGCACAGTCGAAGAAGAAGCGCAAACGACTGGCACAGAAGGCAGCCAAGCTCGAGAAAGCCGCCAAAAAGGCTCGCAGAAGCGCCAAAGAACTACTCGCTGCATAGACGGCGCGGGCTCCCCCTCACCAACGCAATGGTCATGCTCGAAGGGGAAGAGTAGTGTCGAGACCACGCCCGCGGTCCATGGAGGTCCGAACAATGGCAGAAGTATCACGGGCCGAGACAGTGCGGATGCTCGACGAGGTGCCGCTGTTCTGCGGTCTGGCCGCACGGCTTCGACAGATCGATCAGCGCGCCGACTTCATTGGGTAGGTCCGCAGTCTGAACACAGCAGCGCCGGTTGATCGAGCTGCGAGACAGATTCGGTCCCCCTCAGTTCTCGAGGAGCTTCAGGATCTCGTCGCTCGGCATCACCCATGCGATCGACCGAGCCATGAGCTCGAGTGCCATCTCGTGGCTGTCCTCACCGCGCATGCTCGCAACACAATCGGACACGACTACCGGGGTGTAGCCGAGGTTCGCCGCCGTGAAGGTGGTCGAGTACACACACGTGTCGGTGTTGATGCCGCTCAGCAGCACGTTCTTTGCCTTGTAGACGCGAAGCAACAAGAACTCGAGGTCGGTGCCGCTGAAGCCATCGAGACTTTTCTTCGTCGTCACGTGCACGTCGCTCGGCTCGACCAACTCGGCGGGTACCTGCGACTCGGGTGAACCGACGACTCGATCGCCGTGCGTTCTGGTCGGCCGGTTCGGAGATTGTGACGCGTTGAGGTCTCGGCCGACGATGTTGTAGGCGAGCCCGCCGGTGTGAATGCCCGCATCAAGTTCCTCTTGACGGCGCGTGACATACGCATGGATCACCGGAATTCCGAGCGACCGACAACCGTCGAGGAGGGTCTTGGCACACGACAGCACCCGATCGGCAGCTTTTTCGTCGACGACCGCCTGACCAACCGAGTGGTCCAAGTACTCCCGTTGCATGTCGACGGTGAGGGCCACCGTCTCTGCAGGGTCGAGACGCAGAGCGTCGTTCATCGTCTTCCTGAAGCGTGTCGTGTCCCGGATATCCATTGGTCCCTCTTCCAGCGTCGTCTCTATCGGTAAACCTAGCCCGACAGTTCGATCGCACGTTTGAGATTGTCGGGGCTCGCCGAGCTACCGCAGCAGGAACTGCAACGAGTTGGCCATGCCATCGATCTCTTCAAGTCCTTGGATGTTGGCCCCAAGGCGCCACACGATGCCGTCGACCTCGACCAGCCACACCACTCGGCGAATCAACGAAGGCGCGCTGTCCCAGGCGAGCTCGAAACGGATGCGCTCGCCGCCCGCGGTGGTGCCAAGGCGATCGGAGAACCCGTTCTGGTCGACCGCCTCTTCGTCCGCAACGATCCATGGCCCTGGCGGTAAGAGTGCAGCCTTCGCCTCTTCGAGTGTGATCGCGCCCAGGGACTCGAGCGTCACGTTGTTGTCGGTGCTGCCATCGTTCGATCGGTAACGAAAGTACGCGCAGTCTTCGCCATCGACGTCGAGCGCCGAGACCCATTCGCGCGGGTAGGCAAGTATGACGGCGTCATCGGCACACACCTTGTAGTCGCCACCGAGGTCCGGACCGAACGGCCCGCCGAAACACCAGTGGTTGATGTGCTCGGTGTGGATGCCCGACGAATCGGTGAACGTCACGATGGCTTTCACCTCCTCGGGCCCCGACCAACCAGGCACCTGATAGACGCCGCTCGCAGTGACCGGAAGCGTCGAATCGCTGCCCGACACCCGATCGACCACAACCGAGTCGACAACAACCCCGCTGCCGAGAGCCGGCGTGAACTGGAAGGCACCCGACACACAGTCGATCTGTTCGACGACGCGGCCCTGAAGCGAACCCGCCTCTGGGCAACCGGAGTATCCGTCCACGTCGACATCAGTTGCGACGCTGCCCGACGCGTTCGACGCCGACACACTGAACCCCAGATCGTTCGTCACCACCTCGTGCACGATTGGCTCTTCGGGCACTTCGGTGCCAGCAGCGAGAGGTTCGACGACCGTTGCTCGGTCGATGCCGCTCTGACGCACGACGGTCAGCTCCCAGTCGAGCGGAACCGCAGGTTCATTGGCGAACGTCAGCGTGATCGTGCGCGGGTTTGTTGCACACTCGACAACAAGCGTCGGCTCGACCGGTTCGGGCGGTGGCACTTGGGTCGTGGTCGGACCTGGCTCGTCATCGAACGATTCACTGTCGAACAGTGTCGACGTGGGCGCCTCGTCTTCGCTCGTGATCTCCCCCACCTCGGCGGAGTCGCCTGCCGGATCTTCGGCGAATGGCAGCGAGCCGGGCACGTCGTCGCCTGTACATGCGACCAACAACACAGCAGCAGACGCGACAACGACCAGTCGCGTCATGGCCCGAGATCTACTCAGAGTCTTCATGATCAACAATCGGCCCTATGCCCCAGCTACTGAAGCATGGCGGACGAGTCGAGTCAGAAGAGGGCCGACTCACAGGCCGGCGGTAGTTGTCCGCCGTTGTTCAGGCAGCGGCGAACGTTTGCTCGCGTGTTGTTTGGCCCCGGAGCTGGTCAGCGGTAACCGACCACAAGACGATGCTCCACACGGCGAAAGCGTTCATTACGGAGAATCCCTCGGCAATCCACTCACCATCAGCGACGAAACCAATGAACGCCAACAACCCAAGCAGTCCGTAGGGAACAACGACCACCGACGCAGCGATCAACAGCTTCGTGTCGACGGTGCGAGATACGACCGCAGCCATGGCCAGAACCACGCTGATGATCATCAGAACGTTGGAGCCTGGAAGTTGTGCCGGGCTGGAACGAGCAGCCGACATCACGTCGGCGAGCGGGAGGGCGAGCATGTCACCGAGCAACCCACGGAAGTTCAACACGTCGTTGTACGGATACTCATGCACGTTGTAGGCAGCCACTGATGCGTGGCCCACCCAGGCGAGGAGGAGGCCAAACCCGCCAAACGCTGCGGCTCGGACCAGGCCGAGACGTGAGATCTCGAGAACGGGCATGCCACCAAAGGTAAACCGAAGCGTGCGCCGCAAACAAGGGTCAGACGCAGTGCTCCACAAGAATCACACGAGCATCAGCGCGCGGTCGGCGAGTGTGACCGTTGCGGTCTGACCCCACGTGAGCGTCAGGTGATCGGCCTCCATGCCGTCGCCGAATGCGACGAGTCGATCGCTCTCGCAGCGGATTGTCAGCTCGCCCGAGCTCAGCCTTCCGGCGGTCAGCGTGTCGCCCGTGTAGGGGCTCGGCCAGGCTTCGCGCACGAACCAGGCGAGGTCGCTCGAGGTTGCATCGGGCAGGGTCCACGCCAGCTCACGTTCACCCCACACCGACGCACACCACCCGGTCGACCCGGTGCCCGTGCCAATGAGCATTCCCGACGAAGACTGGTGCTCACTGACGCCGTCCACCTCGATGGAATAACGCGCCGACTGGTGGGCGGCATGGCCGACGAACACCTCGTTCAGCGCTCGCAGTGTCTGGCCATCGTCGGTGGTGATCTGCACCATGGCCCGCTGTTCGACCGGCGGGTTGCCGTTGGCGATCCGAGCGAGAAGTTTGGCCACCTCGCCTGCACCATGGCGTACCAACACGCCGGGGTTCCGAGCCGGGTCGGGGTTCACGCCGATCACCGGCTGACCATTGAGATACTTGGCCACGTTGGCCACCAACCCGTCTTGGCCAACGGCGATAATCACGTCTTCAGGACCAAACACCCACCGGTCGAGGTCGGCCCGGGTGAGGCTGGCTCGGCGCCAGTCGATCGGCACTGCGGCCGCCACTTGCTGCAGAGCCTTTTGTTGGAGGGCGTGGCGTTCGTCCAGCACCTCCAAGGCCCATTCCCCCCGCTCTTGAGTCTTCGAGCCGGGCCGCTCGGGCCCGGGGCCTCGTTGGTCGAGGAAGAAGCCGACCTGCTGGCGAGTACCGTGCCGACCGAGCAACTCGTCGTACTCGGTCGGCCGGCTCACAATCAACGCTCGTAGGGCGATGGCCATGACTACCTCTCCCCACGCTCGGGCACGGCCTCGGCGGCCGCCACCTCGATTGCCGGGGTCTCGGTCGCCATGAACTTGGCCAGCAATGGCGTGATCATGTCGGGCGAGATGACGAGCGTGCCCACATCGGGCAGGTTGCTGGCGAGGTCCTTGACGGCCAGGGCGAACAGCACTCCTTCGCCCGCTTCGCCATACGCCTCGACCTTGGCCCGTTCGGTCGCAACCTCGGCCGCACCGACTTCACGCATGGTCGCCGCCTTGGCCTTGCCCCGTACCTGGACGTTCTCGGCCTCCGCATTGGTCTTGATACGACTGGTATCGGCGGCATCGGAGATGCGCTTGTGCTCGTTGGCGCCTTGTTGAGCCACCAACTGTTCCTCACGTTTGGCCAACTCGATGCGATTCTGCAGTTCGTTCTCGCTGATCGCTCGTTCGTGCTCGACCGCCGTTGCCCGGCGCTCGAACGTTGCCTTGTCGGCCTCCTGTTGGAGGTGTTCACGCACCGGGGTCTGCAACGCCTTCTCCATCTCGGGCTCGGGTCGCACCGCCACCACCCGCACATCGACGATTTCGATGCCGGTCTCGACGATGCGTTCATCGGACCGCAGACCGCGGCTCATCGCCGACCGCAACGTTGGAATCCCCTCGACCATCACCTCGGTCAGGGTCATCTTTGCGAGCACGGTCAGTGCGTGCTGCTGGGCGAGCTCGGTGAGTAGACCACCCACCTGTTCGAGCGGTGTTGCCGTCCACAAGCCAAGGCCGTTGTCGATGGTGAAGTCGATACGTTCGGCGGCGATCGCGGGTTTGGTGATTCGGTAGGTGATCGACGCCTGCACCGCCACCTCCTGGTAGTCGCTTGTTCGATCTCGAAAGATCAGCGGCAGCTCGCGTTCGTCGAGGGGAAGTTCGCTGATCGAGGAGATGCGAGGCCGGAACCAGAACGACTGCCCCGCTCCTTCGTTGACCACGGAACCCCTTCGTACCCTGCGCACATAGGTGGTCGAGGAGGACTGGAGATGATTGACCAGTGGTCGTTTGATGATTGTTGCCATGATGTCACCTGTCGCTTTCTCTTCATGTTGACGATTAATCATCATTGTGACGACAAATCTATTTATCGTCAAGATGACGCTTGTCACGTATGCTGGCTGACATGGCCTTCCCACCCTTCGCCGTGACCGTGGACCTCGTGGTCTTCACTATCCGCAACGACGACTTGTGTGTGCTCACGATTCGACGAGGCGAGGCGCCCCACAAGGGAAAACTTGCGCTGCCCGGCGGGTTCGTACACATCGACGAGGACCTTGCTACAGCAGCAGCCCGAGAACTGGCCGAAGAGACCGGCATCGACCAGATCGAACGACTCCACCTCGAACAACTCGGCACCTATGGCTCCCCCAAACGCGACCCCCGCATGCGCACGATCAGCGTGGCCTACCTTGCCTTCGCTGCAGACCTAGACGATCCCGTTGCCGGCAGCGATGCAGCAGCCGCGCAGTGGATAGCCGTCGACCGAGCGCTCGCCGGCAAGCTGGCCTTCGACCACGCCACCATCCTCGCCGACGGGCTCGAACGAGCTCGGGCCAAACTCGAATACACGACCCTCGCCACCAGCTTCTGCGCACCCGAGTTCACGATCGCCGACCTTCGCCACGTGTACGAGCTGGTCTGGGACACCACCATCGACCCCCGAAACTTTCACCGCAAGATCCAAGCCACCGCCGGATTCGTCAAAGCCACCGGCGAGGTGGTCTCCGCCGGCCGAGGCCGACCAGCCCAGCTGTTCCGCGCCGGAGCCGCGACCCACCTGCACCCACCCGTGGTTCGCTAGCCGTCCATGCGAAACAAGTCAGCCTCAGAGGCTCCCGATCAGTCGACGAAGAGGTCGAGATGACCGCACTGTCCACAGCGATATGCCTTCACGTCATATCGCGCCTTGCCGAGCACCTTGGCCCCGCCGAATGCACCCTTCTCCGCCTGGCCATCGATCCAGGACAAGACCCTCGACGCACCGATCGCTCCGCGTTCACCCTTGTCCTCGAGGAACCCGAGACGCAGCTCACCATCACAGCGGGAACACCTTCGTTCGTCATGCATGACGAGAGTGTAGATCGAGGGATCGACCAGCGGATCGTCGTCAACCTGGGTTGACAGTCGACCAGAACGTCAACTAGGGTTGACACATGACGGGCGTAGGAATTCCATCGAATCTGCCCGACCCCGAGGAGGATCCAGACGGCGCGCTCACGGCTGCCGTTGCCCTGCGAAGTCTCGCCGAACGACTCGAGGCGGCCGCCGTGCGCGCCGCAGTCGAGCTGGGCTGGTCATGGGCCCAGATCGCACAGTCGCTGGGGGTCACCCGGCAAGCAGCTCACAAGAAGCACGCTCGTTCCCTCGCAGCGGCAACAAAGAAAGACGTACCCGAATGAACATCCTCCAGAAGCTCAAAGCGCGCAAGCGAGACATGAAGATCCTCTCCGACCTGATCGACTCGAGCCTGGCCCGATCGGCCGACGCAGGTGAACCGCTGGCCGGCGCACACCAGTTGGCGGTCAGCGCGTTCGAGATGCCCGACGGCGGCGCAGAGAAGGCGTTGGCATCACTCGGCACGTCGAGTGGCAGCTTTCTCGTCGCGCTCTCATCACTCGAAGCAAGCACATTGGCCGAACTCGGTCTTGAAGTGCCCGCCATCGACGCAACAACGATTCCCCGCACGAGATTGGACAAGACCGATGCGACGTTCGAAGCCGCGATTAAGGCCATCTACGACTTTCACAACGAAGCCGGCGATTACCGGCCACTCACAGGTGCTCACGTGTTGGCTGGCGTCGCCACGGTCGAACACGGCGTGTCGGCCCGAGTTTTTGCGTCGATGAATGTCGAGAGATCCGCGGTCATCGGCGCCTGCCGAGCTACAGCCCGAACACGCCCGTCTCGCAGCTGACTCGTGTTTCGGTGAGGCCACCCGGATCACTCAGTGTGCAGCCGTCCGTCTGCGTTCCGCCATTCATGACGTCCCGCCATGCACCGCCGCGAAGAACATCGTCGCCGCTGTCGCCGAACAATTCATCACGGCCGAGGTTTCCGAATAGCCTGTCATCGTTCCCGCCGCCACTGATGATGTCGTTGCCGTCGCCTCCGGAGATTCGGTCGTCGCCATTGCCACCGATCAATCTGTCCGGGCCGCCCCCGCCAACGATGCGATCGTCACCATTGCCGCCGTTGATGATGTCGGCACCTGGGCCTCCGAAGAGGCTGTCATTTCCGGCTCCGCCCACGATGTGATCCTTGCCTGCACCGGCGAACACCCTGTCGTAGCCGCCACCGGCGTCGATCGTGTCGTCACCTTGGAGAGCACAGATCGTGTCGGCGCCACCGAAGCTGTTGATCACATCGTCGCCGGCCGTGCCCCGAATGACATCGCTGCCGCTCGTTGGAATCTCGCCTTTGGACAGATCCACCGTCACGATCAGACCGTTGCACAACACGGGCTCGCCAACTTCACAGACCGGGTTCTCTGCCGTTGGAGATCCGAATGAGCCCGCCGGGCAGCTGTAGGTAGTCGTGACGATGCTTGCCACCGCTTGCGTCGCCGTGCCAGCCACAGTGCACGTCGGGTTCCCCGCCGTCGGGTTGCCGGTCGCCCCCGCCGGACAGCTGTAGGTTGTCGTGGCTATAGCAGCGACCGTGGAGCCTCCGTTCATGCAGGTCGGGTCTCCAGCCGTCGGATTACCGGTCGACCCTGTAGGGCACGTATAGGAGGTGGAGGCGCTCGCAGCAACCGTCGTCATCGTCGCTACCTCTGTAGAACACGTGAGTCCGGGTCCCTCTCCGGTGCCGGTCGCTCCCTCGGGACACGAATAGCTGGTGCTCGAAACTGCGGCGACGGTGCCACCGTCGCCCTGGGCCGAGGCCGCCGGTGCAACGAACGCGAAGAGGAGACCGACCGTCGCGCCGGCAACGATCAGGCGCCATCCTCGCGCCCACGGCCGCCTCGACAGCTCTTTGTTCGCGCTGACCCGGTCACCCATGGTTGTTTCTCCTCGTCTGTCCTCTCTGTCTATCGTGCGCTTGGCGAGCAGTCTGAACTAGCGCCTGGTTGTCGATCGAGCTGCCAGACTGGGTACATGGCCGAAGACGCACATTCCAACCACGACCACGATGACGATCACGGGCATGACCACGGGCATGGTCATGAACACGACCAAGGCCTCAAGGGGATGGTTCGGTACTTGCGTCACGCCCCCAAGATGTGGAAGTCCGACGTCAACAGCGCAGTTGTTGCACGGATAGCGCCACAAGCCGGTGAAACCGTGATGGACGTCGGTGCAGGCATCGGCGCGGGCACCATGGCCGCTGCGAAGTCGGGGTGCACGGTGGTCTCGATCGAACCCACTCCGTACATGCGGCGGGTCCTCCAACTTCGCTGCCTCGTCGCCCGAGTGGGCGACCAAGTACGAATCGTCGACGGTACGGCCGAGGCCACCACGGTTGCTGCCGGGTCAATTGACGCCGCGTGGGCGGTCAACACGATGCACCACTGGACCAGCCTCGAAGCCGGTATCGCCGAGCTGGCGCGTGTCCTCGCCCCCGGCGGACGAGTGCTCCTGGTCGACGAAGAATTCGACGACCCAACCCACCCCGACTTCGAGACGTTCGGCGTCAAACGACAAGAGGAGCACAGCCACCACTTCGACACCGTCGATCCCGACGTCGTGGCCGGCGCAATGAAGGCGGCCGGCCTGACCGTGTCCTTCGCCGGACACGACCAGATCGCCGGGCACCCGTCGATCGTCATCGAGGGTTCCGCCTGAGCTCCAGGCTCGCCAGCTGGGTCAAACGCTGACGCGCTGGACCTTGGTCGTCGTGAGGAGCCATCCACCCGCGGCAGCGACAAGCGGCAGCAACACGCCCACCACACCGAGCTCGAGCCATGGAATCGTGAAGTCGAAGTTCTCGTCGGGGTTGAGGTAGACGCTAGACAGCGCGAGGAACGAGGCGGGCACGGCGACGACGACGGCGACGATCACCATGCCCGCTGCCGTCGCAGCACCGATCCAGCGTGACGTCCGTGGCGATGCGCCGACAGCATTGAGTGCCCGCGAATCGTTCTCGTTCTCGACCCGAATGAGCGCGACCGACACGGCGACCACGCTGATACCGAGAAGCATTGCGACGGTGAGAGCGACCGCACGGATCGTGAGGAATGGTGGAGGCCCATCTGGTAGACCCACACCAAAACCATCGTGCGAGCGGGTGAATGCCTCGAATGCATCGAGCTCTGCGATCGTGAACGGGTCGTCCTGTACCAAGAGCCACTCCGACACGATCACGTCGTCGCGCGAGATGCCATCGATATCGCCAAACACCACGACCTGAGGAAAAACCTCGGCGACAGGTCTGCGGCGCTCGACCACCGTCGACGCGTCGGGGAGCGCCAGGTCGGACTCGAAGAACACGACGAGGTCCGTTCCCTCGTCGGGCTCGTCGATACCCATGGCTTCGAGGAGGGCGGGGGTTGCGAATGCGGTGTTGGTTTGCTGTTCGCCAGTGGTGCGGACCATGTTGACCGAATAGGGAGCAACGTACTGTGCGCTGTCCCCGCTCTGCCCTGGTTCGAGGAAGGCCTCGGTCATCGCTCGGTCCACCGGTGTTTCGATAGGGACGAGCCTGGCGTCGGAGGCAATTTCGAGCAGCGGAGCGAACGTAGCTGGCCCATCGGCAGGCGAGAACGAGTCGCCGCCATCGCCGTCGAGGCTGACGACGTTCGTTGGTCGGTACGGGACCCAGGCATCGCCCAGTGACGCAACGAAGGAGGCGAGTCCGAACGGAATGGCGAGAGCGATTGCTGCGGCGGCCACAGCAGCCGACGACCGTGCCCTGTTGCGGTTGATGTCGCGCCAGGCAATACGAACGGGCAGCGGCGCCCGCCCGGCGAGTGCTCCAAGTACCGACACGAGTCCAGGGATCACGAGCAGCGCACCGATGACCAATGCTGATGCTCCGCCCACCACCAACTCGACCGAGTTCTTTGGGGCGCCGTTCACCAACATGAAACCGCCGGCTGCCAGCAGTGCGAAGCCGAGGACGACGGTGGGCGCAACTTTGGTCTCTGGCGGTCTGCGAGCAGCGATTGCGTCGATGGTCGACGTGCGCCTGATGCGGCGTGCGGGCCACCAGGCTGCGGCGATCGCAGTAAGTACAGCGAGCGGGATCATCGGCAGCAGATATGCCCACGGAAGGTCGAACGCTGCGAGCCGATGGTTGACTGCGATCTGGAGCACCGGAGTCGCAACGATCGAAAGGAGTACGCCGGCCCCAAGTCCGATGATTCCCCCGATGACGCCACAGACGAGTCCGGTGAACTGCATCACCGATCCGAGGCGTTGAGGCGTGGCGCCCATTGCCGAGAGCATGCCCAGCTGACGGGTGCGGCGCTGTGCGAGCACGGTGAATCCGGCCGAAGCGAGGATGGCGACCTGAAAGGCCACGATGGTGCCGCCGAGGTACGCAAACATCGGGCCGCTCGAGTCGGTCCACATCAGCGACCGATCCTGAACGTATGCGGAGATGCCTCCGTTGGTTCCTTCTCGTGAGAGCGCCCGGATCTGGTCGCTGGCGGGGTGGAATTCGGTGGGTAGCAGGAGGGTCACATCCTCCCAAACGCCGACATCGGCCGGTGTGACGAGGGCGATTCGACTGTCGAGGTCGGTCGGGTTCTCCCAGATGCCGACGATGGTTCGGTCGGCTCCACCCACGGAGCGGGTCTGGCCAATCTCCACGGCTTCGCCGAGCGCTGCCTCGAGTACCTCGATGCCACGGCCGGTGATCGCCACCTCGCCGGTCTCTGGCCACCGGCCCGAAAGCAGTGAGAAGTTGACGGCGCCGAGCGGTGCCTCGGGGCTGGCTCCGCTGAGTTGCAGCCCGTCGCCAGCGTTGGGCCCACTGATCTGCGCTTCGATGTCGGGGTTATCGACCAGGACGGTCCTGACGCCTGTCTCGAGTTCGGCGTAGGTCAGTGGGTCGTCGCCGAAACCGCTCACATTTCCATAGGCCTCTGAATTGGCAAAGAGTCGTGTCTCGGGTTCGCGAAATCGCATCGTCGAGCTGATGAGCAGGGTGGCGATGGCAATGCCAAAGGCCACCATTGCAATGACGAGGGCGTGCTGGCGGCGTTCTGCGCGAACGACACGGAGCACCCATCGAAAGAGTGCGAGGCGACCGCTCATGACGAGGCGCCTTCGAGGAGCTGTTCTGCCGATTGTGCGCTGTCGGTCTGGTCGATCATGCGGCCGTCTCGGAGGAACACGACCCGGTCTGCCCATGCAGCAAGTTGCGCGTCGTGGGTGACGACCACTGCTGATGCGCCGTCATCGCAGGCACGTCGCAGTGTGCGCATGACCGATTCGCCAGTGATCGAGTCGAGTGCGCCGGTCGGTTCGTCGGCCAAGATCAGCCGGCCACCCGCCACCAACGCCCGCGCGATCGCCACACGTTGCTGCTCACCACCAGAGAGATCGTCGGGGAAATGATGAAGGCGATCAGCTAGGCCGACATGGTCGAGCAACTTGGATGCCTGCCGCGCGGCTTCGACACGACGCACTCCACCGAGCTCGAGTGGCATGGCCACGTTCTCGACCGCCGTCAGCGCTGGAAGTAGATTGAAGTCTTGAAAGACGTACCCAACCCGGTCGAGTCGGAGCTCGGCGAGTTTGGTCTTCGACAGTTGTGAAAGGTCGACTCCGTCGACGTACACCGCACCACTGGTGGGTGTTTCGAGCCCTCCGGCGATCGTGAGAAGCGTCGACTTTCCCGAGCCCGAGGGGCCCATGACGGCGACGAACTCTCCTCGATGCACGGTCAGCGTGACATCGACCAGAGCGCGGACCTCTCGGGTGCCGTCGCCGTAGATGCGACTGACCCCTCGAAGCTCCAAGGGTTCAGCGCTCGAACTGGTTTGCGAGCGCGGGGTACGAAATGACTTCATGACTGGATCTCCGTCCGGTCGGTGGTGCTTGGGGTGAATTGGGCGCTTGATGGAAGAGGGGTTGCAGCCGAAGGGCGCGCTGGGTGGATTCGTGCGCCGCTCCGTATGCGTGCATCGACCGAATCGAGCCAGCGGACCGCGGCTTCGAGGCGGAACAGCTCGGCGTCGCACATCATCAGCGTCGCGGTCGACACCTCGGGGTCGACTTTCAAGGAGGCATAACCACGCATTGTTTCGAGGAGTTGACGGCGATGACTTTGCACGGTGTCGACGCAGGAATCGGGGTCAATCGAGGCGGCGATCATGATTTTCATCACGATGTCGTCTCGGGGCGGGACGGTGCTTGGTTCGGAGGACTTGAGCCACAGATCGAGCTCGATCTGTCCGCCGGCGGTTATGGCATACGGACGACGATGATCGTCGTCGTCGTCGATGCCGACCGGTTCGACCAGGCCATCGCGTTCGAGTCGGTTGAGGCTGGTGTACACCTGGCCGACGTTGAGCGGCCAGAGGTCGCCGGTGCGCTGCTCGAATTCGTCTTTGAGCTGCTGGCCGTACATGGGGCCCGTCGACAACAGGGCAAGGAGAGAGTGTTTCACTGACATACTCAGTATGTATACGCCGAACATACCGAGTATGCAAGCTCATTTTCAAAGAATTGTCGATCTATCTCCGAAGTCGACCGATCAGGTTCCCCATCCAGGCCAAAACACCCTGCGCTTCATCAGGAGTTGCCTCGTCAGCGGTTGCATCGGCGATCTCACCGACGTCATCCCGATCGAGTTTCCCGAGTAGTTCGAGGATCTCGCCAACTCCGTCCGGCGACACCACATCGGTCATGTCCGGTGTCCGGAGAATCCGCCACAAGTCACTGGCAGGAAGCGTGAAGACCCCAGCCTTGATGTAGGCGTCGGCATGGGTCGAAAAGGCAAAGTCGTGAAAAGCTTGGTCGTCACACTCGAGCCGGTCGAACACTTCCGGATCGGCGCCACGTTTGTCTTCGATGGCCTCTTGTAACAGTCGAAGCGTCGTCTCGAGCCATTGCTGACCGTCGGTGGTGAGTTCCGGTTTGGTCGCCAAGAACTGATGCAAACACTTGTCGCCGAAGTCGAGGTAGTACGAGGGGTGGTGGGCGCACGGGTGCCGACGACAAAAATCCGCCACTCGGTCGCGGTAATAGGTCTCGGTACCAGTCGGCACCGGCTCGGGGAACGTGCGCTCGGTCACGGCCGTGAGTATCGCAGCTTGACTGCCACATGTACTGTTTGGTTCATGGCAGATGACAAGAGCGCCGCACGACGCGTCGCCGAGGAATCGAACCCCGTGGGGTTTATTCGCCGGCTCAAAGGACTACCGCTCGTCAAGAAGGTTCTCAGGATTTTCGACCGGTTCCTGTAGCGATCCGACTACGACGTTCGAGCCGTCAGGCGGACTCAGTTGCGAACGAGGCGGAAAACGGGAATCACTCGCCCTGTTTCGGCAGCGCTCTTTGCATACTCCGCAAACTGCGGCAGCTCGGCGGCCTGCGCGTCATAGAGGCGCGTGCGCTCATCACCCTCGGCGAGTTCAGCGGTGGCTTCGTACTTCTCGGTGCCCACTTCAACGGTGACCGTCGGGTTGGCGACGAGGTTGTGGTACCAGTTCGGATGCTCGGGAGCTCCACCCTTCGACGCGATGATGACCACGTCGTCACCGTCGATCGAATAAACGAGCGGTGAACAGAGTTCGCGTCCGCTCTTTGCCCCGGTCATGGTGACGAGCACGACCGGCATTCCCTCGAGCTGGCCACCGACGACACCGTCGTTGGCCCGAAACTGCTCGATGACCTGTCTGTTCATTTCCAACCAGTCCATGCGTGATCCTGTCTGCGCGGCGAACCGTCAACGGTATTCCGAGCCTTGGGAATTCACTCGAACGGTGGAATCGTGATCTCCATCACTTCGGCGTCGTCGCCGCACGAGCCCGAATCGGTGTTGAAATACGCTCGGGTGAAGTCGCGATTCACCGCAGCCTGGGTCTCGGTCCAATAGCTCTCGCCACAGTTGTAGGTGTGAGCGAGATTGAGTACTCGCCCGTTCGGCACCAGCTCGACAGCCAGCACCTTGAAGCACGACCACGCGCCGTCCACCTTGCA
>RCMY010001343.1_pt1 | contig 23495 bp, 20 predicted proteins | sample 2041341 | NCBI WGS metagenome assembly RCMY01 (sample SAMN09708234, study PRJNA481090) | Marine sediment metagenome, whole genome shotgun sequencing project.
GTTTTGGCCGTCTGAAAGGTTTTGGCCGTCTGAAAGGTTTTGGCCGTCTGAAAGGTTTTGGCCGTCTGAAAGGTTTTGGCCGTCTGAAAAAAGCCCGCAACTTCGTGCGGGCTTTTTTCAGACGGATGCCGGATTAATCGGCCTGGCGGCGCAATACGGCGGGAATTTCGAAATCGTCCAATACCGATTGGTTGGAGAAATCGGAGGCAGCCAAATTCATGCTGCGGGCGCTGCGGCCTGAGCGGATGACGCTGTCGATATTCGGAAAACCGTCGTCGGTGCCGGTGGCTTGTTGGGTTTTCACCATGCGCAGATTGGGGCTGGCGGCGGCGCTTTGGTGCTCTTTCAGGCCGGTGGCGATAATGGTGACGCGGATATCGCCCTCTTCCATGCTCTCGTCTTCGGCGGTGCCGTATTTGCGCTCGGCATCGGCATGGGCGTATTCGTCCACCACTTTCATGATTTCGCGGTATTCCGACATTTTCAGGCAGCCCGGCGCGGTGGTGATGTTAACCAACACGCCGCGTGCACCATCAAGGGTAACATCGTCCAAGAGCGGGCTGGAAATGGCCTGCTCGGTGGCCAGGCGGGCGCGGTCGATGCCTTGGGCAAAGCCTGAGCCCATCATGGCCATGCCCATGATGCTCATCACGTTTTTCACATCGGCAAAGTCAAGGTTGATAAAGCCGGGGCGGGTAACCACTTCGGAAATGCCGGCCACGGCATCGCGCAACACATTGTCGGCGGCGCGGAAGGCTTCGCGCACGGTCACGTCTTCGCCCAATGCAGTCATCAATTTGTCGTTCGGAATCACAATTAGCGAATCCACTTGGCTTTTGAGGTGATCCAAGCCTTCTTGAGCGATGTTGATGCGTTTGCCTTCGTGGCCAAACGGGCGCGTGACCACGGCCACGGTGAGAATGCCCAGCTCTTTGGCGATTTCGGCAATCACGGGCGCGGCACCGGTGCCGGTGCCGCCGCCCATGCCGGTGGTGATAAACAGCATATTGGCGCCGCGGATGGCTTCGGCGATGGCTTCGCGATCTTCTTGAGCGGCCGCGCGGCCGATTTCGGGGTTGGCGCCGGCGCCCAAGCCACGGGTGAGGTTCACGCCCAGCTGGATGCGTTTGGCTGCATTGCTGCCGCCCAAGGCTTGCGCATCAGTATTCGCGCTGATGAATTCCACGCCTTGCACGGTGTTGTTGATCATATTGTTGATGGCATTGCAGCCGCCGCCGCCGATGCCGATTACTTTGATTACCGCAGGGCTTGCGGCAGACTCTACTACGTCGTAAACCAATTCCATAAAAATGCTCCTCTGCGCCCTGCATTAAGGCGGATTTAAATTAGTGTGAACAATCTGCATTATATATAAGAACGCGCGTTTATAGCAAAAAGGTTCTTATATCTTTACTTTGGGTTTAAAAATTGTTTTTTAACCATTCTTTGATTTTGACCAGCAGGCTTTCACGCGGTTCCTTCACGGCCACGGCACCGCTCACAGGGCTGCCGTATGCATCGCCGCGCGCGGCCTGCAAAAGGCCGATGGCGGTGGCATAGCGCGGGTTGCGGATGCGCTCGGACACGCCGCCCATTTCCTGCGGCACGCCGATGCGGGCGGGCAGGTTGAACACATCTTCGGCCAAATCCACCATGCCGGTGAGCAAAGAGGCGCCGCCGGTGAGCACCACGCCGGAAGTGAGCACGTCTTCGGGAAAGCCGCTGCGGCGCAACTCATTGAGGGTTAATTCCAAAATTTCTTCCACGCGCGGGCCGATTACGCTGGCCAACACGCGGCGTGAAATTTGGCGCGGCTGGCGGTCGCCCACGCTGGGCACTTCAATCATTTCATCGAGGCCGTCCATGGTGGCGATGGCTACGCCGTGGTGGATTTTGATGTATTCGGCGGCGTTGTGCGGGGTGCGCAAGGCTTGTGCCAAATCTTTGGTAATCAAATCGCCTGCCACGGGAATCACGGCGGTGTGGCGGATGGCGCCGTTGGTATACACGGCGATATCGGTGGTGCCGCCGCCGATATCGATCACGCACACACCCAAGTCTTTTTCGTCTTCCGTGAGCACGGCCTGCCCGCTGGCCAAGGGTTGCAACATGATTTGTTCCATGTGCAGGCCGCAGCGGTTGACGCATTTTTGGATGTTTTGCAGCGCGGTGATGGCACCGGTGATGATGTGCACCCGGGTGTCGAGGCGCACGCCGCTCATGCCGATGGGCTCTTTCACGCCGGGCTGGTTATCAATAATATACTCCTGCACCACGGTGTGCAGAATATTGTGGTCGGGCGGTATGTTTACGGCTTTGGCGGTTTCGATGGCGCGATCGATGTCGGCTTGGGAAACTTCGCCGTCTTTGATTTTCACCACGCCTTGCGAATTAAGGCTGCGGATATGGTTGCCGGCAATGCCGGTGGTGACGCTGTCGACCTTGCAGTCGGCCATCAATTCGGCTTCATTCATAGCTTGCTTGATGGCTTGGGCGGTGGCATCGATATTGGTCACCATGCCGGCTTTGAGGCCGCGCGACGGTGCCTGCCCCAGGCCGACGATATGGATTTCGTTGTCTTCCTGCACTTCGCCTATCAGGGCAATCACTTTGGAAGTGCCGATGTCCAGCGCGCTGATGTATTTGCCTTTTACCATGATGTTCCATTCATTTTCTGTTTACTGTTGATTGTGATCGGCGGCTGAAGCTGCCGTTTCAGACGGCATTTCGCTCGGTGCGCGCTCGCGCACGGCAAAGCCGTCTTTATAACGCATATCGACATAGGCCAAGCCGCTTTGTTGTGCGCGCAATATGCCCGGCCACACGGCGGCAAACTGCTGCAGGCGCGCATTTTCATGCTCGCGCCCCAAGCGCACGGTGATGCCGTTGTCCAACACCACCGACCAGGCGGAGCGCGGTGTGTATTCCAGCTTGGCGATGCTTAAGCCTGCCGGTTTCAATAATCCGCTGAATTCTTGGTAATGCGCCACCATGGTTTTGGCGGTGCCCGGCTGGCCGTCGAATTCGGGAAAGGTTTCGGTGGTGGCCGCCTGAAAAATATTGCCGTTGGCATCCACCAGGCCGGCAGCTTTCCAGCGTGCCACCGGTTCGCGCTCAGTGAGGTGGATTTCCACCACATCGGGCAGGCGGCGGCGCACCTGCGCTTTGTCTATCCACGGCAGCGCCTGAAAGGCTTTTTGTGCGCCGTTCAAATCGGCGCTGAAAATATTGCCGCGAATATAGCGCTGGGCAACGGTTTGCAGCTCTTGGGTGCTCACACGCTTCAAATCGCCTTCGATTTTCACCTGCTTCACCGGAAAATACGGTGAATGATACAGCCACACGCCCGCTGCGCCCAGCAGCATCAAGAGCACCAGGGCAGTCAGCCAGCGGGTGATGCGCCGCATGGCGCCGGCATTATCCCACATGAGCGGTCTTTAAAATTTCAACACATAAATCGGCAAAGCTCAAGCCGCTTTGGGCGGCGGCCTTGGGCACCAAGCTGTGGCTGGTCATGCCGGGCAAGGTGTTGACCTCAAGCAGGTAAAGTTTGCCGTCGGTGTCTTTCAAAAAGTCAACGCGCCCCCAGCCTTGGCCACCGATGGCGGCAAAAGCGCGCACAGAAAGCGTGCGCATCAGCGCCTCATCGGCTTCGTTCAAATCGGACGGGCATTGATATACGGTGTCGTCGCGGTTGTATTTGGCTTCGTAATCGTAAAATTCGGTGGCCGGAATAATGTGTATGCTCGGCAGCGCTTGGCCGTTTAGCACGGCGCAGGTGTATTCGCCGCCGCCGATAAAGCGTTCGGCCAAGATTTCGCCGTGCAGATGTTTCACCGATTGATAGGCGGCTTGCAGGCTGCCGGTTTCTTTCACTTTCACCACGCCGACGCTGCTGCCTTCTACGGCCGGTTTCACAAACAGGGGCAAGCCCAGCTCGCGCTCGATGGCGGCAAAATCGCTGTCGTCATGCAGCACGGCAAATTCGGGCACAGGCAAGCCCAAACCCTGCCACACCAGCTTGGTGCGGTATTTGTCCATGCCGATGGCGCTGGCCATCACGCCGCAGCCGGTGTAAGGCACGCCCAAGGCTTCGAGCAGGCCTTGCACGGTGCCGTCTTCGCCGTAAGTGCCGTGCAGCGTGTTGAAGGCCGTCTGAAAACCGAGCGCCTTCAATTGCACGATATCCTGCGTTTTGGGGTCAAACGGGTGCGCATCAATGCCGCTGCTTTGCAAAGCCGCCACAATGGCCGCGCCGCTGTTGAGCGATACGTCGCGCTCGCTGGAAAATCCGCCCATCAAGACGGCCACTTTGCCGAAATTCTGCATGCTGTTTTCTTTTCATCTGTTTCAGACGGCCTGTTTGTTCAGACGGCCTGATGTGCTGTTAATCTAAATCATCCAAAATCAGCGGCTGCCCTCTGCCAGCGCCTGCGCCGCTTTATTGATGCTGCCCGCGCCCATGGTGAGCACCACATCGCCCTCTTGCAACACATTGAGCATGGTGGCGGGCAAATCATGGACTGCTTCGCAATAAATCGGTTCCAGCTTGCCCATCACGCGGATGGCGCGTGCCAGCGCGCGGCTGTCGGCGGCCACAATCGGCTCTTCGCCAGCGGCATACACTTCGGTGAGCACCAAGCTGTCGACCGTGCTCAGCACATTCACAAAATCTTCAAACAAATCGCGCGTACGGGTGTAGCGGTGCGGTTGGAAAGCGAGCACCAGCCGCTTATCGGGATAAGCCCCGCGCGCCGCCGCCAGCGTGGCGGCCATTTCCACCGGATGATGGCCGTAATCATCAATCACCAAGGCTTTGCCGCCATTGGGCAGTGCGATTTCGCCATAGCTTTGGAAGCGGCGCCCCACGCCTTCAAAGGCCAACAGGCCTTTTTGAATCGCTTCCACCGATGCGCCCACTTCCAGCGCCACCGCAATGGCGGCCAGCGCGTTGAGCACATTGTGGCGGCCGGGCATATTGAGCACCACTTCAAACGGTGCCTGATTATCGTGTTTCACTTGCACGGTAAAGCGCATTTGTGCGCCTTCTGCACGCATATCGGTGGCGTAAATATCGGCATTGTCATCCAAACCGTAAGTGGCAAACGGTTTGCTGATTTTCGGCAGCACCGCGCGCACATGCTCGCTGTCGATACACAAAAATGCCTTGCCGTAAAACGGCATGCGGTGGATAAAATCGACAAAAGCCTGGTGCAGCTTATCCACGCTGTGGTCGTAAGTGTCCATATGGTCGGTGTCGATATTGGTCACCACCGACATCACCGGTGTGAGATGCAGAAACGAAGCATCCGATTCGTCGGCTTCGGCCACAATATATTCGCCGCGCCCCAAGCGGGCGTTGGTGCCTGCGGCGGTGAGTTTGCCGCCGATTACAAAAGTGGGATCCATGCCGGCCGCCGCCAAAATCGAGGCGGTGAGGCTGGTGGTGGTGGTTTTGCCGTGGGTGCCGGCTATGGCGATGCCGTCGCGGAAACGCATTAATTCGGCCAGCATCAGCGCACGTGGAATCACCGGAATTTTGCGCGCCTGCGCCGCCACCACTTCGGGGTTGTCTTTTTTCACGGCGGTGGAAGTCACCACCACATCGGCATCGGCCACATGCTCGGCTGTGTGGCCGGGATACACTTCTATGCCCAAATCGCTCAAATGGCGTGTTACCGCGCTTTGCGCCTGATCCGAGCCGGACACCTGAAAGCCCAAATTGTGCAACACTTCGGCAATGCCGCACATGCCCGAGCCGCCGATGCCGACGAAATGAATGTGGTGAACCCTGTTTTTCATCATAACTGCGTATCCTTGCTGCCGTTTCAGACGGCCTTTTTAGCGCCGCTGCACATAAAGGCTTTATTCTAAAGGGCAGCGATATTCTGTGCCATATTTTTAATGTAAAGGCGGTTTTTATTCGTGAGAGGCCGTCTGAAACTCACATGGTGGTGGCAATAGCAATATCGGCCACATCCTCGGCGCTATGCGGCAGCGCCAGCGTACGCGCCTGCTCGGCCCATTCCAGGCAGCGCTCGCGGTTTAAGCCGCCCAACACTTCGGCCAGATTGGCCGCGGTCAGCTGCGATTGCGGCAGCAGCAGGCCGGCTTCAGCATGCGCCATAAAACGGGCGTTGGCGGTTTGGTGATCGTCCACCGCATGCGGGTAAGGCACGAGCAGCGCGCCCACGCCGGCAGCGGTGAGCTCGGCAATGGTGAGCGCGCCGGAGCGGCACACCACCACATCGGCATCGCGGTAAGCCGACACCATATCGTCGATAAATTCCACACATTCGGCCTGCACGCCCAATTGATCGTAAGCCGCCTGCAGATTGCCCAGCTTGTTGCGCCCCGATTGATGGTAAATCTGCGGACGCGCTTCTTCTGGCAGCAGCGAGAGCGCTTCGGGCAGGGTTTTGTTCAACACATCAGCGCCCAGGCTGCCACCCATCACCAACACTTTCAGACGGCCTTCGCGGCCGGCAAAGCGAACCGCAGGCTCAGGCAGATTGGCGATTTCGGCGCGCACCGGATTGCCCACCAGCCCGTCGGCATTATCGAAAGCTTTGGGAAACGCATAAAGCACGCGCCGCGCCCAGCGCGCCAGATATTTGTTCGACATGCCGGCAATGGCGTTTTGCTCGTGTATCACAATCGGCACACCGGCAAGCTTGGCCGCCACGCCGCCCGGAAAGGTAACAAAACCGCCAAAACCGATCACCGCGTCGATACGGTGTTTTTTAATAATGGCCGAGGCCGTCTGAACGGCTTTAGCCAAGGTAAACGGCAACATCAGCTTGCGCTTCAAGCCATTGCCGCGCACGCCTTTAATCGCCAGCGTTTCCAGCTCGATATCGTGCTGCGGCACAATGCGCGTTTCCATTGCACCCTCGCTGCCCAGCCACACCACATGGTGTCCGCGCGCGCGCAGCACTTCGGCCACCGCCAGCGCCGGAAAAATATGGCCGCCGGTGCCGCCGGCCATCAATAAAAAGCGCTTAGCCGCCATGATTTATCCTTCTACTTTATAACCGCGCATTTTAAGGCGGTTTTCATAATCCACCCGCAGCAGCAGCGTCATGCTCACCAGCATCACAATCACCGCCGAGCCGCCATAAGACATCAGCGGCAGCGTCAGCCCTTTAGTGGGCAGCAGGCCGATGTTCACGCCGATATTGAAAAAGCTTTGAATGCCCAGCCAAATGCCCACGCCTTTGGCCACAAACGCGCCGTAATAAAGCTCCAAATCACGCGCCTGCTTGCCGATGGAAAACGCGCGCCACACCAGCCAGCCGTAGCAGAAAATCAGCACGCAAATGCCGGCCATGCCGAATTCTTCGCCGATTACCGCCAAAATAAAATCTGTGTGCGCTTCAGGCAGGTAAAAGCGTTTTTCCAGGCTCGCGCCCAGCCCCACGCCAAACCATTCCCCGCGCGCAATCGCCATCAGCGAATGGGTGAGCTGATAGCCTTTGCCCAAGGGGTCTTCCCACGGATTGAGAAACGCCGTTACCCGTGCCACGCGATAAGGTGCCATCGCAATCAGGCCGATCATGCTGAGCAAACCCGCGCCCACCATCATCAAAAACCAACGCCACGGCAGGCCGGCCAAAAACAGCAGCCCCAGCGCCACCACCGTCACCACCACAAACGAGCCGAAATCCGGCTCCAGCATAATCAGCCCCAGCCCCGCGCCCACCGGCACGCCGGCGAAGGCCACTTTTTTAAACTGCTTCAAAATCTCGGCGCGGCGGGTGAAAAAGCTGGCCAAATAAAGAATAATCGCCAATTTGAAGATTTCGGTGGGCTGAAGGTTGACCGGCCCCAAATGTATCCAGCGCTTTGCGCCGTTGATTTCACGCCCCGCAAACAGCACCACCACCAGCAAAAACAGGCTGAACAGCAAAATCCACGGCGTCCATTTTTTCCACCTCGCCATCGGAATCTTGGCCGCCACCAAGCCTGCTGCCGCACCCGTGCTCAAAAAAATCGCCTGGCGGCCGAGGTAAAACCATTGGTCGCCGCCATCGTGCGCCGCATAAGCAATCGAGGCCGAATAAATCATCATCAGGCTGAAAGACGACATCAACACAATCATCCACAGCAGCGATTGGTCGATTTTATGGCCGCTTTTGAGCAATTTGCGGTCGAGAATTTTCGATTCGGTAATCATATGAATAATACACAGCTTCCGTTTCAGACGGCCTCTTTTCACCAGGCCGTCTGAAACCTTGTTATTTTGAAACTTCGTTACAAAGCATGAAATGCGTTGGCAAACACTTCTGCGCGATGGGCATAACCTTCAAACATATCGAAGCTGGCACAAGCCGGGCTGAGCAGCACAATATCGCCACTTTGCGCGATTTCATAAGCACGGCGGGTGGCTTCTTCCAACGTGGCACAATGCAGCAACGTTAAGCTAAAGCCCTGCAAATCGGCTTCGATTTTCGCCGCATCCGCGCCAATCAAAAGCACCGCGCGCGCCTTGTTGCGCAAAGCTTCGCCCAGCGGCGTGAAATCCTGCCCTTTGCCCTGCCCGCCCGCAATCAACACCAGCGGGCTTTGCAGGCCGGCAATCGCCGCTTCGGTGGCGCCCACATTGGTGCCTTTGCTGTCGTCAATAAAGGTAATGCCATTTTTCTCACCGATTTTTTCAACACGGTGCGGTAGGCCTTTGAATGTTTGAATATGCTTCAGCAACTCATGGCGCGGCAAACCGATGGCTTCGCACAAGGCCAAAGCCGCCAGCACATTGGCCGCATTGTGCAGCCCTTGCAACGGAATATCCGCCGCCGCCAGCAAATCGGCTCCGCCCGCTTTCAGACGGCCTGCATCCACCCAGTAATCGCTTTCGTGTGCCAGCGAAAACCATTTCACCTCGCGGCCGTGGCGGCGCATGGCGCGGCACAACACATCATCGGCATTGAGCACCTGCACGCCGCTGCCGCGGAAAATTTTGTCTTTGGCATGGGCATAATCGAGCAAATCATCGTAGCGGTTGAGGTGGTCTTCAGAAATATTCAGCACCGCGGCCGCATCGGCATTCAAATGATGCGTGTTTTCCAACTGGAAGCTGGAAAGCTCGAGCACCCACACATCGGCCGGCCGGCCTTCGCGCTGCATATAGGCTTGCAACACAGGCGTGCCAATATTGCCGGCCACCACCGTGTCGAGCCCGCATTGCGCGCACAAATAACCCGCCAGGCTCGTGACCGTGGTTTTGCCGTTGCTGCCGCTGATGGCGATGATTTTGTCGCTTTGCTCGGCCAACAGGCCGGCCAGAATTTCAATGTCGCCAAACACACGGCCGCCGTTTTGCTTGAAAGCTTCGATTTCAGGCTGCCGCTCGCTGATGCCGGGGCTGATGGCCAGCATATCAAAGTCGTGCGCCAGCGCATCTTTCAGACGGCCTTGATAACACGGCAAACCGTGAAATTGCTGCTTCAGCTGCATTTCGCGCTCTGCGCTCAAATCGGCATCATAAGCCGACACATCGGCACCCTGCTGCTGCAAAAAGGCAATCATGGAAACGCCCGTGCCGCCCAAGCCCAGCACCAACACGCGCTGCTGCGGCCAATCAACCGCAGCCGGATTCTGTTGCAAAACCTCTTGGCGTTTCATCGCGCCAATCCTTCCCAAATGAATATTGCTATCTAGGGGCTGTTCACATTTCATCCGTGCGTAAGATTTTGAGCGCAAAAGCGCGTTTGCAAGGCGAAAAGCGCAGCAAGGTTGGACACCTTGCAAGCATTTTCAACGTGGCAGGCGCGTTTTTGAGCCAAAAGATTGCCACGAGATGAATTGTGAACAGACCCTAGGCTCAGCCGGCCATAAAATTCAGCACGGTATCGATAAACACGCCCACAAAAGCCACGCACACGCCCACCACAAACACGCTCAGGGTGCGCCGGTAATATTGCTCGCCTTGCTCGCGCGGGTAATCCATCCGCAAAATCCGATAAAGCACGGCAATCAAGCACGAAATGCCGGTCAGCATGCATATGCCCACCACACCGGCGAGCACATCGCCGAAAGGCACATCCGACTTCACCCACGATGACATAAAATTCAGAATAAAACCGAGCAAAATGCCGGTGGCGGTAACCAAGGGTTGACGGAACGCCTGTATTTTGTCTTCCATCATATTGCTTTCATGTGTTTGATTTTATTTTGTGCAGGCCGTCTGAAACGCGGCGGGCCACACATTTTTATTAATAAATAGTTTAACGGATTTTCAGCGAGGCCAGCCCGATCAGCACCAACACAATGGTGATAATCCAAAAGCGCACCACCACTTGAGTTTCTTTCCAGCCTTTTTGCTCATAATGATGGTGAATCGGCGCCATCAGGAAAATGCGCTTTTTGCGGGTTTTATACGAGCCCACCTGCAACATTACCGACACCGCTTCCACCACAAACAGGCCGCCCATAATAAACAGCACGATTTCCTGGCGCACAATCACCGCCACCGTGCCCAACGCCGCGCCCAGCGCCAGCGCGCCCACGTCTCCCATAAACACTTGCGCAGGATAAGCGTTGAACCACAAAAAGCCCAAACACGCCCCGCACATGGCGGCGCAGAATATCACCACTTCATTGGCACCCACCACATGCGGCAGTTGCAAATAGCGGGCAAATTCCACGTGGCCGCTGGCATAGGCAAAAATCGCCAAGCCGCCCGCCACCAACACCACCGGAAAAGCCGCCAAGCCGTCCAGCCCATCAGTGAGGTTCACCGCATTAGACGTGCCCACAATCACGAGATAAGTGAGCGCCACAAAGCCGATGCCGCCCAAAGGATAAGCAATCTGCTTGAAAAAAGGCACGATAAACGCATTGCTCGCGCTCAAATGTGCAAAGTAAAACAAAAAGATACCGGCCGAGAGTGCCACCACCGACTGCCACACCAGCTTGAATTTGCCCGACACGCCGTTGGGATCTTTATAAACCACTTTGCGCCAATCGTCGTAAAAGCCCAGCGCGCCGGTGGCCAAGAGCACCGCCAGCAAAATCCAGATATAGGGGTTGGCCAGATTGCCCCACAATAAGGTGGACACAGTAATGGCGGTGAGAATCAGCGAGCCGCCCATGGTGGGGGTGCCGTTTTTCACCAAATGCGTTTGCGGGCCGTCGTGGCGCACGGCCTGGCCGACTTTCAGCGCCGTGAGCTTGCGGATGGCCCAAGGCCCCAAAAGCAGAGAAAACGCCAGCGAAGTGAGCGCCGCCATCACCGCACGGAAAGTGGTGTAGTGCACCACATTGAATGCGGTGATCCAGTTGTCGAAAATTTGGGCAAGCCATAACAGCATGAGCCGGTTCCTTTTGTGTTTGTAATCTTGCCTGCGGCCGCAGCGGCAGGCCAAATGCATGATTAATGCGCAGTGCCGCGCTTTTGCCTTGGCCGTTTAAGCGGCCTGAAGCGGCTATTTTAAAATAAATTGTTTGGGCTTGTTTGCATTTCATCTTGCGGCCGGCGAGATATGTTGCAGGCCGTCTGAAAGATTCTGCGTTTACTTTTCCGCACCCTGCAAAGCCTGCACCACTTCTTCCATCTTCATAAAGCGCGAGCCTTTCACCAACACATGCGCCTGCTCGGGCAAATCGTGCAGCAGCACCTGAATCAGCGGATCTTTATCGGCAAACCACAAGCCGCGCCCGCCGAAAGCCTCGGCCGCCGCAGCGCTGAAGCCGCCCACGAAATAAGCCGCTTCAATGCCTTTATCGCGCGCATAAGCGCCCACTTCGGCATGCATGGCCGCTGATTCGTCTTCGCCCAATTCGCCGATGTCGCCCATCACAAACACGCGCGGGGTGGGCAAGGCGGCCAGCACATCGAGCGCGGCTTTCATGCTGTCGGGGTTGGCATTATACGTATCATCCAGCACAACAGCATTTTTTATGCCGCTTTTGATTTGCAGACGGCCTTTGATGTTGGCAAAGCTTTGCAGGCCGTCTGAAACTTCCTGCAGGCGCAAACCGGCCGCCAGCGCCAAGGCCGCAGCGGCCACGGCATTGTGAATATTGTGTTTGCCCGGCACCGGCAGCAGCACCGCCGCACGCTCACCGCCGCGCACCAAATCGAATGCGCAAGAGAGCGGCTGCAACACGATATTTTCCGCATGGATATCGCCCTGCCCCACGCCGAACGTGTGTTGCTTGAAAGCTTTTGAGGCCGTCTGAAACACCGCGGCGTTGGCATCTTCACACGGAATCAGCGCCAGGCCGTCGGCATTCAAGCCTTGGTAAATTTCGCTTTTGGCCTTGGCAATATCGCCCACGCCGTCAAAGCCGCAGCCCACATGTGCGCGCAAGGCATTGTTGACCAGCGCCACATCGGGGCGCGCGATTTGCGTCAGCTGCGCCAGCTCGCCGAAATGGCTCATGCCCATTTCAATCACCGCATAACGGTGCGCGCTTGTGAGCTTTAATAAAGTGAGCGGCAGGCCGATGTGGTTGTTGAAATTGCCGGCCGTGGCCAGCACCGCCGTTTCGCCGAAACGCTGGCGCAACACCTCGGCGAGCATTTCTTTCACCGTGGTTTTGCCCGAAGAGCCGGTGATGCCGAACACAAACGGGTTCACATTTTCACGCCAAGCCTGCGCCAGCGTTTGCAAAGCCTGCAACGCATCCGCCACGCTCAGCGCGCGCGGCAACGCAGCGCAATCTTCGCGCGACACCACCGCCGCCAATGCGCCTTTGGCCAACACATCGGCTACAAAATCATGCGCATCAAAGCGCTCGCCCGCCAGCGCGAAAAACACATCGCCGCTTTGGATATCGCGGCTGTCGGTGACGATGCGTTGGACTTCTGCGTTTTCAGACGGCATCGGTAAATGCAGGGCTTGGCAGATAAAGTTTAAATCTAAAGGTTTCATGTTTTGCTGTTTCCGCTTTATTCAGACGGCCTGAGTTTCATCATTGCTCGCACATGCTCATCAAGGCTTGAGGTGCCACAAAAGCCAACCCTATATGCTGCTCAATGCAGCTGTTTGTTTTTCTTTAAATCAGCCGCCCAAATTGCCGACCGGCAAATTCATTAGCTGCCGATTTTCCCATAGCGTTGAAAGTCGGAAAAATAAAATACCACTGTTTTGCCATTACTCTGATATGGATAAAACAGCTCGTAACGCCCGTCAAAACTACTGAAACGCAGGCCGGTGTAGCCGTGTTGAAACACCTGTTGCAGATAATCACGTTCTTCAGCGCTGCTGCGCCACAGATAATCGGCTTTGTATATCACGGTTTTCGTGCCGCTTCCTACCGCCTCTGCAGCGGCTCGATCAGCAGCATCGCCTGCATCCACCCCTGCGCTCAATGCTGCCTCAGCATGGCCGTTAAACCGCAGATATACCGGTGTATGGTCGATCTGGTCGGGCACAATGACCATCATGTTCGACACCCCTGCCTGAACTTGATTCAACAAGTTTAAATCCGCATGAGCCTGCCGCACATAATCAACATCAAAACGGTAATCAGCCAACCGAGCGGCCTGCTGCGGGTGTTGCTGCACCAATTGTTGCGCCACCTGCTCGAGCATTTGCTGCTTTTTGCGCGTGCTCAGCCAATCGTCGCCAAACAGCAACACAGCCAACAGCGGAAACAGCGCCAGCAACAACACAATGGTTTTGCGCCCACTTTTCACAACCGTATCATGCCCTCGTTCGGCAATGCGGGTGAGGTTGAGCATAATATTCAACATCAGCGCACCCGCCATCAGCGCAACAATACCCAAAATGCTCATGGCAAAGGTTTGGCTGATATTTTCGCGAAACACCTTCAGGCCGAACACTTCAATCAACATAAACGCAAACACCCAATACACCAGCAAAACGATGCTGATGATGCCGATGATGTTGCTGAATTTAACCAGCTTGCGGATGTCCGTCATGCGCTTCAATGTCTTTCTTCGGGCCGGTGCGCCAGCGCTGCTTCGGCCACTTCAAAATCGGAAAAATGCTGTTTCTGACCTTGCATATCTTGATAGGTTTCATGGCCTTTGCCGGCAATCAGAATGATATCCTGCACCGAGGCCTCGGCCACGGCATATTCGATGGCGGTGCGCCGGTCGGTGTGCACAAATGCGGGCTGCGGCACGGCGGGCAGAATATCGTCAATAATCTCTTGCGGTGCTTCCAGGCGCGGGTTATCGCTGGTGACCACCACTTTATCGGCGGCGGTGGCGGCCGCACCCATCAGCGGGCGCTTGCCTTTGTCGCGGTTGCCGCCGCAGCCGAACACACACCACAGGCGCGCGCCTTGCGGCTTGATTTCGTTGAGCGTGGCAATCGCTTTTTCGAGCGCATCGGGCGTGTGGGCATAATCCACCACCACCAAAGGCGCATCGGGGCGCATGATGCAGTCCATGCGGCCGGTGGCAGGGCGGATTTGCGCCAGCGCGGCCAACACTTTATCGAGTGGATAGCCGTTGGCGCACAGCAAGCCCACGCAGGCGGCGAGGTTTTGCGCATTAAAGCGGCCGAGTAAGCGGCTGCGCACTTCGCCGCTGCCCCACGGCGTATCCAACGCCACGCTCATGCCGTCTGAAGCGGCGGCAAATTGCGTAATACGGATATCGGCTTGCTCGCCAAATCCATAGCCATACACGGCCAAATCGGGGCGCTCGGCTTTCAGACGGCCTGCCAATGCCGCGCCGAACGGGTCATCAATATTAATCACCGCGTGTTGCAGGCCTTGCCAGTAAAACAGGCGCGCTTTGATTTCGCCATAGGCTTGCATGCTGCCGTGATAATCAAGGTGGTCGCGGGTGAGGTTGGTGAAAATGGCGCTTTTAAAAGCCACACCGTTAACACGCAATTGGTCAAGCCCGTGGCTCGACACCTCCATCGCCACATTTTCCGCGCCTTGGCGGGCAAAGTCGTGCAACAGGGTTTGCACCGCCACCGGATCCGGCGTGGTGTGGGTGCTCTCCTGCAAGCTGCCCCAAAAGCCGTTGCCCACGGTGCCAATAACGGCGGTTTTATCGCCGAGCAAATCGCCGGCCTGCGCCAGCCATTGGCTCACCGAAGTTTTACCATTGGTGCCGGTGATGCCCCACACATCGAGGCCGTCTGAAACATGGCCATACACAGCCGCGGCCACTATGCCGGCACGGCTTTTCAAATCTTTGATGCCTTGATTGGGCACTGTGCATTCAGACGGCCACGCAAACGTGCCGTCGTCATCCCAAAACACAAACGCCGCCCCGTTGTCGATGGCGGCGGGAATATAATGGCGGCCGTCTGCATATTCACCTTGGCAGGCGATAAAGATATCGCCGGGGCAGATTTTACGGCTATCTGAATGCAACAGCCGCCCTGCTGCATGGTCACACAGCAGAGGCGGCAGTTGGGCTTCGGCCAAAGGGCTCAGTTCGCTGAACATAAACGGTTTTCCTGCATTAGGGTTTGGCTTGCGCCTGCACCATGGCGGCTTCTTTCAAAGGCTTAGTCGGCGACACGCCCAGAATGTTCAGGCTGCCGCCCATCACTTCCTTAAACACGGGGCCGGCCACAAGGCCGCCGTAATAGCCGTTGGCGCTGGGTTCATCCACCGTTACCGCCACAATCACGCGCGGGTTTTGCGCCGGTGCAAAACCGATAAAGGTGGCCACGTGTTTGTTGTCCACGTAGCGGCCGTTTACCAACTTGCGCGCGGTGCCGGTTTTGGCACCGACATCAAAGCCGTCCACTGCGCCGGCGGTGCCGGTGCCACCTTTTTCAGTGACCGACACCATAATATTGCGTACGGCTTTAGCAGTGGCCGGTTTGATAATCTGCTGCCCTTTGGGCGCTGCTGCCTGCTTCTCAAAGCTCACCGGCAGCAATTCGCCATCATGCGTAATCACTGTGTAAGCGCGCGCCAGTTGCAAGAGGCTCAGCTGTAAGCCATAGCCGAACGACATGGTGGCTTGCTCAATCGGGCGCCAGTTTTCCCATTTGCGCAGCAAGCCCGCGCTCTCGCCGGGAAAGCCCGAATGCATGCGCTGGCCTACGCCGAGGCTGTGATAAAAATCATACATTTCCTGCGGCTTGAACATGGCCGAAAGACGGCTGGTGCCCACGTTGGACGATTTCTGCATAATGCCGCGCACATCCAGCGAGGGATACACATGGGTGTCGCGCACGGTGGCGGGGCCGATTTTATACGGATTGGTGTTAAACCAAGTGTTCACGCCCACCTTGCCCGAATCAAGCGCTTTGGCAATGGTGAAAGGCTTCATTGCCGAGCCCGGCTCGATCATATCGGTTACCGCGCGGTTGCGGCGCTGCTCGCTGTCGGCATGGCCGGGGCTGTTAGGGTCGTAGGCGGGGCTGTTGGCCAGCGCCAGAATTTCACCGGTTTGCGCATCCAGCACTACCACGCTGCCGGCTTTGGCGCGGTGGTGGCTCACGGCTTTATTCAATTCTTCATAAGCCAGCGTTTGAATGCGCTGGTCGAGCGACATCACCATATTGTGGCCGTTTTGCGGATCGCGGTTGCGCGGCGAATCGAGGCTGTCGACGATATTTCCTTTGTTGTCGCGCAGCACCACTTTGGCACCGTTGGCACCGCGCAAATCGTCTTCACGCGCCAGCTCCAGCCCTTCTTGGCCTTTGCCGTCTATATTGGTGAAACCGATCACATGTGCAAACAGATTGCCCATCGGATAATGGCGCTTGGATTCTTTTTGGAAAGCCAAGCCTTTGATGCCCAAAGCCGCCACTTTATCGCTGGTTTGCTTATTGAGCTGGCGCTTCAGATAGATAAAGTCTTTGTCTTTTTTCGCCAAACGCGCCTCGATGGTGTCCACCGGCACGTCAATCAATGCCGAAAGCTGCTGTAATTGCTCGGCGCTCGGCATCTCATCCATGCCCGAAGGCACGGCATAAAGCGATTCGGTCGGCGCGCTCAGCGCCAAGGTAGCGCCGTTGCGGTCGGTGATGGTGCCGCGCGAGGCCGGCAGCGCAATGGTGCGCACAAAGCGCTGGTCGCCCTGATTTTTCAGAAAATCATGCTGCGTGGTTTGCAAATACACCCCACGCCCCACCAAGGCGGCAAAGGCCAGCGCCAATCCGCCCAGCACAAAAGCAATCCGCCCGTTGGTGCTCACGGGTTTCTTGCCCTTGGGCTGCTTGGGCAGCATCTGCGGCTTGTATTCGTTTTTGATTAACATAGCAACTTCTCGTTTTTATAGTAGGTTTACTGCCTAATCACCCATTGTTTACATTTATTTCACTTCCACCATTTTGGTGTCGAGCGCGCTAGGCGGGCGCAGATTTTGCTTTTCCGCCGCCGCCTTAATCAGCTGGTGATTGGCCAGCTTGGCCTGATCCAGCTTTAAGCGCGCATAATCCTGCTCCAAATGAATTTCCTGCTTTTCGGCCTTATCCAGCGCAATGAATTGCTGGCGCGACCTGTCCTGCACGGTTACCGCTGCCAAGCCCGACAACAAAGCCAACACCAGCAGCATCACATTTAATTTATTCATTTCTCTATCAACAGCCTTTTGTGCAACAGCCTTTTGTGTTCCGCTGCGGCCGGCTGCATGCAGCTGGCCGCCTATCCTTCGAATTTGCCTTCAGTACGCTCTGCCACCCGCAACACCGCTGATCTCGCGCGCGGATTCATTTGCACTTCGTTTTCAGACGGCTTCACTGCTTTGCCAATCAACACCAGCGGCGGCTGAGGCAAATCGGCCTCTCTTACCGCCGCCCACTTCGGCAGCGGCGCATGTTGCGAATGCTGCTTCATAAACTGCTTCACAATGCGGTCTTCCAGCGAGTGAAACGCAATCAGCGCCAGCCTGCCGCCCGTGTTCAAACGCTGCACCGCCTGTGGCAACACAGCCTTTACTTCTTCAAGCTCACGGTTGATGAAGATGCGAACGGCTTGGAACGTCCGGGTCGCCGGGTCTTGTCCGCGCTCGCGAGTAAAGACGTTTTTCGCCACGAGCTGCGCCAGCTTGCCGGTTGTATCGATGGGCGCCGTTTCGCGCTGCGCCACGATGGCGCGGGCGATTTGGCGGCTAAACCGCTCTTCACCATAATTTTTAATCACCTCGTGTATTTGCTGCTCATCCGCCACAGCCAGCCATTCAGCGGCAGATTGACCGCGGGTGGTGTCCATGCGCATATCCAGCGGCGCATCGAAGCGGAAGCTGAATCCGCGCGCGCCCTCATCAATCTGTGGCGAGGAAATACCCAAATCAAACAGCGCACCATTTATCTTTTCAATGCCCAATTCATCCAAGGCCGTCTGAAACGTGGCAAAGCCGTTGTGCACCACGTGCACCCGCTTATCTTGTGCTGCCAATTCATTGGCCACGGCAATCGCCTGAGGATCTTTATCAAACACCACCAAACGGCCTTCGCTGCCCAGCTTCGACAAAATCAGCTTTGAATGGCCGCCCCTGCCAAACGTTCCATCCACATACACACCGTTTTCACGAATATTGAGTGCGGCCACCGCCTCATTCAGCAAAACCGTAATATGCCGGTGCACTTCTTGTGTGCTCATAGCTGTAAATCCGTTTTGCTCAATTCAAACGCCAATTCATCGGGATCGATATCCAGCGCCTGATTCATCTCTGCTTCCCAATGCTCACGACCCCACAACTCCAAACGGTTGGCGCGGCCGACCAAGGTCACTTCCTTATCGAAATCCACGCGGCGGCGCAGATTGGCCGGCAGTAACACGCGCCCGGCGGTGTCGAGCTCCAAGGTATCGGCATTGTGCAGCAGCAGATTTTGATAACGCTGCAAAGCCGGGTTCCCGGACACTTTCAAGCCCAAAAGCTGCTTGGCCACGCCTTCCCATTCCGGCTCGGGGTAAACCAGCAGGCGGTGGCGCGAATCCAGCGTGGCCACCACAGCCGGCGTGTAATGGCGCAGCAGCAGCTCGCGGAACTTGGCAGGAATCGCCAACCGCCCTTTGCTGTCTATGCTGAGTTCGTGTACGCCACCAAACACTTCGCCCCACTCCTTGGATAATTTCGGGTAATTGCCACACTTTGACACACATTACCCCACATGCCTACACTATAAAAAATTTTGCAAACTCGGTCAAATCGGTCTTTCTGTAAAAACAAGCGGCCAGACAAGCACTTATCGAAAAAAAAGCAGGCGGCCGCCCGTAAGGCAGCCGCCATTCCCGATATAAACCACTATATATAGTATGAAATTCAAAGTTAAGCTACTACATATGGTATAAATCCACCACAAACCACAGCCTTGCAATCCGCGTTATAATAAACCCACGCCTCTTTAAAATTTACATTTATTAACAATGAACAGCCCACAACTTCCCGCCCCTTCTGCCACAGCCGCTGCCGCCAGCCAAGCGCTGTGCCGAATCATCCGCACCGAAATCCAAAACCACGGTGGCTGGATACCGTTTTCCCGCTTTATGGAGCTGGCGCTTTACGCCCCGCAATATGGCTACTACACCGGCGGCAGCCACAAAATCGGCGGCAGCGGCGACTTTATTACCGCGCCCACACTCTCACCGCTCTTTGGCCAAACCCTCGCCCGCCAACTCGCCGAGCTGCTGCCGCAAACCGCCGGCAACGTTTACGAATTCGGCGCCGGCACCGGCGCATTGGCCGCCACCTTGCTGCAAAACCTTTCAGACGGCCTCAAACATTACTACATCATCGAAGTCTCACCCGAGCTTGCCGAACGCCAACGCGCCCACATTGCCGAAGCCGCCCCCGAAGCCGCCGGAAAAGTCACTCACCTCAGCAGCCTGCCCGACACCTTCGACGGCATCATCATCGGCAACGAAGTGCTTGATGCCATGCCGGTAGAAATCGTGTGCCGTGCGCACAATCAATGGCAGCAAATGGGCGTGGCCCTAGCCGGTGACGGCAGCTTTATTCAGCAAGCGCAGCCGCTGCCACCGAGCGCGCTCTCGCAGGCCGCAGGCAGCTATTTCCCCCATTCGCCACAGCCCTACACCAGCGAGCTGCACCCGGCACAACACGCTTTTATGCACACCTTGGCCGAAAAGCTGCAACGCGGCGGCATTATCCTGATCGACTACGGCTTCGATGCCGCCCAGTATTACCACCCGCAGCGCCACATGGGCACGCTGATCGGCCACTACCGCCATCACACCGTGCACGACCCGTTTTTCCACATCGGCCTCACCGACCTCACCGCCCATGTAAACTTCACCGACATCGCCCAAGCCGGCACCGATGCCGGGCTGGATTTAATCGGCTATGCCACGCAAGCCCATTTTCTGCTCAATCTCGGCATCACCGACATCATGACCCACCACCCCGACCCGGCTTCTGCCGACTATATTCGCGATGCCGCCGCCATCCACAAACTCACCGGCCAACACGAAATGGGCGAATTATTCAAAGTGATTGCTTTTGGCCGCAATATCGGCATCGACTGGCAGGGCTTCAGTCACGGCGACATTTGCCACAAACTGTAATAAAAAGGCCGTCTGAAACGGTTTCAGACGGCCTTTTTATTTAAATAAATCAAACAACAAAAAATTATCATCAAATTATATTTGACAGCCCAACACCATTCCCTTATAGTACGCGCTTCACCAGTTGGCGAATTAGCTCAGTCGGTTAGAGCAGAGGAATCATAATCCTTGTGTCCGGGGTTCGAATCCCTGATTCGCCACCAAATATCGGGGGTATAGCTCAGTTGGTAGAGCGCTTGCATGGCATGCAAGAGGTCAGCGGTTCGATCCCGCTTACCTCCACCATATTCAAAAAGCCGGCTTTTCAGCCGGCTTTTTACTGCTTGAACACTTCACCGTAATTTTATTCAAAATACAATGCAAATAGCCGTCTGAAAATCTTTCAGACGGCTATTTGCATTGAGAGATTGGCATCACAACTGACTGTTGTAATATTTATACGCCAAATCCATATTGTCAAACTGATGCAACTCACCCGCCTCAAGCACCATGGCATTATCGCAATATTGCTTCATGGCACTGTGGCTGTGCGACACTAAAATAATCGAACGGTCTTGGCGCTTTTCAAATAATTCATATTTGCATTTGGCAGAAAAGCGCGAATCGCCCACCGCAATCACTTCATCAATCAAATAGCAATCAAATTCCACCGCCAGCGACAAAGCAAAAGCCAGCCGCGCTTTCATACCCGAAGAATAACGCTTCACCGGCTCATAAAGATATTGCCCCAGCTCGGAAAAATCTTCGGTAAACGCCTTCACATAATCAATATCCACATCATAAATGCGGCAGATAAAGCGCAGATTGTCCATACCCGTGAGGCTGCCCTGAAACGCACCACTGAAAGCCAGCGGCCACGAAATGCTCATGCTACGCTTGATTTCACCCTCAGTGGGTGGCTCTACGCCGCTAATCAGACGAATTAAAGTGGATTTACCCGCGCCATTTCGGCCTAGAATGCCCACTTTTTCACCTTTTTGCAGCTCGAAATTAATATCGCTCAACACCGTGCGCCAACCGGCACGCGTTTGATAGCGCTTGGATACATGTTCAACAGAAATCACTGCGGCTCCACCCCTTTGCTGAATTTACTCACCATGGCCAAACCCAACAGCAGCAATATCAAATTGCACAGCAGCAAATACCATGGGTTTTCATAAGTGGTCACGCTGCTGCCGAAATAACCGGATCGAAACATTTCCGTGCCATGCACCATCGGAATCCACAGCACATATTGGTGGATTTGCGCCGGCAATGTATGCACAAAGAAAAAAGCCCCCGAGAGCGGCAGCATCACAAAGCTCAACGTGCCCCAAATCTTGCCGAAAGCTTCAAATTTAAAGGCAATCGAACAAATCACCAGCCCCAAGCCCACGGCAAACATTGCCATGAGCAGCCAAGCCAGCAGCATATAAAACACATCTTGCGGAAAATCTATCCAACGAATGGCAATCAGCACCGCCATAATCACAATTTGCGCAATCGTGGCGCCGGCGATTTCCAGCAGCATGCGTGCAAAAATCGTGTCCAGCACGCGCACATTGCGGTGATAAAGCAGGCTAGCATTGGCCGCAATTGCACCAATCGCCCGATTCGACACATTGCGCCACATCATCGCCATCGGATAGCCTGTGATCACAAACGCAATAATATTCAGCGACGACACCCTGTCGGCGCGCAAAAACTTCCACAGCAGCACAATCACCAACGTTAACAGCAAAGGCTCGACAAACAGCCACAAAAAGCCGATATTGTTGCGCCCATAGCGGGTGATGATCTCGCGCATCAGCAAAGCGCCCACCACCCGCACCTGAATCATCAGCGATTCGACAAATGAAGTTTGATGCAAGGCTTTCATCAGTTTTTATGCTCACGCACGCTGGCTATCAACAGGCTGAGAATGCCATACACAATCAAGCCGATAATCAATGTGGCAATAATGTTGTAAATCCGGGTGGGCAGCTGCGCCATATCCGGCACGCTGGGCTGCGACACCACCTCAAGATAAAGCTGCTGGCGCTCGGCTTCGGCCTTGGCATTTTCCAGTGAGGTTACCGCCACCGCCATCTGCTTCTCAGCCAATTCGTTTTCCAAAAAAAGGCGTTGATAATCGGCCGCCTGATTGGCAAGCGAATTATTGCCGCCGCCAAAAATCTGGCGCAGCTGCGAAGTGATTTCTTTGCGCAGGCTTTGCTCGCGCGCTTTGAGGCCGGGAATTTGCGGGTTGTCGGGCGTAACCGCGCGCACCTGATCAAGCTGGGTTTGAATCACAATCAGCTCATCTTGCAGCTTGGATATCAAGCCCATCTGCACTTCAGATTGCGCTTTCAAATCAAAAATACCGTGTTTGGTGCGATATTCAGTAAGATTAGCCGCCGCTTCCTGCACCCGCTCTTCAGCCACTTTTACCGCATCTTCCGCATAACGGATGGTGTCTTTGCGCGCACGCGTGTTGAGCTTATTGATTAAATCTTCGCCTTGTGCGAGCAGAGCCTGGTTGATTTTCGCCGACTCGCTAGCATTGAAAGAGGTAACCCCCAGCGTGGTGATACCGGAAATAACATCAAAATTAATACCGACTTTTTTCACATAATATTGATAAAAAGCTTCGTTGGAATCAAACCAACCAAAAGCATTGAAACGGCTGAAAAGATCGCCGTTTTCCTCATAAAATTGCCGTACCGGCAGCTTTTTCCCCAGCTCGCCCAAAGCCGTGCGCGATTGCATATAGTCGCGCACAGTATAGGTGTCATCTTGCGCGCGCGAAAAACCGGCGCCTTGCAAAATAGCGCCAATATCGCTTAAGGCGGCCTGATTTTTCGATGAACGCACCACAAAGCTTGATTCGGAAGTGAATTGGTCTGAAGCTACCAAGCCGAAATACAACACTGATATAACGGTAGGGATAATCACGGTAATCCAAAGCAAAGGCGAGGCTTTAGCCAACCAAGATTTGGGCTTGTGCGCCAGTCGAGCTGCCGTGGCTTGTTTCGCTGCTTCGGCTTGTTTCGCTGCTTCGGCTTGTTTCGCTGCTTCGGCTTGTTTCGCTGCTTCGGCTTGTTTCGCTGCTT
>RCMY010001345.1_pt1 | contig 23476 bp, 18 predicted proteins | sample 2041341 | NCBI WGS metagenome assembly RCMY01 (sample SAMN09708234, study PRJNA481090) | Marine sediment metagenome, whole genome shotgun sequencing project.
CAAGCTGACCACCGACACGTCTATCGAGGGATTTTTACGCAGCGATGACCCGGTGTTGCTTACCTACAATCGTTTTCGTGAGCAATTTGGCCGCGACGAGTTAATCATCGTCGCACTGGAACAACCACAGTTGTTCACACTTGAGTCGCTGCGCACGCTACAAAAATTGCATGCCGAGCTTGAAGCCGATGTACCCTACCTCGATACGATAGATTCCTTAGTCAACGCACGCCATATTTATGGCGACGACGATGAACTGGTGGTCGAAGACTTGCTGCAGGCCTTACCTAAAGACGACGCGCAGCTGAATGCTCTGCGCGAGCGCGTATTAACGCATCCTCTCTACGTCAATTCGCTTATATCAAAAGATGCAACGGTGACCACACTGTTGCTCAAGTTGGTGACCAAATACAACGCGGCAGCCGACGCTGAAAAACCACAGTGGCGCTATCTCAGCGACGCACAAATGCAGCAGGCATCGAACAGCGTAGCCGAGGTGTTGCGTGGCTACGAATCACACTATACGGCCGTGCACGTCGCCGGTTCACCGGCATTTACGGTTGCCGTCAACAAGGAAATGCAATACAACACCCTGCTGTTCGCAGCGCTGACAATCGCAATCATCGTTGTTGTATTGGCACTACTGTTCAGGCGCGTCTCCGGCGTTGTACTGCCGCTGCTGCTGGTGTTTATGGCGCTCACTTCTACCTTCAGCACGCTGCCTTTATTTGGCGCACCTTTCCAGCTACCCATGACGATTTTACCCTCGTTCGTGCTAGCGATTGGCGTCGGTACCGCGATTCATGTGTTGACTATTTTCTACCGCCATTTTGATCGCTCAAGCGACAAGCAGGATGCGATTTCTAACGCGCTATCCACCACCGGCTTGGCAGTATTCTTCACCAGTGCAACCACCGCGGCAGGACTGAGTTCGTTTGCCGGTGGTGATCTGGTGCCGGTTGCTAATCTGGGTATGTTCGCTGCCGTCAGCATGGTGTTTATTTTTTGCTACAGCATATTTTTGTTGCCCGCGCTGCTGGCGGTGCTACCGTTAAAATCACGCGCCAGTTCGCACCAGGCTCGCGCAACGCTGGTTGATCGCTTTACCGCTAGCTGCGCCGCTATCGCCATTCGGTTTCCAGTGCCCGTTGTGCTCGCCTCCTGCGCGCTGTTGGTGCTGGGTTTGGCGTCTGCTTCCCAATTGAAATTCAGTCACGATATGAAGCAGTGGTTCAGCCCAACGCACCCGATTATTGTCGCCACCAACTTTATTGAAGAACATATGGGAGGCACGGTACCGATCGAGATCATGGTGTCCGCTGGCGCTGACACGCCGTTGCAACAGCCAGCGCTGTTGACGAAACTGGAGCGCTTGCAGAACGAACTGGCTGCGTATGCTAATAACGGCGTTAGTGTTGGTAAGATATTGAGCGTGACCGATATGATTAAGGAAACCAATCAGGCTTTGCACAGCAATGATGCGCACTACTATCGAATACCCCAGCGCCGCGATCTTGCCGCGCAGGAGTTCTTTCTGCTCGAGTTGAGTGGTGCGGATGACTTGTTCCAGTTGGTAGATACCGACTATGAAGTGGCGCGCATTACTGCCATGCTGCCAATGCTCGACGCGTTTCACTACAGCGATTTCATGCACACCATCGAAAGCCGCTACCAACAAGTGCTTGGCGACGATGTTGAGGTGTATACCACCGGCATGGCACCGCTACTACACAAGACTATGGGCGACGTGATTAAGACGACTGCGCTCAGCTACACTATCGCAATGGCAGTTATCACCTTGATGATGATAGCGTTATTGGGCAGTTTCAAACTTGGCTTGCTAAGCATGCTGCCGAACCTGTTGCCCATAGTGACAGTTTTGGGTTTGATGAATGTCTTTGCCGCGCCGCTGGATATGTACTCAATGACCATCGGTGCCATTGCAATCGGCCTGTCGGTCGACGACACCGTGCATTTCATGCATACCTTCAAGCGCTTGCTACATGCAACTGGTGATGTGGCGGAGTCTATTCGCGAAACCCTCGCGAGTGCAGGAAAAGCGATGACGATTACCACCATCGTCATTTCGCTAAGCTTTTTTAACTATATGTTTTCCGACATGATTAATCTTTTCAATTTCGGTTTGTATACCGGCCTCTGCATCGTGCTGGCGCTATTGGCAGATTTATTGTTTGCGCCTGCGCTTATGCTGTTGGTGTATCGGAGATAAGCTGACCGCGAGTCGAGCTGCCAATTCGGGTATGCCCGAATAGTAATTAGCTTAAAGTGTAGTCCGGCCTGAACAGAGGGAAAATTTACGGGACACGCCGTGAATCCGTCCCTGGAGGCTCTATCCCTAGCATCCCTGCTAGGGAAGGTCTCGAAAACTCTCCCTCTATTCAGGCCTCTGCGGCTTCGATAAGCTTCAACAAATTGCCATTTAGCCAAGTAGCCACGTTTTTTCACCGATTGACACGATAATCGAGCACATCATTTCCCAACCTGTAATGGCCGTGCAAGGTGCCTTGGTAATCACTGCTTGTCATTCGGCTGATAGAGAAAGTGAGTTCGGAAACCTCTTCAACCGATATGCCAACTTGTTCGGCGTCAATGCTCGCCCCTGCAAAATCTATGCGGCTACCGCTGGCTAATAGTCCTTGTTTGCCCTGCAGCTGTACGTTGGTTGCTACTACCACTGAATTCTTAATCACAGCCGCGGTTGACTCTGCAATAACGCTAACGTTTTCCATGTTCAATTGCGATGATTGCACCACCAGGCTGCTGCTGGTCAAATTCTTCAGTTCGATTGAGTGACAGTTGTCTATGCTGACCCGGGTATAGTTTCCCGTGTAGGTTTTGTTGGTTTCTTCGCGACAGTTGAGTGCTTGACCTGCCTCGGTTGATTGCGGAATCGCGTTACTGTTTTCTGCCAGATCAGCCAAACTGTTTTCTGCCAGAGCAGCCAACAATAGTTTATTAAAAAGCGTCGTATGCGTAGCCATTGGCAAGTGCCCCGCACCGTTAATCACATGCAAGCGGGCATCGCTGAGCTGCTCCTTCAGCAGCTTGCCGGTTCTTAACGGGGCTACCTCATCAATACTGCCCCAAATGATATTCGTTTTGTGCGGTAGTGAAAAAATAGCCGCAGAGAAATTTTCATTGACCAGCGCCAGGCCGGCGTTCACATTGCTTTTGTCACCGAGAAGTTTGCCCCAAAGCGCCTCGTAGTTGCCGAGTGAGCTGCTTGGGTCAGGCGTGTTAGCTAAATAACCTACCACTTTGCCGACAAAGCGTTCGGCCATTTTTTTGACTCTCCCAAACACAAGCGGCACTTTCGTGTTAGTAATGAAAGACTGCGCGCTGTGTTTAACAAATGCCGTGCGTTCAAGAATGCCGGCCACGTCAACCAGCACGAGACTTTGCACATCTTGCGGGAACATCGCGGCGTAGCGCAATGCCACTGCGCCGCCCATAGAGTGGCCAACGACGAGGAGTGGAGCCTGCGCATATTCTGTTTTTATTTGATGGATGACTTTCGCGTAGTTGGTCGGCGAGTACTTGCCCGCGGGCTTGTCAGACCTGCCAAAACCCGGAAGATCGAGTGCCAGCACATGATAACGTTGCTCCAGCGCGGGGATCACCCGCATCCAATCCATCAGACCAGCATTTCCCAAACCATGAATCAACAGCACAGTTGGCCTGGAGCGATCACCCGCTTCCGCGATGAAGACCCTCGACTTGAATATGGGTTCTTTTATATAGGAGACTTGCCAGTGCTCAGGCAGGGTAGCCGGCTTTGACTCTGGTTCAGATTCAGTTTCGGCGTGAGTGTGCATTGCTGATGGTGCTAGCATCAATATCGCATACACAATTAAACGCGCAGTTTGGATACTGGCTAAGTAAATAATTATGACTTTCAAAGCGCTCAAATCCTTGTCAATTCGCACATTTTCTCACAGCACGTTAGAACGGCAGCTGCGCCACATCAACATTGCCACCGCTAACAATATTACCGACCCGCCTACCGCAAAACTGTTGTTTGTTTTTGAGTATAACCGCCAGCGTGACCGCAGCAGAGGGTTCAACAACAATTTTCATGCGCTCCCACATAAGGCGCATGGCGCTGATGATCTCGGCGTCACTAACGGTATAAATATGCTGCACATGCTGTTTAATGATGGGAAAGGTTTTACTGCCCAACGATGCCAGCAAACCGTCGGCAATAGTCTTGGGTTGCCCGGCAGGCATTAGCTCGCCCGCTTTAAACGAGCGGCAGGCATCGTCAGCACCCTCCGGTTCGCCGGCGACAACTTGGGTGTGCGGGGCGAGGTAGTGGGTAACTAACGCCGTGCCGCTAACTAAACCTCCGCCGCCGACCGGCGTAATAATAATATCGAGATCGGCAACATCCTCCAGCAGCTCTTTTGCGGCGGTGGCTTGACCGGCTATCACGCGATAGTCGTTGTAAGGGTGTACTACAGCCGCGCCGGTTTGCGCTACTACTTGCGCCAATGTTGCTTCCCGCGCCTGCATCGTAGCCGCGCACAGCGTCACTTCGGCTGCATAACCTCGCACAGCGTTTAGCTTTACCTTTGGCGCATTCTCCGGCATAACAATATAAGCCTTAATGCCGAGCTGTTGTGCCGTAGCCGCCAACGCCTGCGCGTGGTTACCGGAAGAGTGCGTCGCTACACCGTTGGCCCGCTCAGTCGCGCTCAAAGACAAAACGGCGTTGGCGGCACCGCGCATTTTGAACGCGCCAACGCGCTGCAGGTTTTCGCATTTAAAAAACAGTGACGCGCCGGTTGCCGCATCAAGGCTGCGTGACGTCATTACCGGCGTGCGATGAATTAGAGGGCTTATCCTCGCATGGGCTTGCTCGATAGTTTGCCGGTCTGGAATAGTCTCTGTCATCGGCTGGCCGCCACTCGGGTGTGATTGCTCTGTCAGAGGTCGTCGTCGGGTTCTAGTTCCCGCTGCTCCAGAATTTCCATTAGGTTAACGGCGACGGTGACGAAATCCGAGTCGGTAATGATGCCGCACAATTTGCCGTCGCGCGTTACCGGCAAACAGCCGTGCTTATTTTTCAGTAAATGCATTGCCGCCGCGCGCAGGTTATCTTGTTCATCGATGGTAGCCAGGCCGGTCGTCATTGCCTCGCCTACCAAGTGTTGTTTTTCAAGTTCAATTCGCTGTGCATCGTTGCTGCTATGTAGCGTCGATTCAGAGGCTGCCAGCATATCGCTTTGGGTGATCAGCCCGACCAGCTGCTGGTTAGTATTGACGACAGGAATATGGCGAATATGTTTTTCCTTCATCAACTGGCGCGCGGCGTAAATGCTGTCGCTTTCCTGCAAAGTGAAAGGCTGTGGTGTCATTATTTCATCGATACTAATCATTGCTTAACTCAAGTAAAAGTCCAAGCGTGTATTCTACGCGAACGTTCGAGCTGACGCGTAACATGGCGTAGCCGTCTGCAACGGTTTTTCACTATTTTTTGATTTATATCATGTCTTTTTTTAACATCAGACCAGCTTGCAGAAATCGTCTCGTAGGAGCCGAGCGCTTGTATCGGTACAACGATGCGGGATATTCTATACGCACAATAAACGTCGCATAAGCTGGCGGAAACGTCGGGAAACCTGCCATGTTAACCAAAGCTTCAATCAACGCCTTGTTAGCCGCTTCCACCCTCGCCAGTTTTGTGCTTTTGGGCTGTCAGAAAAACGCTCAAGATACGGCCGACACCGAGCAATGGTCGGTGCAAACTACCGATAAAGAGCGACCCTATTCCATCACCGGTGCGCCGCACGTTATCAACGGTAAAGTGATAATAGGTAACGGCGGCGCTGAGCTCGGCGTGCGCGTTTACGTATCTGCCTATGCGGCCGATAGCGGCGAAATGGCCTGGCGTGGCGTTTAGCCGCTGGCTGGCGGGGCTGCAGCTGGGCGCAGTAATTTGCGTAATGTTAGCCGCGTGTTGGTGTTCAAACTTGGCGTTAAAGAACAGTTGCCGCCAAAGCCAGCGCCGATGATGCAGCCGACTCCACCCCCTCTGACGGCAGACGCCGACACCATCGCACAGGGCAAAACACTGTTCGCCAGTCGCTGTGGTGTGTCATGCCGATTGTGCGGGAGGTGGGGGCGTGCTGCCAGACTTACGTTATATGAGTGCAGAGACCCACGGACTGTTCCAGACCATCGTGCGAGGCGGCTTGCGGCATGAGCAGGGTATGGTTGGTTTTGGTGATATTCTCGAAGCGAAAGACGTTGATGCGCTGCACGCCTACGTGATTGAACTAGATGTCAACTCTTGAGGCAATCCACACACTACAGGCAGCGCTTGATCGGACTGTCATCGGTCAGCCGGAGGCGACCCGGCAGTTAGTGATTGCGCTGTTGTGTAACGGTAATTTACTACTGGAAGGCTTTCCCGGCACCGCCAAGACGCGCTCAGTCAAAGCCCTGGCCAATGTGTTAGAAGCCGACCTGGGCCGTATTCAGTTCACGCCAGATCTATTGCCATCTGATGTGACCGGCACCGAGGTGTACCACGCTGAGGGCGGCCATGAGAAGTTGGTGTTTCAACCTGGCCCGCTATTCGCCAATCTGGTGTTGGCGGATGAAATCAATCGGGCACCCGCCAAGGTGCAGTCGGCTCTGCTGGAAGCGATGCAAGAGCGGCAGATTACCGTCGCCGGCAAGACCTACAAATTACCAGACCTGTTTATGGTGCTGGCCACTCAAAACCCCATCGAGCAGGAAGGTACTTACCCGCTGCCGGAAGCGCAAATGGATCGCTTTTTGATGAAGGTAAACATCGATTATCCGGCAGACGATGCCGAGCTGGAAGTCATTCGCCTGGTGCGTAGTGAGGAGAATCTCACTGCGCGTTCGCCGTCTGGCAGCACGCCCGGCAACAAAGTCGAGCGAGTGTCGCAGGCGAATATCTTTGCTGCGCGGCAGGAACTGAGCGCGCTGCATATTTCCGACAACGTGGAGCGTTATATCGTTGCACTCGTGATGGCAACACGCAAGCCTGAGCGCTACCCGGCTAGCGACTTAATGCACTGGATCAGCGTTGGCTCCAGCCCGCGCGCCAGCATAGCGTTGGACAAAACCAGCCGTGCCCATGCCTGGCTGCAGGGTAAAGACTTCGTCGACCCCGATGACGTACGCGCGATGGCGCACGCGGTGTTGCGCCATCGCTTGATTTTGAGTTACGAAGCTGCTGCCGAAGGCATCACGTCAGATCAGATAGTCGATGAACTGATCCGGCAAGTTGCGGTCGCCTGATGGCTGGATGACGCAGCGATGCTATTGAGACAAGCAAAACAAAAGAGTAAAAGCACTAGCAAAGACAGCCGGATCTACGCTGACTTAAATCAGCTTGTCGCATTGCAAAACCAAATAAGTGACTCTAGCTTTCCGCCCGCGCCGCCAGTATCCAATGTGCTGGCCGGTCGTAGTGCATCGCGTCTGCGCGGCCGTGGACTTAATTTTGAAGAGCTACGCCACTACCACTTAGGCGATGATATTCGCAGCATGGACTGGAAAGTCACCAATCGCACCCGCAAGCCGCATGTGCGCGTTCATACCGAAGAGCGTGAGCGACCGCTGCTGTTGTTGGTAGACCAACGCCAACATATGTTCTTTGGCAGTCAGGAGAAAATGAAGTCAGTAGTGGCGACCGAAGTGGCTGCGTTGATTGCGTGGCGCATGTTGGCTGCGGGCGACCGTGTAGGGGCTTTAGTGTTTAACGACAACGAAGTTGCCGAGACCAGACCGCAGCGTAGTCGCAATGCGGTGCTGCGATTGCTGCAACAGTGCGTTAAAAAAAACCACGCGCTGGCAACAGGCAGAGCGGTTGCAAGGGCGGAAAACCAGCTTAACTATGTGTTGAGTCTGGCGCAGCGCCTGTGCGGTCACGACTATCTTATCGTGTTGATTAGTGACTTGAGCGGTTGCAATGCGCTCAGCGTTAACCGCATCAAAAACCTGTCGCGACTTAATGACGTGATTGTCAGCTTAATCTACGATCCTCTGGAGCAGGTGCTGCCAGATAGTCAGCAGTTCATCGTCAGCGACGGTGAACTGCAAATTGCAGTTGATGCAAGCCAACACGACCTCAAACGCAAGTTTACCGGGCACTTTGACAGCGCTGTCGAGTATCTGCAGAAAGAACTCAAGAACTACGCCGCGTCTGTCATCGCCACCAATACCGTGGCGCCGCTGCAAGACCAATTTCGACAGTTGAGCGGCACACACCGCCCGTGCCGCACTAATGAGTAAGCTAAGCGGAGACAACTTTGGTAACTACCTTATTCGAGGTATTGCAGAGATAGAGCCGCCTGAACCGGTGAGTTGGCTGCCGCAGACGTTGGGCTGGAAAATTCTTGCACTGCTGGGTGTATTGTTTGCGCTTTACCAGGCGTATCACGCCGCCAATAGATGGTGGCGCAACAGATACCGGCGCAGCGCTCTGCAGCGACTCAAGGCTATTGAGCTTGCTGCAGAGGGCGACTATACGCGCGTCGTTGTAGAATTGCCCTGGTTGCTCAAGGCTGCAGCCTTGCACGCTTATCCTCGAGCCAATGTGGCCGCACTGAGCGGCGATAACTGGCTGGCGTTTCTGGATGCACACTATAACGGCCCTTCGTTTCGTGCAGCGACAGGCCGGCAACTGTTAGCGGTCGCGTATCAGTCGCCCGCAAAATGGCAACTTAAGCCGACACAGGCAGAGACTTTAATCAGCATGTGCCGGCGCTGGCTATGCCAGCACAAAGTGCATGCTTGAAGTTACTTATCCGTGGTTGATGCTGTGCCTGCCGCTGCCTATTTTAGTGCGCTGGCTGCTGCCTGTTTACAAGCAAAGCAGAGACTCTATTCAAGTACCTTTCTTTCAGCGGCTGGTTGACCTTAGCGGCGAGACGCCGCATAAAGGTACAGTGCTGTTACAGCGTAGTTTTTTTCAAAAGTGCTGCTTAGTCGTTGCCTGGCTGTTGATTGTTATCGGACTAACGAAACCAGTATGGCTTGGTGAATCCGTAGAACAAATTAAATCAGCACGCGACTTAATGATTGCGGTAGACCTGTCTGGCTCGATGCAAACGCCAGATTTCACTACCGGCGGCGGCGCGCAGGTGTCGCGTTTGCAGGCAGTCAAAACCGTACTGAACGAATTCGTAAAGCAGCGCGAGCACGATCGACTCGGTCTTATCGTATTTGGTGATGCCGCGTATTTGCAGGCACCATTTACGCAAGACCACGCCGCATGAACAACCTTGCTGCAGGAAACTGAAATCGGCATGGCTGGCCAAAGTACCGTGTTTGGCGACGCGATTGGTCTGGCGATTAAACTGCTGGATCAAGCGGATATTGAAAACCGTGTGCTTATCGTGTTAACCGACGGCAACGACACAGGCAGCAAAGTGCCACCGGTGGAGGCGGCGAAAGTCGCGCAGCAGAAAGGCATCACTATTTATACGGTTGCCATCGGCGATCCTGCTAGCGTCGGCGAAGAGGCACTCGATATAGAAGTATTGCAGCGGGTAGCCGAACTCAGCGGTGGTGGCTATTACCAGGCGCTGGACCGCCAGCAACTACAAGCCGCTTCTCAAAAAATTACCCAACTGGAGCCCGAACAGTTTGCAACGCTAACGTTCCGACCGCAGCGCAGCTTGCATCACTATCCTTTAGCAGTGGTATTTGCCGGCTACCTTGGTTTTATCATATTGATGACTGCGCGCACTTGGTTGCGCCGGGCCCGGGCGCAGCATGTTTGATTTAACACAGCTCAATGACTTGCATTTTATGCGGCCCTGGTGGCTGTTGGCTGTGCCACTTTTTTTTATCTCCCTGCGCTATCTCGCCAGTGTGAGTAATTCGCCTCCGCAGGAGGAACGCGCTGTTGCACCGCATCTGCGGGCGGCGATGCTAGTGCGCGGTGGACGCAGCCATTGGTTTAATCCGCTCACGCTAAGCCATTTAGTACTGCTTCTCGGTGCGCTTGTGGTTGCTGGTCCGAGCTGGCATCGGCAACCTTCGTCGCTGGTGCAAGACCAGGCGATACTGGTCATCGCGCTGGATTTATCCTTCTCCATGAGCCAACAGGATATTCAACCCAGCCGACTGGAGCGGGCCAAACAAAAAATTGAAGATTTGCTTAAACTGCGTGCCGGCGCGCGTACTGGTTTGGTGGTTTATGCAGGCAGTGCGCACAGCGTTATCCCCTTGACTGACGATGCGGATATTGTGCGCAACTTTCTGGCCGCCGTGACGCCTGAGATGATGCCACGCCCTGGCAAGTTTCCGGAAAAAGCTTTAGCCATTGCCGATGTCATGTTCAGCGACTCGACTGTGCCGGGCACGCTGCTGGTCATCGCCGACGGCGCTGGCCCGCAAAGCGTCGCTGCGTTTGACCAATATTTTGCGAGTAAACCACATCGGCTTATAGTGCTGGGCATAGGTCGCGACGCCACCGACGGCACTGCGGATGCTAGCTTTATACCCTTACAGCGCAACAGCCTAAAAGCGTTAGCTAAAGCAGGCGCAGGTAACTATCAGCAGGCAACGGTGGACAAAGCCGATGTGCAGCATATTAACCGTCGCATCAACAGTCACTTGCTCGACGTCGACGATGACTTCCACCCGTGGGTCGATATGGGTTATTACCTGATATTTCCGTTTGCCATCGTATTCCTAGTCTGGTTTCGCAAAGGTTGGACGCTGCAGTGGTGCCTGGCCGGAATACTGTTCACAGCTGTGAGTTTCACGCCGAGCGCCAGCGCGGAGGAATGGCGGTTTGCCGATCTGTGGCTAACTCCTGATCAGCAAGGCCGTTATTATTTTGAGAAGGGCGACTACGCTACCGCGGCGCAGCGCTTTGCGGACCCTGGCTGGAGGGGCATTGCGTTTTATCTAGACAAAAATTTTGTGGCAGCTGCCGATGCATTCGCGCAAATTGAATCCACATCGGGGTTTTTTAACTTCGGTAATGCATTGGCACAGGGTCAACATTATGTTCACGCAGTGCAGGCTTATACCAAGGCTCTGCAGCTGGAACCCGATCACAAAGGAGCACGAAAAAATCGGCGCATTATCGAAAAAATAATCGATGACATAAACCGTATGAGTGAAAGCCAGCACAGTGAAGCAGGAGAGCAATCGGAGGAGTTGGGCAATGCACCGCTGCGAGCCGAAGGCGATGAGCGTGAGCAGTGGGGCCAGCGCGAGGTCGAGCAATTTTCAGCCGAGCAGATACTCACCGACCAGCGCATTCAACAGCTATGGATGAAGCAAATTCAGCAAGATCCCGCGCGCTTTCTCAGTCTGAAGTTTCAAATGCAGTTGCAACAAGGGGCGGCGAGTGATGCTCGCTAGCGCGCAAAGGCTGGTAGTGACGCTGCTCGCCCTGTGTGGATTTAGCATTGGCATATGTCAAATAGTGTGCGCGCAGGAAACACAGGTGCTAACTGAGCTGCAAACCGCAGGAAAATTGCAGATCAAAAGCTGGGTTGAGCCCGCGCGAGAGATTGTCGTCAACCAGCAAATCAATTTTATTATCGAGGTGGCGACTGATAAGTGGTTTAGTGGCGGTACGCGTGTTGGCCGACTGGAAGTTGACGACGCCGTCGTATTGCAACGCGAACAATTTGCATTGAACTCCACTCGACGGGAGCAGGGCGTGACCTGGTCAGTGCAGCAGTGGCGTATTAGCATTTATCCTCAGCGCGCCGGCGTATATGCAATTCCAGCCGTGCGGCTTACGTTGTCGGTTGCCGGTGACGATGGCAAGTCGATTAGCGGCGAGCTTTCCACCATGCCGGTCAGCTTCAAAGCCGACGTGCCGAAAGCCCTGGCTGCGCACGCTTCTGCAAGCGAATCTGGAGCTGACTGGGTAGCGTCGTCGGCGTTTAGTGTGCAGGAGACGTATTCGCAAAGCCAAGGTAAAGCGCTGCAAAACCTGCAGCCCGGCGACGCGGTGCAACGCACTATTGAGTTTCGGGCAGAGAACGTAGCGGCAATGATGCTGCCAGCGGTTAACGTACGCGAGCAAGAGGGGCTTGCCACTTATCAAAAACCGCCACGCTTGACGGACAACGTCAATAGAGGCCGGTATCTGGCGCAGCGAATCGAAACCGTTACTTATGTTATCGAAAAACCTGGCGACTATGTGTTGCATGAGCTGATCTATTATTGGTGGGATTTGTCGAGTCTAACGTTGAAAAAAACTGTACTGCCGGAACATAAAATCGGCACTGCAAATATCGTTGTCGTCGACAACACGCAACAAACACCGCGCGAGTGGAGCGTTGTTATTGGCGGTGTGGTTATCACTATACTTGTAACGATCTTAGCGTGGGTATTCTGGCGTCGACGCCGGCGCAAGCAAAATAACAACGCCGTTACGAACGGCGAGCGTTTGTTGCTAAAAAAAATACTGCAAGCCAATCGGCATGGTGACACGCAGCAAGCTATTGGCTTTTTATATCAATGGCTGGACCACTATCAAAACGATCGCTTTGATGGCAGCATACGCAGTCTACTGCGAGGTATGCAGGAGCGAGAGCTGACATCGCTTTTTGAGTCGCTGATGCAGCATGTTTATGCAGGTAGCGATGAACGGACAGCAGTCGATATCGAGCGCTTTGTTCGCGCTTTGGAGGAAGAACTGCGCAGTTCCAACCAAACGACTCGCTGGGGCGTGGAGCCCATATCGCTTGAGCTGAATTAGTTGTAGGGGCGGGTACGAACCATATTTGGTGCGCGCAGCGCACCCTACGTTGGCACGCACTTCAAAAATAAGGTTTGTAATGAAACATTGGTCCCCTTCAAGCTGGCGCTCGCTGCCAGTTAGTCAACAACCGGATTATGCCGACGCCAGCCAGCTAGAGCAGGTCGAGGCGACGCTAGCTGGCCTGCCGCCATTGGTATTTGCCGAAGAGAGCCGCGAACTGCGCCGCCAACTGGCAGAGGTCGCCGAGGGGCGTGCATTCCTGCTACAAGGCGGTGATTGCGCCGAGAGCTTTGCCGACTTTTCCACGGCGAACATTCGTGACACATTCAAAGTGTTACTGCAAATGGCCATAGTGCTAACTTTTGCCGGCAGAAAACCGGTGGTTAAGGTGGGGCGTCTGGCCGGCCAGTTTGCCAAGCCAAGATCAGCGGCTACTGAAAAGCAGAACGGGCTGGAGCTGCCAAGCTATCGCGGCGATATAGTCAATGGCGCTGAATTCAACGCCACTGCCAGAGAGCCTGACCCGCAACGTATGCTGGCGGCCTATCATCAATCGACTGCCACCCTGAACCTGGTGCGCGCCTTTGCCAGCGGCGGTTTGGCCGACTTGCACGAAGTAAATCAATGGAATCTCAGCTTCCTCGCGTCGAACCCTCTGCGTGAGAAGTATGAATTGATTGCTAATCGACTGCAGGAAGCGCTGGCCTTTATGGAAGTGTGCGGCATCAATAGCAGCAACACACCTACGCTGCGCGAAACCTCGCTGTACACCTCGCACGAGGCATTGTTGCTGGGTTACGAACAGGCGTTGACCCGCGCCGATGATGACAGCGGAAAATACTACGATTGCTCTGCACACATGCTGTGGATAGGCGAGCGCACCCGGCAGCTGGACGGCGCTCATGTCGAGTTTTTTCGGGGCTTGCATAATCCCATCGGTGTAAAGCTTGGGCCGTCGGTCACTAGCGACGAGTTAATGCGTTTGATCGATGCGCTCAACCCCGCAAATGCAGCCGGTCGCCTGACCTTAATCACGCGCATGGGCGCCGATGTGGCCGCCGAAAAACTGCCAGCTCTGGTGCGCACGGTAGGGCGGGAAGGGCGTAATGTGGTGTGGTCTTGTGACCCTATGCACGGCAACACCATCAAGGCTACCAGCGGCTACAAGACGCGATCGTTTGATAGCATTCTGAAAGAGATACAGCAGTTCTTTGTGGCACTGCCTGCGGAGGGTGCGCATCCCGGTGGTATTCATCTGGAGATGACCGGCCAGCATGTAACAGAATGCACCGGTGGTGCCTATCGGATTGCCGATGCTGACCTGGCCAGCCGCTATCGCACCCAATGCGATCCGCGTCTTAATGCCGACCAGGTGTTAGAGCTGGCTTTCTGTGTAGCCGATTTTATGCGCGCTTTGTAAGCCGTGAGAATAGCGCCAAAAGTTAAAGCAGCAATTCCACCCCGACTGACGTAATCAAGTCTGAACGCAAACCGTCATCGTTAAGTGGGACGATCACGTTGCCCGACAGGATGAAATTTCTGCCGGGGTGCCATTTGAGGCCAAAGGCGGCATCGGATTTATCCTTGCCGACCGCGTCATCGTCGTCGCCTTGCTTGAAGCGACCGGCGTATTCCAGTGAAGCCGTGACGATGCTGTTACCCGCGGTGACACCGAAAATACCGCGCACGGCGCTCTCATCGCTTTCGTCACTATCCCATTCGTAGCCGATATTGCCGTGGATACCGAAAATGCTGCCCAAATCGAGTTCCGCGAACACGGCTGGTTGCACGGTCGTGGAGCCGGTGCCGAGGAAGTTGTCTTCATCGCCGCTTGGGGTTTTGACGATAAACGCGCCGGCCACGCTGTAGTTCTGCTCGCTCGCCAACTGGTAGGTTAGACCTATCGCGATATCGCCCAGGCCGGTTTCATCGCCGCTGACGGAATCATTCGGGCTTTCATTGTCTGGATCAAAGTTGTGTACGTTTGGCAGGTCGTTAAGCGGCGATACCTCGATTGTGGCAACTGCATCGACATTGAGGTCAATGGCAACTACCGGCACGATAATGTTGACATCGAGCCGGTCGGTGATGCCGTAACTGCCGAACAAAGACAGCGTCTGTACTTCAATATCTACATCATACGTGAGTCGAACGATATCGTGTTCGAAACGTTCTGGGACGTTAGGGTCGTTCGGTGGGGGTAGGGTGTCGAATGGGTGCAGGAGTTCATCTGAATCCAGCTTGCCGATATCATCGCCGTTGAATTCATCGTATTTAAACGCCGTGACCGTCGCTGCAAAGCTCCAGTTACCCTTGCCCAGCGTACGGCTGCCGCGCGCCAGCACCGGGCCCAGGTCGCGACTGATCAAGTCGTAGGTGCCTTGTTCGGCATTGTATTTGTAAGCGATACCCGCCGGTGACGAAGTACCAATAGGCAACGTGCGTACCTCGCGGCCGAGTTGATCATTGAGTGCGTTGATCTCACTTTCGCTAACGCCCTGAAAATGGGCTGCGTGGCTGAACTGCGGATTCTCTACATTAGCCTCCAATACGAGGCCATCACCACCGTACAAACCCGGTATAAGGTCGGCAAGATCGGTGGCGTTTACAGCAGGCGCCGCCAGTGCGAAAACGCAAGCGCAAGAAACCCATGGATTGTTGTTTTTCATTGTTCATCTCCTGCTGTTTATTGATAGTTCGTGTTCAACTCGCTAAAAATATCCCTGACTACAACGGATTCGCGATTCTTTCAAATCATGCACGTAATCATTTAGAACATTACAGTAAAACAATCATATGCGGAGCAACGGCTTTCAATCAATCACCCAAACCGACTAGCACTTTCGTATTACTTGATTTTTTGCCGGGCCGGTTACAGGGTGTTACGCCTTGAGTTATGTCTATTAAGCGTGAATGGCTAAGTCTGAAATAGCCTATTGGTTAGGTATTGTACGAGTGTAATAGCCTGCCCGTCTACTGCTTTTCAGTTGTTGTTGGCAGCGCGCGTAGAACGCGAAAGCCGAGGAAGAAGTTCTTAAAACCGGGTTTTAATATAACTCGCATTGAAGCGCGTGAAAATTTTGCGCCATCGAACCATGATCCTCCGCGGGCGATGGTATTGCTCCCTGTCCCCTTCAGGGTACTGCCGTCACTCGGATAGTTGCTACCGTACGGGCTACTCACCCATTCGTGAACGTTGCCAGCCGTGTCGAATAAGCCAAATGGATTGGCTCTAAAGCTGCCAACTGCCATGCTGCGTTTGCCACCGTATCGACTGCCGCAATCTTTGCAGTTGGCTTCGTTGGAGCCAATTTTCTCGTCCCACCAATAGTCGCTGGCGGTGCCTGCTCGCGCCGCGTACTCCCATTCGATTTCGCTGGGTAAGCGGTATTGCTGACCAGTTTGCTTAGACAGCCAGGCGAGATATTGCTGGGTTGTCTGCCAGTCAACATTGATCACTGGTTGAGAGCCGCGACCCCAACCTTGATCAGAGGGTGAGGCTGCGCCGCTGGCCTGCACGAAGCGATCAAATTCTTCGAACGAGACTTCCAGGCGCCCCAACATAAAGCCGCGTGCCACGTTTTCCTTATGCGCGGGCTTCTCCATCGGGAAGCCGTTGCCTGTGCGGTCGCCCATCGTGTAGCTTCCGGGGGGTATGTACACCAGTTTTGGGCTGCGTCCACCGTCGCTTAAGGTGTCTTGGTAGTCGCGGCTTATGAGGTCTTGTTGCAGCGTTTTGAACGTGATGTCGGTAGAGAATTCGACCCGGATAGCTTCCACCCACGCCGCCGCCATGGGGATGTCACCCGCATCAAGATGTGCCTCAATCTGGTCGCGGAAGTAGCTTTTAATCGCCTTAATGCCTTGCTTTGCCGCATTCGATTGCGGATCGAGCTGCAGCGCCTGGCGATAGCTTGCCAACGCGTTGTCGCCGTCAGGTGCAACGAAGCGCCTGGCCTCACGTTGCTGCGTAGCCTGCTTGAGCAGCACAGTGAGTTGTTTGCTGTCACTCGACGGTGCTTCGTCGATAGCTTCGGCTGCTGGTTTTTTCTCGGCCTTTTCCTTAATCCGCTTTTGCTCCTTATCCAGTTGTGCGGCGGCCAGGCGGTCAGCCTCTTGCTGCTTTTCACGAGCGTTTTCCCGGGCTTGCTTGCGGCGTACGCGTTCGGCTTCCTCGCGGGCTACTAGCTCCGCTTCCTCGCGGGCTGCGCGCTCCGATTTCTCGCGGGCTACTTGCTCCGCTTCCTCGCGGGCTACGCGCTCCGATTTCTCGCGGGCTACTTGCACGGCTTGCTCTTGTTGTTGCGCTAACTGTTTGGCTGAGCGCTGCTGTTCTCTGTCTTCCAGTGCTTTTTTCTGCGCCTTAAGCTTGTCATTATTCGGGTCCACCTGCAGGCCTCTGGTAAGGAAAACCAAGGCGCCTGCCTCATCTTCAGCTCGCAACGCTTCTCGCGTAAGCGCTGCGTAGCGGTCGGCAATATCTGCTTTGATTTGCAGCGCTGCGCTGTTATCCGCGTCTAACATCAGAATCTGGTCCAGCGTGGCGATGGCGTTATCGCCGGGGGGCGAGCTGTATTGCCGGCGACTCATTTGATTGCGCGCCACAGTAAGCAGGCGATCGATGCGCTGTACTCGTTGCTGCTGCTCGCGCTGCTGCGCAATTTGGGTTTGTGCGGTCAACATTGCCGAACTCAGCGCCTGCAATCGCTGGTCGCGAGGCAGTAGCGTCAGACCCTGTTCAACCAGCGATGCGCACCAGCGCCAATCGCGGGCTTGCAGGGCTTCCTGCGCAGCCTCGAATATTGTCTGCCTTAGTTGTGCGACGGCCTCGCTGGCTTGCTGGTGAATGGGGTTAATTTGTAGCACTCTGCGATAATTCAATAACGCATTGTTCTGCCTTGGCAGGGTAAACAGTCGTTGCGCAGCCAACCTTTGTGCTTCGTTCATTAACGCTAGGATGCGGCGACTCACGGCCATTTGGCCTTGTAGTTGCCGTAATCGTGGCAGCTCGGGCTGCACGGCCTCGACCTCGCCAAGTATGGCTTGCGCCTGCTCAAATTGGTCCGCTTGCAGGGCGTTAGCAGCGCTGCCAAGCCGCTCTTCAATGATATTGGCGAGCGCCGCCTTGGCATCGGCGTTATTGGCGTCCAGCTCTAGTGCCTGTTGTAAGCTGGCTACTGCGTTGCTTTTCGCTGGCGAGAATACCTTGCCTTCGCGGCGCTGCTGTTCAGCTTTGCGCAGGAGGGTAGCAATATCGCGTGTGAGCTGCTGCTGAGTATTTTCCTGCAACACGAGTTCTTCCAGCGCACGCAGGCCGGCATTGTCGGGCCACACCTGCAGTCCTTGCTGCAAAATTTGCTGGCTACGTTGCACGTCGCCATTATCGAGGTCGACGCGAGCCTGCTGTAAGATTTTGTCGGACAGTTGGCTTATTGCCTGTTGGGCAGCGCGATTGTCTGGCTCCAGGGTCAGCACTGCGCGCCAGGTTGCATAGGCATTGTCGCTGTCGGGCACCGTAAATTGCTGCGCTTCGAACTGTTCGGCGGCCGTCTCCAGCAGTTTATCGATCTGTTGCCCGCGCGCTTCGCGCTCGGTGTTCTCGCGCAGTGCCTTTTCGCGTTTGCGTTCCAGCAGTTCACGCTTCACGGCCAGCAAGCCGTTGTGCTCGGCAACGACTCTCAAGCCCGCGTCAGCGTAGTTATTGCTGCGCTTGTCGACGCCTTGCGCCAGTTGTTCGCGAGCCAGACTTTCGTATGCATCGGCTACTTGCTGCATAGCCTTTAGAGCCTGCGGGTGTTCAGGCTCGAGCACCAGCACCTGTTGCAGGCTGTGCACGGCGTTGTCGTTGGCAGGCGTATTTAATTTGCGTTGGCTGATTTGTGTTTGTGCGAGCTGCAGCAACTTTTCTATCTTGTCTTGCCGGTCGCGCTCGGTACGCGAGATTTGCTGCTGGCGCGCAACAATCTGTCCTTTCTGCTTCAACAAAGCTTTGTCGTCAGGCGCAAGCGCCAGTGCGGCGTCAATATCTATCAGTGCGGCTGCCAGGTCTCCTTCCTCAATCCTGGATTTGGCATTCTCCGCCAACACAGCAGCGACGCTGCGTAAACCGGCTTGGGCTTTCTCGTTGCCTTTATGTAGCTGCAGCACCTGCCGATAGCTATCCGCTGCATTGGCTCCCTTAGGGCTGATAAGCTTGCCCTGTGCGAGCTGATTTTTCGCCTGCGCCAGCAATTCGTCAGTCTTTTGCTCACGTTCAAGCCTGGATTGTTGGGCCTGCTCACGCTGCGTGATACGTTCTTGAAACGCCCTTTGCTGTTTGAGCAGCGTTTTGTTGCTTGCGGAAATAGCCAGACCCTGGCTGATAATGTCAGTTGCGAGTTCTCCGTTATCATCGGCAATGGCGGCGGCAGCGCGCTCCGCGTAGCGTTCGGCGATGACATCCAGGCTAGCCAGCGCTTGTTCTTGTTGCGGTGCCAGCGCTAATACCTGGCGTAATGAATTAACGGCGTTGTCACCGTCAGGCGTAATCAACTGGTCGATCTCGATTTGTGCCTGGGCCAGTGCCAGCAAACGTGCTACGGCCTGCTCTTGCTGTTGCTGCCGCAGTTCTTTCTGGCGTTGCCGAATCTGGGCGTCGACCTGCTTGCGTAAATCCTCGAGGCGCACGTTGTCGGGCGCGAACTGCAGACCTTTATTGATCAGGGCCAAACTCACATCGAAGGCGCCGGTGGCTTGCTCGCGTCGCGCTTTGAGAACTATTTGTTCGGTGAAGGATTTCGTGATGGCGTCGGCGCGCGCGTCATCCGCCGCCAGTTCGCTGAGCATGGTCAGCGTGGTGTACAAATTATCGCGTTCGGGCATCACAAACCGCTGTTGCTCTATCTGCCGTTGCGCGACTTCAAGCAGCTGGTTATATTCCAGCTCCTGCTGTTCCGCGTGGTAACTGCGGTAGCTGATTCCGCCCCACAGCAGAATGCCGATAAGTGCCGCCACTGCCGCCCATTTCTTTGCGCTGCGCGATGTTGATGGCGGCAGCGGCGGTGGCGAGCCTTGCTGGCCGTCGCCCATTACGGTGATGAGTTTGGTATCGGGATATTGCGACAGCAGCGAGTGCTGTTCGGCCGGTTCGGAATTCGGCTTGGCATCGTTATTGTGACTGTGCAGCAGCATGATGCGTTCGGTATCGTGCTCGCGCTCGATTTTCTCAATAGCGGCTATCAAGTCTGCCGCATTCTGAAAGCGATCGACTGGTTCCTTGGCCAGCACCGTATTCAACAATCCTTGCAGAAAGCCGATGGATTCAGGCAGCGTTGGAATGGGCTGGTTAACGTGCATAAATGCCACGGCAATCGGATTGGATGCTACGTAGGGCTGCACTCCGATCAGCGTCTCATAAAACACCACACCGAGACTATAAAGGTCGGAACGCCCCGTTAGCGTGCCGACCTGAATTTGCTCGGGGCTCATGTAGGCCGGCGTACCGATTAGCGATCCGGTGCCGGTCAACGCCGCCGTTTCCTCGGATAAGTGTTTGGCGATGCCGAAATCGGTGAGTACCACGGTGCCGTCGCGGCGAAACATGATATTGGCAGGCTTAATGTCGCGGTGGACGATGTTGTGCTCGTGCGCAAAGCCTAGCGCCCGCGCCACCTGCTTGATAATGCTCAGCACCTCACTGAGCGACAAGTCGTCGTGCAGGCGTTCGTGCAAGGTGGCGCCAGGCAGGTATTCCATGGCGATATAACAACAATCATCGTTAGTCGCAATATCGTAAATATTAACGATATTGGCATGCTGCAATCTGGCAATCGTTCTGCCTTCGAGCTTGAAGCGATGGGTGAAGCTGTCGCCTTTGGTGAGCGCGGAAGACATGACTTTCAGCGCGCACGGCCGCGCCAGGGAATCCTGGATGGCAAGATAAACAGTCGACATGCCCCCAATGCCCAGCGTTTTTTGGATTGTATAGCCGTCTATTTCCAGGCTCATGTAGCGCGTAATTCCTGTCCGGGTTGTTCCTGCACCCGACACTTGTTGTAGCTGTCGGTCGGCCCGTTAAAGTCTCACTCCATATAGTGCATCTCTATTAATTGCTTGCGGCTTCAGGTCACGCCCTTCGGGGCTTACAGACGAGCCCAAGCTCCGCGTAATCATTTCCAGACGTGCAACCAGCCTGCCTTCAAAATGATGCCTTGCGCCTGAACTCGCCTGTAAGCCAGAGGTCACAAGCAATTAATAGAGGTGCCCTCTAGTGTTTTTTAGTGTTTGTGGACGTAAGGATGAGCGACTCGCTGGTGGGGGTCAAGTAAAAGTCGTTTATGCAGCACCCAGGCTGTGGGCGGCCTGGTAACGCGCAAAGATGGATAAATGCACACATGGCTGAGAAGCAGTGAGATCATTGGGTTATTGGCGACAGCTAGTGGGTGCGAACGCAGGATATGCCTATTTTCAATAAGTGAAAATTGATCCTTTCGACGCAAATAGAAATGACAACATAACCGGAGATTGCACGTGTTTAATTTGCGCCGACGCGCCAAGACTGATTGCAAGCCTACACAGCCTTCGAGCTTGAAGCGGGCAGTCGATACGCGACCGATCGCATTTGAATTTGTTGCTACATTTGACGACTCCGCGTCGGCCACGCATTACGCCGGTAAAGACAGCGGCGTTTATACTATGTGCCTTGAAGATAGTTTTGCTGTATTGCGTGACGAAAATAGATCGACTGTTAATGAAACAGCACAGGCGGCGGCACCTGCAGCGCCAACAAAAATGCCAAAGGTGATCGCCGTCATGCTGGAACCAGACGGCCAAAGCCGTTTTTTTCATCCTGAGGCATCGCGCCGTGCTGGCCGCCCCATTTGGCAGCCGCTACAACCGCTCGAGAGCTGACATGGCATCTACAGCAGAAACCCTACGCCGGCAGCGAATAATGCAACAACGAATGCCAACAACAGCTTGTACGCATGCGCTACAGTCGACCTCACACATCTGCTATGCTGCGCGCCCCGGCGCTCAGAAAATACACGCGCCACTCTTATATGCTATTCCCAAGCCGCGCGGTCAAAAAACTGTGGATGCGAACGAACCTGAGTTAGCCACGTCTCTTGTCACACGGATTGCGCAAGGCGAAAAGCAGGCAGAAGAACAATTAGTGGCACGCTATAGTCGCGGGCTGCTGAGCTTTTTGCGGCGTAAAGCCGGCACCGACGAATTAGCCGATGATTTACATCAAGACACCTTCCGCATCGTACTAGAGCGGTTGCGCGGCAAGGGATTGGAAAATCCTGCGCAACTGGCGGGCTTTATTCATGCCACCGCTAGAAACCTCGTGATCGCTCATTTTCGCAAGCAAGCACGCCGCAAAACCGAGCCGGATTCCGACGCAGTAGCACGCACCAGCCACGGCGGCACCACGCAAAGCGATGTGACCATGCTCGATGAGCAAGCCAAAATGGTACGTAGTGTGCTGGCCGAGCTGCGCTCCGAGCGCGATCGCGAACTGCTGCTAAGGTTTTATCTCGACGAAGAAGACAAGCAGTCAGTTTGTGCTGCCCTGAATTTGACCGATAAACACTTTAATCGCGTGATTTTTCGAGCGCGCGAACGGTTTCGGGAAATATTATTGAAGCACGAAAAACGCAGCCATTTCAGAGTTGTGAAATGATCAACCTTGTTGGTCGATTGCATCGCCGTTGTAGATGCACAGTAAGCCCGGCACCTAAATGCCTGGCGGGAGTCAATTGATGAACGCGAGTTTTGTAGAGCAACACCAGGTTATTGATCGCTATTTACTAGGTAAACTGAGCGCACAACAAACCGATGAGTTTGAAGTGCTGTGTTTGCACGACCAGGATGTACTCGAACAGCTGGAGCTCAGCGAAAAGATGTTGGCCGGTTTTCGACGCGCCGACGAGCAGAACATACTGCAAGATATTCAGTTTAAATCGTTAGAGGACGAGCCCGCGCAACTGAGTCTCGCACAGGGTGAAGTTAAATCTGCGGCGGCTCGCAAGTTCCCGACCTGGAGTTATGCTACTGCGGCTTCGTTGATTATTGGCGTCTGTCTGGTTTCCAGCATCACGGTTTTCTCGCAACGCGATGCTTCTTCGTCCGCCTTCGAGCCACAAATCAACACCCCAATTTTTGAACTCGCCCGAACCCGCAGCGCCGCTGCCGAACCCGACTATATTGTTCGCATCTCAGACCAGCCTGAATGGATGGTGCTGGCGATGGATTTGGGCCAGGTAGATTACGATCGTTATCGCGCTACGTTGCTTGATCAGGATAAAACGGTGGTGTGGCAAAGTGATGGTTTGGAGCCGAATTATCAGGATGCTCTCACCTTGAGTTTGAATTCGGCCAAGCTTGAAGAAGGGAATTACCTGGTCAAGATTGAGGGCTTGGCCGGTACAGATGATTCGGTGCGGGTTGGGGAGTATGGGTTTAGGGTGCAATTCAGGGAGTAGGTGCTTAACTACTCCCTCTCACTCATTTCCGGTGTTGGTTTAATCGACTTTTGTGCCACGCACCATGCCAGTGTTTTTGCAATCATCATCCTCACAATAAAAGATCAGCAAGTCAACAGCCTTGGCATCTTCGCTGCTAATGTGAAAAATAGTAATGTTGTATTTGCCAGCCAACTTTTTATCCCCTTTTAGAGACTCCAGGCGTCTACCACGAAGGTTGGTAAAGTCATATTGAACGTCGGCTTCTACTATGCCTTCCTCAGAGTATTTC
>RCMY010001346.1_pt1 | contig 23474 bp, 16 predicted proteins | sample 2041341 | NCBI WGS metagenome assembly RCMY01 (sample SAMN09708234, study PRJNA481090) | Marine sediment metagenome, whole genome shotgun sequencing project.
ATCGTCGATGATCTGGTCACATGCCCCGTCGATCATGGAACCGAGCACCTGCGTCGTTCTCGATCCGCCCGTCGTCTGTCCCTCTTCGAGCACCGCGGTGTCGGCATCGACGTAGCGCACCGAGTCGGGATCGATCCCGAGCCTCTCGGCGACGAGCGCCGAGTACGTGTGTTCATGACCCTGTCCGTGCGATGGCGATGCGCAGAAGATCTCGACGCTGCCATCGGCCAGCAAGCGAAGCTCGGCTCCATCGGCCGGAGCTCCTCGCCCGCTGGTTTGGGCGTAACAGCTCACCCCGATCCCCAGCCTCGTGGTTGTCGTAGCGTCGGCCATTGCGGTGGTGCGTCGGAGCTCTTGCTCGCTCCGCCAGTGCTCGACGTCGGCCAATTCCACCGCTCGACGGAGCGCGGCTCGTGGCGCGACTCGGTCGTAGTGAAGGCGACGAGGCTGGCTCGGTCCCGGCCCGTCATCGACCAGGTTGGCCAGTCGAAACTGAATCGGATCGATGCCCAATCGACGGGCCATGACGTCGATGATCCGCTCCCGGGCATGGTTCGCTTCGGGTTGCCCGGCACCGCGATAGGCCCCGACCGGTGTGGTGTTTGTCAGCCACGCCGAGCCCGACGTGTGGATGTCGTCGAAGGCATACAGCCCGGGAAGCTGACGAAGTGCACTCACGAGGAGTGCTCCCTGCATGTGGGCCGTCGCACCGGCGTCGGCCATCACCTCGGCGTCGAGCTTGCGGAGCCTGCCTTGGTCATCGGCGGTGATCGTGATCGTGGTGCGAAGCCCACGCCCCTGCGGCTGACCGGTCAGCTGTTCGGACCGAGTCTGCACCCAACGCAGCGGCTGCCCAAGGAGCAGAGCCGCCTTGGCGACTGCCGCAAACTCGATTGGCAGTGTCGCTCGGCCCCCGAATCCGCCACCAACAAACGGTGACCGAACCCGAACGGCCGGACGGGGTAGGTCGAGGGCGGTGCACAGCTCGTCGCGAAGCCCCTGCACCCCCTGTGACGTGCACCAGACATCGAGAGTTCCGTCGGCGCTCGGAACGGCGACGATGGCGTCGCACTCGAGCGTGAGCGACGACACCTTTGGGTTGTCGACGCTGAGCGAGACGGTCGTTTCGTGCTCGCTCGGCCCGCCCTCGCCATCGTCGTGTCGTGGTAGCGCGTCCGTCGCTGGTGCGTCACCGAGTGCGAGCACCAGGTTCGTACCGGCCGCCGGATACAGCAAGGGACCCTTCGATGACACTCGTGGATCGATGATTGGCTCCAGCATCTCGACGTCGAGATCGACGCCCTCGATCCCATCGAAGGCGAGGGGAACCGAGGACGCAACGACCAACGCCACCGCTTCGCCAACGTGACGAACGCGGTCGGCAGCCAAGGGAAACCGTGACTGGGCGAGGGCATGGTCATAGCTGGCGAGGTGGACGAAGGGCCCGAGATCGATCGTGGCCGCAGTCAGCACGGCGCTCACACCGGGCGACTGTTCGGCAAGTGTGGTGTCGATCGATCGGATGATGCCGTGCGCCACCGGTGAGCGGGCGAACGCCACATGGCCGAACTCGCGCTCGCAGCCGACATCGCTCGGTGTGAGGTCGGCGACGAATCTCGCGACGCCTCGCAGAAGGCCGGCGTCTTCTCGGCGACCGGTGAATGCCTGCTCCGTCATGAATTCCTCATTCGTTCGGGTGACCAGCCGTTCCGCCTCGCATTTCGACCTCCCTCGTCGGTCGATGAAGGGTTGGCGTCGGGAAATGTCATCGAGTCATCGTAGGCGCTGTCGTAGTGTGTGGCCGATGGAACTCCCCGATGTCGCACCTTCGCTCCCCGCTGAGAACCGTGTCGCCGACGAGCGAACATCGCTGGTCGACATGGTCGACTTCTACCGAATCGTCTTGATCCGCAAGTCCTGGGGTTTGACGCCCCATCAGCTGGTTGCCACTCCCCTGCCATCGACGCTGTCGCTCGCACGACTGCTCGCCCACATGGCCTTCGTCGAGGACCACTGGTTCCATCATTCGTTCGCAGGCAACGACATGGTCGAGCCCTGGTCCGGCGCCGACTTCGACACCGATGCCGATTGGGAGATGACCTGGGGTGAGGGTCGAACCTTCGAGCAGCTACTCGAGCAGTTCTCGACCTCCGTCGACCGCAGCCGGGCGACCATTTCTGCCGCCGACGATCTGGCTGCGGTCGGCCGCGGCGAGGCGGGACGTGGGGTATCACTCCGGTGGATCCTGATCCATATGATCGAGGAGTACGCCCGTCACGTCGGCCACGCCGACGTGATCCGCGAAGCCATCGACGCTCAAACCGGCGACTGAGCCCGCCTTCAGCTCAGGTCATCAGGGTCGACGAGATCGGCGGCTGCTGCCAGCGCGCTCGACAGGCTTACCGCTCGCTCATAGACCGCAGCAAAGTAGTGCTCGGAGATCGTCTCCTGTCCGGCCAGCGGGGGCCGACCGATCGATCGAATGACCGCAGCCGGTTCCTTGGTGATTCGTACCGAGTCTGCCGGTGCCGGGAGATCGCCGGGGACACCCCAGAATTGGGTTACCTGTTTGGCCTGATTCTGACGGTTCTTCCTGCGGCGTTTCTTGCGACTCGATTTCGAGCCGCCGTCGTTGCCCTGCTGCTGACCGCTCATACTGCCACCGTCTCTCGGTCATCATCGGATCGAGTCTGGCTCGTCGTTTCGGCATCGGCTGGGGGGGTCGATGTTGTTGCCGGGTCTGGACCGTCATCGTCGTCGAGGGCCAGGAGCAGCGACTCGTCGATCCCCAGGGCGGCCTGGAGCTGTGCAGCGTCGAGGTCGTCGATCGACGACGACTTCGGCAGCACCATGTCGGCGATCTTACGTTTGCCGGCAACCACTTCCTCGACGCGTTCGTCGACGGTTCCCGGGCACACCAGGCGATGGGCGATGACGGTGTTCTTCTGACCAATGCGCCAGACCCTGTCTCGGGCCTGATCTTCGACTGCTGGATTCCACCAACGGTCATAGAGCACCACGTGGTTGGCCGCCGTGAGGTTGAGGCCGGTGCCACCGGCCTTGAGCGACAGCACCATGGCACCGGGACCTTTGCCATTCTGGAAGTCACGAACGAGGGTGTCTCGTGCCCCGCGGGCGAGGCCGCCGTGGTAGCAAGCGATCGGCAGGCCGGTGCGTTCGGTCATGTAGTTGGCCAGCTTGATACCCCATGTCGCGAAGTGGGTGAAGATCAAGACGCGTTCGCCCGAAGCAAACACGCTGTCGACGATTTCATTGAGTCTCGTGAGCTTGCCGGAGCGGCCCTCGAGCGGTTCGCCATCGTCGCGGTAGGCCGACGGGTGGTTGCAGATCTGCTTGAGGGCGGTGATCGCGGCGAGCACGGCACCCTTCTTGCGGTCGGTGCCTTCCTCGGTCTGATTCTTGATGAGGGTGTCGAGGACTGCCTGATAGAGCCCGATCTGTTCGGGCGTCATCGAGCAATGATCGAGTTCGTCGATCCGATCTGGCAGCTCGGCGGCGATCGCCGGCTCGGCCTTCGTCCGGCGGAACACGAGAATGCCGTTGAGGGCCCGGAGTGCACTTTCGGCGCCGTCGGTGCTGGCACCGGTCGGCGAGAGCTGCGAAATGAACTGGGATCGATTGCCGACCAAGCCGGGGTTCGTGTAGTCCATGATCGACCACAGGTCGCCGAGACCGTTCTCGATCGGCGTTCCGGTGAGGGCAACCCGGCTACGAGAAGGAATGGTGCGCAGCACTTGCGCAGTCTCACTCGTTGCGTTCTTGATCGCCTGAGCTTCGTCGAGGACGGTCTTGCCCCACTCGATCTTGGCGAGGTCGGCGGCATCGCGTACGGCCGTGCCGTAGGTGGTGATGACGACATCGGCCTTTTCGGGGAACTTCGCGATCCCCCGACTGTCGGCCCGGTTCGGCCCGTGATGCACCAAGACTCGAAGCTCGGGAACGAACTTGCGGGTCTCCGATGCCCAGTTACCGACAACCGCAGGGGGGGCGATGACGAGCGCCGGCCCACTGTCGACGGTACGACGAAGGTGAGCCAGCATCGTTGGCGTCTTGCCGAGGCCCATGTCGAGTGCGAGGCACCCGCCGAGTCCGGCGCCGTCGAGGAAGCCGAGCCACGCCAACGCTTCGGCCTGGTAGTGACGCAGCTCACCTTTGAAACCGACTGGTTTCGTCGGCAGATCCTCGGGCATCGAGGAGGCGCTCCTAAGCAGATCTGCGGCCCAACCCTCACCGGCGACCGTGATGCCGCCCGACAGCGGCGAGCCTTCGAGCCCCAACGCATGCCGCAGCATGTCGGCGCCGGAAAGGCTGGTGGTGTCGGCTCGGTCGGCCAGTGCTTGGGCGGCGTCGGCCAGATCGACCTTGTCGAGCTCGATCCAGCGACCGTTCGACATGACCAGCGGTCGGGCTTGGGCGGCGAGTCGCTGGATCTCGGCGGCCGTCAGCTCGACGTCGTCAAAGACGACCGACCAGCGGACGTTTGCCAGTTGGCGGGCGCCGACGACGGACTCCTGCGCCTCTTCGGAAGTGAGGCGCAACGCCGGCGTGCTGCGTTTACGCGAAAGCCGGGGTGCTCGAACCTCGAACCCGGCTGCGGTGAGGGTGTCGCCGATCGAACTCATCAGCTGCCATGCCTCATCTTGGCTGAGGATGACCTCGCCACGACGGCGTCCACCGGGCCGCAAGAGCACCGGGTACAGCGTTTCGAGGCGGGCCAGTTGGTCTTTGACTTCCTTGCGTTTGGTGTTCGACGAATTGACCATCGCCGATTCGACCGGTTCGAGCGCGGCTCCGGTACCGGGAGCCATGACCCGGAGATGCCAGGCACCGCCACTGTCGGGCTCGTCGAGGATGAGGACCAGTTTGACGTTTGCGGCTCCGGCGATCGCTCGGGACCACTGGTCGAGACGGCGACCGAGTTCGGCTCCGGGACGACTCGGGGCGTCGAAAGGGTCACCATTGATGTGACCGAGGAATGCTTCGGCGATCTCGGGCTTGGTCCGTGGCTCGGGCGGAGCCGCTGGGACCTCGAGTCGCCGTGCCCCCGCCGATACGATCACGTCGACGATGTCGGCGAGCACCGCTTGACTGAAGGCGCGTGCGTCTTGGCGGTTGCGATACACCGTGACCGCCTGTGGCAGCGACGACGACAGCGCAACGATGTCGTCGGGTTCCATCAGCGCCGGCGCCCAGTGCACGGCAAACGTGGAGCGGTCATCGCTGGTTGGCTTGCCATCGACGGCGACCCGGCCGAGTTTGCGAAGCTTGGGGATCATTCGGCCCTGGGCTACGAGCTGGACAGCCAGCGAGCCGATCATGCCGAGCCACGTGGCCGACGTACCGATGTCGGGATCGTCGTGCGACATCCGCAGCGACACGAGCCAGCCGAGGACCGACTCGAGCGGGGCGCTCACCGCGGTGGCCTTTTCACCGTCAGGCAGTTTGGCTGGGCTGTGATCTTCCCATACCGAAGCCGAAGCACCGGAGGCAACGAGGCGAGCGATGATGCCGTCGGTGTCGTCGCTCGTTGCCCGGTAGCCACCGGTCCAGGCGACGATGCGGCCCGGGATCCAGGAAAGGTGCAGCTGGGTGATCCCCGGATCGATGTCGACATCGAGTTCGGGAGCCTTGCCTTCGCTCGCCTCGACCGATGGTCCCGACGGTTTCGTCGTCGACTGTGGAGGGCCCAGGAGCCGGGTGAGCTGATCGTCGATTGCGCTGATCTCGGAATCGAGATCGGCCAAGACCAACGATCGCTCCGGCCCGCGAACAGTGTCGCGTGCATCGTCATAGGCGATCTCGGCGTCATCGAGCATGCGCAGCAGGACACGAATCCATGCGTCACGATATGACTCGAGCACAGCGAGGCTCGGTTCGTCGATGCGGTCGTCGAGATGACGTTGAACGAGGTGCTCGAAATCGCCGGGCAGCGGCTTCGAGGTGGGGTGGGATGACGAGGTGATTGAACGCTCCGTTCACGACGGTGATATCGAGCCGTTCGCACAATCCGCCGAAGCTTCGCAAAGCCACGGTGCACTGCACACAACCGCTCGTAGATGGTGGGAAACCACGCAGGGCCCGTGAGGGCGGCGCCTCCGCAGACAGAACACCTGATCCGGAGAAGGTGACCGAACCACCCAAAGGGCGATTCGTTCACCGGTCTTCCTTAGTGTAACCCGTATCGGCTTCGATGCGTGGATATCAAGGACTTACCTACCTCTCCCAAAACTTGGCGAACTGCCGATGGAGTCGGTATGAGTTCCAGCTTCGATGCCGCACGAGACGGCGGCCGACTTGCCCCTCGCCAGGTTTCGTTTGACTCAGCCGTCGGCTACGAGGTCGACTGGCAGCCGCGGCTACCCGAGTTCGCCCTTGCTGCCAACGCCGTGTCGATGATGATGCCGCACGTCGAACCGTACGTTGTTCGCTCTGTGCGCAGCGTCATCGATGAACTCGATCCGGAACTGGCGGCCGACGCTCGGGCCTTCGTTGCTCAGGAAAGCACCCACCACGCCCAGCATCGCCGTTTCAACCAGCACTTGATCCACCGGTATCCCAAGCTCCGCAAGGTCGACCACTGGTTGTCGAGAGTCTTCCGCTTCATCGAGGCCAAGGGCCGGGGGAACTTCGGTCTGGCCTACGCCGCCGGTTCCGAAACCGTTGCCTATGCCGTCGCACGCTGGGTGGCCGACCACCGCCGCACGGTGCTCGACGGAGCGAAGGGACCGGCAGCCGACCTCTTCATCTGGCATCTCGCCGAAGAGGTCGAGCACAAGACAGTCGCCTTCGATGTCTACAACGCACGAGGCGGCGGCCGCCGGATGTTCCTCGCCGGGATGCTCGCCTCACTCTCGACGCTCGCCCTGTTCACGATCGTCGGCACGTTCGTGATGCTCGTTGCCACCAAACGAATCTTCTCGCCTCTCGCCTGGCTGCGCCTCAGTTGGTGGTGCCTCACGTTCGTGTTCGAGTTGCTGCCGACGATGGCCGTTGCCGTTCTACGCGGCCACCATCCGAGTGGGCTCGTTGATCCCGAGTTCTACCGCGTCTGGCTCCTCGAGTACGACATGCGGAGCAACGGCAGCTCCCCGGAGGTCCCAACGGTGGGTAGCCAACCAGCGAGGTAGGAGGAGACACGGAGAGGTGCGCCGCTCGCTCTATCCGCACACCTCCTCTACATCCCCACACCTCCTCTACCCACACCGTCTCGCCTTGTTAGTCTCGCCAGGATGATGCTGGACAGACGAGAGCAACACCCCGGCTACTGGCCGTCGCCCTGGCCGGTCGAGTGTGGCGGCAACCGACGTCAGAAGGCCTCGGTCGGCCGACTCGATGCCGCTTCCGGAACACCGAGCGTCACGACGAGATCTGACGACAAGTGGCACGTGATGGCGATCGAGCGAGACCCCGGCCAGTGGTACGTCGGCGGCACCATGCCCGCGTTCAGCGGTCCGCCTCCCTACGGCCGGGTCGAGCGGATCGATCCCGACACGCTCGGGGTGCTCACCAGCTCTCCTCCACTCCCCTGCGGGGACCACGTTTGGTGCGGTGCGATCCTGGCCCACGCCAATGGCTCGATCATGTCGGTGAACGGCAACTTCCTCCACCGTCTCGCCCCCGACGATCTGTCGATCATCGTCGAGCGTGAGCTCCCCGCCGACCGTTCCCACAACGGTCTGCTGGCGTTGAGCGACGGATCACTGATCACCAAAGATCTGCGGCTCGAAGGTCAGGGCGGAACGACCATCACACGTCTCGATCCGGAATCGCTCGACATCATCGGCTCACCACTCCAGCTACCCGAGGGCTCGATGGGCCGGATCGCCGCCGATGTCACCAGCGACGGTGACGACGTCGTCTACGTTCCCGGCACCGAGCACTTCTGGCGCATCGGCGTTGCCGGCGACCAGCTCATCGCCGACACGGCGTGGCGGCCGCGCTATCGGGTTCTCGATGATCGGTTCGGTTTGTCGTGGGATGCCTGCCTCTCCGCCGGTTCGCTCTGGGCCATGGACTGCGGCGACATCTGGTCGGTCCGACGCATCCATCAAACCGAACCAAACGGACGCTTCGAGACCGCGCCCGGCCGAGATCTTTCGTGGCGGCTCGACGCACCGTGGGACGGTCCGCAACGGCTCCATCGCATCTCGCTCGACGATCCCAGCGACCATGTGTCGATCGCACCGTTCGGCACCGCCGGCGGCGGGATCATCGCCCCGCCGGTGCATGTTGTCGAGGCCGAGATGGCGATTGCCTGGGACTCCATCAACGGTGGGCTCGCCGGGGTGTCAACCAAGGACGGCGGCCTCGATGTTGCCTGGCACCTCGACGTGCGAGCCAGCATGCAGCCGGTCGTGTTCCCCGACTCTGGCGAACTCGTCATCAACGACTTCACTGCCGAGGGCAGCGACGATCTCGTCGTCGTCGACATCGCCAGCGGGACCCTGATCGACCGTGTTGCCACCGGGTCACGAGTGGCGAACGGCATGTTCCTGTCGGCCGGTGGCCGACGCGATATCTACTACTGCAGCACCCTCACCGTCGCCCGCGTTGTATGGAAATAGTCAGTATGGAAATAGTCAGTATGGAAATAGTCGCCCGGACGTAGCTAGCGGGCCGTCGGGAAGTCGGGTGGGCGCTTCTCTTGGAGCGCCGCCACCCCCTCGGCCGCATCGGGTCCGAGGAAGCTGAGCATCTCGAATGCCAGGCTGGCATCAAAGGCAGGAGCGGCCTGGGTCAACCAGAGATTGAGATTCCGTTTGGTCCAGCGCACCGCGTCTTGCGGGCCGGTCGCGATCTTGGTGGCAACGGCCATGGCCTCATCCATCAGCTGATCGCCGGGCACGGCCTTGGACACCAATCCGATGTCGTCGGCCTGTTTGCCAGTGATGAAGTCGGCGGTGAGTAGGTAGTACTTGGCCTTGGCCATACCGGCCGAGAGTGGCCACAGGATGTTCGCGTGGTCGCCTGCTCCGACACCGAGCCGAAGGTGACCGTCGGTGAAACGAGCGTCCTCGTCGATGATCGAGATATCGGCCATCAGCGCGACAGCAAGGCCGGCGCCAACGGCGACACCATTGATGGCCGAGATGATGATCTTCGAGCACGACATCATCTTGTAGACGATGTCGCCCGCCTCTTGCATGACGCTGCGGATGACCTCGTAATTGCCCGCCATACTCGAAATCCACTCGAGGTCGCCGCCAGCCGAAAACGCTTTGCCCGCCCCGGTCACGATCACGACTCTGGTCTCGGGATCGTCGTTGATGTCGTCCCAGACCCTGCTCAGCCCGTAGTGCAACGGGCCGTCGGTTGCGTTCAACTTCTCGGGCCGATTGAGGGTCATGAGCAGCACCCCGTTGTCGTGACGCTCGAAGGCGAGTCCGGGGTAGTTGTCGAAATAGCTCGTCATTGGGGAAGACTCATCCAGTTGTGCCGCCCCCGCAAGTCGGTCAACATACGCCATGGCCTCTGCACTCGATTTCCCCGAGCCCACTCGATCGATCGGCCCGGCGTCTGCCGTCGCCGAGGGTCCGAACGGCGAGATCGCCAACTGCGAGACGATCGAACACTCGCATGTCCTCGAACCGCAGCTCTTCACCGTGCGCGACGGCGTCTTCGTCGTGATGGGCAACGGCCTCTCGAACCAGGTCTTCATCGAGGGCCCCGACGGCTTGGTTGCCATCGACAGCGGAGAGAGCATCCAAGAGATGCAAGCAGCGCTCGACATGGTCGGCGAACTCACCGAAGCACCGGTGGTTGCCAGCATCTACAGCCACTTTCACTATGTGCAAGGCACGGCTGCCATCCCGGGAGCCGATTCCCCCGACTATCCGATCTGGTCACATGCCGACGTGCCTCGCAATCTGGCCCGCCAGGGCGGCGAGGTTGCCCCGGTGTCGCGGCTCGGATTGGTGAAGCAGTTCGGTCTGATGCTGCCAGAAGAGGGTCCGGACGCGCCGCCGATGATTCGATCACGATCTGGTGCGAGGAACTCGACCTCGCAGTCAACAACATCGTCTGGCCCACCATGTTCAACGTGTTCCCGATCCGCGGCGAGGAATACCGCGACCCACGCATACTCCTCGGGGGGCTCGATCACCTCGCCTCCCTCGGTGCTGAGCATCTGGTCGGCGTCCATGGGCCGCCGATCAGCGGCACAGAGGAAGTGGCGGCAACGATCGCCGACGTTCGAGACGCCATCGCCTTCCTGTGGGATCAGACCGTGCGGGGGATCAACAAGGGTTTGATCAACGGCGATTTGTCTCGGATGGTGCAGCTTCCCGATCGTTTCCAGAAGCGTTACGTCACCCGCCAGTTCTATGGCCTGGTCGAGCACCACGTACAGCAGATCCATGCCGGTCTCAGAGGCTGGTTCGACGGCGATCCCGGCGTACTTTTCAAGCTCTCATCGACCGACGAGGCAACCCGCGTCATCGCAGCAATGGGCGGCTCGGACGCCGTCGAGGCGATGATCAGCTCGGCTCTCGACAGCGCTGGAGAAAACGAGACAGCTGACGATGGTGCCGACCTGCGTTGGGCGCTGCGACTGGCGACCTGGCTCCACCGCTCGGGTTCCGAAGCGGGCACGACGCAGCTGGCAACGGCCCTGCGAACCGTCGCCCAACGAACGACCGCAACGAATGTTCGCAACTGGTGTCTCACCACGGCGCACGACCTCGAGGGCACCCTTGCCCTCGATCGGCTCCGGCAACCGGTGACCGGGCGCGGCGCGGTACTGGCGAACGATGCCGAAGTCTTCGTGCATGGGCTACGTGTCCTCGTCGTTCCCGAACGGGCAGAGGGCGTTCATGCCATGTTGAACTGGGACTTCAGCGACGGACCCACCCTCGGCCTCCGCATCCGCGACGGCGTCGCCTTTGCTCATGCCCATCCCGAGGCCGGCGTCTCCCAGGCCACCATGGAACTCGACCTCGCAACGTGGGCCGATCTCTACAGCGGGCGGATCGGTCTGTCCGCAGCCGTCGACGAGGGCAGGCTCACGGTCACTGGCGATGGCGCCGATGACCCGCTGCAGTTGGTCGCCGACTTCTTTGCGGTCTTCGACCATCCACACCTCGGCAGTCTCGATACCTGACCGCAACGACTCCATCACACGGTTGACTGTTGAGGCTGCTCATCTGCTGAAGCAGCGCATTTGTTGCAGTAGCGAGAGTACGGCCGAAGAGGACCATGTGAGCGATCAACGCACCAACGATACGACCGAGACCAGTTCCGACTGGGTTTCCGATGAAGAACTCGGCATCATCCGAGGTCGGATGCCAGTGGTCTACGTCGATGCCGTCCCGGTTCGCATCGACGAGGCCGGACGCATCACCCATGTTGGGCTGTTGTTGCGGGTGATGCCCGACGGCACCATCAGTCGGGCAATCGTTGGCGGCCGAGTGCTGTTTGGTGAGCTGGTCCGAGATGCACTCGTTCGCCACATCGAGAAGGATCTCGGCACCCTTGCCCTACCGAAGGTGCCGGTCAGTCCCGCCCCGTTCACGGTCGCCGAATACTTCCCCGATCCGACGAAGACTGGGTTCCATGACCCCCGCCAGCATGCGGTGAGCCTGGCCTACATCGTGCCGATCGAAGGCATCTGCGAGGCATCGGACTCCTCGCTCGACGTCACCTGGATCACCCCTGATGAGGTGTTGGCTCCCGCGGTTCGAGCCGAGATCACCAGCGGACATGACCGCCTCGTTCGCATGGCGCTCGCCCATTCGGGCTGCATCGTCTGAGGTCCGACCGTCTCCGCCGAGAGATCAACCAGTGGAGAAGGCGTCGATGACATCGTCGCGATCGGGTTCCGGAGCGGTCAGACGCCGGAGGCCGACGAATGCCAGCAGCGAGAAGACCGCGCCGACCGCGAAACCGGCTCGTGGTGATCCCGCTGCTCCGATCACCACGCCGAGGAGCGGGGCGGCGAAGGCGCCGGGAAGGTCGAAGAAGAACGAGAAGCTGGCAACGGCGTGGCTCCGTTCGTCGTCGGCGGTGTCGGCCATCACGAGGAGGAAGAACGCCGGGTATCCGAGCGCGACACCGATTGCCATGATCGCGGTGCCGACATACACGCCGGTGAGGCTGCCGACTATCGCCATGAAGGCGAGGCCGGCGGCGGTCATCAACGTCGACAGCGAACCGGTCTTGCGTGAACCCCATGTGTCGGCAAGCCGACGGAAGCCGATCCGAACCACCAGCACGATCCCGGCGTAGAGAAGGAACACCGGGCCGGTGTCGCCATCGCCGGTGAGGTCGTCGAGATATAGGGCGATGAAGGTGCTGAAGGCGAAGAATCCCAGTAGCGAGAGCGCCATCAGCGCGCCCGGCTTGATCGCGGCGTGGTGCAGCAGACCCTTGGCTCGTGGTGTCCCGGGGGCTGCCTTGCCGAGGTCGGCGGGGATGGCGAGACTCAGACCGACCGCGACCAGGCTGGTGAGGGCGCCTACCCGGCAGACCAGCTCGAACCCTCCGCGGTCGGCGAGGAGTTCGCCGAGGAACGGTCCCAGCCCCATGGCCAGGTAGACCGCCGTCGAGAAGTAGCTCGCAGCCTCGCCACGGCGATCCGCCGGTGCGTAGTCCTGCACGGCGGTTGCTGCTCCCACGAAGGCGCCGGTCTCGCCGAGGCCGTTGAGGGCGCGGAACAGCATCAGCACCGGGATCGAGAGAAACACGGGGTAGAACCAGATCGCGACGGCCGACATCGCGGCGCCGACCATGAGTAGCGGCCTTCGCCCGTAGCGGTCCCCGAGGCGGCCGACGAACGGACGGACAATGGCGGCGGCAACACCAAAGGCGCCCATCACGATGCCGACCTGGAACTCGTTGCCGTCGAGCTCATTGACAACGTAGCGAGGCAGGGTCGGCAGCAACATCGTGACACTGATGAAGTAGCCGAAGCCCGCCATGATGATGACGACGAATCGGGCCGACAGCAGCGAAACCGGTGCGGTCACTTCGATCGATTGGCGAACCTCGACGGACGTCATCGGGCGAGGCTAACCAGTCAATAGTTCGAAACCCGAACTATCTGAGGGTGAACTGAGTCACCGAGAAGTGATGCTCACGTCGGCAGATTGCCGGTTGCTGCTGACTAGATGGTCACCTCGGCGACCCGGCAACCGGCAACGTCGGCCCGAGTGTGGAAGATGGTGCCCTTGCGCTCGGCGTCATCGGTGTTGTCGCCGGTGACGATGTAGAGGTCTCGTCGGTCGGCCCCACCGAAGCAGACGCTGGTCACCATGGTCGATGGCACCGCGATGCGGTGGATCTCGATGCCTGCCGAATCGAACGCCCGGACACAGCCGCTCCCGGAAACATCGGCAACCCAGATGTTGCCGGCCTCGTCGACGGCGAGACCGTCGGGCATCAGCGATCCGCCGGAACAGTCCGGACCGTCGAGGAACAGTCGCCGATTCGAGACCTGATCACCATCGAGGTCGTGCGCCAACACGCCACGGGTGGTGTCGGCGTGATACAGCACCGAACCGTCGGGCGAAAGGCCGATCCCGTTGGTGAGCGAGATGCCGCCGTACAGTTCGGTGGCGTGTCCCTCGGCATGGATCCGCCAGCACTCCCCGTCGATTCGAGGCCCATCGGTGGCGAACGGATTCGACCGCATGGTGCCGCAGAACACTGCGCCGGCCGCATCGACGAACAGGTCATTGAGACCGGGAGCATCGGGAGCGAAGAGCACCCGCGTCTCACCGTCGACTACATGGCAGATGTCTCGACCAGAGACCACGAGACCACCGTCGGCGTGGAAGGCAATACCGCCAACGCCGCGTCGCTTTGGAACGACGAGGTCGATCGTTCCATCGGCGTTGCGCCGTCTCACTCCGCCTCCGTGCACGTCGGAGAAGTACAGGTTGCCGACGTCGTCGGCCCGTGGCCCCTCGACGAGCCCGTATCCCCACGCCAGCGTCTCGATGTCAGTCATTGGCGAACAATAAGCGGCAACGCGGATAGGTCAAAGTCGATAATCGTCGACGCTTTGATCTTCGCTTCGTTCCTCAGCGAAGCAGAGAATCCTTGGATTGGTCGCTGCACGTCAAGGTCTCCTTCGTCGACCTATCCGCGCACCTCCTCACTCAGCCTTTCGACACTCGGGTCTTGAACTCGGCCGAGTTGGAGAACGACAGCATGATCGCGCCGCGTGTCTGGCCCCGGTCGAGCTGGCTGGTCCAGAACTGGCGTCCGCCCGAATCGGCCTCCCGCTTCATCACGTTGCGATAGATCTGGTCGACGAACTGGCGGTCGCTCATTGCCCCGTAGCGGATTACGAACTCGCGTGATGCGGCGAACGATTCGGAGATGGCGATCAGCGGCGTCGCCGTCCCGAGCCAGTACTCGAGTCCGCCGTTGTCACCTTCACGATCCAGGTAGGCGTGGTAGAGCCGGCCAATCGGACCCTGCTTTTCGGCGTCGACGATCTCGGGTGTTGTCAGGGTGACGAACTCCTTCGATTCGGAGAAGCCCTGCATGATCGTGCCCCGATCGTGCCCCTTGTCGAGCAGGTCGATCCAGTAGGTGCGGCCGGCACCGTCGGGCGTGCGACGTAGGACGTTGCGGTAGATCAGGTCGATGAATCCGGCATTGTTCAGTGCCCCGTAGGTGGCGAGGAACTCCGCGGAGCGTGCGAAGTCGGCCGAGACGGACTCGAGTCGGAGGCCGGCGCGTCGCCGGGCGAGCCAGTAGTCGAGGCCCTCCTCGTCGGGCATACGGCGGAAGTAGGCCGAATAGAGGCGAGCCAACTGGAGACGGCTGCCCCCGGGGGCGCCGCTGGTCGTTCCCGTCGAACTGCCTGCGATCCCCGCCGGGGCGCGCAGGAACGCGAGATCGCCATAGTCGGCGCCGATGACCTCGGCCGAGTCGGCGCCAAGCCACGTCTCCAGCACGTTGCCGTAGACCTGTCGGTAGTCGACCGTCGTTTCGAAGTTGTCCCAGCGGCGGTGACCGGCAAGCGAAGGAAGCTGGCCGTAGAACCCGCCGTTGACTCCCCCGCCGAGCGCCAGCAGCGTGTTCGAGGTGCCGTGGTCGGTGCCGCCTGACTCATTGGCCCAGGGACGGCGTCCGAACTCGCTCGAAGTGAGGACGAGAGTACGTCCGAGGAATCCGGGGGCGAGCGTCTCGAAGAACGCTTGCAGTCCGTTGTTCAGCTCGGTCATGCGGTCGTTGTGCATACGCGATTGGTTGGCGTGGCTGTCGAAGTCGCCGTAGCTGACCATCAACACTCGGGTCCCGAGGTTGGCGTTGATCAGCCGGGCGCACAGGGTCAACTTTGCCGACAACTCCTCGGCGGGAAGGCTCGGTTCGTAGTGCGCCCGCATTCCTTGAGCAAGCCCGATCGATTCGCTGCTGCTTCGAGCGATGCTGTCGGCCAGTCCTCCGAGTCCGGTGGAGCCTCCAGCCATCTGATGAATCGTTGCATGCAGGCGCTGGTAGACCGGGTCGTTGTCGATCGTGAGCAGTCCGCTCGCCGATGACGGAAGTGCCGTTGCCGTCGACCGAACGCCCGACAATGTCAGGGGCACCGACGAGCCCATGGCGATCGAGTGGAACGCGTCGGGGTTGCCGAGGCCATCGACATAGCGACCCAACCAGCCCGTCGAGACGATCGACCTCGACGTGCTGGCTGTCATCCAGCGAGCCATCGAGGTGAAGTGGCTCAGGTCGGGCTGCGGATGGCCGACACCATCGATCACCGCGACGCGGCCCTCGTCCCACATCGACTTCACGAACGGCAGGCTTGGGTGCAGGCCGCGCTGATCATTGATTCGCAGCACCCGGTCGGCACCGATGGCCAACCCCCGACGCATCTGGCGATAGTTGCCGTCGGCGAATGGCGGCACCATGTTCATGCCGTCGTTGCCGCCGTTCATCATGACCAGCACCAACACACCATCGGCCGCACCGAGGGGGGTGGCAGCCGCCGCCTGGTCGGCGAGCCAGGCGGGAAGCATGGTGACCGCGCCGGTGACCGCCGCGGCCTGCAGGAAACGCCGGCGGTTCAGGCTCGTTCGGTCGCTGGCTGCCGGGGAGGAGAGTGCGGCAACGACGTCGGAGGTTTCGGGATCGAATCGGTTCATGATCAGGCCATCTGGAATTCGGGAGTGAGAATGGGAAGGTAAAAGAGTCCGACTCGCTCGCCCCAGCCCCTGGCCGAACGTTCGGCGGAGACAAACTGCGTCAGCGAGTCACGGGTGCGTTGCGAGGGCTGATAGATGCCGAACTGGGCGAGGGCCTGGTTGGCCGCTTCTTCGACCGAGAGGTCCTTGTGTCCAAGCAGCAGGTTGGTCTTGTCGAGCTTCCAGCGCAGGTTTCCGGCGAACTGGTGCTTCGACCACGCAGCTGCGCTGGAGATCCAGTACTGGTTGGGCCGCCACCCCGAGACGTTCGGCGGTTTGAACGCAGCCTGGCCCATGTCGCTGCCGTACCATTCGGGATGGGCCACGTTGCCGGGGAGTCCCGTGTGCGACATTGCGGCAACCATGAACTCGAACGGTGAGCGCACCAGTCCCTGCTTCGCCGTGGTGCTGTAGAACTCGGGGTGGGTGAAGATCGCCCGCAGCGCAGCATCGGTTCGCATGCCGCCGGTTCGCATGGCCCCGGCAATGGCGTCGACGATTCCTGCCGCCGGTCGGGGGTAGGCGAAGAACGACCAGAGCCTCTCGGCCAGGAACTTCGAGACATGCGTCTGCTTGGGACCGTTGATCAGGTGAGCGATGATCTCGGGACCATTCCAGACCTTGTTCACCCCCATGAACGTGGTTGCACCGTGGTGATGCTTCGAGGCATCGAAGACATAGTGCTCGTCGGTGGAGTCCAGAATGTGCCCGCTCCAGGCCAACGCCGACGATCGAACGTCTTCCTCGACATACCCGTTGTTCGCACCGAGCAGGAAGAGCTCCATCAGCTCGCGGGCGAAATTCTCGTTCGGCGCCGCGGCCACGTTGTCGGCATTGTCGAGGTAGCGAAGCATCGCAGGCTGAATCGCCATCGCCTGATACAGCTCGATGATCGGCCCCATGCCCTTGGTTCGATACAGCGTGTTCTGGTCCATCAGCTGCTGGTGATGGAAGACCTTGTCGAGAGAGGTTGGAAGCAACCCATGCCAGAAAAGCGTGAGCTTCTCGATGATCGGCGTTGGCGAGGTTGCCGCCCGGTCGGCCCAGAACCAGACCATCTCTTGGTACCTCGGCCAGGAGTCGCGGCTCGTGTCGAGGTTCGGCAAGCCCGCAGTCGCCGACGGCGCAGCGCCGATATCGAGGACGCGATCAGCCGCGGCCTCCCGTGTCATGCCGACCATCGAGGTGATGGTCGGGTAATGAGCAGCGAAGCCCGAGCGACGCAGAAGATGAGCAGCGTCGTTGAAGGAGAGAACGGCCATCCCTACCTATCGGTCAGGTCCGTCGACAATCTGAAGGCCCGGAGCTCCTCTCCTCGAGTCGTCGGATCGACAACCCGTTTGACCAGGTGTTTCGTCGAGATCCAGACAATCGTGTGATCGACCCCCTAAGGTCGATGGAGCGAATGGTCTGCTTTCCGGCTGCTCGCGGCACCGGGGATTGTCCCTGGGCACGAAAGGAGCCGTGCAGTATCTCAATCCGATCACGCGTCCCGATCTGTTCACCAGCCACACCGGTCACAACGGTGGAGCCCACGTAGCGAACCCCGGTGTAGACACCGCCGATGAGCTCGGTCAAAATGTCCACTGGGAGTGTTCCCACCATGGCGGCTCGATCCCGAGAGGAGCCTGCTGATGGATGGCATCACCAGCTGGTTCGACTTCGTTCAGAAGAACCGCAGCGACATCATCAGCCTCACGCTCGAACACTTCTACTTGGTGGCCTCGGTCATCGTGGTGGCGACGGTGCTCTCCGTCGGTCTCGGCATCGCCGTCCGCAACCACCCAACCGCCAAGACCATCGCCATCGGCACTGCCGGCATCTTCTTGACGATTCCATCATTGGCGTTGTTCACGATCTTCATTCCGATCGTCGGCCTCGGCTTCAAACCGTCGTTCATCGCTCTCCTGATGTACGCGATTCTGCCGATTCTGCGTAACACCGTCACCGGCCTCGACGAGGTCGACCCTGCCGTCATCGAATCGGCCAAGGGAATGGGACTCAATGGCCGTCAACGCTTGTTTGCGGTGCAACTCCCCCTTGCCTGGCCGGTCATCATGACCGGTGTCCGAGTGTCGGCCCTGCTCACGACCGGTATTGCTGCGATCGCAACCCTCGTTGGCTACGGCGGACTTGGCGAGTTCATCAAGAACGGCTTGCGACGCCTGGGGCTCCCCAACTCGCTCGAAGAGGTCTGGACCGGTGTGGTCTTCACGATTCTCCTCGCACTCTTGATCGACTTCGTCTTCTCGATGTTCCAACGCCTCACCACCTCGAAAGGTCTTCGATGACCAATACTGCAGCCAGCCCGCCACCAGCGATGATCAGGCTCGACAACGTCTCCAAGATCTATCCCGGGACCGATATCGCCGCCGTCGAAAATCTCACCATGGATATCCCCAAGGGTGAGGTACTGGTGCTCGTCGGACCTTCGGGTTGCGGCAAGTCGACCACACTGCGTCTCATCAACCGGATGATCGAGCCGAGCTCCGGGCGCATCATCTTCGACGGAGAAGATGTCACCGACGTCAACCCCGATGAGCTTCGCCGCTCAATCGGCTACGTGATTCAGCAAATCGGGCTGTTCCCCCATATGACCATCGGCGAGAACATCGCGACAGTGCCGAAGATGCTCGGATGGGACAAGAACAAGATCACCAAGCGAGTCGACGAACTGCTCGACGTCGTAGGGCTTCCACCGAACATCTACCGCCATCGCTATCCCAAGGAGCTCTCCGGTGGCCAGGCCCAGCGGGCCGGCGTGGCTCGTGCGCTCGGTGCCGATCCTGCGGTGATGCTGATGGACGAGCCGTTCGGCGCCATCGATCCGATCACCCGCGACCGGCTACAGAACGAGTTCCTTCGTCTCCAAGCCGAGCTGCAGAAGACGATCGTGTTCGTCACCCACGACATCGACGAAGCCATCAAGATGGGCGACCGAATCGCCATCCTCGGTGAGAAGTCCGCCATCAAGCAGCTCGACACCCCGGAGCGGATTCTCGCCTACCCGGTCGATGATTTCGTCGACGACTTCATTGGTGCAGGCTCCACGCTCAAGGGGCTCAACTTCGAGCGGGTCGCCGATCTCGATCTCAGCGGCTATCCCACCGTCACCACGGCAACGAGTCACGCCGAAGCCAGGCGAATTCTCGATGGCACCCATCAGCGATGGATCCTGATCCTCGACGACCAGGGCCGTCCGCTGCGATGGGCCGATGAGCACGCCTTGGCCAACGACAATGTTCCGATCGGCACCGCCGGGCCGCTCGTTGTTGCCAAGGTCGAGCAGAATGCCACGCTCCACGACACCCTCGAGCAGATGCTGGTCTCCTCGGCCGGGGTCTGCTGCGTCGTCGACTCGAAAACCGACCGGTTGGTTGGCGTGGTCGAGATCGAGACGCTCAACGGTGTGATCAGCGATATGCGCCGCTCGGCCAAGAAGCATTACGACGAACTTGCCGCCGAAGCGGTGGCGAAATGACGATGATCGAGGTCCCCGACGATGTCGAGCCGGAACTCGTCGACGTCGATGAGACCCATGACCATCTCGAGAACCGTCCGTCATGGGGGCAGGCCATTCGGTCGAACCTTGGACTCGTGATCATGCCGATCATCATCGCCATCCTGGCGGTGCTGCTCGCGCTGTACGTGTCGTCGGCCGACAAGGACTCGATCGAGACCGAGTCGTTGGTGTGGGGCACCCAGTTGTGGCCCCAGTTCCGGGAGCATCTGATACTGACCTTCTGGTCCACCATCCTCGTCTTGATCATCGCCATCCCGCTCGGGATCATCTTGACCCGGCCGGCAATGAGATTCATGGCCGGACCGGTCCTCACCGTTGCCAACAGCGGCCAAGCGATTCCTGCCTATGGCCTGCTCGTGATCTTTGCCGCCTGGCTCGGAACCAGCAGTTCGACCGCCATTCTTGCCCTGGCCGTCTTCGCCGTGTTGCCCGTGCTCCGCAACACCATGGTCGGTCTCGATCAGGTCAACAAGGCCACGATCGAAGCCGGTCGCGGCATGGGTATGTCGAAGATGTTGGTGCTCCGCAAGATCGAGCTGCCGCTGGCCGTCCCGGTCATCCTGGCCGGTGTCCGCACCGCCCTGATCATCAACGTCGGTATGGCCACACTCGGCTTCCTCATCGGTGCCGGCGGTTTGGGCGAGACGATCAACGCCGGTCTGAAGTTGGGTCGAGATCTGGTGACCTTCACCGGTGCCGCCATGGTGGCGCTCGTCGCCCTGTCGATCGATTGGATTGCCTCGGTGTTCGAGAAGGCGCTCAGGCCAAAGGGTCTGTAGACACACGAACCCCTCGGCGTCAGCCACAATCGTCATCGGTTCGTCACCTTTGTCGAGGAAAGCGCGTCATCAAGCGAGATTCACGGTCACAAGTCACCGGCCACGCCACGAAAAGTGTGCCATCGGTCCGGTTGTCCGGGTATCGCCGGAATCCGCACCTACCCTCTTTGGAGTCCCGCTCGAGTCATCGCGGTGGAACCGATTCCGGATGATGCGCTCGTCGTGAGCGCTCCCTGACACATCGGCACCACCAACTCGCAGCGCTGGGCCATCGACGTGTGTTCATGACACCTCGAACGAAGACAGTTCCCTATCTAGGAGTAACGAAGATGTCCAAACGATCATCCACGACCAACCGGGCGTTTGCCCTGTTGTTCGCCTTTGGCCTCGTCGCCGCGGCGTGCGGCTCAGACTCTGGCGGTTCCGCCGACACCTCCACATCGGACGGCGGCACCGATGCCGGCACCTCCGACGGGGGCACCGAATCCGGCGACGGCGCCGCATTCAGCGATCTCGACCTCTCGGGCGTCGAGTTGACGGTCGGATCGAAGGATTTCACCGAGCAGCTCTTGCTCGGTGAGATGCTCGTCCAGTCATTCGAAGCTGCCGGTGCGAGCGTGACCAACAAGGTCGACCTCGGTGGCACCGTAGTGAACCGCGAAGCGCTCCTCGCCGGTGAAATCGACACCTATGCCGAGTACAACGGCACCGGCTGGACCGTTCACCTCGCTCGGGAATACGCCGACGTGACCGAAGCTGACGGCACGGTCGACCCGACCAAGCTGACCGAAGCCGTCGCCGAAGCCGATCTGGCCGAGAACGACATCGTCTGGCTTGGCCAGTCGCCGTTCAACGACACCTACGGCTTTGCCTCGTCACCGGACCTCCTCGACGATGGTGCTCCGTTCACGATGAACTCCATGGCTGCCTACCTCGAAGCGAATCCCGACGCCACGGTCTGCCTCGAATCGGAGTTCCCGGTTCGTCCTGACGGCCTCATTCTGTTCGAGCAGGGCACCGGCTACACCATCCCCCAGTCGCAGATCAAGATTCTCGACACCGGCATCATCTACACCGATACCCGTGACGGCAACTGCGACTTCGGTGAAGTCTTCACCACCGATGGCCGCATCGGTGGACTTGGCCTCAACCTGGTCGAAGACCCCGGCATGATGATCGTCTACAACGTGGCAATCACGATGCCGAACGACGTCTACCAGCAGAACACCGCAGCGTTCGACACGATCGCCGCCGAACTGTTCGCACCGCTGGACAACGCGACCATGACCGAGCTGAACCGTCGCATCGACATCGACGGCGAATCCGCCGCCGACGTGGCTGCCGACTTCCTCAAGCAGCAGGGTCTGATCTGATTCTTGTTCGGCACTGACACTCGTTCAGTACCGACACTCGTTCAGTGCTCTACCTGAAATGATGACTGCCCGATTCGGCGCCCCCACCAGGGCGTCGGGTCGGGCAGTTTCGCTTATCGGGCAAGCAATTCTCCCTCTGACACTGTAAGGGATGCTCTGCCACTCTGAGTGTCATGATGTCGAAACCGCTCGTCTTGCTTTGTTCCCTGGCGCTCCTCATGGGCGTCGCCGCCGGTATCCCTTCTCCGGCCGGGGCAGTGCTCGGTGGTGAGATCTCCTCCGAACCCGATCTGATCTGGGATGTCACGACTCCCGACCCCGGTGTTCGCCATACCGGCCCGGTGCGGGCCCTGGTCCGAGACCTCGTCGAGTACGACGGCAAAATGTACGCCGCTGGCAAGTTCCTCGACGTCCTCGCTCCCGACGGCACCACCTACAGCCAGCCATACCTGGCGGCATTCGACCTCGAAACCGGTGTCTGGATCGACACGTTCCGGCCGGTCGTCGACGGCACGATCTACGCGTTGGAGATCACCGCCGACGGTCGCCTCTACGCGGCCGGTGAGTTGGCCGGTGGCGTTGCGCTCTACGACGCCACCACCGGGGTACGTGACAGTGCGTTCGATCCACAGATCGCCAACTCCTGGGGACCTCCCGCCGTCTTCGACATCGAAGTCGTGGGCAACCAGCTCTACGCCGGGGGTACCTTCACCCGCGCTCAGGGCACCGCCCTGGTCGATCTGGCCCGGCTCGACGCAACCACGGGTGCACTCGATACCGGCTGGTTGCCGATCACCAACTTCGACACCGGCACCCCGCGCCTCGCCGGTCGCAACGTGTTCGGCCTTGCGGTCGATGCTGCTCGCGAACGTGTCTACCTGACCGGCAAGTTCGGCGGGGTCAACGGCGACGACACTGCGTCATACTTCGCAACCCTCGACACCACCGACGGCTCGCTGCGAACCGACGTACCGCAAGGCCTCCCCGCAGGCATCACGAACCATCGTCAGAGCTTCTCGATGTGGATGATGGATGTGCAATACCGTGGCGACCGAGTTTATGTCGGCGGTCAGGGCCACCAGACCATGATCCTCGACGTCGACACCCTGCTCCCCTCCCATACCTTCTTCTCCAACCGCGGCGTCGGCGACGCAGGCACGGGCGGCGACACCCAGGTGATCTTCCTCGGTACCGACACCGTGTGGTCTGGTTGTCACTGCTGGGGGTCGGTCGGTGAGTACGAGCTGTTCAGTTACAACTCGGCACCTGATGGCGTACAGACCTATCCGGAGTACGCGCAGTGGGTCTCCGACTTTCGAACGACCAATCCCTTCAGCCAGCAGCCGGTGCGCGGCGGATACGGCATCGACATCAACTCCGAGTCGCTCGTTCCCCTGACGTTTGGCGTCGGCGGCCAAGCCGGCGCCTACGCCATCTATGAAGACAGCAATGGGCGTGTCTGGTTCGGTGGCCAGTACACCGGGGACGCGATCAACAACCGGCCACTTCATGGCATTGCTCGGTTTTCCCCGGCCGGGGTCGTGCCCGTCGCCCCGCAGAACGTGCGCTCGACGCTGCAGACCAGGGAGCGGATCGTGCTCACCTGGGACAACCTCGACGGAGCAACCAGCTACGAGATCAGCCG
>RCMY010001347.1_pt1 | contig 23468 bp, 24 predicted proteins | sample 2041341 | NCBI WGS metagenome assembly RCMY01 (sample SAMN09708234, study PRJNA481090) | Marine sediment metagenome, whole genome shotgun sequencing project.
GATGGTGTTTGTGATCGGGGTGCCGATTACGCTTTTTGCGCTATGGCAACTTAGCGGCCGGTCATTTTCGCTTGCGCAGCGATCCACCAAAGTCGAGGCGCTGGTGGGCGGATTTGCTGGCGCAATCGGTGGTGTTTCTGGTGTGTGGGGCCCGCCAACGGTTGCATATCTGACGGCGCTAGGCACACCCAAGCAGGATCAGATGCGGGTTCAGGGCGTGATCTACGGGCTTGGCGCAGTTGCATTGCTGTTTGCCCATTTCGGTTCTGGCGTTCTGCGGGCCGAAACCATCCCGTTTTCGGTTGCCATGATCTTGCCTGCCCTAGCCGGAATGTGGATGGGCAGCCAGATCATGGATCGAATTGATCAGGCGTCGTTCCGGAAAGCGACGCTTGTCATTCTTTTAATTGCCGGTGTGAATTTGGTCCGACGGGGGGTGATGGGCTAACGCCCTAACCCTGACGCGCGACCGTGACGCCTGAAACGTCCTCGATGAAAGTAACGATTCGCGATTTGACCGCGTCATCTTTGATCGATGCCAATGCGCTTACGATTTCGACGCTTGGGTCGCTTTTGGGCGCATTATTGGTGTTATCATGCAGCCCTTCGAAAAAGTAGGAAGGCGCAACGTCTAGTATAAGAGACAGCTCAAAAAGGCGGCTGGCGGCAACGCGGTTTGATCCAATTTCATATTTTTGGATTTGTTGAAATGACAGATTAAGCTGCTTGGCAACATCTGTCTGCGACAGGCGACGTAGGGTGCGGATTTGTTTCAGCTTTTTACCTACGTGGACATCTACAGGATGGGACATGTTCACTAATACCTCTGGTTGTTGTCATATAGTCATCGCTAGAACTCGTTTTCCGATCAATTGGATAGATTCTTTCAATTTGTGGTTATCAATTCACCCTAGATGTGTTATCTATAGTGCATTAAGGTATTATTAATTTACCATCAGGCGGATATGAACAAAGAATCCATTATCGAACCGGTAGAGAAAGTTGGCGTGAAAACGCCCGCGTTGTTTTACGAGATGGTCCGGTCGTTCGTTGTTCTTGCAGATACTTTGAACCTTAGTCACGCTGTCCTGCAGTTGGAAAGTACGCGGCAAACGGTCAGGCGGCACATAAGCCTGCTTGAAGAAATGTTGGGTAAGCAACTTTTCGTCGTTAATGACCGAAAATACGAAATCACCGATGAAGGCGATGCGATGCTTGAGGGCGCACGTGACCTGTTGACCAGATCAAATAACTGGTTGTCTGGAAGCATGACCCACATCGGACAACTACAACGGATTTCGAAAAATGTCGGGACAGACTGGTATTTCCACCAGCAGCAAAAACCTTTGAGTGAGCTATTCGACTCGTCATCACCCCTGTTGCGGGATGCTTTTAGGGGCTGGTCATTGGCAGGTGGGTACCTTGAACATGAAGCGATGGCGCATATCAGGCCGCATTTCATCGTGTATCGACCAACTCAATCCGGCTGGATATGCGTCGAATTTGGCGAAGAATCATTCTACGTAAAGTGGTTCGGTTCAACCAAAGCGCGCAGTAGCGTTGGCCGACCGATCAGTAAAATGCCGGGAGGAGAAGACTTTGCCGCGCTCATAGAGCAGCCATATGACGAAGTTCGCCATACCCGAGGAATTCGGCTTGACCACATATCAACTGCCGTCCCGCGCGAAGACGGCGGGCCGCAAATTCGCATTAGTTATAAAAGGCTTATGATGGCCGGACGTTTTCCTGACGGGTCATTCGCCTTGATCGGCGTCGTACAGCCAGAGCGAAAAGTTGATATATTTGGCTTTGAAAATCTAGAGATTTCAGACTTTCCTGAAGATGTGAATTCGATATTTTCCGCCGATTTGGCAAAATACGAGCGAAACGAATAAAACTACGTTAAACTTTGCAGAGATGAGTCTGCAAAGGAAACAATTATGTCTATCCAGAAGATGAACGAGGGCGCGCATTTTCTCGCCTCTAGCCAAGACATTTTACTGCAAAACCGCATTTCGATCTCTGTGGGTACGGATTTCAAGGCCTATGCGAAGGTCCTTGAGGAAGAACGCCCTCAGCAGGTGATCGGCGCGCCCTTTGATCCTGCGTTGCATAACTTGAATGAAGGCAATGCGTTCTGGCTGATCGCGCGGGATGAATCTGGGACTTTGATGCATACTCAGGCCGCCAAGACCATCCGAATGAGGGGCAGGCCATTAAGCCAGTACATGCTGCAAGGCTTTCGCGAGTTTCCCCCGGCAATACCTGACCTTGATCTTGACAGGTCTCGTTACCGCGCTGGCCCTGGTGCGCATCGCATTCGCGGAACAGTTGTCTATCACGGCGAGGTCTGGATGGGTGGGCCGTCAAACCAGTATCGTGGCACGGGGCTTTCAACCGTCCTGGCGCGTTACGGCATGATGGTCGCAATGGACCGTTGGGAGCCAGACTATCTATTCGGTTTTATGGCCAAAGCTGTGGCGTATAAGGGCTTTGCTGAGCGGATGGGATATATGCACAATGAACCCGGCAGTCTGCGGTGGTATCGCAAGGACAATGATACTGCGATCGAGGGGTTCCTAAGTTACCTTAGTAACGAAGATATTCGCTTTTTGTTGGAAATGCCGCTGCAAGAAATTGCCGCGCAAGCAGCTTAACATAAACAAAAAAGGGAGCCGCAAATGCTTGCGACTCCCTTTTTTATTATTATCGGCTAAGGCCTAACCGATTGCGGCGGCTTTAACGTCTTCGTCAATGTAAGGCATGTACTGCTCAAAGTTCTCGGAGAACATCTTGACCAGTTTCGCCGCTTGGCGGTCATATGATTCCGGGTTGTCCCACGTGCGACGTGGGTCGAGCAGAATATCCGCAACACCATTCACCGATACAGGTACCTGAAAGCCAAAGTTCGAGTCCTTGCGGTACTCAACGTCGGCCATGGCACCCTCAAGCGCGGCTGTCAAAAGCGCACGTGTCGCTTTGATAGGCATCCGGCTACCGGTCCCGTATGCGCCGCCAGTCCAGCCGGTGTTCACCAACCAGCAAGTTGCACCGTGGGTGGCGATCTTTTCACGCAGCAGGTTGCCATAGACCTCGGGGCGACGGGGCATAAACGGCGCGCCAAAGCAGGTGGAGAATGTTGGCTCCGGCTCAGTTACACCGCGCTCGGTGCCGGCGACCTTTGACGTGAAGCCGGACAAGAAGTGGTACATCGCTTGCGCAGGTGTCAGGCGCGCGATTGGGGGCAAGACGCCGAATGCATCACATGTCAGCATGATGATGTTCTTGGGGTGGCCGCCCGTTGCCTTTGCTGATGCATTAGAGATGTAATGCAAAGGATAGGCGCACCGCATGTTCGCCGTCAGTGAATCATCGTCAAAGTCTAGTTTTTTGGTCTCTTCGTCAAAGACCATGTTTTCGATCACGGTACCGAATTTTTCAGTCGTCGCGTAAATCTCGGGCTCGGCTTCGCGGCTTAGGTTAATGGTCTTGGCATAGCAGCCACCCTCGAAGTTGAACGTGCCGTTATCTGACCAGCCATGCTCATCGTCCCCGATCAAGGTGCGGCCTGGGTCTGCCGAAAGCGTGGTTTTACCGGTTCCCGACAGGCCAAAGAAGACCGCCGTATCGACTGGATTTCCTGTGGCGTGGTTCGCGGAACAGTGCATCGGCATGATGCCTTTTTCGGGAAGCAAATAGTTCAACAGGGTAAAGACAGACTTCTTATTCTCGCCAGCGTATTCAGTTCCACCGATCAAGATGAGCTTTTTATCAAAGTTCATCGCGATCACTGTCTCGGAGCTGCAGTCATGTTTGGCCGGGTCAGCCGAAAAGCTGGGGCAGTTAATGACCGTGAAATCTGCGATAAAATCATCTAACGCGTCGCGCTCGGGGCGGCGCAGCATGTGGCGAATGAAAAGGCCGTGCCAGGCCAGCTCAGTCACCATACGCACGTTAATGGCATGTTTGGGGTCTGCGCCACCGACGAGGTCTTGGACGAAATAGTCGCGGCCCTGCATGTGGGCCAGCATGTCTTTGTGCAATGCGTCAAAGCCTTCGGGCGACATTGCGGCGTTGTTTTCCCACCAGATTGTGTCGGCAACGCTGTCGGTTCTTACGACGTGCTTGTCCTTTGGGGACCGGCCGGTGAACTTTCCGGTTGTGACCAGAAAAGCGCCGCCGATGCCCAATGTGCCCTCATCGCGCTTTAGCGCGGCTTCCACCAACGCAGGTTCGATCATGTTGTAATAGACATTACCTAGCCCGCTCATGCCTTGGTCTTCGAGGCGGAATTGCGGATTTACGCGGCCTAATGTCATGTGATTTCTCCTGTAGGTGCGCCGGGGACTGGCGCCAGTTAGTGCACAAAATGCTTGGTCTGGTTGACCGTAAGGGCCTCTTAGCACGTCGATTTATAGTATGAACAGGCGGCTTTGACGCAGTTAGCGCCATCATCGGCTTCTTTGTGAGCTGGGCTTCAAAACAAGCGGGTTTAGGCATAGCAAACTTCTGCATTTATGACACAGCAAGTGCGGCAATTTAGTCATTCCTAACTAAATTGTGGCGGAAATAGGGCCGGAAGTCCTGCTGATTCGCAGTTTGGGATTGATTCGCCCCTGTAAATTGGTGATCAGTAAAAGAAAAAAATGATAATTGAGCAGTAGAAGGAAACAGGCGATGTCCAGAATTGCATTGGTGGATGACGACAGGAATATCCTGACGTCAGTTTCGATGACTCTTGAAGCTGAAGGTTTCGAGGTAGAAACATACAACGACGGTCAGGCCGCGCTTGATGCTTTCAATAAGAAACTTCCTGACATGGCGGTACTTGATATCAAGATGCCCCGCATGGATGGCATGGATCTGCTGCAGCGCTTGCGCCAGAAAACGGCGATGCCGGTGATCTTTCTAACGTCCAAAGATGATGAAATCGACGAAGTGCTTGGCCTGCGCATGGGGGCTGATGACTACGTCAAAAAACCCTTTAGCCAAAGGCTGTTAGTCGAACGCATCCGTGCACTTTTGCGTCGTCAGGAAGCCGTCGAAACTAACGAGGTCGGCGATACCGAAGAAACCAAGATCATTGACCGAGGTGATTTGCGGATGGACCCGCTGCGCCATGCCGTCAGCTGGAAGGGCAATGATGTCTCGTTGACCGTGACAGAATTTTTGCTTTTGCAGGCTTTGGCACAACGCCCCGGCTTTGTGAAATCGCGCGATCAGTTGATGGATGTTGCCTATGACGATCAGGTATATGTCGACGACCGCACCATCGATAGCCACATCAAGCGTCTGCGTAAAAAGATGCGCACGGCGGATGATGCGTTCTCTGCGATTGAGACACTGTACGGTATCGGCTACAGATATAACGAGGATTGATCTCAAGCATGGCGATTGCCGAGAGGAATTTTGTGCGAGACACGGCCACCAATGTTCGGGACGGCGATGTTGTGCTGGGCGACGATTGGGTCGCCCCGGACAAAAACGCGACCGATGAATTGCGTGACAGCCGTGCCAGTCGCGGGCTGTTTTCCTTGCGGGGCTCGCCGCTTACGCGCAAAATTATTACATTCAATCTGATTGCGCTGAATGTGCTGGTTGCAGGTATCCTGTACCTAAACTCCTCTCGTGACAGTCTAGCGGTGCAACGTGGCGCTTCCTTAGTGTCAGAGGCGGAATTGATCGCTGATATCTTCGAGGCGCAATTGCCTGCGGATGCGACGGCTGTTTTGGCCGCAAATGACCCTGTGGACGTTGCTGCAAGTCTGGATCGTCTTGACCTGCGCAGCGGCATCGAGGTCTTCGTGTTCGGGCCCGATGAAACCCTTTTGACAAGATCGGAAGGTCGATCCCCCAAGACGGCTGGGGGGCAGCCCAGAAAGACGCTTTTGACAGACGGACTAAGCTGGCTTTGGTCAAAAGTATCGAACCCGTTTGGTAAAGACGCGCCCGCAGACGTACTTCCTATAGAAGATCAGCTCAAAGAAATGGTTGCGGGCTCCCTTTCCGGGGGGACAAAGATTCAGAATAACCTTGATGCGACGGGCGGCACTTTGTTTGCGGTGACCACGCCAATCTCGCAGAATGGGGTGCCAATTGGGGTGGTCGCGGTAACCTCAGCGGCAGGCGAAATTGACAAGCTTGTCCGTGGTGAGCGTGAACGCGTGTTGCAAATGTTCGTTATTGCAACGCTTGTATCAATTGGACTTAGCCTTGTTTTGGCATCAACCATAGCCAATCCACTTGCAGATCTGGCTGCTGCGGCTGAACTGGGGCGTGATAAAGATGCACGCAAGATGAACCCCGGTCGCATTCGCATTCCTGATCTCACCGCACGCCCAGACGAAATTGGCAGGCTTTCCGGTGCGCTCCGTGGCATGGTGTCTGCGCTTTACAATCGCATCGATGGAAACGAACAGTTCGCGGCGGATGTGGCCCACGAAATTAAGAACCCACTCGCCTCGTTGCGCTCTGCTGTGGGAACATTGCGGCTCGTCAAACGCGAAGACCAGCGCGACAAATTGTTGGATGTCATCGATCACGATGTCCGCCGACTTGACCGCTTGGTTAGCGATATTTCAAATGCGTCGCGTTTGGACAGTGAGTTGGTGAAAGAGGAAGAAGAGCCGTTCGACTTGCTCTCCATGCTTGGAAATCTTGGCCAATACCTGGGCGAAGACGCACGCAAGAAAGGCATCGATTTCATTACGGACCTCCCGAATGAGCCGATCATTGTACACGGCCTTGAGGCGCGGCTGGCTCAGGTTTTTGTAAACCTTATCACAAACGCTGCATCCTTTTGCGAAGATGGTGACGCCATCCGTGTATGGGCGCGCAAACGCGAGAACCGCGTTCTAGTCGTCGTCGAAGACACTGGCCCAGGCATTCCGGATCAGGCGCTATCAAAGATCTTCAAGCGGTTTTATTCGCAACGGCCCGATGAGCACTTTGGCAACAATTCCGGTCTCGGCTTGGCGATCTCAAAGCAAATTGTCGAGGCGCACGGCGGTGTCATATGGGCTGAAAATATTCGTCCAACTGAGGCAGACATAACGTCCGAGCCGCTTGGCGCGCGCTTTGTCGTAGGCTTGCCTATCTAAGCCGTGGAAGAACTGCCAGAAACCGGACGGATTATCCATGCCACGACTGTTTGTGTCGATGGCCGAGCGCTTGTTATTTTAGGCTCTTCCGGCTCGGGCAAATCGAGTTTGGCGCTTCAGCTTATGGCCTATGGTGCGATGCTCGTAGCCGATGACAGGACCCAACTTATAAGCGGGCCATCCGGGCTGCTGGCGACATGCCCATCCGCAATTAGAGGCATGGTAGAAGCACGCGGAGTCGGTGTTCTCAAAGTCCCCTTTGTAAAGGATGTTCCCGTGCACCTCGCAGTCGATCTTGAGCACACGGCTTTTGAGCGTCTTCCGCAGGATCGTAACATAGAGTTGTTGGGGCATTCCGTCCCGTGTTTACACAAAAGTGATAGCCCGCATTTCGCAGCTGCCCTTTTACTCTCCCTCAAGAATGTGCAACCAAAGCGAAATGATTGAACCCATCAAAAAAATCCGACGCGTTGTTTTGGTAACCGGACCTGCGGGTGCTGGCCGGTCCTCTGCACTCAATGTGCTTGAAGATGCGGGATTTGAGGTGATCGATAACATCCCACTGAGGATGTTGCTGGCATTGCTTGATGCGCCTAATCAAGTCCGCCCAATGGCCTTGGGTATTGATCAAAGAAATCGCGACTATTCAACTGATATGGTCAATGATGTCATTGCGCAAATGCGGGCGCGCCCTGATGTCCAGGCGGAATTGCTGTACCTTGATTGCGCCACCGAAGTCTTGCTGCGTCGGTTTTCGGAAACCCGACGTCGCCATCCTTTGGCGTTGTCAGATGCGCCGATAGAAGGGATCACGCTTGAAAAAGAGTTGCTTGCCCCGGTTCGGGCACAGGCCGATACGCTCATCGACACGACCGACCTGAACATCCATCAGCTTCGTGAAGAAATTGAACATTGGTTTGCTGTCGGCGGCAGTCACCACCTTAGCGTGTCAGTTCAATCATTTTCGTACAAGCGTGGTTTGCCACGCAGCGTGGATATGGTATTCGACTGTCGTTTCTTGAGAAACCCATTTTGGGAACCGAAACTGAGAGCCTTGAACGGGACGGATGAGGCGGTTCAAAGATACATAAAGCAGGACCCGCTTTATGCGCCCTTCGCGAAACAGGTGCTTGATCTTAGTCTTTTGATTTTGCCGGCTTGCAAGTCAGAGGGGAAGTCCCACATATCAATCGCGTTTGGGTGTACAGGTGGGCAACATCGTTCTGTGACTTTGGCTCAGGCCCACGCTTTCAGCCTTGCAGAAGCAGGCTGGCAGGTGTCAATTAGACACCGCGAACTGGATCAAAAAAAGCGGGAAGAGACGGCGCGTTGATAGGGATTGTTATCGTAGCACATGGGGGGCTGGCCAAAGAATATTTGGCCGCAATCGAACATGTTGTTGGGTCCCAGAATGGAGTCCGCGCAATTTCGATTGATGCTGATCATGATCGAACGGCCAAGGAGCAAGAGATCTGCGAGGCCGCCAATGCTGTTGATACCGGTGATGGCGTCGTGGTCGTGACGGATCTTTTCGGAGGGTCGCCTTCCAACCTCAGCTTGCTGGCATGCCGCCCGGAAGACCGCCGCATCATCTATGGTGCAAACTTGCCCATGTTGATTAAACTGGCAAAATCCCGTGACCTAGATGTTCCCGAAGCCGTGCGCGCAGCGCTGGCCGCGGGTCGAAAATATATTGACAGCCAGAATGTCAGTGCAACTTAGCAAGGCCCCGAGATGACCCAGGTTTCACTAAAGATCGTCAACGAAAAGGGGCTGCATGCCCGTGCCTCGGCAAAGCTTGTCGAGGTCGTCGAAGCGTTTGACGCGCGGGCGGAGGTCAGCAAAGATGGGATGTCAGCGTCTGGTGATAGCATTATGGGCTTGTTGATGTTGGCGGCCTCGAAGGGTACCACCATCGATGTCCAAACCTCCGGTCCCGATAAGGACGCGTTGGCAGAAGCGTTGACAGCCCTTGTGGCCGACAGATTTGGCGAAGGTCATTAGACCATCAAGCGGACAGAAATTATCAGTCTAATCTCAGGAACCCTTCGATTTGATCGATGATACTCAATCAGTTCAAGCGACGTTAAAGGGTAACGGAGAGGCCGAGACCGTCTCCTTTACCAAATACGATCGCCGCAGCCTGTCATATGCATCGACCTTTAATCACCCGATAAAGTCGCGCGCGATCAGCTTGATCGAGCTGTTTACAGGCAAAGTTTCGGTTATGAGGATGATCCGCAAGTTCGAAGAATCCGGCGCGCCAAAGGGGCAGGGGTTCTGGCGGGCGGCGCTGGATACGATGGGTATCGAACTGACTACGCCTCAATACCAGCTTGATCGCATCCCAAAGTCGGGACCGGTCATTGTCGTGGCCAACCACCCCCATGGCATGGTCGATGGCATGATCTTTGCCGATTTGATTGGACGTGTACGCCCAGATTACCGGATTTTGACCCGCTCTTTGTTGACCTCAATCGACGAGGTCGCCGGCAGCTATATGATCCCTGTGCCGTTTCCACATGAACCAGACGCCCAACGCAAGGGCGTTGAGATGCGTGCAAAGGCGATGTCCTTCCTCAAGGAAGGAGGAGTCGTTGCGTTGTTCCCATCTGGTGTGGTTGCTTCGTCTGAGACCTATTTTGGCCCTGCGATTGAAGCCGAATGGAATGTGTTCACAGCGAAAATGATCCGCCGTTCAGGTGCACAGGTCGTCCCGATGACGTTTCCGGGTTCAAACAGCCGTGCATACCAGATCGCCAACAAGATTTCGCCGATGCTGCGTCAGGGGCTTTTGCTACATGAAATCGTACATGCCTGCGACAAGCCCCAAGGCCCGATCGTCGGGGATCCCTTGACCCAAGCTGAACTGGCAGAGTTTCAGGACGACCCGCGTGGGTTCATGGCATGGTTGCGCAACCATACCCTAAACCTCAAAGACTAACTTTGGTCCAAATGCCCCCTAGGGTGGTTCGGCACATTTCTAGCGTGTCGGAACGGGCGCATCGCCACGGTAGTCATAGAAACCACGTTCGGTTTTTCGTCCGAGCCAACCCGCTTCCACATATTTGGTAAGTAGCGGGCAGGGACGATATTTTGTATCGGCTAAACCGTCATGTAGGACGTTCATAATGGCAAGACATGTGTCCAAGCCGATGAAATCCGCTAACTCCAGTGGGCCCATTGGATGGTTCGCGCCCAACTTGAGCGAACTATCAATGGATTGGACCGATCCTACGCCTTCATATAGCGTATAAACGGCTTCGTTGATCATCGGCATTAGAATTCGGTTTACGATAAACGCAGGGAAATCCTCTGCAGTAGCTGCTGTCTTGCCCAGCTTATCGACCACCGCCTGACAAGCTGCGAATGTTTCCTTGTCGGTGGCAATACCACGGATCAACTCCACCAGTTGCATCACTGGAACGGGGTTCATGAAGTGGAATCCCATGAATTTCTCAGGTCGGTCGGTTCTGCTGGCAAGCCGAGTAATCGAGATTGACGATGTGTTGGACGTCAGGATCGTTGTGGGCTTCAGATGCGGGATAAGATCTTCGAAAATCGCCTGCTTGACAGTTTCGCGTTCTGTGGCCGCTTCGATAACCAGATCGCTTTGACCAAGATCACTAAGGGTTTGGGTCGTCGTGATACGGGCAAGTGCTGCGTCGCGGTCTGCTTTTGCGACCTTTCCGCGGCTGACCTGACGATCAAGGTTATGAGTGATGGTATCGATACCGGCATGCAAGGCATCCGCGCTGACGTCGGTCAACAGAACGTCGTACCCGGCAAGGGCCATAACATGCGCAATTCCGTTGCCCATTTGGCCTGCGCCAACGATGCCGATTGTCTGGATATCCATGCGCTGTCCTTTGTTGTTTGCGCGCACCATAGGGCCCACAGGGTAGGCCCTGCAAGGGCCGCATTTGATGACAAGTTTTTGCAAATCCGATCTTTAAGTTATTCGAAAACCTTTGAGGGCATTTTGGCTTTTGGGTGAGTTAAAAAAGGGTGGGTGTAATGACCTATAATTCAATGGGGCCGGGTGCCCTTGACTATCTGCCGTGCAGATACGGTACATCGAAATTGCTTTTCAGGGGGCCAAGGCGAAGGCTGAACAAACCTTACATTGCGTTTGTGGGGGGGACGGAAACTTATGGCCGATTTGTCGAGAAACCGTTCTCGGCGCTGGTTGAGGAGGAGATCGGTCAACTATGTGTCAACTTTGGTTGCCTTAACGCAGGCATTGACGTGTTTGCTGGTGATCCTTTTGTTCCTGGTGCGGCTGCGGGGGCGATGATTACTGTAATTCAGGTGATGGGTGCGCAGAATATGTCCAACCGGTTTTATTCCGTCCATCCGCGCCGAAATGACAGGTTCGTAGCACCTTCCGACCTACTAAAGACGATTTTTCGCGAGATCGACTTTTCCGAATTTCATTTTAACAAACATATGCTAACCACCCTAAAAAATGTGTCCGCTGACCGCTTTGATACGATTTACAAAGAACTGCAAATGGCTTGGGTTGCGCGAATGCAGATGCTGGTTGGGCAAATGCGGGGCAAGGTGATCCTGCTCTGGTTTGCAGATCGCCCCCCGTCCGAGGGTGCGTTGCCGATGAACAGCCTTGGTGATGACCCGCTTTTTGTGACGCGTGCCATGATCGACGAAGTAGCCCCCCATGTGACCAGCGTGGTCAAGGTTATCCCGTCTAACCTAGCCAGAGAGGAAGGCACCACAAGGATGGTGTTTGCGCCGCTAGAGGCCCATGTTGCAGGGGAATTGCCCAGCGCGCGCTCTCACGAGGAAGCGGCCGCTGCAATCGCGCAGGCAATCTCGGCTCTATGAGGTGCTAGGCAACAAACGAAAAGGCCCGCCATTTCTGACGGGCCTTCATTAATTGAGTTTCCTCGACGGATTACAACTTTTCGATCAGCTCTGGCACAGCTTCAAACAGGTCTGCGACCAGCCCATAATCGGCAACCTGAAAGATCGGCGCTTCTTCGTCTTTGTTGATTGCGACGATGATCTTGCTGTCTTTCATACCGGCCAAGTGCTGGATCGCGCCGGAAATACCGACTGCGACATACAGCTCGGGGGCGACGACCTTGCCTGTTTGGCCAACTTGCCAATCGTTCGGGGCATAGCCTGAATCGACCGCAGCGCGCGAGGCACCAACGGCGGCACCCAGCTTGTCAGCCAGTTTCTCGATCAACGCAAAGTCTTCTTCCGAACCGACACCACGGCCACCGGAAACAACCACACCAGCCGATGTCAGCTCGGGGCGGTCGTTTGCTGCTACGTGATCTTCAACCCAGGATGACAGGCCAGGATCAGCAACAGCTGAAATGGTCTCAACCGGGGCAGAACCACCGGTTCCTGCGGCATCAAATGTCGACGTACGGAACGTGATCACTTTTTTCGCATCTGAGGACTTGACCGTTTGAACAGCGTTGCCCGCATAAATCGGACGCTCGAATGTGTCCGCATCTACAACACCAGAAGCGTCAGAGATGATCATCACATCCAGCAACGCCGCAATGCGAGGCATCACGTTCTTTGCATCCGTCGTGGCGGGTGCAACGATGTGGTCATAGTCACCAGCCATCGACACGATCAAAGCCGCTGTCGATTCGGCCAGGCGGTGGCCCAAAGACGGGTCTTCAGCGACGATCACCTTGGATACGCCATCAATCTTGGATGCCGCTTCGCCCGCTGCCGCAGCAGAGCTGCCAGCGCACAGTACGGTTACATCGCCGATTTGCTTGGCTGCAGTGACCGCCTTTGCGGTCGCGTCCATCGCCAGTTCGCCATTGGTTACTTCTGCAAGGAGTAGAACAGCCATTACACAGCCCCCGCTTCTTTAAGTTTCGCCACAAGCGCATCGACGCTATCGACCTTGATACCGGCGGCGCGTTCTGCTGGTTCAACCGTCTTCACGATTTCCAGACGGTTGCCGACATCGACGCCGTAATCGGCAGGGGTCTTTTCATCCATCGGCTTTTTCTTGGCCTTCATGATGTTCGGCAAAGACGCATAACGCGGCTCGTTCAGGCGCAAATCGACAGTTATAACTGTGGGCATCGACACCTTGATGGTTTGCAAACCACCGTCAACTTCGCGGGTGACAACGGCGCTGCCCCCGTCGATTTCGACTTTGGAGGCGAAGGTTGCCTGCGACCAACCCAGAAGGGCTGACAGCATTTGGCCTGTAGCATTCATGTCGTTATCGATGGCTTGTTTCCCACAGAGAACCAATTCAGGCTTTTCTTCGTCAACGATCGCCTTGAGGATTTTGGCAACGGCCAGCGGTTCGATGTCGTTATGAACATCGTCAGTGGCGACAACCAGAATTGCCCGGTCAGCGCCCATCGCCAAAGCCGTCCGCAACGTTTCTTGCGATTGCTTTACGCCGATGGATACAACCACGACTTCGTCCACCTGACCGGCTTCTTTCAGGCGGATCGCCTGTTCGACGGAAATCTCGTCGAACGGGTTCATCGACATTTTTACGTTGGCAAGATCAACACCCGTGCCGTCCGCTTTGACGCGTACTTTCACGTTGTAGTCGATCACGCGCTTTACAGGTACCAATACCTTCATGGGCGTTATCTCTCCTCAGTTTACGACTCGGATTCTTGACCAAGTCATTTGAACTCTTCGTTTGTGTAACGAAGCATTTCGGATCGAAACAGCTAAAAAACGGCGTTTCGCGTCCTTTGGACGCGGCGTTTTCAACTGTTTTTGTTATCTATTTGCACCAGGCACCCACAATACATCGTCTTTGCCACTGTTATTGGCCATGCGGGCGGCCACAAAGAACCAATCGCTTAGACGGTTAAGGTAGCGCACAACGGCTTCATTCACGTCTTCGTTTTCGGCCAAAAGTACTGTTAGACGTTCGGCCCGTCGCGCAACGGTACGGCAGACATGCAGATGGGCTGCCAATTCGGTGCCACCGGGAAGGATGAAGCTGCGTAAAGCTTCAAGCTCTTTGTTCATCACGTCTATTTCACGCTCTAACCGATCCACCTGTTCAGGGGCAATCCGCAGGGGCGGGTATTCTGATTTTGCGTCGGCGCCCATGTCCGGGCGACAGAGATCTGCGCCAACATCGAATAGATCATTCTGGATGCGCGAAAGTGCAGTATCGGTTTCGCCTTTCGCAACCAGACGCGCCACACCGACAAAGCAGTTCAGCTCGTCAGAAGTGCCATATGCCTCTACTCGGGCGTTGTGTTTGGGGACGCGTGATCCGTTGCCAAGGGCCGTGTCGCCTTTGTCGCCGGTACGGGTGTAGATTTTATTCAGAACGACCATCAGCCGACATCCTTACGGAAATAAACATAAATTACGATCAGAACGACCGCGATAAACTGGGCGAAAATGCGCATGCGCATCAGTTTGTTTGAATTGCGCTTGTTAAAGTTGCCACCGCCAGCAAAACCACCCAGCCCCATGATCAGGATAATAACCACTGCCAGCACTGCGATGACGACAAGGACGAAAAGAGGATCTGAAGGCATAAGCTTTCCTTTGTGTTACGTTCAGATGTAGCGGGGCAAACGCATAGCGCAACCCGAATTTAACGTGCCAACACCCAGTCGAGCGCTCGTGTCGGCAATATTCGCCGTAAAATCCCCGAGATATATGTGGGGGTCGTGACATAATATCGCGGACGGGGCTTGGGGGCCTCTAACGCGTGAACTAGCTTTTTTACGACGGCCTCGGGAGGCAGCTCAAAAGTGTCCGGTCCGCTGCTTTCGTATAGCCGCTTCATGAACTTTTGCTCATATTGATCCTTGCGCGGCGATGCCTCCCAATTGACCCAGCGTTCGAAATGCGGGATCGAATTTGCGCGAATTTTCGATGTTACGGGGCCGGGTTCGATCAGAATGATGTGGATCGGCGTGTCACGCATTTCAATTCTCAGGGTATCGGTCAGCCCCTCAAGGGCGAATTTGGTTGAATTATAGGCACCGCGCCAAGGCAACGTAACCAAGCCTAAGACTGATGAACATTGTACAATCCGCCCGTGCCCCTGGGCTCGCATTATTGGCAAAACGGCGCGGGTCAGTTCATGCCAGCCAAAAAAGTTGCTCTCAAAGATGTCGCGCAGCGCGTCTGTTGGAAGGTCTTCGACGGCTCCGGGCGTGGCATGTGCGCCGTTATTATAGACGGCATCCAATGTTCCGCCTGTCTCAGACAAAACTTGGTTCAATGCTGCGTGGATTGTTGCGGTGTCTGTATAGTCCAGCAACGGGCTATCGAACCCTTCGACAGCCAGCCGGTCACAGTCTGATTGCTGGCGGCAAGCTGCAAACACACGCCATCCGCGTTCGCGCATTCCATGCGCAGCGGCATAGCCGATTCCGGAAGAACATCCGGTCATCAGAACGGTTTTCGCGGTCATAAAAAAGGCCCCCATGTTGGAAGCCTTTCATTGCGTGTTCGTGTGCTGATAGCAACGTGCCTTAGCTGTTGGTTAGCAGAAAATCAGCCATCCAGCCCACTGGACCACCATCAATCGGGCGCATTTGCACCCAACCGTTACCATTGTCGCTAATGACTTCGACGGCGTCGCCACGTCCAAGGCGTGATACAATTCCAAAGTCAGTGCCGGGGCCGCCACGCACGTTTACGCGGTTTCCTGCAACCGACCGGATATCACCTGAGCCGCTTGAACTAACGTCGACGGTTCCAGTGTCATTCGGGGTTATCAAACTGGGAATAATTGCTGGCGTGTCTTGGCTTGAAGTCAGGCTGCCTGCGTTCACAGGTATTAACATAACCTCATTTGCCAAAGGAGCTTCTGCTGCTCTAACGGCTTGTTCAACTGATGAAAGGCTTAGGCTGGCGCGGATGACGTTGTCCGCTTTGGTAGCATCCTCATTGCCAACGTTGTCGAAACCGGGCGGGGTGGTGTCAACGGGAACGACCTTGGCGACCCGTTCTTCGACGGCTTTTGGCTTGGGGGTAATCACATCGGGAACTGTATTCTTTGACACAACGTTTTCGTCGACCGGCGTGGCGGCTGCCATTCTTGCGCTTGCCGGTTCAAAATCAGCACCGCCACTCATTTCGTAAAAAGCCCAGCCCAAAAAGCCAAAGGTCAGCAGAATAAAACGTTTCATTTTCTTGTCCTCAGTGTGGCAGCGGTTCGGAAGCCATGCAGCTGGCATCCCCCGAAAGCCCCTATTATCTAGTTTAACACGGATTACGCCTGTAAGTTCCGAGAATCTTTAGAACGTTGCAGGACGGAGACAGTTAGGTATCCCCCAATGCGTGTTTAACCAAACAGCCGCTTGCCGCGTCACGCGTGCTTGGCTAAACAGCTTGCATGTCAGATGTCACCGACCCACCACAGCTTGATCCTCGGAATGTAACCGAACCATTGCGCATTGCGCTGGGCGATCGGTATCTGACCTATGCATTGTCAACGATCATGCACCGTGCGCTGCCGGATGCCCGCGATGGGCTGAAGCCGGTTCACCGCCGAATCCTTTATGCGATGCGCGAGCTGCGGCTAAGTTCGACCGGTGGTTTCCGTAAGTCGGCCAAGATTTCCGGCGATGTGATGGGGAACTACCACCCGCACGGCGATGCTGCGATTTACGACGCGATGGCCCGCTTGGCGCAAGATTTCAACGTGCGCTACCCGCTGGTCGACGGACAGGGCAACTTTGGCAACATTGACGGCGATAACCCTGCCGCAAGCCGATATACCGAAGCCCGCATGACCGCCGTCGCTGAGGCGATGCTGGAAGGGTTGACCGAGAACGCAGTTGATTTTCGCGAGAACTATGACGGAACGCTGACCGAGCCTGTGGTGCTGCCCGCGCAGTTCCCGAACCTGTTGGCGAATGGATCATCAGGCATTGCTGTTGGCATGGCGACCAACATTCCGCCGCATAACATCTCGGAACTTGTGGACGCTTGTATCCACCTGATCAAATTCCCGAATGCCGGCGACGACAAATTGCTTGATTTCGTCCCTGGCCCCGATTTCCCTACCGGTGGGATCATTGTTGAGCCCGCCGAAAATATTGCCAACGCCTATCGCACCGGCAAGGGTGGCTTTCGGCTGCGTTGCCGGTACGAAGTCGAGGATTTGGGTCGCGGTGTATGGCAGATTGTCGTTACCGAAATCCCTTATCAGGTGCAAAAATCCAAGCTGATCGAAAAGATCGCTGAACTGATCCAGCTTAAAAAGATACCGATCCTTGCGGATGTACGGGACGAATCAGCCGAAGATATCCGCCTGATTCTCGAACCGCGTTCGAAAAACGTGGACCCCGAGGTGCTAATGGGGATGCTATACCGCAGCTCTGATCTTGAGGTGCGGTTCTCGCTAAACATGAACGTGCTGATCGACGGCCTAACACCCAAGGTCTGCTCGATGAAGGAAGTGCTGCGCGCTTTCCTTGATCACCGCCGCGAAGTTCTGCAGCGCCGTTCGGCCCACCGGATGGAAAAGATCGATCATCGGCTGGAGGTGCTAGAAGGGTTTATCGTTGCGTTCCTGAACCTGGACCGTGTCATCGATATTATCCGTTATGACGAGGAACCGAAGTCGGCGCTTATGACCGAGGATTGGGGAAAAGCGCACGTTCGCGCGACGGACGAATCCGATTATGTGCCGCCCGCGCCCACCTCGGAAAATTCTCTGTCCGAAGTTCAGGCCGATGCGATTTTGAATATGCGTCTACGGTCGCTGCGCCGTCTCGAAGAGATGGAGTTGATGCGCGAACAATCCGAGTTGATGGAAGAACGCGCGGGTCTTGACGACCTGTTGGACAATGAAACCCTGCAGTGGGACAGCATCATTGATCAACTGCGCGCCACCAAGAAACAGTTTGGCAAGGACTGGACGCTGGACGGCAAAAACATAGGCAAACGGCGCTCGACCTTTGCCGAGGCCGGAGTGGTCGAGGACGTGCCGCTTGAAGCGATGATCGACCGTGAACCGATCACAGTTGTCTGCTCCGAAATGGGGTGGATCCGGGCGATGACAGGCCATATCGACCTGAACCGTGAGCTGAAATTTAAAGACGGCGATGGCCCGCGCTTTATTTTCCACGCTGAAACGACAGACCGATTGCTGGTTTTCGGCTCAAACGGACGGTTTTACACTTTATCCGCCGCAACCTTGCCGGGCGGGCGAGGCATGGGCGAACCGCTGCGCTTGATGGTGGATCTGCCAAATGACGTGCAAATCATTGATATCTTTATACACAAAGCAGGCCGTAAACTACTTGTGGCGTCCTCTGCCGGGGATGGTTTTGTTGTACCTGAGGACGAAGTTCTGGCGCAAACCCGAAGCGGTAAACAGGTTCTGAACGTGCGGGGCGACGTCAAAGCGATGATCTGTGCGCCAATTGCGGGTGATGCTATTGCTGTAGTCGGCGAAAACCGCAAGGTGCTGGTGTTTGGGTTGGACGAGCTTCCCGAGATGGCACGCGGCAAAGGTGTTCGGCTGCAAAAATACAAAGACGGCGGCATGTCTGATGCCACGACCTTTGTACGGGCCGAAGGGTTGAGCTGGCATGATCCTGCAGGGCGCACCCGCACCGAAATCGACCTGACCGAATGGACGGCCAAGCGCGCCAGTGCAGGGCGTATGGCCCCTCGTGGTTTCCCGCGGGACAACCGTTTTGGCTAATCGGGTTTCCCGATGACCGATGCCCCGCTGAGATTTCCCACGTCAGAGCCTGAGGGCCTTCCTGTTCAGTTTGTTGGAAAACGTGGTGCCCTGTTCTGGCTGGCGCTTAAAACCGGATTCCTGACCGTCATCACACTGGGCATTTATCGGTTTTGGATGAAAACAAGGTTGCGGCGCTGGTTTTGGTCGGCGATCCGGCCCGGTGGTCACCCGATGGAATATGTGGGTGACCCTTGGGAAAAGCTGCTCGGCTTTTTTATCGCGGTGGTCGTCCTGACATTCTACATTGGCATCATCAATCTGGTGGTCATGTTCGTTAGTTTTTCGGTCTTTTCCACCCCCGCGGTTGGGTATCTCGCGAGTGTCGCGGGGGTCGTTCCACTGTGGTTTTATGCCCGGTACCGGGCACGGCGCTATGTTCTGGCCCGTACCCGCTGGCGGGGTGTCCGATTTGGCCTTGAAAAGGGCGCTTGGGGGTATGCATGGCGGGCATTAGCGCATTGGGCCGCTACCATTCTGTCACTAGGTTTGCTCTGGCCGCGTATGACCTTCTGGCTTGAGAAATACGTGACGGACCGTACGTTTTTCGGATCAGCGCGCCTGCATCAGGACGGACGCTGGACGATGTTGTACCATGCAGCGATCCCGTTTGTGGCATCGATGCTATTTTTGGCGGTCGGCGCTGTCTGGCTATTCTGGTGGGATCCGATTGTGGTGTCGTCCGATATTACTATGGAGGGGGTTACCCGGTCCTTCGAAGAAATGATGGACGGAGGGGCACCTGCAATTCCGGTTGTCGGGTTAGAGCGACTGGCAATTTTTCCCCTTGGGGTCATCGGGTTGCTGTATGGGGCAATCCATTACCGGTTTGCTTCAAAGCGTCTGATGGCCAACCATAAAACAGCCGAAGGGATTACGCTGCAATCAAGGTTAAGCGGGCCGCGCGTCGCCAGTATTTATGTATTGGGAAGTTTCATTGCGTATCTGGTGCTGCTGGCTGGCATCGTCGGGCTGGTTGTTTTCGCCTTTGTAACGCTGGGGCCGGGGGCGATGATGGCCGGTTCAATGTTTGATTTCGGTACAGAATTCGACATTCGGCGCGGCATTGCTTTGGCTCTGGTCGCAGTGTTTTATTTGTCGGTTTTCCTGATGTGGAACGTGCTTTACAGCACTTTTGTCACCTACCCATTGATGCGCCATATGGCCAAAACTCTATCGCTTCCACAGCGCTATGGATTGCAGGTGATTAGCCAGCGGGATCGCGATGAATTCGCCGAAGCCGAAGGGTTTGCCGAGGCTTTGGATTTGGGGGCCGCGATATGAGTGTGGGGTTCAACGGGTTCGGGTCTGCCTATTTTGACGGTGATCGTCCGATCAGCGAAGAAGTCAGCCTGCACATCGCAAACCAAAATCTGCAGATCGGGTTGGACGATGGCAGCACGCTGTTTTGGCCCGTCAACGACATACGTATTCTGGAAGACCGAGCTGATAAAAACAGCTTTACCCTGCGGTTGACTACTGAGCCCGCCTCACGGCTGTTTGTCACCGACACAACCTTGCTAGGATATCTTTCCAATGCCACGCGTCGCGCCCCGCCGAAAGGACGCGCGAAATTGGCAGCTTGGGCCGTTGTGGCGGTTGCGGCTGTGGCACTTCAGGTGACGGTCCTGGTGCCATTGTTGGCTGATCGCCTTGCCGTTTTCATACCGCCCGCTGGCGAACGCGCCTTGGGTGAGGCGACTTTTGAACAGATACGCAACGCATTGGATGAAACCGGGCTTGCGCCGCTGGTCGTGTGTGAAAACCCCCAAGGCGTTAAGGCGCTGAACCAGATGACCGCCGCATTGAACGCGGGTGAGGGGGCACCGGACGGGCTAAGCGTCACCGTGCTGGACCACAAAATGATTAACGCCTTTGCACTGCCGGGCGGCTTTGTCGTGATATTCAAGGGGCTGATCGATCAGGCTGAGACACCTGACGAAGTTGCTGCCGTGATTGCGCACGAGATCGGCCATGTGGTTAGCCGTGACCCAACACGGCATGCATTACGGTCGGCTGGGTCGATCGGCATTTTGGGACTGTTGTTCGGGGATTTCGCCGGAGGCGCTGCGGTCTTGTTTCTGACCGAACGACTGATCAGTGCGACCTACAGCCAGCAGGCTGAAACGGATGCAGACGCGTTCGGCTATACCAGACTTGAGGCTGCAAATGTATCGCCTGCGGCGCTTGGCACAATGTTTGGACGGCTGCGCGACGAACACGGCGAAGGGAACGAATTGCTGAATCATTTCCTAAGCCATCCCAGCCTTGCGGAGCGCATAGAGAACGCCCGCGCCGCCGCCGATGACACGCGCGATTACGCGCCCATCTTGGACGGATCCGGTTGGGCTGATCTGCAAACGATCTGCGATTAAACCGGTTCTGCTGTCAGCCAAACTCCGCCATTGGGGCGCAACGTCAGGATCATCACGGGTTCAGGGTCTTTGCCTTTGACAGCGGTAAATTTAAACCGTGACAGCAAGGTGGCAAGAATAATAACCGCCTCTTGCAAGGCAAAGCTGGCACCAATGCAAATGCGCGGGCCATCGCCAAAGGGCAAATATGCATAGCGGTCAATAGATTTCCGGTCTTCAAAACGTTCGGGTTTGAACGCATTTGGATCATCCCACAGCTGTTCGTGACGGCCCAACGCATAGATCGGAATCATCACCGTATCCCCGGGCCTGATTTCGCGCCCACCCAAGGTGTCTGCTTTCTGCGCCGTCCGGGAGATTATCCCCGCTGGGGGGTACAGGCGCAGTGCCTCATCTATGATCTGACGGACAAAGGGCAGGTTTTCGACGTCATCGCCCGTGGCTGCGCGGCCTTTCAAAACCGACTGCGCTTCGGCCCGGGCCATGTCTTGGGCGTCTTGATCAAAGCCCATAAGATAAAGCGACCATGACAGCGTCAGGGCTGTGGTTTCGTGGCCTGCAACAATGAACGTCAACAGATTGTCGCGCAGTTCGGCCGTGTTCATCTGGCGTTTGGTCTTGGGGTCGACCCCTTCGAGCAAGAGATCAAGAAGGTCAGGGGTACCGTCATGTCCGCGTTTAGCGCGCGCCTCGATTGCGGTATCGGCTATCTGTTTCATTTCTTTCAGCGCTTTGCCTGATAATATGCGGTCAGGGCGCGGAACCCAGTCTGGAAAACCCAGCACATCAAACAGGCTTATCTTGCCCGCCTGCGCTATGTAATCGTCAATCGCATGATGCACGGCGTCGCGGTCAAAGGTGTCACCGCCCGAAAACGTCACATCAGAGATCACGTCAAAGGTCGTCGTAACCATCTCGTCCAGCATATTGACAGCACGTGGTCCGGCTGCGGCGATGCGATCGCAGGATCGTTCAGCGGCGGCGGTCATAATGGGTGACAGGTTCAGCATGTTGCGTGCTGAAAACACAGGGGCGGCAGCGCGGCGCTGCCAACGCCAATGCTCGCCTTCAGCAATGAACAGCGATTCACCGATTGCCGGTTTCAACAGGTTTTTGGTCACAAGGGACTTGGGGTAGTCATCCAACCTGTCCAACAGCATCTCGCGGATGGCGGTGGGGTCCATGACCATGTGCCAGCGTTTGCCGGTTTTCCCCGACACCATCGGCTGTTTGGTGGCGATGGCCGGGATGATGCTCAGGATATTGCGCCGGGCCATCCGTAGGCTTTTCAGAATGCCCCACGGTTCGGTCACGAGGGGAACGTGGACAGGGAGGGGCGGGGTTTTCATGTTTGGCGGCCTTTCAGTAACATATCAAAGATAGGATAGCCGCTGCTGGTTACAATCGCGGCAAAAGATTGCACCCAACGGGGGCTTACGCTATCGCCATGCGTAACTTTGCGCCGATGGAGGCTTTGAATGTTTCGTGTTTTTGCCATTTTGATGACCGTTACCTTTATGGCCGCCTGCAACGGTGCGTCTGATCTGAACAAACCTCCGGTGCCGCTGGGCGACTTCAACTTGTACCACAATATTGTCGTAGCCCCCAAAGTTCAAAAGCTGCCGATCAGCCGTGTCGTAAGTGAAGAGGTGCTGACCACAGCCGTAAAAGACGCGATTGCCGAACGGTTTGACCGTTATGATGGTGCGCGGAACTATCACTTTGGTGTTAGCGTCGAAGGCTATGTGTTGGCCCCTCCGGGTATTCCGCTGGTATTGGCCCCCAAATCGATCATGATTCTCAACCTGACCGTCTGGGATGACGCGGCCGGCAGAAAGCTGACCGATAAGCCGCACCAGGTCACCGTGTTCGAATCGTTCGACCAAGGCCCGATTGTCGGCTCCGGCTATACCAAGACCGCAGAAGAGCAGCTAAAGAACCTGAGCCAGAACGCTGCAAAGTCGATTGAGGGCTATTTGGTAAAGCAAAATGCTGCAGAAGGATGGTTCAACCGCCCAGCAGATGCTGTGATTGTTCGGTCTAAAACCACGAACGCACCCGCCGCCAGCAGCGAATAAGCTGAAATTACTTTGCGATTGCAGTTATCAAGCGCGAACAGGCGCTTGATTTTATGTGTCAGACCCAATACATCGCCCGCCAGATAGGTTTGGGTCCGACGTAGGGCCCTCATTAATATAAAGGGCTGCACCATGGCTAAGGCAAAGTTTGAACGTAATAAACCACACGTTAACATCGGCACGATCGGTCACGTTGACCACGGCAAGACGACGTTGA
>RCMY010001349.1_pt1 | contig 23429 bp, 26 predicted proteins | sample 2041341 | NCBI WGS metagenome assembly RCMY01 (sample SAMN09708234, study PRJNA481090) | Marine sediment metagenome, whole genome shotgun sequencing project.
ACATTAAGGGTCACAACTGACTGACCCCTCAACCCACCAGGCAGACTACGCCTGACACGTTTCGCTGTCTCAAATCGCAAACCAAAAAAAGGCCCGCAACCGTTGTCAGTGCGGGCCTTTATCGCTCTTGGAGCGTAGTGGGTAGTGCTCTGTTACTTCTCCAGGTCATTGATAGCGGCTTGCAGGTATGCAAGCCATTCTGCAGGATCAACTCCTTCCGGAGCTGGCTCAGCCATAGACGCCCGCAGGTCATTTATCAATTCGTCATTGGTCACACCCTCCGGCAGTAGCGCATCCATCACTTCTCGATTATTGACACCTTCCGGTTCCGCGAAAATACTCTGTACTGACTGTTCAGGCTCAGTAACAGATACCGGGGGAGCTAGATTATCTGCGGATTCAATCTCTGACCGTTGTTCTTCAAGTTGAGCGGTGTCTTCGGCCATTTGTTCCGGCGTCATGTAATCACTGATGTCGAGCACAGAGGGAACTGCTTCAATTTCCCCCGTTAGAGGATCTTCGTTGTAATCATTATTGTCGTAGAAATTGCGCCCATAGCTGTTAAGCCAATGAGTTGGGCCGTACTGAACGCCGTTCTTTGAGGTCTCTACGCCTTTGAGCTTGGCAACACCCATCCACGGTGGTCCATCTTGGTAAAGCGGCAACAGGTCATCGTCGGTCAAGTCCTCCATCTTGACATGTATAATGCGCGGCGGGATTGATAAGTCTGGGGTTGGAACCCACTGCCCACCTTTTGCCGGATCCCACGTTTTCGCGTAGATCAGCGTTGCTCGTGGTTGATTAAAACTATAAACATCTGTCGTTTCAGTTCCTGCCATTGACTCAATCAAGGCCAGGGCGTCCGCCTGTTCTTGCGGATTCAAACCCTCGGGAATCGACGGGTTTTCGCTACCACTAACGCATGATCCCCACGAAGGTACGGGGCTTTTAGGCGGCAGGTGCCAGAGTCTCTTGTACATGGCTATTCTGACCGCTGAACAACCCGGTGCAACAAACCCAACTGAGCTACACAGGTACGCACCGCAGGCTAAATCAACAGCCTGTGCTGACCCGGCTAGCAACGATAGAGGAAGTAATGTAACCAGTATTCTACGTTTCATTTCAAACATCCGTCAGCCGTGAGAGTGCCGCCGACCGTTTGCCATTCATCACTATTGCAGTCATTTGCCGCCGATTTATCGTTAGTAGTAACAACAGCGTTGGCGTGCTCTATAGGATCAAATGGTTCCCCTTCAAAGAAATATTCGAGTTCAACACGCCGGTTCAAATCACGCCCGGCCTTCGTTCGATTGTCTGCTATAAAATCGCCAGAACACATGACATTTATGCTCATATCAACACTCGGCATTTTGTGACCGAGAAGGTATCGTTGCGCGGCCATTGCACGTTCTGTCGCGATCCATTCAGATCCAGATGTGCAGTCATTGTTGCTAGTTCGCCCGCGTAGCTCAACGCGCTTTGCACGAGCGGACAACTGCCGCATATGAAATCGCTGCGACCCTGTAGGCCGAAATTCAGCAGAGCCATCTGAGAAGGTCACGATCACCGTTGTTTTAACTAGAGCCGCACCCAGGCGCTTAAAATCAGCTTCGTTTGGTTGACGGCTAAGTAATAGCATGGGTTCACGCATAAACATGTTGACCGTGGCTTCATCATGTTCCTTCGGCCCGACCAAAACAATGCCGCTTTCGCGTAAGAGTCTTTGAGTTTCGGCCGTTGAGTTAATGCGGATATCGTTGCCAGTTGGTTGCGGCAATTTTGCCCCGACCGTGTTCGCGCAACTAGTTGCAAGCAGTGCGCTAGCGATGATGCTTAGAGCTATAGATGATTTCATTTGATGATGTTTCCTGAGATTGGGTATTAGAAGACCAGCCGTTAAAGCTGGATAGTGCTGTGGTCGTGCGTCATTTCTTACTCTTTGGCTTTGCTTTTGGTTTCGGCATGTCAATATATTCCGGTGGGCGAGTAAGGTTTAAATAGTGATCAATGGCATCGCGGATGACGCTCGACTGGCTCGCATTGATTAACCGGATTGCATCAACTTGGTACTTGGGTAGTGCTGCTGAAAAGGCTTGTGTTTTACATTCCGGGTTCTTTTTACGAGCCGCCATCTTTGAATTCCTGCGGGCTGGACTGTTCCAGCCCCCGTTCGTAGTTAGGTTAATAGGTTTGTTGTTCTGATTCTTTTTCATGCTGAACGGGTACATCTTGTCTTACTTGTTTGCGAATCATCACCTCCGGCAGCAGCTTTTGTTCTGCCTGCTGTTGTGCTATCCGCTCGTCCATTCCTTTAACCATCAACTCACGGTCTGCGGGTTCACTGAACTTGGTCGATACGGCTACTGCCGCAGCTCGTAAAGCGGCGGCCTTGTTCAATTCATTTCGTTCCGGCGAGTCGATAACCCACGTTGCACGGCGACCTTGTACTTCAATGCCTTCCTCGTCCTCAACTAGCACATCTTTAACTTCCGTCTTGCGTAACGTTATATTGTCTTCTAACTGGACTCCAGACTTGGCAATGGCTGATTTCAGATCAACGCCCCATTGAGTCACCACCTCGCCGTTGGATTCTAGCATGAGGTAATAAGACTTGTTACTCTTTGGATTGTGCTGATAGGGCGCTTCGCCATGTTCTATCAGTTTGCCGGATCGTACCCCTGGAGCAGTTGCCTTTGATGCTGTCGTTTCGGATGCCGTAGCGGCTTGCTCCGGTGCCTTCGCGTGCTGTTGAGTAGTTATATCTGTGATTGTGTTTTCTGCCTTCAGCTTCTGATAGAGCGCAATATCCTGCGCCGTTGGCTTGTATCCAGTGACCTCCATTCCATGCCTCTGAGCTGCAATCCACGTGTTACGCGCCAGAACAGCCGTACCCGATACTTTAAGGGATTGAGCGCCACGGCTTGCCAGCAGATCAACTACGTCCCGAACGGTCCTCTCGTCATCCAGTTTGACTTTGAACTGTTTCCCGTTATCAATGAATGCCTCCTGTTTATCTGCACCTGGCACTAGATAGTGCTTGCCGTTGACGGTGTATCTATCAACGACACGTTTCGCCAGTGCATTGCGACGTTTTATTTCTTTTTCATCATCAGCGGCTTTTGTTTCAGTCGCATCAACAGTATTTTCTGGCGCTATTTCATACTTGCCTGTGCTTAATGGCACCATCGAATCGTTTTCTACGCTCTTGAAAACGATTGGTTTCTTGGGTTGAGCACTTTCTCTCTGAGCCAATAGTTCTGCCGCTTTCTCAGATATCGTTTTGCCGCCTTTCTTTTCTTCGCCGCGTAGCTGTACCGGTTCCGTTCTTAACTCGTTCGCTTTTCCAGGCTTTCCCATTTCATCATATTCGGACGCCCATCCGTCATAATTTTTAGCACCAACCAAGTCTGCCATTTGCTGGGCCTGTTCGTCGGTCATTGATGGATGCTGCGGGACTTGCGCCTGCTCTGGTTCTAGCGGACTTCTCGTGTCGTTGCTGGTGCTGACCTCGGCGGCAGCTTGTCTTGCGTCTTCGGCTTCGATCTTTCGTTCATAATCAACCTGAATCTGCCCCATCGCGAACTCGGTATTTTCCATAAATTCATCAGATCCCTGCGGCTTGAATTTCACCGCGCCTTTCGAGAGAGTTAGCTTGACCATCGCTTCAGCTACAGCCCGACTGTCATTGTCGCTTGTAAACGTGCCGTCACCGTTATCAGTGAACGCGTCCTCGCCTGACTCTCTGAACGTGAAAGGCTTTCCGGGTCCGTGGTCAACGAATGTTTTTGCTACTTCCAGTTCGGCTGCGGCTCGTTCGTGTGACGGTACTTTCTCGGTATCACCGACGATTTCAAGTTTGTTCATGAGTTTGATGTTTCCTTAGATAGATGTTTGGGCGCTACGCAACGTCGAGTATTCCAGTTATATCAACGGTTGTCGCTAAGACTTCTCCGGTTTCTGTATCTATAGTCTCAGTGTCATCTGAATCTGTTTCGAAGAAGGCGTCAAGATAGCCCTTGATCTGGTCTTCTGTGGAGGTTCCTTCTTCAAACTCATGATCGCCAACAACTACATCATTCAGTTTTAGCCCGTTCACTATATCCAGGTGCGTTGCTGGTACGACTTTAGTCACTGGTATTTCAGCCGCCTCCATTGACAACTCCCTTGCCCGTTTACCTGCAAGCCATGCCTTAGTATCAAGGGTGGGTATGAACGAGCACAACTCGTCTACAGCGTCCTCAATTTGAGGTTTTGTTGGACTCATGACGCCGTCTAGTTTTTTCGATATAGCCCAAAATCTTTTCAGAAATGCGCGGCGTTTGTACCAGATGATTTTGTCGCACATGATGTGACGACAGTTTTTCACTTTAACTATCTGCTTTGTCTGGGGCATTTCACGAAGCTCTTGCGCCATCATCAGTTCCCGGCGCTGATCTGTCACCGACCCCTGCATGGGCTTTCCCAATTGCTTCGATTTTACCTTGACTGTCCTGGTACCCAGCATGTCACTGATTTCTTTGCTGTCCTCATATTCCGGTGTGAAGAAGACAGTGGCCATGCAGTTTCCCAACAGGTTCTTGGCTCCCGCTATTCCATACCCGCCCTCATAGCTCGGCTTCTCAAGTTGCCCCTTGTTCTGCATGACCAGCAAACAGAACATTCCGTATCCAGCCATTTCACCAATTGTTTCTTCAATGATAGGCAGGTGCAGGCTGCCAAACTCATCGAGGGCAAGTAGTATTTTGTGCGGATACTTTTTGCCAGCCAACTCGTCCATGTTAGCGTTGACTAGCTGGGTATAGAACATGGTCAGGAGTACGCCACCTTGCTTTGTCTTATTCGGTGGTATGTGCAGATAGATAGATTGGCGTACCTGTCTGAGTGTTCGTAGATCAAAATCAGACTCACTCGTTGCAGCATCCACAATCTCAGAGGCCCAGATTTGAAGCGCGGCCCGCGTGTTCGCCAAGATCCCGCCCCCGGTGTCTTTGGGCGCGGTGACAAAGCTCAACAGTCCGTCAACGCATGTCTGGCTCAGGTGCGGCACGCCTTTTCCGTCATACGGTGGTTTTTTCACATATTCGATTGAAACGACTTCGCCGTTATCATCCAGGTGTTCAACCCGGTCATAGTTGCGCTTCCATATTTTTTTTTGCAGGTAGTTGGGCACTGTATCGCCGTAGCCGCCAGTGATTCGGAAAACTTCCCCGAGCGTGCTTGGCATGTCGTCTGACTCTTTAACCAGCATCACCAGGTACACAAACAAAGCGCGAGAATTGTTCGACCACATTGTTTCACCCTGATACTGCGCTGGATACAGAATGTAGGCTATCGACTGGATGGAGGCTACGAACTCCATCGGGTCCATTGAAACGTAATCAAGCGGATTATATCGGTGTGTCGTTGTACTGTACGGACGCCAATGCCAGACCAGTTGACCGTATCGCTTGCGCATTTCAGAGGTCTGCTCGCCCAGTTCCTTTTTCTTGTCATTTGCAACAAGCGAGTCTTTCCATGTTGTCAATGTTGGGACAACGATAGCCACGTCTTTTCCGCCTCTAGTTGGCGCAACCAAGGCACAGTGAGAGTCAGCAGCCAGTCGCAACACACGCCCCTTGTACATGCCTAACACCATTCCATCATCGCCATATAAATTGGCTGATTTGACTTCATCAGAATCAGCAAATCTGGCACCACCATGCAAGTGAAACTTGAAACTACCTACGACTCGACTCAATAGCAGAGCGCCGATAACGAGCACTGCAAAGCCTAGATAGAGCCAATACTGATAGTCAGCATTGAACTGGATAATTTTTTCAAAAAAGCCGGTCATGGTGTATATGCAATCTCGGTGACAATCCGCTTACCATCTACCTTGTTGATATGAAGGACCAGATCGACGGCTGTCATAACGTCTTCCTTTGCCGCCTCATACGGAAGCGGATTATCTGACTGGCGAGACATTTTTATCAATCTTGAATAGCATTCAGTTGCCGATCCCGCGTGAACCGTTGTGAGCGAGCCAGTGTGTCCACTGCTGCAAGCCGACAACCATTCCCGAGCTGCCTTGTCGTCGTCTCTCAACTCGCCAAAAATGATGCGTGTAGGGAGCATACGCAGGCAACTTTTCAGGGCTTCACTAGGAGACACGCTCAAATCACCAACCTTGCCGGATGAGGCGAACCGCAGCCCGATACTATTCGCGTGGTTCGGGTATCGGATTTCCTGAACGTCCTCGCACACCAACAGACGCGCACTTGTGTCGATGGCCCCTATTAGCATATTCAGTAGTGCAGTTTTTCCGCTGCCGGTAGCGCCAGCAACGACTGTCGTTTTCCCTGCCGCTACCGCTTCCAGACAGAACTCAAGCCGCAACCGTGGCGTTGTATTCGGGCCTATTGCTACCGCATACAATTCATTCAGCCGTTGATCTACTGACCCGATGCCAGGCACATCGAACATGCCGGATTCTAGTAATTCTGAAGGCGTGAAGACCTTATCCGAAGGTTTTCGGATCGTCAGTGTATGGTAACGCGTGGCAGGTGGTCTGGTTACATGAACCCGTTGACCGGTGTGAAGCATTACGGTCATTATCGGCTTTGCTCTGCTTATCTGTGTGCCGTTGTAGGTTGCTAGAGCTTGACCAATGGATTCCAGTTCAACTTCCGTAATATCCGATTGAAATTCGTGCCACGTATCTCCGTAACACCAGATTTTGCCCGGTCCATTCACGGCCACTTCTGTATATTCTGGATTGTCCAGGTATTGCCGGGCGAATAAGAACAGGTTCCTTAGCGTTGTATCGGGTGTGATGATATGCCCAGTAGATGCCTGCTGAGTTGTCATAGTAGTGGCTCGAATTCAACATCGCGTTGCATCCAGATTACAACTTGCGTACCCGGCAATGTCTCACGTGTCGTCGGCATATTGATCGAAGCGGCCAGTATTTGACTGGCAATGTCCGAACTTACGCCAGTTGCTGAATTGACCACCACATCAGCCCTAGTGTCATTTGCACCAATATTTCGCAATGCACCCTCGACCAATGAAACGGCAAAGGCTGCACCGAATTTTTCCCAGAAATGATAATTGACTGCATTCGCGGGTACGCCGGTCGCTCCCTGCGGATCAGTGGCATTACTTCCAAGATAAGCCACCATGTTGTCAGTCGTTCTGAGTCTGCCCCAGATCACTCCGATTCGCGTTACTGCGCTTGATGTGGTTTCAATCTGATATTTACCGTTAGCCTTTGACCCTTTGGCTACGAGAATCCTCGAATTGTCTGCACTCCATATATCATCCGCTACGGTGCAACTTGCATCACCTGCCAATTGCGTATTGAGAGCATTGTTCAACGTGCAAGGAATAGGCACGCCTTGAAGCAACAGCCGATCAGTATTCTGTAATTCAGTGGCATACCCTCGCGTCACGCCGTCCGATGCCTCACCCCCCGATGCCGAAGATCCGTTGACTCGTTGCGGCCCTGCATTTGCTGATTGTGCGCTCCGTGGCGAGGTCTTTGACTCCTCTTCTATAATCGCATTGTTAGATGCCACTTGGACAGCAACAGCCTTAGAGCGCCCCTTGCTGATCGTTGGAATGGCTGGTGCTGGACGGTCCCTATATTTGACAATCGTTTTTGGCTGAATTGGTGGCGCTGGGGGGGCTTCTTTTTCCACGACCGGAGGCGTAACAGCGGCTGGAGCCGCAACAATTTCAGGCAATGCAGCGGCAGCAGGTTCAGGAGCTCTGTCAAAGGTCCGGTTTGCAACCTTTTGGCGCGTTGAGCGCCCTGAATTCTCTTGCTCGTCTGTATCGCCTGAATTTAACTGTGCAAATGCGATCCCACCTATCAGCAATGCTGCGAGAGCACCAAAGCCGACACGTCTCCACGGAATCATGCCATCACTCTCAAGCACAGCAACCTCTGCTTCACCTTCGATGGGTGTTGGTGTTGGTGCGTTGTCAATAGCCATTATTCTTGCGCCTGCGGAAATGAGTGATTTGTGATAGTCACAACTTTCAAGATATTTCCCTTGTTCAGCCTGAGAGTCAGCTTTCTGGCAATGGTTTTCACACGAATCGTGTTTGGCCTTTCGGACTCAACATCGCTATCAACAAGCGCCTCGTCTTCACCTGATCCCGTATAAACGCTGGGCATATCGGCGTGCGCGGCAAATTCGATGAACGTATGGAATCCGTCATCGCAGGTTGTTACCGGGTAGATGCTCTTGGACTTTTTTCCAACCTTCATGGTGTAGTCAAAGTTGGTACAGTCCACCGGCTTAGGCTGGGCTTTGATAGCTGCTGCTGCCTGTTCTTCAGCAATAGCCACTCTTGCCTCTTCTGCTTCGGTCGGGTAGTAGTACTTGACCAAGTACGCAGGGGTATTCGTTATTTCTAAATCAAGCAAATAGGTTCGCTTGTTAGTTCTGATGGACAGGTTGGTATTCCATTGCTTGTTCGGATCAACCCACGTTTCCCCAGACAAAACGGATATGGGCCTAACCGTGACCGTGTTGTATGCAACGGTAATTTCATACCCCTCCGGGTATCCGTTAAAGGTATTCATGACAACCTCGCTTTCTTCCAGAACGATTTGCGTAAACCGACTGGATGAGTCAAGGGATACTTGCACCACATCGTCTTCATGATAGTTGACACGCTGGACACGCCCGTCACGCTCAGATCCTACCGGAACGTCTGTTGCCTGAGCAGAGCCACACACAAGCGCCACAGCGATGATCAGGCGCTTCATAAGTTGCCACCGATATCTGCCTCAACGTTGTAGTAGTGAACCTGAAAACCCAAAGGATTAACCAGGCGCTCATCGTCTTCAAGCTCAAGTTTGCTGTCGTAGTCCCATGTCAGCGTTGCAACGTGATTTGTTGGAGTGGCCTTGCCACCGGCAAACAATGTCTTGGTGAAATGTACAGAGCGTGTGTTGCCACCTGTTGGCGATACGTAAGTAACATCGATAACAATGCGCACAGAATCTTTGAGCGTTTTATCCAATGGTTTTTGGCCCAAGTAAATATTTTGATACTCTGCTGCCACAGTACCAGCCGCCATTGACTTGACCTGAAGAAATGGCCTGTTCAAATTGTAGTAATCATAGACCTCTCGGGCTTCTACAAACGTTTGTAGATTAGCTCTTGTCATCGCATTTGATGGCGTGATGACCTGTTTACTATCCAGACTGGTCATTTGCTGATAGGTGCCTTTCTGCTGATCGTAGGCAAACGGCACGGCTTCCTTGATCACTTTTGGCTCAAGGAATATAAACTCTAACCGGGTTTCCACTAGCAAAACGAGGAAGATTCCAGCAACTATCCACGCTGTTCTTGCCTCCATCAGCTTCCCATGCCGATAGCGCGCATCCCACTCTGAATCAGACCTCGCCGGTTTCGATATCGTTGGATTTTTCTTGAATAGTTTCATGATGATTGATGGTTTATTAGATGGTCAAAACAAATATGGCAGATCACATTGATGATCTGTCAATGCCTCATAACATTAACAGTTATTGCGATAGCATGCTAACGAATGAAACATTAGTTACTCCCTACACTCCCGCCCCTTCTGTTGAAGGGCATTTTTCCGAGAGATGCCATTCCTTTGAAGGGTGAAGCTAGGGCGGCAATCGTCCTGTTTAATGTGCCCTTTCCTACTCGTGAGCTGGTGACAGGCATACTCATTGACAGACCGCCCGCAAGCGTCGATGCCATGTTAAATATGTACTTGATCAGCACCCAGAACAGGATCAACATAAACACAACCATTGATATCACCTGCCATGGTCCTGCAAGCCCGTTGGCAATATCCAGCTTGTCCATCATGCCCCCGGTCATTATCGAAGATATCGACATGATCAGAGCCGCTAGAATGATGACCATGACCGAGTTCCCTACGGCTGCGAGCCAGTTGATAAAGTATTTTGCAGTGAATGGGAAAATTGCTGCCACGACGAATATTGGTGAAATCATGAACAGCAGCGAGATAATTGCTTTGCTGGCAACAATAGCGATAACTGCCGGGGCTATCATCAACATGCCGCCGATACCGGCAACAAGTCCCGCTAAAAACCAACTGATTATGATGTCAAAATCGCGCCAACCGGCATCACCTGCCTTTTGCCACGCCTGATCACCGACTGCAATGCTTTTGTTAATAACCGTATCAGCAATGCCGTAAACCGTACTGCCACTAGAGCCAGATACAGCGTTGCTGATAACCGATAAAAAGCCGTTAACAGGTGCAAGAAGCCACGTTTCAAGATAGCCTGCGTTTAAGGCTATGGCACTAAGCACAGATATTTTTACAAGCGTCCATATCCCGTCCTTGAGTAGTTCGGGCTTACCCATGATTGCAAAAAGACACAACCCAAGGATGTAGAGCGCGGCCATCCAGGCGACATAGGGCGAAATGGCAACAATAACGCCGTCGATTACGTCAGTCTGAATATCATCAAAAACAGCGTTGACATACGTGCCCGCCCATTCAGCAATATTGACCTCGGCAACCATTAGTCTAGGCTCCCAGGAACATAGGGATCGAGAATGATGGGTTCTTCAATGTCGTAGACTTCATGCGCTATTTGAGATCGCTTTTGCTCCAGCATTTCATCGTTTGCCTCTTGAGCCATCTGTATGGACATAAGCGTCAATAGTTCAGCCTGAGCGGATGCAGCCTCGGCATTGATCGCCGTTTGAAGTGCCATAGCGTCCTTCGGTAGCTCAGTCGTTTTTAGCTTACTCTTGGCTCTGTCGATTTGCTCCTGCCGTCTGGCTGCGTTGTCAAATACTTTCTGTGATGTTGCTGCCATGTTGTAACCGCCCGTCTGCCGCCCATAGCAATTCGTTTTTAAGGCCGGGTTTGTAATTCTCTTGCACACGTCATTACTCAACGCCGCGTTATACAAATTGAGCGATTCAGTGAAAAGAGAGCCAAGACCAAGCTCTATGCCTTGGTTATAGATTTCCATGAAATTCTCAGGGAGAAATTCCCACAGCAACGGGTTTGTAATTACGTCCTCAAGATTTGTTATACCTACAAGCGCGGTATAGGTATCGGTGAGTTGATTTACAGTCTGCGTCGCTTGCAGAATTTGCTCCTTCCACTGCTGTAGCTCTGCCACCCAGACCAACATATTCGTGGCATCGAAAACTGGAATCCCTGTTGCATGAACATTGTTAACAGGAAGGCTCAGCGCAATGATGAGTAGAGCGCGTTTCATAGTGAATCCCCGGCGATTATTGAGCGGTTCAGATTGCTCAACGATGAAATGTCAGCAGTCGCTGTGACGCTGGTGTTTTCTTGCTTGAAGATGAAATGGTATTTCTGCAACTCCATGAGTGCTTTGAACTCAGGATCTGTCATGCCCAACTTTTTGTAAATATCAGGTCTTGCTTGCGGATTTTTAAGAAACAAGAAGGTTGCTGCCTGCTGCACTATTGCTTCGCCTGCCGGGTTCTTTAGGATGCTTTCCGGCATCTGCGTTGCCATAACAACGATCCCATCCATAGACCGTATCGTTGCTAAACAATCTGCAATCCAATCCGTTATATCCTCATTGGTAATCCACTTTTGCAGCTCATCCATGAACAAACAGACGCGGCGCGTACCGAGTACTTGCTTAATTCGATACAGCAGATACATAAGAACAGGTGTTCTTACAGTTGGGTTGGCAAGTAGGTCTGTACCGTCAATGCCAAATACGCTGTTTGCATCGAAATCGAGGCTATCATTTTCATTGTCCAGAGCCCACGCATGAGTACCGACATGGCCCATACCGTCATTAGTGGCCCACGGAGCCAGCCGCAAGTGCAACGAGTCATCCGTATCCTTGACAGTGATGCTTTGCAGTAGCAACGTGAAGCCCCTATCGGCCTTCGGTTGACTCATAACAGTTCTAACTGCACGCTCAATATCAGCCCTATCCGCTGTCGTTACCTTATTGCCATCCTGACTGCATAAATAGACAACTTGTTGATCAAGAAAAATGATATTGTCAGGCGTTGCATCCATTTTGAATGGGTTGTACCCGGTGCGCTGCCCGTTTTTCAACTGCGAATAAACGCCGCCCATTGATTCGATTGTTCTTTTGCAGTCCTGCTTGATTCCAAAAGTCACGCTCAGCAACGGCGAGTCTGCATTGTCGAACTGCATCATTGATAAGTTGAACAAGTTCAGAACGGTGCTTTTTCCTGATCCGGTCTGACCTACGATGACCGCAGATCCCGGTGGTTTGGTCCCCTTCAGGTCTTCATGACTTTCGACGTGGTGAAGGTTCAGGTACGCAATACGGTTGCTTTTCGTTTTCAACGTCAGTAGCGCATTGCCCCAGGGATTTCCTGTTGCCTTGCCCTCGTGATCATTGTGCATGGGCGTGAAGTCAACGAAGTTTTGAGAGGTGTACATCGGGACTCGAAGTCGATACTCAAAATTGCCCGGCACCTGGCTAAAAAAGGCCGCATCGGTTCCGAGGCCGCACGTCTGAGGGTTCAATGATCTGTGCTGCATTGCACTCATGACTTTAGCCGTATCATCAAGTACACCCTGCACGGTGTCGGCTATGACGCGAAGAGTCACCGTAAACTCACCGACACTGTGGACCCCTGAGACAAGGCCAGAGCGTACGTGTCCAACCTCCTCCGCGTCATCGGTATTACCTACGTTTTCAAGGTATATCTGTTGATCACGTAATTTGTTGGCTGCCGTATGCCGATGAAGCCCGCAATATGACACGCAGCTAGTAAATTCAACGTCCAGCCTATACAGGTCGTCAAGCACTCCGGCATAGCTAGCCGCTGCATATCCTTTCACTGTGATTAATTGCGCAAACCGCCGCTCATTGCCGCGTCTCAGCTCGATCAAATCAAGCCCCGCGAAATATGACCCAGACCCAAGATAGTCCCAAAGCGGTATGCCTTTCGGTTTCTGGATTGTCTGGTGAAATCCTGAAATCAGATAGTTTTCAAACGTCAGAGGTTCAGAAATGGTGATGCCATATTCGTCTTTATAGTCTCCCAAGAGTCTTGGGCCATAGGCTGCAAGATTGGACTCAATGGCTCTGCTGATCTTGACAATAGTGTCAAGTCCCTTTTTTCTGATGTGTTTTATTTCTTCAAGTGAACTCGTGACCTTTTTCAGACTACTAGCAAGCGTCGTCAAAAATCCGCTATCGTTTGATTCTTCACAGCGGTAGACAATGGTTAGGTAGAGGTCAACCACGAACAGGTCTGAGTCCTCTAAACCTTTCTGATACTCCGTGCAGACTTCTCGCGCAAAGTCGTTGTTAAACGACGGCATCAGGTCAGGCACCTCGCACTTACGCTGGATGGTGTGCTGATAGATCCCTATTCGTTCGTCACAGAAGGAACGAACGAACGAATGCAGGGCTTCTACGTCTCCGTCAATATCCATCTGACTGGACGTTTCAAACGGAAGCCCTTTAATGTAGAAGGTTCGTACAATGTCGTTCTGCTTTGTCAGCAGGTCGTATTGTGTGTGGCAGGCGGTGAAAGGAACGAGCACAGACAGGCTGCGCTCGTTCCGTGCCGCTACCGAAGCAGGGCTTGGCATATTGCTTCCTTAGTATTAGATGATAATTAGATGGTGTTGATTAGAAACGTGATTTGTTGCTCGTATAGCTGGATGATTTCCAGAACGACCGATTGAAGTTAAAGTGAATTATTCGAGTCCTTATCCACAATCCGAGTATTCGGAATGCTTGGTCGTCGATCATTGTCAAAATTCGACAGAACAACAGAACGACAGCAGTGAAAATAAGACCGTAGAAAAAGTTCGTGAGTAGCGACACCATCGCTCCAATCCCAATGACCTGAATAGTGACGGTCATTTCAACATTCAGGTATGGGACGAGAGCAGGACGACTAGCCGCAGCACTCATCAAGTGCTGAGCTGGCTGGTTATCGTCGCCCATAGACTTATGTCAGGCTCAAACCAGTAGAGGTAATGATGAGCGGGATAGCGCCAATGACGACGCAAGCAAAGATGATCCACAAGGTATAACCAACGCCAATCATTTTGACGAACAGGATCGCAATCAGTATTGCGATAGCAGCAATCCAGGGCGCGACCGCAAACGCTAGATCGTAGTAACTCTTGACCGTGCTTACTGCGTCTGTCGTAAGACCGCCAGCGTCGCCTGCTGCCATCACAGAGGAAGCAGCCAAGCAAAGCGCGACTAAGGCTAATGTGGTGATAGAACGGTTGATGATTTTCATAGAGCGATGTGTCTTGTTGTATTAGATGGTTTGGATTTGAACCACGATTACAGAATGGTCCAAGTTGATGGTAACATCGTGATTTTTGATACGATAGCAATTTATGCGATAATTATCGCAAAGGTGTTACATTCGCTGATGAAGTTGAAACACTACTGCCGCTGAATAGGCTGGTCAATTGCTGATAATGCTGTTGTACTGCTCAGGCCAAAAGCTAGGTATTAGCCATTCGAGAACATCATCATGGATATCATCAGACTCCCCTTCTACATCGTCCTATATGCTTGGCGTTTTTCAGTCAGCGCCTGCCGGTGGATTGCCTGCGCGTTTATATGGATTGGAATCTTTGCTGCTATCGGTGGCGTTTTCTACGGCATTTCCTACGTCGCTGAATCGTATCTTCCTGCCACGATCATTTATTCGGTCATCGGTGCCGGTGCTTTTCTCCGTTGGAAGATGGACCGAGGCTAGTAGGTCAGAAATATCTAAACCTAACCATTTTGGCACTTAATTTCATCTAAAGCCATGTAGGAATTGGCAACTGTCAAGATCGTCATCTAACATCAAACCATCTAAAAATGGAAACATCAATCCAATGAAAACCCTTTGTTCTGTTGCCCTCAAGGGAGGCACCGGCAAGTCAGCTATTTCGATCACGATGGCGCAATACGCAGCTCTGAAAAAGGGCAAACGCGTGCTTTATATTGACACTGACGGCCAAGGAAACAGCAGCCACACGCTTACTAAAGGTGGTCATGCCACGGTATCGAAAGTCCACGCCAGCCGTGTATTTTCTGATTCCAGCCTGACGATAGAGTCTAGTAATTTCGTTCTGCTACCGGCCGACACAGCGGGACTACGAGTCCTGGAGCAACAGCCAGACAAGCGCAATGCCTTCGCTACCAACTTCCGTACTAACCTTGCCGCCCTATCCGGCCGGTTTGATCTTTGCGTCATTGATACTGCACCCTCTACAGATATCCGTTTGCTATCTGTACTGGTCTCCGCCGACGCTGTTCTCTCTCCCCTATTATTGACCCAAGAAGCCATTAGTGGAATGAGCCTGCTGATGAATGACCCGCAGACAGGAGTTGTCTCAATCAAGGAGAAGCTAAACCCGAATCTCGAATTTCTGGGGTTCGTCCCGAACTGTGTAGTGCAGACTAATTTTCAAAAAGACAACCTGAGAGCCGTTCTCGAAAAAGCTGGACAATTCATGTTCACAAGCGCATCAGGTCAGCCAATGATGTTCAGGCAAACCACAGCGGTCCCTGAAGCTATGGCAAGCGGTGAGCCGATATTCCTTAACAGCAAGTCAACATCACGCGAGGCTTGGAAACACATGCGGCCGGTATTCGACGAAACCCTGAACAGATTGTTTGGCACAGAGGATCCTGACAATGATTGAAATAGATATGGGTGGACTTACTGGAATGCCCAAGCCCGTAGGCGTAGTATCAAACGAGCCATTAGCCATTCCGATTGCTGATATTTGTCCCGATCCTGACCAGCCGCGCAACGATTTTGATGATGCCCTGATAGGCACAATGGCTGACCAGTTCTCTGACGCAGCCATAGGCCAACTAGAGGCGATATATGTCAGAGCAAACCCAGCAGGCAGCCCCCCGTATCTGATCGTTCATGGTGAGACACGGTACAAAGCCGCAGTGATAGCCAAACTTGAAACGATCCGAGCCGTGGTAACAGTAGATAGTGGATTTGTTCGCCAACTGTTGAGCAATGAAACACGCGGCGATATGTCGTTATTGGATAAAGCTCAGGCATACAGTCAGCTAATTGAACATCACGGCTACGATCAAAAATCAGTCGCTAAATTACTTGGCACTGACGCCACTACCATATCAAGATATCTGGCACTGCTCGACATGCACAAATTGGTAGAACGCGCATACTGCGAAGGCAAAGCAACCAGCTTGCGCGTGCTGGACGATCTGCGGAAGTTGATAAAGACTAATCCCAAGTCATTAGAAGTTATTGAGCGTTTTGTTAGTTCGACTGAAAACATTTCATCAAGCCAGATAGCTGACCTAGCTAAACGGCTGACAAAAAAAGCGCCGAAACCCACAACCAAGCTAGCGCCAAAAATAGGAGGTAAAGCGTTCAGCATTGTCAGCGTCGAAGATGATGTTTTGACAATAAGGCTGAAAGGTGACAAGTCACCAACACAGTACCGACTTGTACCACTTGAGAAGTCTGAAAACCCGTGAATTGACGCGCGTCAATCGGACCTGAAAACCCATGAATTGACGCGCGTCAATCGGGACAAACTGACACCTCAACTTACACGGCAAAAAACGCCGTGCAAGCCTCGCCGTCTCCAATTTGTTTATCGTGAAAATCATCTAATTTAATCGAGCAATTTCTAATGAAAACCACTATCAGAAACATCACTATCATAGCCACAGTATCCACTCTTACAGCTTGTGGCGGCTCTGGTACTACAGCCACATTGGATGACCCTATAGGAACGCTTTCAGACGTATCCGCAGAATGCGATACGGCGTTCTATAAAAATATCCGAGGCAGCTACAACGGGCAAGTCACGTTTGACTCTCCACCCGAACTCAGTGAAAACTCAGAGCGTTGTGTGTGGGAAGTAGACCTATCGGTATGGACCGAAATCGGCTCAGTTGGATTCTGCGAGTCGGCTTTTGAGTTCGAATCGAACCTGGTCAGCAGTACTCCCAATTGCGCCGACCTTTCTACGACAGGGCAGGTATTGGAGGGCGTAGGCGTTTTGCTTGATGATCCGCAATGGCCCCTAGAGCTTTCATTCAGAACACCTCAAGTTACCGATGTATTCAAATACTACGCGCCGGGCAAGGTTAACGTAGGTGGCTGGGAGTTCATATTCGATGGAAGCGGCAATATCAGTGCTGACCAGGTATCAGAGCTGGCTGGATGGTCAGGCACGCTTGTTTCCTTTTCTGATCAACCTTTTCGAATCGACGATGGGGAGAGCCTAGAGGTAGAGGATGAGGTAAATGATTGACTAAAAGAGAATAAGCAGGATAGGCTCAGACCCTGCGGTCTGTGCGCACGCTTCGCAAGAGTGATTTTCGATTGCTGACTTGGAAGGATTGAAATATGCCTAATTTGAACGTTCGCATGGGCGATGAAATCCATGCCGCCTGGATGGATTACTGCACAGAGCGTGGGCTTGTCTCGGCTGTAACTATCCGCGAATACATCGAATACTTGATATCGGAACAAGAGAAACCACTACGTCCAAAAATCCTTCGAACGAATCAGAAAAAGCGGAAAGTAGAGCTATGGCTAACTGAATCTGAGATCGAAGATATTCATTTACGGACTACTTTGAACAGTGGTACACGAGCTGGCTGGATCATTAAAGTAGTCCGGGCTGCACTCTCTCGTCAGCCGGTTTTCGATGATGCTGAGACTAAGGCCCTACTCGAATCAACTGTGGCACTAAATGCTATTGGAAAGAATCTAAACCAGATAGCGCGGTCCCTTAACAAACATGAAATGCCAGACAGAGCGGTCAAGTTCACGCAGCTTGTCAAAGACATAGACAGTCATACGGATACTGTCCAGGCATTGATTGATATCAGTCGAACTCGATGGAAGATCAGCGCATGAGTAACACGTGGACTGACGAGTTGCATGGACGGAAAGGTAAGGTACCAAAGGAGGGCAAGGTTCCTGCAAAAAACCGTGTCGCTGACTTACAAAGAATGGTCGGTAGAACACCAGAAGTTGTGGTGCAAATCAGTCCATCAAAAGTTATTGCAAAAACGCCAACTAAGAACAAAGATGGCAGTCTGAAACTCGATGCAAATGGCAAAAAAATATACAGAGTTACGTACCCATCGCCAAGAGATAAAGCGTCGCTATTGGGGCTGGTAAATTACGTTTCCAGAGTTTCTGATAAAGATAAAAACGATTTAGAAATGACAGATGAGCAGGGGCTTACTTACTCAGGTCGAGCTGAGGTAAAGGAGGCTGTAAAAGACTGGAATATGCCGGACTCTAGTAACCGCAGAGAGGTGATCCATGTTGTGTTGAGTATGCCTAGAGATACCCCAGACGGAAGTCTGACAAATGTAGCCGGGGTTGAACGTGCCGCGAGCAAGACCGCTGACAAACTATTCGATGGCCACGCCTTTCTGATTACGCATCACAGGGATGGTAAGAGGGGAAACCCACACGCTCATATTTTGGTACGGATGGAGCCCAAGAACGGCGGGAAAAGGCTAAACCCAAAAAAAGCTGATTTGCAACGGTATAGGGAAACATATGCCTATGAACTACGAGAGCAGAACGTGGAAGCTAACGCCACGACAGCTCGACAACGATTCAGCCGGATAAGGAATATCCCTCAAGCGTCCGAACAAATGTACAGAGACAAGAATAGAAGGAAAAACGAAGAAGCAGAGGCTATGGGTGTTGCTCCCGGACCAGACGAGCATCCTAACAGGTTAAAAAAAGCGCTTGTAAGACCCGACATGGATCAGTACAAGGCGCATATCGCTGCTATCAAGGAAATGACTGCAAAGGGGCAGAGGGCAGGCGCCAGGGCAGCTCTGACCTGGTTAAACAGGACAGCACCCGCAGAGGCTGAAGCGTATGGAGACAGTGATAGCGTTATAACCTCCCTCATACGGGCAAAACAGACGAGACAGGAAGCAACTGATCAAGCACATAGTGACGATCAGGAACCGACTCAGAGTATGTAACTTGTGGACGGTGAGACTTGTGCGGCGATGTTTGCCGCACAAGTCGAAGTGTCGGTCAGTTTGAGTCGCTAAGTGCATCCTTTCTTTATGTTAAGAAGAGGGACATGCTGAGAGGTTGATGTAGCGCCGTTTGCTTTGGCAACTTCTGACTCATCGTGGTCATAAACTGTCTCATTTAGGGTTGGCAATTATTGTCTCAACATGGCAAAAAAGATAGTCAAATTGCACATTGCAATTGACTGAGACAAAACGGCTATCTATAATGCCAAATATGAGACAAGAAAATGCCAAACAGGTTAACCGCGAGGACTTTGAACAGTTTGACCGGAATCCTTCAACTGCAAGAGCCATGCAGTCGATGGCTCGTCGTGATGTGCCGCTGAAAAACGGTGAACGTACGATGATCGTTGGAAGTGAATCTGGCGATGTTCTGGGCGAAGGTAGCGTGATGTTTCTGGAATCGAAGGTCGTTGATCGCGCACCGTTTTCGAAGGTATACGCTGGACAACTTAGCCGAATGCTGGGTTTGCCCAAAGCAGCAAGGCGCGTGCTTGAAATGGTCCACTCGGTTATATCGTCGCGAGTTGGCGTTGACTTCGTGCCGTTGCATCCGAGCATCGTTGATGACTTCGGGATAACCATGTCACGTAGAACGTTTGATCGAGGCATAAACGAATTGCTTGCTCAAAACCTTCTATACCGCAGTCGCATACCGCATAACTATTTTGTTGATGTGACGGTGATGTTTAACGGGAACAGGGTTGTTTTGGCAACGGTGTATGAGCGCGAGCGTCTGGCATCTGAACAGCAAATGACTCTACCTCACACCACAATCGACGAAATTCAAGACGATCCAAATGATCAGCTATCGTTGGAACCATTGGATCATGAGCAAGCCCAAGAGTAGATAGGTAGCACGGTATCTGAGGCAGTTGACAGGGGGGCTTTTACGTGATTGTGATACTCGACTGCGACAAAAGTCTCAGAATACCTATAAGGCTCATACAGAGCTATTTGCGCTGATATAATTATTGGCAATATGTAATCTAATTCACCACCTATCTATGCCTTCCAAAGAATATAAAACACAGAAATATCTAATTCGCAGTCTGGTAGATGCCAGAGACGGTGAGATTGTACGTCGCCCAACGTTTCTGCTCCTGAATGCTAATGTTATAGAAGACGGTGAGCGCAAGGGCATTATCACGCTGGATTTTCAAGGGAGTGAGCTTCCAAGCTCCGAGGATCTAGAGTTCGTTATTGGCGTTGAAGGAAATTTCGTCGAAAACCCGAAGCATGGACAGCAATTCTCCGTCTGCGGCTGGGCGATTATCGAAGGTACAGAATTGCAAACACCGGTTGTTAGGCACGCTGAAGTAAAGCGCATATCGGAAGACCATTTTGCAGACCTGACAAGACCAGCAGACAAGAAAGCTAGCACGCTAACGTTGAGTGGCGACGTTCCCATAAAGCATAAGAGGCCAAAGGACTAAGCGCCCAGGCAGCGAGTAATCTGATTGACAACCGCGCCAATGGCGCGGATACTTCTAGCCAGATAAACGAGGCTAGAATTATGTCAGAACAACGAGCAAGCTATAACGTCACGTACCCGGACAAACGATCGTTTAAGAACGCAGTTCGGTCCGAATTGCGGCGATTGACACAAACAGATGCTGCCGATTATCGAGGCCCGGAACCTTCACTAGTGCGGGCATTGTTTGAGGATTCAGGCTGGCAACAGAGCGAAGTCGCTAGTTTGTTGCGTGTTAACGTGTCGACCGTCAGACGATGGACAGCGAGTACCGATCAGGCACAAAGCCGCGATATGCCTTTTTCGGCATGGGCCTTATTGCTCCAGGTTGCTGGGCATACCGCTATCGGAGAGAATGGGGGATTAAGCCTGAATTCGAAGTGAGCAACCGCCCCCGACCTTGTAAGACAACATGAAGGAGCGATTGTATGGCCCATCAAGACGATGAAATCAAGAAAACGTATATCGACAGCACGAAGGCACAGCGGCGTCACTGGACACACCTAATGCTGACAGAGAAAAAACGGACCAATGACACCAGTTTGAATCTGTCAACGTGGATCATTCGTCAACTGCCGCAGCCCGTTGCGGAAGACGGAATCACGATGAGCGACGACAGGAAGCAATAGCCGATCTATGTCAGTCGCCCCTACGCCCGCCCTGACTGCGTTGCTCGTCGGTTAAATAGCTCGCTATTCGCCCTCCTTGCGCCTTGCAGGACAGACGCAGGAACAACTGACATAGATCGGCTATTGCTTCCAACGGCTCTGAGCGTCACACGGTCGCCATGCCTCCGGCATCCTCTCTAACGTGTTCGGTTTGGCAGCGGGGGAGGTGCTAGATTTCCGAGCTTTCCACAACATTACAATAACTAGTTATATCGAATAATAACTAGTTATTGCGGTATAATGGCTGCATGTTCTGAAGAAGCAGAGCAACCGACCTGACGGCATCAGGACTGAGGAATTTTTCATGTCATTGACACCTTATCAAGTCACTACCCTTCGACGTGCGGCCAAGATTATGGAAAATCTGGTTCGAGATGGTGACGTACTTTCATCCCCCGATCACGTGCGGGAGTATTTGAAATACAAGATAGGCGCACTTGAACACGAAGTATTTTCGGTACTATTTCTCGATAACCGCCATCGGGTAATAGCCTTTGAGCCTGCTATGTTCAGGGGCACGATTGACTCGGCGGCGGTTTACCCTCGTGAAATCGTGAAAGCGGCATTAAGACACAATGCCGCCGCGCTTTTGCTGGCACATTGCCATCCCAGTTTTGTAGCCGAACCTTCGGATACAGACATTCGATTGACTCGAAAACTGGTCGATGCCTGCGCACTGATTGACGTCAGAATAATTGATCATCTGATCGTTGCTGGACCCAATATCACGAGCCTTGCCGAGCGCGGTTTAATGTAGCAAGCCGCTGAATAATACAGGCCAAGGACGGCCTGTATTGAAGCTGTGAGTGATCGGATTCAGCCGCCCCTGCGCCCGCCCTGACTGCGTTGCTCGTCGGTTAAATAGCACAGCTATTCGCCCTTCTCGCGCCTTGCAGGACAGACCCAGGAACACCTGAATCCGATCACTCACAGCTTCACATGATCTGAGCGGCACACGGTCACCATGCCTTCGGCATCCTCTCTGACGTGTTCGGTTAACCAGGAGAGAGGGTGCCGGATGGATGCCTTTCTATAACATTACAATAACTAGTTATTCCTGATAATAACTAGTTATTGTTGTACAATGGCTGCATGTTCTGAAAGCACAGAACGTCCGACCTGACGGTATCAGGAACAAGGGTAAAAAAATGAATCACTTTCAAATAGCGCCAGAAATTCAGCTTGGTTTTAGTTTTGAAGTCGATCACCGCGCCATGTATGAGCTGGCGGGAAAAATTCGTTTACTGGTGGCTTGTGAAGAATCCGGCACCGTTCGCACTGAGTTCTTAGCACGAGGTTTTGACGCTTACAGTTGCGACCTTCAGCCGGACCGGCAGGGCAGTAACCGGCACATGCAATGTGATGTGCGTGAAGTGCTTGATGATCAGTGGGACATGATCATAGTTGCCCACCCGCCGTGCACCGCGCTATGCAATTCCGCCGTGCGCTGGCATAGTCCACATTCTTTCCCACCTCCCGGTCGCACAAGGGCTGAAATGAGAAAGGAGCTAGAGGAGGGGGCCGAGTTATTCTCCGACTGCTGGAACGCACCATGCCCCCGCATAGCGGTTGAAAACCCGATCATCCATAAGTACGCCCGCGAACTCATCAGAAACTTCAAACCTGCACACTATGTGCAGCCGTGGTGGTTCGGTGAACCGGCATTCAAGGCCACAGGATTTCATCTGCGAAACCTGCCCCCATTGGTCGCTACGAATAAGTTAACGCCACCCGTAAAGGACACAGACGAGCACAAGGCATGGTCAGTTATTCATCGTGCGGCACCTGGGCCAGATCGTGCGAAATTTCGGAGCAAAACATTCAAGGGTGTTGCTGAGGCAATAGCCGACCAGTGGGGCAACGTTTTGCTCAATGCAAAAATGGCCGTATAGGAAATAGCACAACAAGGCCACGGACGGCCTACCCATAACATTACAATAACTAGTTATTAGTTCATATAACTAGTTATTGTTGTATAATAGCTGCATGTTCTGAAGAAGCAGAGCATCCGCCCCGACGGCATCGGGACCCAGGAAAAGTACACCATGACTGACAAAGAAAAATCAAACCCGTTCGTCGAATCCAACCAAGCCGAACGAATCGAAGCCAAGCGAGAGCGAACGCAGGACCGCGCAGCCGCAGCCGCCGAAAAGTCCAATGCCCTGCACACCCAAGCAAAAAGCATGGCTAGTGTGATCCCGTTCGGACAGCCGATACTGGTGGGCCATCATTCAGAGCGCCGTGATAGAAACTACAGAGG